>Ga0308166_1000643_pt1 | contig 44652 bp, 66 predicted proteins | sample PhyCR2_2_FD_202137 | JGI IMG/M metagenome (GOLD analysis project Ga0308166, IMG submission 202137) | Phyllosphere microbial communities from UC Gill Tract Community Farm, Albany, California, United States - DLSLCC.R2 | ecosystem: Host-associated > Plants > Phyllosphere > Unclassified | place...
TTCTCACATTATGAAAGAGGGGTATATTTTGAGCGATAATGACTAATAAACCAAGTAAAATAGTCGGAATTTTATAAAATTAAGAGAAATTGAGAAATTATTATATAAAAGCTGGTGCGCCCGGCGGGCACTTGACTAAAAATAACAACTTCCTAGGTTTTTCTATCTTTTCTTATTATTTCATATAAAACAAACAAATGCCAAATTAGCTATTAATCTGTACTTCTATTATTTCTTATTTTTTCCTATTATTTCACTTACCTCAATTACGCCAAGATTACGCCAGAAAAATTATGGCTTCATTTAGACAACGAAACGATACATGGCGAGCCGAGATAAGTGTAGACGGAATTCGCGAAAGTGCAACCTTTGATACAAAAGCACAGGCTAGAGCTTGGGCATCAAAACGTGAGACGCAATTACGTGAACAATCACATGGCAAACTTCCTGACCATTCATTTTTAGAGGCTATTGAGCGCTATCTGAGTGAAGTGAGTATTAAAAAGAAAACTCATGAGAATGAAGTTAAGCGAATGGTCTTTTTTAAACGTGAGTATAAAAAGCTTTGTCAAAAACCATTAGCCAAAGTCACAACCGATGATTTAGTCCAATGGCGCGATTCTCGATTGAAAGAAGTGCAGGGTGCAACTGTCAGACGTGAAGCTAATATATTGGCTTCTCTATTTACTGTTGCTAGAAAAGAATGGAAGTGGATAAGAGAATCGCCTATGGCAGATCTAACTTTGCCGCCTCCATCTAAGCACAGGGATAGACGTATTGCCCAAGATGAAATTGACAGACTATGTCTTGCTGCAAATTGGGATAACAATGTCCCAGTTAATTCTACTCAGCAAATCATTGTTGCTTTCTTATTTGCAATTGAAACTGCTATGCGTGCTGGTGAGATTGTTGGCTTGACCTGGGATCGTGTCTATTTAAAAGATAGATATCTAGTTTTGACCGAAACAAAGAATGGTACGAAGCGAAATGTACCTTTATCAAAGCGGGCAGTTGAGTTGCTTACATTATTAAAAGGTTTAGATAGAAAGCGTGTCTTCACTTGTAACACTCAAAGTTTTGATACGCTTTGGCGCAAGCTAAGAGATAGATGCCAAATCACTGATTTACATTTTCATGATACTCGTCATGAAGCATGTACACGCCTTGCAAGGAAATTAGAAGTCTTGGATTTAGCACGTATGATTGGGCATAAGGATTTAAGAAGTTTGATGATTTACTACAATGCTACTGCAAGCGAAATTGCAACGAGGCTAGATTAGCCCCGTTTACGTGGTCTTCCTTTTTTAGGCTCATCATCAGACTGCTCTCTTAGCCAGTTTGATATTTCTGCCAAGTTCCAACGTCTTCCTTGTCCGCACTTAATAACAAAGCGCGGCTTAGGGAAGTTAGGCTGGCAACAAACTGCCGCCTTGAAATGAACATCTCTATAGCCTAAAAACTCAGCTGCTTGTAAGTCGTTAAGCCATATTTCTGAAGGTGGTAGCGCTACTACAAAGTTACTACCGATATTTGCAATTGCTGTCATTTCACCCCTCCTTACTTTCCGCTTTGACTTCTCTGGCATAAAGGGCTTCTGCACCATCTTCTGTAAAACCAATATCTATTAAGAAAAATCCATGTGGCGCATTCGGATCCCATTTTGATAAATCTGCCGAATCCATAATTTCTTCAAACAAATCTTCTGAAACACTTCCTTCTAAATAAAGTCGAACTGTGGCAATGTTGAAGTGCTTCTTCAGTTGATCCCAATCAGCTTGACTAAACCATTCTTGATCGGCATGGTTATCATTTATGTACTTGAGATACTCAGGATGTACCCAACAGCCCATTTCATCTCTGATGATCTCAGTAGGTGTTAATTGATTAATCATCCCTCAGCTCCCGATTCGCTTGCTTCTATCATCTTCAAGTTCTCTGCAACTGCATTTTCAGCTTCGACCTTTGAAGTGAATTGAAGAATTTCAAAGTTGTCTTCATCTTTATAAATATTTGCAAAATATACTTTTGTTGATTCTGTGCGCTTCCATTTTTGCAGTTCGAGTACTTCGCCTTTATCAAGTTCAATGTCGTACTCGAAAGGACAATCAACTACATAATCTGAGCCTTCCCAAAAATATGTATCTGTAAGCCTTTGTTGTTCTGGCACCGTCTGAGCTTTGGCTTTTTCTTGCCACATTTTCCAACTGAGGTTAATTGAATCAACAATTCGATCCTCACTTGGGTCACAAACATCAGAAGGGAAGTATTCATTTTTTTCAAAGTCAAAGACTGTGCATAAATGAACATTATGAATATTGTGCTTGCTTAGAGCTTCTTCAAAAGCCTCTCTTTCATTCAATGTCATGCTGCCACCATCTGATAACTAAGTTGATTCATCTTTGCCATGCCACGCATACGCAACTGATCAAGAAATTGTTTGTCTCTGTTTAAGTAAGCTCGGCAGAATGATGCAAATCTCTTTTGACAAACATCATTCATTGCAAAGCCGATATCTGTTTCGAGTGTTGAAATCTTTGCGACTTCATTGCCACGTTTAAGGACGATGAAACCTTTCTTGTGTGAAGGGTAGAACCCGTTCTCACTCATCCAAACAGTGAAAGGAAAGGACATGGTGTCGGGGATAAACTTCATCATGGTGACCAGCCCTCCTTATCTGATTTAGCAGCGCATTGAGCTTTGATCTCATTCTCATATCGAGTACCAACAAAGTGATTGTAGATACCGCCTAGAGCCTTTCTATTTTCTGCAAGTTCAATGGCTTTTAATGCTGCTTGAAAATCATTTTCTGATGGCTGCTGGTTGTGGTGATGATCGTAAGCTTCTTGTTGATACTTGCTGTCATCCCATCGACCTGAGAAGATATCTCCTGCAAACCCAATAGATGACATTGCTTTTACAAGTGCATCAGTAACTGACTTTTTAGGGGCGTCTTCATCAACAATCATCTTGCCGTTATTAGTCTTGTACATTGCCTTTGTGCCGCCCATCTGTTGAACAGCACAACGTTTGTTGTCTCTCATGTACCAGAATTCAACAATTGCCCAATGAATTAGATCTTCTGGACCACATTGCTGAAAGCCTTGACTAATAATGTCGTGACCCCAGCCATAACCAGCTGCACCAAACACACGGGTTGCTTGCTCTATTAACCAATATGGTTTTGGTGAACTGCCTTTATAAGACTTTCCGGTAATAGGCTTAACAGCAAGTGGATCGGTAACGAAGACCTGATTCCACAATTGCATGTTTTCTTCGTTATTAATAATCGGAGTTTTGATTTGTGCATTCATCACTTATTCCTCAAAACTTAATAGAAACGTGTGGAACAAGGCCTTTATTGATTGCTTGCAAAATCTCTTTGCCTTTTGCTTCATCAATACCCAAAGCCAGTAATCCTTGAAGTGCTTCATTGCAGATTTTTCGATGATGAGCTTGGTTTGCTTGGCGCGCTAATTCAGCTCTATGTTCTGCCTCAACTTTGGCTGCTTGTTCTTGCTCCATGCGCAAACGTTCAGCTTCAATCGCTTGCTGCTTTTGAATTTCAGCCTGCTTAGCTTGTTCAATCGCTTGCTGCTTTAATTTTTCTTCGCGAAGTAAAGAGGCTTCTTTTTCTGCAACCAGACGAGCTTCACGCTCAGCAGCTTCACGTTTTTCACGCTCAACTCGACCTGCCTCTTCTTTAGCTTTGAGCTCAGCCTCAAGACGTGCTTGCTCAGCAGCTTGACGTGCAATAGTTTCATCACGTTCTCTTTGTTGGCGTGCTATTTCTTCTTGGCGAAGTCTTTCCAATTCAGCTTGTTCAGCCTCACGCTTCAATGCAATTTCAAGCGATTGTTTATATGAACTTAGAGCTGCATCTTTCTTAATAGCTGCTTCATTGGCAAACTCAGCAAAGCTTTCATCAATTGTTGTTGCCTCTACTTCACCTATGATTTTCTTAATCAGTTCACTACTAGAGAAAGCATCAACACGGCCAGCATCAAAATTTGAGATACGATCATTAATTGACTGAACTCGGTCTTCTTCTGCTTTTTCCCATTCGTCTAATGGCTTGCGAATTTCATCACGCAACGCATCACACTGATCACGCCATGCTTTACGGTCACGATCGATCACAGCCGCTTGTGCTTTAATACCAGCAACTAAGTCTTTACCATGATTATCTACAGCAGTTTTAGATTTGCTTACCTTGTAGGCTTGTGAAGCAATAGCATCACGACCTTTTTTAGTTGAGACATCAGGAACAATTGATCGAGCTTGCTCAGCCATACGATTAAACAACTCTTGAATTCCATTTTCCTTCCCAAAAGCTGTCACAATCATGTTTTGTTCTACTACTTGTAATTCATTAACTTGAGCATTCATCTTTAATCACCTTTATATTTTGAATTTGAGTAAATCGGAGACAATTCACGAATCGAGTCGTCTTTCTTAACAACGACTTGATTAACTGGTCCACATTTGTAATTTGGTTCTTTCTCGCCAATCGGCGTGCAGTGCTCTAGAGTTAAAGAGCATCGTCTCCAAGATTTAGAACCAGCATCCCAATAAAACATCTGGTCTTTATTGGCTTTGAGTTTCCAATCACTACCACCAAAAGTGCTGTAATGAGTTGCTTCATCTTCTTCGCCCGCGTTGCATCCGAACTGTTCCAGAAAGGCTGCATTAAATAGAAATCCCATACACACCTCACGCTTTAATAGTCGCCAGCAGGGCTGCGGTGTGCTGACGCTCATTTTCTGCAATCTTGTTTTTCCAGTAGCGGTATTCCTTAGAACCGATATCACCACTTTGAAATGCATACTCAACAGCACCGGCTAACAATTCAGGATGTTTGCTCAGGTCTTGCAAAAGCTTTGATCTAGGGCATAACAGCTCAGGTTTGGTAACGAACATATTCATGAGTTGTTACCTCCTAAAGCTGCGTCAAACACTGCTTCTAATGCATTTCTAGCTTTGGTGTAGTCATCTTCATTCTGGTAAAGATATTGATGTCTACCCACATTTAGAACGAATGAAGTGTCATCACGCCCTCCAATCTTTGCTTTGTAAGGCGCAGGGATTTCAAGATCAAGCTTGATGGTTTGCGGTTTGAGGCGGAAAAATAACTTCATGCTGCAATAGTCATCAGTTTCAGCAGTTTCTTCTGCAAGAATCTCTTCAGCTGAGTAAGTTGCTGTGTTGTCATACCAATTGTTTGTTAGCTCAGTTTTAACCTGAACATCCATACGATCCGCCAAAGCTCTCAACGCCTCAGCCCCGCTAATCAAGCCTTGGTCTACTGATAGCCTTTGAACTGGTTTTAAATTTGGTGTATTAATTCCAACTGAAAAACTTTCCGTCCAAGCGTGATGCCCATGCGCATATACATAAAATTTATCGCTTGAAGTTTTATAAAGCTCGAGTGTTGGCTGACTTGTAGAGATGAATAACGAATAGTTCGCATCCTTCACATCATTACGCTTCAACACAACAAGGTCGCGGAGTTGGGGAAAGTTGAGTTCTTTCTCATCACTGCCGTGAAAAGACCAAGTAAGACGACCATTAGAACCAACATCAATCCAGCAGTTTTCTAATGTCTTTACTTCATTTGTAGCCCCGAACCATTCGCACCCAAGTTCAAAAAGAGTTTCTTGGATTTGTGAATTATTTGAATCATCAACTTTAATTTTGAAAGGATCCATTACTTCACCCCCTCAACCTGAACGCGGACATATTCGTCATGCTTCTGCACGTCATCTGAATAGGTCTTGAAGAAACCAAAGGCACTGAAAGCTAAAATGATAAAAACACTCGCCATTACTAAGCCCGAATTAGAATGTCTAATCGTCTGCTTACGGTTCTGATTCTTGATCAGCTTTGCTATTAATTGCTTTTCTGTCATAATCTTCTCACTCATTGAGTAATCCCCGTCGCCTGCAAGTGTTGGGGATTTTTTTATTGGGTAAAACAAACTGTGTTATCACAATATAAAACAAAACGTTTTACAACGTCAAGAAAAATATAAAACAAAATGTGTTATTTTTTTGAGGCACAAAAAAACCGCCCGTAGGCGGCATTTGCTTCTAGTTAATTAGTCGTAATGGATATCTTGCATAGGTAAAGTGGGGTAATCATTCACATGGCGACTAGGTGGGACAATATCAGTCACAGCAACAATAGCCTCCACATCATCCATATCAAATGTAGTTCTTTTCTCGCCATTAACAGCTAACAGATGAAGGACTTCATTAACAATGCCTATAAATTCCTTTACTGTGCGTCGCCCATCTTTGAGCTGTACCTCTACAAATTCAGTAGGTGTTGGATCTGCATCTGGATCACAGACTATATACCAGCCATTGCGGATAGCTGGGTACATTGAATCACCTGAACCTCTTACCGCATAGGCATTAACACCCGCTGTAAGTGAAGGTACATAACCATCTCCACCATTTCCCCCATAACCCATTTCTGTATAGTACCCATCGTACCCCATCTTGCTATAAGACTTCACTGGCACCCATCCGCCCACTCGTCCTGAGAGGGAAACTTTATTTTCATTAAAAACTTTTTCTATCTTAGGGCTTCCAGTACCAGAAAGAATCCAACCATAGTCTAATCCCAACTTTTGCGAAACTTGCAGCCCGCCTTTTTTAGATATACCTCGTGTATCCCAGTTGTATACAAGTTGGGAATCAACATCCAGTAATGATGCTAACGAGTTGGCATTCAAACCTGTCTCATCATAAATGCGCTGCATTGTTGGGTGTAGCTCTTTATCACTCATAATAAAACAACCTAAAACAATTAATTAAATTTTCTCAAAAAAAACACAATCTGTGTCAAACAAAATGATTGACCGCTCAAACAAAACGTTTTATATTTATAAAACAAATTGTTTTATGCGGATTTACTTATGGATTCAATCGATGCAGATCGCGCCCTGATTGAAGCAAATGGCGGAGCTTCAGCATTGGCGCGAAAACTCAAATATCAGACTCAACGCGTCCAAAACTGGACCGTTCGAGGCATACCGCCAAAAGAAAAACTTTTACATCCAGAGATTTTTATGAAAAAGAAATCTCGATCTAAAGCACTAGCCGCTTAGGAACTAAACCATGAGCAAATTATCTAACGACTTATCTGCAAGAGCCAGAAACACGAGAGCCCTAGTAATGCAAGCTCTTGCGTCAAAGAACAATGGTGAAATTGCGGACAGACTCGGAGTGGATGCGAGCACCTTATCAAGAATGAAAAATGATAAGAAATCCAATGGCTTGAGTGAAATTGAGAACGCTTGTGCATTATTGGATGCGCTTGGATTAAAAGTTATTCCAGAAAATTACGAATGTTATGACCGCCAATTTGTTGAGTCTATTTTCTTTTTAGCTCGTCTATCTATGGCTAGAGCTTCTGACATCAACGATTACCAACATACAGATTTATCTAAGCGTTTATCAGAACTTGGATATTAAAAAACCGCTTCCTGCGCGAACAGGTTAGCGGTCACGTTCAATCGGAGCGAACCAAATGAACTATCTAATATTAGCAGAAAAAATTGAAAAGCCAAAGAGAAAGCCTATTGGTGACAAATTGCGCTTTGAAGTTTTTAAGCGTGATCAATTTAAGTGTCAGTACTGTGGCAAAGCTGCTCCAGATGTGATTTTGCATGTGGATCATATTAATCCAGTGAGTAAGGGTGGGGATAACGACATCCTTAACTTGGTTACTTCATGCATGGATTGCAATTTAGGCAAGAGTGATCGATTGCTTTCTGACAACACGGTTTTAGATAAGCAAAGAAAAATGCTTGAGGAGCTCGATGAAAGAAGAAAGCAGCTCCAAATGATGCTCAATTGGCGAGATGAGTTGAAGGACTTTGATAATGAAGTTGCACAAAGCGTAGCTGAGTACTTCGAACAATCAATTGAAAACGCAGCTGAAGTAAATGAAATGGGGTTAAAGAACATAAGTAAGTGGCTGAAGAAATTTGACGTAAATGAGCTTCTTCAAGCTATCGATGACGTTAATCCGATTTATACAAAAGAGAAGACTTTGGATGCGGGTGCAATGTTCGCAAACATCCCTAAGGTTGCAAATTTTAATAGAAAAGGCGATCTCGAAAAATCCGCATGCTACATCCGAGGCATTCTTAAAAATCGTATTTCCTATGTTGACTACCAAAAAGCTTTAGCTTGGTTGATTGACGCCCTTGAGTCTGGTGTCGATGAGGAAGAACTAAAAGACCTAGCTAAGTCAGTAAAGAACTGGACTCAATTCCGCTCAGCAATGGAGGATATTTTAAATGGCTAGAGCTAGAAACATTAAACCTTCATTTTTCACTAATGATGAATTGGGCGAAGTTAATCCGTTAGCGCGCTTATTGTTTATTGGTATGTGGACCATTGCTGATTTCAAGGGGTGCTTTGAATACAAGCCTAAACGCTTAAAAGTTCAGTTGCTACCATACGACGACTGCAATATTGAAGAGCTCGTGATTGATCTAGAAAAATCTGGATTTATCTCGACTTATACTGTTCAAGGACGTCAGTACATCAAAGCATTGAATTTCACTAAGCATCAGAACCCTCATAAGAATGAGCGTGAGAGCGGAAGTGAAATTCCTAACATTGATCAAGCTGATCAAGTTAGTAGTGAAAAACCCTTAAACAATAGTGACTTGGAAAATATCGAGAATAATCTGGAGCAAGACGGAACTGATCGTGCTGATTCCCTTAACCTGATTCCTGATTCCCTTAACCTGATTCCTGAAGTTATTTCCGACGTTGTCGAAAATTCGGCTTCGCCTAAACGAAAACCGAAGACTCAAAAAACTTCAGTTCCTAAAAACTTTGGAATCAGCGAACAAGTTCGTACTTGGGCAGCATCTAAAAACTTTGGTGATCTTGAACAACACCTTGAATACTTCACAGCTAAGGCAGCAGCCAATGGTTACAAGTATGCAGATTGGGATGCCGCATTCAAAACCGCAATTCGTGATGACTGGGCAAAGTTAAGAACACCACGTTACCCAAATCAAGGCTTTCAATCTGCAAAACAAAATCCAAATCAAAGCTCTTGGTCTGAATACAACCAAGATTTTGCAAATGGATTTTACTCGCATGACCAGAGTGAGCCAATTGATATAACTCCAAAAAAGTCGTTAATGATTGAGGGGGTAGGACATGCTTAATGTGATTACCCGAGAGGATGCTTTCCTTCAATCTTTGCAAATCCGTTTCAGTGGACAATTCCAGAAACGTTATGAAAACCAAAATGCTCATGTTGTTAAAGCAGTTGTTGCTAGATCACTGAACAAACTTACAGATGATCAATTTAACCAAGGCATGGCACGTCTAGATACAAGCCGCTATTGCCCTGATCTAGCTGAGTTTGAAGCTTGGTGCGTATCAGGTTTTTGGCAATCAGCTAATGAAGCTTGGCAGCGTGCAAGTGAGTGGTCAAATCAATCTGATTTGGATTTACAGGCTCTATCAGAACTAACACCAGAAGAGTTTTTGAAATCAAAGGTCAAGATCACTGTATTAACAAAAACAGCTTGGGATTCTGTGTATTGGATGGTTGAACAGGGCGACATGAGAAATGCTTTTCGTCAGTTCAAATCTATTTATGAAGATTACGTCTCTAAAGCTCAAATGGTTGGTAAGCAGCAAGAATGGTATGTGCCACCTCGAATGCTTGGAACCAGCACTCCTGTCTACAAAGGTGTTCCAAATAAATACATGGAAAAACTTTCGGATGAAGATAAGGCAATTTCAAATCTAACAGTCCGACTTATGAAAACAGGGAAGAGCTGGAAAGACGCCTTCCATCAAGCGCAAATGGAAATCAAAGGCTCTGTTGGCAGCATCAACAAGTTGAACAGTGGAGGTGCTGCATGAAACATCCTCTAGATAATCAAACTGTGGATTGGGTGGATAGCTCAGCTAATAAAACGAAAAGCTGCATGACTCTATCAGAAATCAGAAACAACTTGATGAAGCTTGCTGAGCTTAAAAGAAGGCCTCCTTATGACTTGTGTGTTGCCAAGGCCGTGAGAGACGCATTTGCTGATGGTAGCCACAACGAATTGAAGGAAGAGTTGATCTGTCTTTTGCGTATTCAAATACAAGAGAAGAAAGATGAATCCGAAGTCTTTTTAAGCCAAGCGCAAAAGCGCATGCCAGCTAAGAAAGATGACGTTAAGAAGCTAGTCAAGTGGGTATCAATGGAGACAGGTAGAGCTGAGCGATTAGCTGATGCTGCTGGACTTGATTCTAGTTTGATCTCGGCAATGAAAAAGAATGGGCGCTGCACAATCGATCTTTATAACCGGTTGATGAAAGGTAAAGCAAAAATGATGTTGGGGGAGTTGGAAGCATGAATGCAGTTAGACGAGTTGAGACATTCCAAAACGTATTTGACATTTTGTTATTTGCTACCCATGCAACACAACCTTTCTCAATGAAGGATTTGCATGACTATGTGTTGAATGCACCTACAAATACTATCCAGTGCTATGTGCAGGACCTAGTTAAAAGCGGATACCTAGAAAAGGACTCATACGCAACGTACAAGGCGACTCAGTATGCGAAGGACTTGCTAAATGTTAAAGGGGAGCTTGTAGCATGAAACAACTAAAAAGAAACCTTCACGCTGAGTGGGAAGTTATCTCAAGTGCTGAGTGGTTAGAAGGTTTGGGCCGTGATCCTACTAATGAAGAAATGCTTCAAATATTCGATGGCAGCTTTTACCCATTGTTCCATACAAAGCGTGTTGAGCCGAAGCAAACATGGAAGCTAAAAATTACCACTTACCTCGAATGTGATGACGGCACTACATCGGAATGTGAAATGGTATGGAAGTTCGATAAGCCAATGTCTATGCACGAAGTTCTTAACGGGGCTAAGCATATCAAGATTAATGCGGGTGGCATCAAGACGCGCTGGACTGGTGTAACTAAAAACTGGATTCAAGAACTAGACACAGACTATGACGAGTCATGGAAGGCGGTTAAAGCAATAGCACGTGCTGAATGCGTGGCAATGGTTAAACAGGTAAATGGTGCAGCTAAGTTGCTAGATAGCTTGATCGGACATTTGGAGAAGGTGGCATGAACGAAAACGTTAATCACCCTAAACACTATACAAGTGATCCTAGCGGAGTTGAGTGTATCGAAATCACAAGACATCGTAACTTTAATATTGGTAATGCTATCAAATACTTATGGAGAAATGGTCTTAAAGATTCTGATAGCCAAATACAAGATCTAGAAAAGGCAGTTTGGTACATCAAGGATGAGATCAAGCGATTAGAGAACGTGACCAAACGTGACGGGGTGAAGGGATGAGTACTAAGTGCAGAATTGAAGAAAATGGTAGAGACATTGATACATGCGAATTCATGGATGAGGTTTGTTACAACAATTATGGCGGATTTGAACGCGCTCTTAAATCGGTTCGATTGAAATCAGGTGAAAGACTAACTCGTGTAGCAATCATCGTGAAGAAGTCAGCAAAGAATGCAGTTGAGTTGAATTACTGCCCTTTCTGTGGCTGTGACATTGATACCTCTGATTATGGAATCAAGGAGACAAGCCAATGAAAGCAGACCAATTTATCAAAGACCACGGTTTAGAACGGGCGAGAGAGGTTGTTGAGGGGGCGCCTGAAGGTGCTAGTCATTTTATGTATGACTCAGAATTGATGGTGACTGATTATCTTAAACATAGACCTGATGTTTCTGAATTTAGTTTTGATCTTTGGTGCGGAAAGTATTGGGGGTGGAAACCTTTTCTGAGATCAAAGAAACGTCTTGATCTTCCCGACCTAAAACGCCTCGTGGAGTCGGTGGATTTGGTCAACACATTTGGTGGTCTTAAAGCAGCTAAATCATACGTTCCAGATGGGTATAAGTCAGAACGCTTAAAGCAGGCAATTCAAGATTACGAATCGATCTACGGAGAAGGGAATGAGTAATAAAGGCAGAAATTGGTCATTCTTGTGGCTAGTTATAGCAGGGATTTGCATCTTCATGATTTTGACAGGAGCCAGCCATGAGTGAGTTTAAAGAAAAAGACAGTAAGCCACTACAAGAGCACTTAAACGAATGTTCAGAAGTAGTAAAAACATGGCCCAAGTGGAAAGTTGAAAGTGTCCGTAATGCATTCGGTATTCCTGACCTAGGCGACGACTTCCCAATAGAAAACCACATTTCACCCCACTGCAAAGCTAAGGATGTTTGAGATGGAAATCAATAAAGAAAACATGTTTGAGAAGTTCTTTGAGGGATTTCAAGCAAAGTTCATTGAGTCGTTCAAATCATTAGGTGAAGAGAAAATCCTTGTTCGAATTTTAGAGAACCAGAAGGCAAACAAAGAAGAGTATCGAACTTACTTTAATTGTGCTTGGGAGTTTCTTCAAACAACTGAAATTGCTGTACAGCAAGCGAAAGTGGAGGAGCTGCAAACTCAATTGTCACTACAACGTCAAAGAGTAAAGGCTTTTGAAGAAGAGCTTACTAGTTCAAGAAATTATGGTGACGAGCTGCAAACGCGGGTGGATGCGGCACTTAAACTAATTGAATCATGGAATAAAACCGCATTCGAGAAAACAACGCACTGGACAGAAGGTTATGAGGAAGGCTGCTATCACTGTGCAGCGCAGTTAGAGCAAGCGCTCAAGGGGACGGTATGAAAAACTATTACTACATTGTTGCGGCTTCTTTTAGATCAAAAATACCGATGCCTTGGACGCATTCGGTATCCATGACACCAGTTGTATTAAATACCAATTTGATAACTATGAAAGTTCTGAATGATCTTAAAGAGTTGGTAAAAAGTGAGGCGGCTAAAGGTGAACACACCGATGCCCATGATATTGCTATTGTTGGCCTTTCTTATCTTGGTTATATGACTAAGGAAGAGTTTGAAGGAGCTGACCAATGACCACATTCAAAGAGGCTCAAAAGATCCAGTCACAGAAGGCTGCACGGTCTAAAAGATTTAATCGGGTGTCTACTGAAGATCAAGAACAGATGGCGCTCATCAGTTGGGCGCATCGTGTGAAGTTTGGCTCAGGTCGTTTGAGCGATTACCTGTTCCATATTCCGAATGGTGGATCTAGAAACATTATCGAAGCGTCAAAGTTTAAGAAGATGGGTGTGAAGGCTGGCGTTCCAGACCTTCAGCTTATTGTTCCCAATGGTGTTATTCATGGACTGTGGATTGAGTTGAAGTCTAAGAAAGGGAAGTTACAACCAAGCCAAAGACTCATGATCCAACGATTAGAAGAACAAGGTTACATGTGCAAAGTCTGCTTCGGGGCAGATGAAGCAATAGACGAAATTAAAAAGTATTTGATGATATAGGGTGACGGTATGAATGCGGCAGTGAATCACATTATGCAAACAACAGACTGGACTAAATACAGTCTAGAAGAATGGCTTTATCAGTTTGGGGCGTGGATGTACTCAAACTCTGGAACTTGTGGTAAGAGCATAAATCCGATTGCTGTCGCTATGGATCAGGCAGCTAAGAAACGTAAACAAGATGTGAAAGGAAAAGAACAGATCATGGCTGATTGGCTATGTTCAGATGATTCAACAATTCCTAAAGGTCGGGGCAAGGGCATTACTTGTGAAATCACAGACAATGAAGCACGTGCAGTTCAGCGCCTTATCTTAGATATGCAAGGACAGTCAGAAGTGTTAGATGGTTGGCTTGAAATGGTTATATTCCGCTATTGTTATTCAATGCCTCTGTCGCGACTAGTAACGCCATATGCAACCTTGATGGATGTGAAGTTTGATATTAAGTGCGGCTTGGCTGCTATGCATGCTCGATATCCATTTATTGCCCACAGCGCAAAAATCAAAAGAATTTAAGTGTGATTATTGACGTGACGTCATCAGTAGTATATATTCATGGTACAGTGGTGCGAAGTGTAAGTAAGGCATCACTGATAAATAATTAGCTCATCATTCGATGGGCTTTTTGCATTCTGGAGGTCACATGCTCCGAATCATCAAGCAAGTATTCTGTTGGCATTGTTGGGAACATGAATTGGATTACAACAAAGACCCAATCAAAGAATGCAGAAAGTGTGGAAAGGTTAAATCTTTGTAGTTCTGGTATAATGGAATCAGATTCAAGTAGGTGCTAACTATGCTTAAGAATAACGAAAACCAAAGACCAAACTTACAAGATATGCTTAATCAATATAAAGCTCCATATTTAGAAAGATCTGAAGAGATCAAGAAGTTGTTCCCTGTTGAAGAAGCATCAGAAAAAATGCAAGAACTACATCAATTAATGGATTCAGATCAAGCAATAAAAGGGATTGTTGAATTGGTAGTCAATGAAATGATGCATGAAGGAATTGCTGCTATAAGCGTTAGTGCTGATGGTGTAGTTGATTTTCACTCTAAGGCTGATGTGTTCAAACAGCCTGAATAATTTAAGTTTATCGTTTATAGCCCCGCCGATTGGTGGGGTTTTCTTTTACGCCATTAGTCTAATTGGATAAGATATCATAATTCTAGTGTGATTGATGCGGGTTCGAGTCCTGCATGGCGTGCCAAAATGCTTGCAATCAAAAACCAATAAAAACAATGTGTTATAATAAGCCTTTAGTAGAGGAGAACATCCAATGTTCAATGATAAAGGTTTAAATTTAAAATTAAACTGTAGTAAAACTGGTCAAATTTTTGATATGAGCGCAAGTCGTATCGAAAACAATAAAGTCATATATACAAGTTGCTTGGATTTGCCGTTTAAAATAGGTGATCAGATAGTCAGGACTTGGGAAGATGGTTATGAAGAGAAATTTACAATCCTTGGTATCAGCAAAAACAAATTATGGCCAAGACTGACAATAGAAGTTAGATAGTTCTGAACAAAAGGTAATACCCCGCAATATGCGGGGATTTTCTTTTAGGGGTAAACATGGACACAATCGAAGCGAAGAAGAACTTAAATGCTCTGTGCAATGAAATAGAAAAGCTACAGAACCTATCACGTGGTTTGATGACTGCAAAAGAAATGCTTGATATTGACGCGAAGATTAAGCGGCATAAAGACCAAGTGAAGAACATTAGAAGCAATCTTCATGCGTGATGCAAAGCGATTGAAGTCTATAAGGTTGTTGCCCTGCGTTAGATGTGGTCAGAGTCCTTCACAGGCTGCACACAGCAATTCAAGCATGCATGGCAAGGGTAGAGGGATTAAAGCCAGTGACGAGTTCACAATTCCTCTCTGCTATTCATGCCACTCTCAATTCGACCAGTACAAGCTAGGTACAAGACAAGAATCAGAAGCTTTGTTTGATGGGTGGTTGGAGAAGACCAATTTAATGTTAAAAATAGATACAAATTCTGACAGTGTTTTTTAATTAAATCATGTGGTTATGGTATAATTTAGCATTATAAATCAATGGTAAATTCTAATGAAAATTAGCCTAGAAATTGATGTTCCAGAGTTTGATTGGATTGATACCCCAACACTATACAGAACTCCAATTGGTGAGTTTAGTGATATACAAGAAGTTAAAGAAATTGGTCGTTTAATTGAATACTTGCAACGCCTTGATGAAATCGAATGGATTATTAATTCTAATCATCAACATGTTCGTCATCCGTTTTGCCGAGAGCTTATTCGTGATCGACTTCGCTTTATTCCAGAAAATCAAATTTATTGGTTTGGTGAGCAGCTTAGCTACTTCTTACAAGGCTTTGAGAAACGCACTGGATGTAAATTCCAAGACTACGAATACAAATACCAAGTGCTTTCAAATGGTAAAAAGATTCAATTTAAAACCTTCTCCATGATGTTTGATACTGAGGAAGCAGCGTTAAGGCATATAGCGAAGATCTACACATCGAGAAGCGACTTTAAGTTTGATAAGGTTTAAAAGGAAGCGCCTTTTACGTGTTTCTCAGGAGCCTGATCCATTCTGATATAATGTTCATAATGAATAATTTGAGCATGAAAATGACTGAAAAATCGTATGTAAGAGTTAAGTTTGTTAATGGTCTGGCTGAATATAAAAAGGCTGTAGATAAAGATATATTGATGATGGAAAACGCTGATTTATACAGCATATCTATGGAGCTTGAAAATAGCTCTATAGTTTTTCTATTCGATAAAGGAAATAGTCTAGACTTAATGGAAACTGCCTCAAAAGAGTTTATGAGGCGGATGTGTAGTTTAGAAAGTTAAGCCACCCTCGGGTGGTTTTTTGTTGAGGTGGGCATATGAATCAAGCAGTGTTCATCATTAAAGATCACGCAGACATTACGAAAACGATTTCATACCTACACACCAATTACACTGAAGCTAATTTTAATAACAAGCCACTTGTGGTTGAGATTAAGCCAGAATCAAAAGACAGGTCTAAAGCGCAAAACCGACTCTATTGGATGTGGCTCCATTTAATTTATAAGAAAACTGGCAATGAAGAAGATCAACTTCACTTTGAGTTTAAGAAGAAGTTCCTGATCAATATTTTGAGGCGTGACGACGAAAGTTATGCTGAGATGTGCTTAGCCATATCTAATCTCAAACAAAGCGAATCTGAGCAATACAGAGCGATTGCAGACGGTGTTATTCGTGAGACTTCCACAACAAGAATGAATACGTCGCAATTTACTAATTATCTAAATCTAATCGAAGCATTTGCACTTAAAGAATTTGGCATGGTTTTACCTGTGCCAGATGACCTTAAATATGTGATGGAGCATTGAAATGCTAACGTTAAAAAACTCAGTGGCAAGTCTGGCAAAAGATGAAGCTTCCGACACTATTCATTGTGCAAAAGACCTTACAGAATCAGAAAAGATAAAACTTGTGGATATGGGTTGGTATCGAGATCGTAGAGGAGGTATGTGGCCGCCGACTAAAGGGGATATAATTAGTTTCCCTATTAAAAGAAGTGACCTTATGCCAAAAGAAAATCCAATAAACCAAACAAATCTTGCTATTGCTGCACTATCTGCAAGCTTTGCTAATGCAATGAATAAAATTGATCCAAAGTTCTCAACACTATTTTTAGAAGAAATAGAGAATAGATATCATGAACTTCGGGAAATGGAGTTGGTTCACGTTGAGGCAATGGAAACATTGACGTGGACAAGAGAATTTATTCAGAACAAATAACATGAGCCCTCTTCGGAGGGTTTTTTAATGGGTGAGATTTATGAAAAGACCATATCCGCCTGAACAAGATAATCCTTTTGGGGATGATGAAGAATTAATTGATAGTGGTGGGCTGCTTCACTTTGAACCAGCAAACAATGACCTTTGGCCGTGGATAGAAGACACCTTCTTAAGCGAATGGGGAAAACTCCACAATCCAGATCATGAGCACTTGCTTAGCTTCCAGCCTCCTGAGATTTCATTCTTGTGGGCATATTCTAAATGTGAGGCAAAAGATAAACGTGTGTATGGCCAAACTGAAAAAGTGATGATTAATGTTGGTGGTTGGCGTAAGCAACGTCAAGAACTCCAACTGATTAACTGGTTTGGTGATATTCCAAAATACATTATTACTTTGGATGCCCGTATATGTCAGGTCATGAGTGATGTGGATTTCTGTGCTCTTGTTGAACATGAGCTTTACCATATTGGGCACAAAAAGAATAAGGACTCTGGGGAGTTTGAATACACATCTGTCGGAGAGCCACGATTGTTTTTACGTGGTCATGACGTAGAAGAATTTCATGGTGTGGTGCAGCGTTATGGTGCATCAGAAGAAGTTAAAAAAATGGTAGACCTTGCAAATGAAGGCCCAACAGTATCAAGAGCTAATGTTGCACATGCTTGTGGGACATGTTTATTAAAACTAGCGTAGGAGATTCTTTACGTATCTTTACGACGAGGGGGTTATGGCGAAATTAACTGATCCTATGAAAATCTTTATAGTTCAGTCGCTTGCATGCTTTGAAACACCCCAGCAAGTAGCAGACTCTGTAAAGAATAGATTTAAGGTTGAAATTGATCGCATGCAGTGTGCAGGGTATGACCCTACTAAGGTCACTGGCGAGAAAATGGCTAAGAAGCTAAAAGACCTTTTTTATAAAACACGTGAAGAATTTAAAGCAAATGTTTATGACATTCCTCTAGCTAATAAAGCAGTTCGCCTCAATGAATTACAAAAAATGTATGACGATTGGGGAAAAAATAAAATCATGAAGCAAGGCATCATTAAGCAAATTAAAGATGAAATGCAAGGCCATGATGTTCAAATTTTAGATGTAGAACTCAAGAAGTTAGAGATTCAACGTATTAGAGATGGCGAAGACGGGGCTGGTGATGATCCAACACCTGTGAAAGTAACTATTCATGTTGTAGATGCGAGTAAAAAAGATGCCGAACATCAATCCAACACTGAATGTGCCCCAAGCTAACTTTCTTCAACTAGAGAATAAATTTCGTGCTTTTGTAGCTGGTTTTGGTTCAGGTAAAACATGGGTTGGATGTTCTAGTCTTTGTGATAAGTCTTGGGAGTTTCCAAAAGTTCCTTTGGGTTACTTTGCTCCAACATACCCGCAAATCCGAGATATTTTCTTTCCAACCATTGATGAAGTTGCTTTTGATTGGGGATTAAAGACCAAGATTTACGAGTCTAACAAAGAGGTAGATTTGTATTATGGTCGCCAGTACCGAAGCACAATCATTTGTCGATCTATGGAAAAGCCCGCAACTATTGTAGGTTTTAAAATTGGTCATGCATTGATTGATGAACTTGATGTAATGGCTAAAACCAAGGCTCAGCAAGCTTGGCGAAAGATCATTGCTCGTATGCGTTACAAGCAGGCTGGTTTAATTAACGGTATCGACGTTGCAACAACACCAGAAGGCTTTAAGTTCACCTATGAGCAGTTTGTTAAAGAGGCTAATTCAAGTGAGGCTAAGCAAAAACTCTATGGGATGATTCAAGCTTCAACCTATGACAACGAAGCGAACCTTCCAGATGACTACATTGCTTCACTATATGAATCTTATCCTCCGCAACTGATCTCTGCATATCTCAAAGGACAGTTTGTCAATTTAACTAGCGGAGCAGTTTATCCAGACTTCAACCGTACTTTAAATCACACAGATGAGGAAATACGCCCTAATGAGCCTTTGCTTATTGGGATGGACTTTAACGTCTTGAAAATGGCAGCGGTTGTTTATGTCATTCGTGATGGACGGCCAATGGCTTTAGATGAGTTGGTAGGCGTGAGAGATACACCAACAATGGCTGATCTTTTAATTGAACGATTCCCTACACATGAGATGACAATTATTCCAGATGCCGCAGGGCAAGCAACTTCATCGAAAAAGTCTAGTGAGTCTGATCATGCCATCCTGAGGCAAAAAGGTTTAAGAGTAGAGGTAAACACAACCAATCCGAACATTAAGGACCGAATTAATGCAGTGAATGCGCTAATCCTTAATGGTAATGGTGAACGTACTCTACTGGTGAATACAAATAAATGCCCAAGACTTACAGAGACCTTGGAACAGCAAGTTTACGACGATTTTGGAATGCCAGATAAAAAGTCTGGTCTGGACCATGTAGGGGATGCAGGTGGTTATCCATTGGCTAAGCGATTCCCAATCATTAGACCAGCAAGATCACTAGATATAGGAATGGTTTTCTAATGCCAGTAAATACTGAACATCAAGCTTACGCAGACATGAAAAAGCGTTGGAAAACTATCAACGATGTCTGTGAAGGCTCAAACAAGATTAAAGAACGTGGTGAGTATTATTTGCCAAAGCCAAATGTTACGGCTGATGCCACTCAAAACGATCAATACTATTTAGCGTACTTAACGCGAGCTGTGTTTTATGAGATTTCGAAAGACACATTAAATAAGATGGTGGGAGTGGTATTTGCAGAAGATCCAACGTTCGAACCGGATGGAATGGATTTTCTCAAGTACGATGCAGATGGTACGGGTAAATCAATTTACCAAGTGGGGCAATCATGCCTTCAAGGTTTGTTAAAACATGCTCGTGGCGGATTGTTTGTCGATTATCCCACTACTGATGGGAATGTGTCTGTACAGCAAGCTGAGAACTTAGGCATTCGTCCTACAATCGTTTTCTATGACGCTCTTAATATTATCAACTGGAGCGTTAAGCGTGTTGGATCTGTTTATAAGCCTGATTTAATCGTTTTATATGAGAAATCTACTGTAAAAGATCCTGACGATGAGTTTGCTAAAAAAGAAGTAAATACTTACCGGGTATTGCGTCTGGATGAGAATAATGAATATAACGTTCAAGTTTATTCAGATCAGTCGGGCGACTTACAGGGTGGTGAAATTCACTACCCAACTAATTCATTAGGCCAAAAGTGGAATGAAATTCCTTTTATTCCTTTGGGGGCTTTGGCTAATGATTGGAACATTGACTCTATTCCATTAGAACCAATTGTCACAATGAACTTAGCCCATTATCAAAATAGTGCGAGCTATGAAGAGATGGTGTTTATATGTGGGCAAGCTCAACCGGTAATCAATGAACTTGATGAAGGTTGGCGCGATTGGTTGCAGAAGAGTGGGGTTAGACTTGGTTCTAAAAACCCTTTAATGCTTCCGAAGGGCTCGTCTTTTGATTACAAGCAAGTCACTGAAAGCACCTTGGCTAAACAGGCTATGGAGGGCAAAGAGAAGTACATGCAAGCACAAGGCGCTAAGTTATTCGAGGTTGAACAGGCTAATAAAACGGCTACTCAATCCAATAATGAAAAACTTGCACAGTACAGTGTGCTTTCTCTTTGTGTGGCCAACACTAATGAAGCGATGGAATATGCTCTGAAATGGTGTGCAGAATTCTATGGTTCTGGAAGTAAAGCTAAGCTAACCATTAAGCAAGACTTTGCTAAAGGCAAAATTGATCTTGATATGCTTAAGTTCTATTGGGAAATGGTACTTGCTAATCGTATGAGTATGGAAACGTTCCATGAAATTCTAACCACAGGAAAAGTTCCTGAAATTAGTTTTGAAGATGAGCAGACCCGTATCGAAAGCGAGTCAGTCAATCGACCAATGGTTGGATATGTACCAGGAGTGACAAATGAACAGCCAGTTGTCACAACAAGCACTACTTGATGCTTTGGTCTCTCATCAGGCCTACCTTTATCGCTTGTCATCTAGTGAAATCACAAAGCTAGTATCTCAGTTTGATTCTATTTCAGGCAAAATGCTGTCACAGCTAAGAGATTTACTCGATGAGCTAAGTGATGCTGAAAGATCGGCTTTGATGGCAGGTCAATATACAACGCCTGCTTTAAAAGAGATTCGGACAGTTATCCAGTCATGGCAAAGCACAGTAGCTTCTTCGCTTCTTGAGAGCTTCTCTGTAAGCGCCACTGCATTGGCAGTATACGAAGCTACATATCAAGCTAAAACTCTCGCTGAGAAGGCAATAGAGCCCAATGGCAAGACGTTGATCAATAAGGCGAAGAAAGCTCCTTTAAGTGGCGGTGTGCTACTTGATTCTATCTTTGCTCGAATTGCTGATGATACTCGTCTCAGAGTTGAGCAAGTCATTCGGGATGGGTTATCAAAAGATCAGACTAATCAGCAGATAATTCAGCGAATTAAGGGGAAGAAGGCTCTTAATTATCAAGATGGTTTGCTAGATCAAAGCCGATCACAGATTTCCACAATGGTCCGTACAGCTCGAAGCCATGTATCGAATATTGCATTAAATGAGACATACACAGTAATTGGTGTTGAGTATGTGAAGTTCATTGCAACGCTTGATAGTCGTACTTCTAAAATCTGTATGGGTTATTCGGATAAGGTCTACAAGAAAGATGAGCCTCATCCGGTGCCGCCTTTACATCCTAACTGTCGATCCATTCTTATTCCTGTCACTGATGAGCAGGGTAAAACAATTGGCAAGCGACCATTCAATAACAAAGTGAATGGCGAAGGCGAAATTGGTGTTGTTGATTCAAATACAACGTTTAAAGGTTGGTTTGATAAACAGGATGCGTCTTTTCAAAAGTCTTGGCTTGGACCATCGAGATATAAACTATTCAAAGAGGGTAAATACTCTCTAGATAAATTTGTGGATCCATTAACTGGTCAGCCATTCACACTTGCTGAGCTCAAAAAGCTTGATGAAGAAATGTTTAAGAGGTTGGGGTTATGAGTAAATCTGAGCCAAAAGAAACAGGATTAAAGCGCACTGTATGGTTATTTGAGCGTGAAATCTTAGAAAAGCTTGAAAAAACCAATCTGAAAGACCATCACAAAGTTCTTAAGTTTAATCAATTCTCTATGCGATATGAGCTTAAATCAAGTTTTGATAATGGTCGGGCTGATGCAATTGTAATGCGTGATACAGCAAATCATTGGTTAAAAATGTGGTTTATTGCATTCCAGACATGTGCTGTCGAACACCAAAAAGTTAAACCTTAACGAAGCAAAAATTTCAACCATAGGCACCCCAGCGGGTGCTTTTTTATTGCCCGCAGTTTGTGACTGCAAAACCGCTCAGGGAGCAAAACATGAAATACAAACTCGATAGCCTAGAGGGCTTATCTGATGAAATGAAGGCACTTTACGAAGAAAAAGACGGTGCATTTTATTTAAAAGTTGAAGGTCTGCCGCAGCAAGACAATTCGGAGCTTGATGGACTTAAAAAGAAAGTTGATGAACTTCTGGGTGAAAAGAAAACAGCTCAACAAAAACAACGTGAAGCTGAAGAAAAAGCGCAGAAAGAAGCGGAAGAAGCGGCTCGCAAAAAAGGTGATGTGGCTGCATTGGAAGCTTCATGGCAAGCCAAGCTTGAGCAAGCCGAAGCTAAACATGCAGAAGCAACCAAAGAATTGCAAGACCAAGTCTACAAATTAACTGTCGGGCAAACAGCACAATCACTAGCAAGTGAGCTTTCTGTCAAAGGGTCGGAGTCAGTGTTATTTCCACACATAGAAAAGCGCCTTCAAGTTGAAACAACTGATAACGGTGAGGTCAAGGTTCGAGTACTGGATTCGCAGGGCAAACCTAGTGCAATGAACATCGATGATCTTAAAAAAGAGTTCCGAAGCAATGTGGCATTTAAGCCATTAATTGTTGCTTCAAATGCGTCAGGAAGTGGGGCTTCTGGCGGTGGTTCAGGTGGTGGAGCTGCTAAGAAACCAAGCGAAATGACACCTCAAGAACGTTTGGATTTCCAAAAGAGTGACCCTCAAGGATTCCAGTCTGCGTTGGCGAATGGTGACTTTAATAATTAATTTTTAGGAGTATATCCATGCCTTCTTTAGTAGAAGTATTTAACCGTGACGTAGTTTTATCTTATCTGCGTCCAAACCCTGTGGCAGTTTCGCCACTTGTGCAATCTGGTGCGTTTGTTTCTGATGAATCGTTACGTCCATTACTAACAAGTGGCTCTTCAACATTTATTGTTCCATACATCAATGGTGTGGATGGCAATGTTGAGCAAAACTATGGCAACACTATTCTTACTGATATTGCAATGCCTCGACAAATCGATGCAGGTGAGATGCAAGGGCGTGTAGCGTTCATGAATGAAGGCTTTGTTGAGTCGGTTCTTGGTCAATACTTATCAAAAGTGAATTCACTAGAGCTTATCGGTGGAATGCTTAATAAGTACTGGCAACAAGCTGCTGAAAACCGCGCCTTAGCTACTGTTATTGGTTTGCGTAACTATGACCAAGCAAACGGGAAGCGATTCACTACTGATATTTCTGCCTCTACAGCAACAGATGCAACACGTTGGTCCGTAGATGCCTATATTGATGCAGAAAGCACAATGAATGCTGCACTACGTGGCCGTGGTGTTATGTTTGTACATTCACGCATTGCAGCGAAGATGCGTAAACAGCAACTACTTGAACAAGTCACTACAAGTGATAACTTGCCGCCAATCACCGTTTATAACGGCCGCGCTGTTATTGAAACAGATACCAATACACAAATTGGTACAGGTGCTAACGCGAAGTTCATCACCATTCTTGCAGGTCCTCGAGCATTTGCATACGACTCTGTGCCAGGTCGTAAAGATTTAGCTGTTGAAGAAACACAATCAACAGGTAATGGTGCTGGTCATGAAATCCTTTGGACTCGTCGCAATATGCTGATTCATCCGCAAGGATTTAGCTTCATCGCTCCTAAAGACACTTTAGCTGGCGGTACTGAGCGCGAGTCATTAAGTGCTTCTTGGGCAGACTTACAGAAAGCTGAAAACTGGGATCTTGTTTCGTCAGTTGAAGACACTTCAATTCGTTTCTTAATTACTAACCTTTAAGGAGAGCAGTCATGGCTGAGAAGCAACCAGACTACAAATATCAATACCCAACAGACCGCCGATATGCTGATGATGCAACAGACACATTAGCAGCGGGTACGATGTTTGATCCTGCGAAAACAGCAGGTGATTACGGTATCACCGATCCAGAAGTGGCAGTTCCAGTGCCAGAAGCTCCGCTTAACGGTGGTGCTTAACTAAAGCAGGGCGGCTTTCGGGCCGTCCTTCTTAATTAGATTTTTAGGATTAAGCTATGAACTATGTGACAGTCGAAAGTGTGACTCAAAAGCTAGGGGCTGATTGGTGGGGAACTGGCGATCCAGTTAAAGCTGTAGTGCAGGCAAATGCGTGGCTTAATGCTAAGAATTTACCAGATTATCCTGAAGGTGAAGTGCCTGACTCCATTCTTACAGCAGGCGCTTATCTAGCAAAGCTTGCATCAGCAGGTCAACTATATACAACTAAAGAAGGCGTTGTTGCTTCTAAAACGGTATCTGCTCAATCAGGAACGTCAGTAAGTAAGACGTATGTTGCTGGCAAAGAAGAGTCGGTTAGCGGTGACATGCAATTCATTCTTGACCTTCTAGAACCATTCTTGAGCGAGAGGTATCACATTAACACTTATGTCATTACGGAGTAGGTCATGGGAATGCGGAATGAGATACAAACCGAACTTGCTACAGCCTTCGATGCGGAAGATGAACTGGCAGACGCTGTAAATTCCTTTACATGCACTCGCAAGATATTGGTTGGCTCTAATCCAGCTACAGGTGTCGATGTGTACGATGAGTTTTTATATAGCGGACGAGGAGTACTATTTGGCTCATATTTGAAAGATTTGGTGAAGCCTATAGATTACCGCGCCACAGACTCTAAAGCCGTGCTACTGCAAAATGAAGTGGTCTCAAGTGATGGAACTTTAGTAGAGCCAGATGTTAATGACGTATGGGTTATTAATGGCGGCAACTATCGCATAGTGAATTATGGTAAGGATCCCGCGGATGCAACATGGGTAGCACAGTTGAGGAAAGTGTAATGATAAATTTAGATGACGGAAACTTGATTACACAGGCCATTAATGAGGACGGTGTTTATCACGTTGAAGTGCGCAAGGACAATTTACCAAAGAAAGTCATGATAGATGGTGAGGAATGCAGTTTTGTGATCTTTGCGGACACGAACAAAGGGTATTTAATTCGCCACAAAACTACGCTGGATGGTCACGTTGTGACAGTCGGCAATGAACCTGCATTTGAGATTCTTTTTGGAAAGGTGGAGGTAATCTTTAATGGGATGGAGCAGCAAACCGAGTGCCTTCATTAAAACTGTTGAAGCCGATCTAACCAAAAGACAAAAAGATATTGTGATTGATGCATTGGGTGGAGTAGTTCTTCAAAGTCCAGTTGATACAGGTGCATTTAGAGCGTCACACAGAGTTAGTATTAACCAGACTGACCAATCATATAGTGAAGCTGAAAAGGACAAAGGCGGGGCTTCAACAATCAGCAAGGGCACAAGCGCTTTATCTCGATTAGTTCCTTACTCTACTGTCTACATTCAGACCAATAGTCCTTACGGTACTAAGATTGAGTACGGGAACTTCACGGATAAGCCTTCCACGCCTAAAACAACAGGCGGCTACTCTAAACAAGCGCCACAAGGTGTTTATTCTACAACCTTTAACTATATTGCTCAAAAATACGGTGGTTAAAAATGGCAATGACACTAGATCAAGCGCGACAAGCCATAATTACTAGAGCAATGGCATTCACTGGAATAGTTCAAACTCGGATTAAGTATCCAAACAAAGATTTTATAGTTCCAACTGATGGCCTTTGGTGTGAAATAAATATTTTGTGGGGACAATCATTAATCGCAGCTATTGGTGACGACCCTTGCACAAGAAGAACTGGAATAATTTCAATTAACTGTATGGCGCGGTTAAACACTCATGAAGTGGTAATCACACAGCTTGCAGATGCTTGGCTAGCTCACTTTGAATATTTCTCAGTCGGTCAATTAGAAATACTACAAGGACAAGTGCAGAACTTAGGGAATAACACCGACTTTGTTCAATATAATGTGACCATTGGATATAGGGTGAATTGATATGTCTTGCATGCTGACATTAGAAGAAATTGAAATTAAACGCCAAGAACTTGAACGACACCTTCACAACATGATGGGTGCCGAACTTCAAAAATGGCAAAAAGAAAATAAGGTTTGCATCTCTGATGTGAATATCCGACTTGCAAGCAATCACAGTCTAGGTGGTCCAAAGCAAAATACAGTAACAGGTGTTTCTGTGGATCTGGATTACAAGCCTTAATCACACAACAAACCAAAAATACTTTTAAACGAACCTGTCCTTAGCGGCAGGTTTTTTTATGCCTGAATTTCAGGCGAACACTGGCTAGGGCGACGGTTCGAAAGGAAGATGGTCATTCGACTACTCATTGCATCTTCTTGCCAGTGATTTTTACTTATGGGTAGTCGGAGCATATCAATGAATGCCAAACCACAAATTGAAAACACTTATCAGCAAATGGTTGTTCCATTTCAGGACGCCAAGCTATCAATTATTGAATACAACAATCAACCATATGTGCCAATGAAGCCAATTGTAGAAGGCATGGGGTTGGATTGGAAAAGCCAGTATCGAAAGATCACTAATAAATTTAAAACCTGCATGGTCAAAATGACCATTCAGCTTTTTGGTGACAGCCAAACACGTGAAGTGGTAATGCTGCCTTTACGAAAGTTACCAGCTTGGCTTTATTCCGTTGAACCAAACAAGGTTAAGCCTGAATTAAAAGAAACCGTAATTAAATATCAAGAACAGTGTGATGATGTCCTTTGGAATCATTGGTCTGGGAAGTTGAGTGCTAGGCAGAAAGCCTTCGATGAACTTAATCAAATCGATATGGCTGACAAAGTTTCTAAAGAAAAAGCGACATATTTTAGTTTAGGCATGCACCAACGTAAGCGAGAAAAGAAAGTAAATGAGCAGAAGCGCCTTAATTGGCTAAATCAGAATCTCGGTGTGTTAGAGCTTGGAGTTTGATGATGGATCTATTGAATTTTGATGCTTATCTTATTTTTGCTTGCCGTTTAGCCAATGATTCAGATGAAGAAGTAGATTTTATCTGTGATGAAGTTAAGTTTGTTGTTCAGGCTGCTTCAAAAGCAAATATGCATAACTTTGAAGATAAGTATGAGCAAATTAAGCAAGCGTTCCCACACTGCAAAATCATCATGACTCATAGGCCGCTATTCAACTTAATAGAAACACTTGACCAATATGAACGCTTGCAAGCCGCAATGATTGCTGATGGTGATCTGCTTGATGGTGGCCCAACTGGACGCATTGCAGATGCTTTTCGATGGGAACCAAAGCATGACGGAGCAAGGCAACGCGGACATTGCTAATAATTTAAATATCCAACGCCCTCAATTCGAGGGCTTTTTAATGCCCGAAAATTAAGGAGTAAGCCATGTCGAGTGGTGCAAAAATCCGCCTCTATTATGCAGAGGAACAAACACCTGAAGTATTGCCAACAACGCCCGTATGGAAAACCGTTCGTCGTGTTACAGATGGTTTAACCGAAAATGTTACAACGGAAACCTCTACAAGTGTTGCAGATACACGTTTCCGTCAAGGCGGTATGGCCACTGAAGCAGAAATCACTGGTTCATTAGAAGTTGAGCTATCTATTGGCCTGTTTGATGACTTTTTGTCTGGTGTAGCGCTAAACAACTGGACCAGTGACGTACTAAACTTTGGTGGTGATGTTCGTAAAACTTTTACCTTCGTTAAAGTCTATTCCGATATCAACCAAGTCTTTATTTATCGTGGTGTTCGAATCAATGAATTCACGATGTCGATTGCTACCACTGGGAAAATCACTGCAACATTTGGCTTGATGGGAACAGTGTTTGAACGCACAACTACCAGTCCTGTAGTGAATCCTCTTCCAGTACCTGAAACTGTACTTGTATCTGCGTTGAACGTTGGTGATCTGACTGTAAATGGTGAAACGGTGGTTGGTACTGCTTGTATGCAATCGCTTGAGCTCACAATTAACAACAACATGGAAGCGATTCGCTGTATTGGCTCACAAAAGCTTACAGCAACGACTTATCTCGAAAAGATTGTAGACATTACTCTGAACACTCAATACATGTTCTCGGCCCAATCTGCTGGTTATATCGACTTCATAAAAACACGTGACACGATGCCTATTAACTTCTCAATCGAAGACAAAGACGGCAATGGTTATGCCTTTGAATTCCCTAAGTTAGAAGTGGCAGAAGCCAATCATCCCGATGGTGGTGGTGAAGATACGATCACAATCGACATCAATTACAACCACATCCGTGTTTCACCAATCATTACCCGTGTGATTGCACCTGTAACGCCTTAATTCTGATTTGGCAGCTTAATTGCTGCCTTATTTTTGGAGAAATAAAATGGCTCTTGAAGTCAATATTCAAAGAAATAAAGACGTCAGTTTGTGGCGCGAATATAAAGATGCAGAAGGCAAAGTTTTAGCTGAGTTCAAGATTCGTGGAATTAGCTATAAGCCATACCAAGTCGCATTGGAACGGGTAAACAATCAAATTACTTCCAAAGGCTTTGATGTGGCATTAGCATCTAAAGAAGATAAACTTTATCATGAGCTTTTACTGGAAGCTGCTGCATGTCATCTCATTGAAGACTGGAAAGGGGTGGTATTCGTAGAAGTGAATGCTGATGATGAGCAAGTAAAAACCGAACCGCCTTACAATACTGAGAATGCCACAAAGCTACTTAACATGGGTGATTTAGGTATTTCGATCTGGTCCTTTATTCGCAAAGAATCTGAAAAGATGCAGAAAGAAGCTGATGCATATAAGGATGAAGTTGTGGGAAAGTCACAACCCTCTACAACTACGCCAACAAGTTCGCGGGGCTCACGGACCACGAAAAAAAGCAAAGAGACGCGCTCGGTGTAAAACTGCCTGAGCCTCCTGAATATTCCTATACTGCAAATGCTATTCTTTCAGCCTATAACACTATTGCTCGGTCTAGACGATACGAGCAGGGTGTTCCTCTGGCAATAGATATAGCTGCGATCAATTCTTACGTAGAGCAATACGACTTACCAGTTGAAAGATTCATCTTTAATGACTGTATTTTTACACTGGATAACTTGTTTTTGGATGAGGCGCATAAGAAGGCAAGTAGGAAATAAGAACCGCTAGAGATAGCGGTTTTTTATTGCTTCCTTATTAACCAGTTGTTAAATTACTCTCATAAATAATGTTGGGTAATTTCATGAAAAAAATCATATTTGGTACATTTGTATCTGTAATGCTCACTGGCTGTGTAGCACCTTCATATAATGCCACTTCGAAAATTACAGAGATGACAAGCCGTCCTAATATTGGGGAAGTGGTTACAGTTGGTGTTGGGGAGCAAATGCTGTATCAAGGCAATGCTAGTGAAGATGATGTTTTGGATATTGCTAATCCAATAAAAGTTAATCTATACAGCTTACCAGCAGGGCAGTATGCAAAGACAGGAAGTAATGAGAAAGGCGACTTCTTTTCACCAATAACTAAGACGGGCGCATTGGTCGGTAAAAGCTTTTTTGCTGATCCTGTTCAGGTGCTAATGGTTTCAAAGGAAAATAAACTGTGTACAGTTACAATCTTTAATGCAAGTTCTTGTTCAAAAGATGCTGAGTTTAAAGTTAAGAAAGTTACATCACTCCGCGATAATACATTTCAGCAAACACTGATTTACAGTGGAAAAATAGGAAACAAAATTAATGTTGGTTATCGTGAATTTTCAGGAAATCTAGCTAGACCAGCCTTTAACAACGACGTTGAATATGATTTAAGTGAATCTAAACAAATCGGCTATAAGGGTGCTCTTTTAGAAATTCTAGATGCCAATAACCAGAATATTAAATACAAAGTTTTGAGAAATTTTAATTTAGTTCAATAAATATTAAATATTGAAGACATCCTAAAGACTAAGCAGATTATGAATTAAATATATTCAATGCTAAACCACAGGAACCCGCTTATTGCGGGTTTTTTATTGCCTAGAGGAAAGTAAGATGGCACAAGAATCACGTCTCGTCATTGTAATTGATGCTAAAAATGCAGAGCGTAATGCGCGTAATCTAGGCAATGAATTAGATAGCATTGAACGTAAAGGTGACTTTGCAACAAAATCAATGGATAACCTTTCTGTATCAACACGGGCACTTGCTGGTTATATGGCTGGCTTAGTTACTGTTAGTGCTGCCATCAGCAAAATGGATGCCTACACTGGTCTTCAAAACCGTCTTAAGTTGGTTACTAATAGTCAAATCGAGCTTAATAAGGCAACTGAAGACACATTCCGTATTGCACAAAATACTCGTTCAGCTTGGGATAGTGTTATTCAGGTCTACCAAAGATTTCAGGATAATTCTAAAACACTTAACATTAGCATGGCAAAAACAGCAGAACTTACAGACACTGTATCTAAAGCAGTTGCAATTAGTGGTGCTAGTGCAGCTTCGGCGGATGCTGCTCTTGTTCAGTTTGGGCAAGCCTTGGCTTCAGGTGTGTTTAGAGGAGAAGAATTCAACTCTGTTGCCGAACAAGCACCGGGACTTTTAAAAGCTATTGCTAATGGTCTTGGGGTGAACATTGGTGAACTTAGATCAATGGCTCAAGAAGGTAAAATTACCAGTGCTGTCCTAGTCAAAGCTCTAACAAATGCTAAAGCTTCAGTTGATGAATTATTCTCTAAGACAGACATTACTATTGGACAGTCATTAACTGTACTAAGTAATGAAATTACCAAATTTGTAGGTGAGGCAGGGAAAGGGTCTGGTGCTGCTCAAGTTTTGGCTGGCTCTATTCAGACTCTAGCTAGCAACCTAGACGTTTTAACCTCAGCAATGATGGTTGGTGGAGCATATTGGTTGGGGACATATATTCCAGCAATTTATGCTTCAGGTGTTGCAGTTGCAGCAAAGACTAAAGAGTTAGCAGCACAAACATTTGCACAATATACAGCAATCCAAGCAAACCGAGCAGCGGCAGCACAAGAAGTAATTAGTACTCAAGCAGTAGTCGCAAATACTCAAGCAACATTAACATCATTAGCGACTGAGAAAGCTCTGGAAATACAGCGATTAAAATCGCAAATCACTGAAAAAGGACGCACAGCTACACTCACTAGGATGGCTGAACTTAAGAAGATTGAAGCGCAAGTCACACGTGAATTAGCTTTAGCAGAGGGTGCTTTAGCTGCTGCACAATCTAGATCGGCGGCTGCGAGTGCTGCAACTGTAGGGATAGGTTCTAGACTTTTAGGTGTTCTTGGTGGTCCAGTTGGCATTGGCATTACAGTGGCAAGCTTGGCAGCTGGTTATCTATTAATGCGCGATAACTCTGATAAGGCTAACAAGAAACTGGAAGAACAAGCAGCAGTTGCAAAAAAGGCAAAAGATGAACTCTTAGCTTTAAAAGGATTGGAAAAAGATTCAGCTATTAATGATATGACTTCTTCATTTGAACGTCAGAATCAGGCACTTGCTGAATCTAGCAGTAAGATTAATATCCAGCTTAACGCCATTGCACAGCTCTACAAAGGCAACAAAGACATTGTTCAGGTGGTTAATGATGCTAGAGATGGCACTATTAGCATGAATGATGCTGTTAAGCGCTTTAATGAGTTGCGTATTAGTAAAGATATTTATAACGCAATCAAAGAAAACACTGCTGAGTTTGAAAAGAATGCTAAGGAAGCAAAAACGACAAGAGATTCGTTGAAGCTTTTTGGTATTGAAGTTGAGTTATCTGGGCGTAAAGCTCAGACAGCAGTTGCTGGTATTGATAATAATTCAAAAGCCTTAATTGGCAATGAAAGTGCAGCTCAAAAGGCAACAAAAGCGCAGAAAGGTTACTTTGATAGTCTACGCACTGAAGTTCTAAACTCTAATGAAGAACTTGCCCTGTTGAATCTTGGGTATAGTGAAGAAACTATTAAAAAGATTAATGAGTTGCAAAAGGCAAAACAAGCCGTTGCAGCACCGGGCACAACCGCAATTGTCACTAATGAAGAAATAGAGCAGATTGTGCGTGCACAAAAAGCTCTGGATAATCTTAAGGACAAAAAAGATGCAATAGCTGCCGCTGAACGCAAGCATACCAGTGAACTTGAAAAGCAGCAGAAAGTACTTGCTGTGAATGCCAAAATCCAAGCTAATGCAGCTAAGTATGGCTTTGCAACTATTGAATCTAAGTACAACTTGCCAGCTGGCACTCTGTCTGCAATCCATGCAATTGAGACAGGTAATTCAGGTCGTACAGATCAAGTAAATAAAAGTACTGGTGCAACTGGTGGTTTTCAGTTCCTTGCTGGAACAGCTAAGCAATATGGAGTAAAAGACCGAACAAACTTAGCTCAATCAGCAGAAGGTGCAGGAAAGTACATGTCCTATCTTTTAAAGCTATTTAAAGGCGACTTAGAGAAGGCGGTCCGTGCTTACCATGCAGGCGAAGGGAATGTGCAGAAAGGTAAAGGTATTGGCAAATACAACAACCAATACTGGAAAGACTTTCAGGGTTATGTAGCTGGTGCTAATGGTTATACAGCTGGCGACATTTCATCAAAAGACTTCGATAAGCTTCTGCAAGATGCCACAAAAATGGCAGAAGATCAGGCTAAGCTGCGCCTTCAATTAGAGAATGATGTAGCAAATGAAGTCACCAAGATTAGAAATGATCTTGCCAAGAAATTGGAAGATGTTGATAAGGCTAACTTCACACCTGAGCGTTCGAAGGAAATTAAGGCTGAGTTAACTTCTCGTGCAGAAACTGACATTGCTATTGCTCAACAAGCTTTGAAGACCAAGTTGGATGATTACAAGCAATTCAATCTGACCGAGGAACAATTACTTAAGGATAGTTTTGACCGTAAGAAATTTAATGCGGCTCATGACATTGAACTAAGCAAGGATCAGCGTGATGAGGCGATTAAATATCTTGATCAGCAGTATCAGCACGAACTCACTTTAATAAATCTCACCAAAGCAGCTCGTCTAGCTTCATATGAACAAGCAAATATGAAAGCACTTGTAGAGCTGAAACAGCAACGTGACCTTTTAACTGCGCCCTTTGATCAAAGGGAAGGCCTTTCTTTGCAATTTGGAGAAAAAAATGCTTTCTCGGAAAATGATACAAACCTTATCAACAAAAGGGATGAGCTCAAAATCCAACTTGAGCAGAAAGTTATTACCACGCTCGAATACAATAAACGGATTGAAGATGCAGTTTTGCTTCATGAGCAAAACAAGTACAAGATCCAAGAGGAATATGCTCAGAAGTACAATGATTTACAGTTTAATCAAAATCAAAGTCAGTTAAATATGTACTCCTCCATGCTCTCAGCGGCTCAAGGAACATGGGGAACAATGACGAGTATCATTAAGGATGCTCAAGGTGAGCAATCAAGTGCTTATAAAGCAATGTATCTCATCCAGCAAACCATGGCAGCAGCTCAGGCAATTATCTACGGAAACCTTGCTTCAGCAGCAGCACTTGCTCCACCTCCAATTGGTTTAGGACCAGTGGCAGGTATTCCACTATCTACAATGATGAAAACCACAGGTTATGTAAATGCTGCACTAATCATGGCCCAAGGTGTTGCAGGAATATCAGGCTTCTCTTCTGGCGGCTACACAGGCGATATGGGGCGTAGTGATGTTGCTGGTGTGGTTCATGGCCAAGAATATGTATTGAATGCTGCTGCTACTAAGCGAGTTGGCGTGGATACATTGAATGCCATTAACTCAGGGCAAAGCCTTGATAAGACATCTTCAAATCAGCCTATTGTGAATATTTATAATTTACCCGGTCAGACTGCTGAGGTGACTCAAAACAGTGACGGTACTTTAGACGTTCGCATTAGACAGATTGCAAGTGATGTTGCAGAGCAGACGATGTTGGCTGGCTTAAATAATCCAAACAGCCGAATCAATAAATCCATGAAACAAAACTTTAATGTCGCTCCTAAGCGCTAAGATGAGGCAATTATGAACACATTAATGTATTGCTCAACACAAGAAGGCTACTCTGCAAGTTTAAAGAGCGGAGTGATTTCCCAAGAACTTGAAGGCGGTGCACCACGTTACCGAAGGGGATTAAAAAACGGATATCACACTGTAAATGTTCAATGGAAAGTGTTTGATGTTGGGTTTCAATATCTTGATGCGTTCTATAGCGTTTGGTGTGAAACGCCTGGGCAGAGATTTAATGCATCCCTTCGGGTGAACGGCCCCGAGTTTAAACCTTATGAATGTTACTTTGTGGAAGACAGTTTTCAGCTTTCAAGCATGCAAGGGCCAGTTTACACGGTGACAGCACAGCTAAGAGTTAAACCAATTGTCGACTCAGAGCTTAACCACATCATTGTTGAAACTGGTAATGGTAATCAGGACTTAGCTTCCATCGTCAATCCTCTTGAAAAGCTGGTGAACGAAGACCTGCCAAATGCCATGGAGGGAATATAGATGCCTGACTATAAATCATACTTCCTCAACTCAAGTAGTGGTGTAGTGCCTCTGGAGTGTGTAGAGATTTCTCACCCTGATTTCACTGAACCATTTCGATTCGTCAAAAACGATACCGAAGGTGTGACTGTTAAGCATGAGTCGGCAGGACCTGATATTCAATACGATTATCAAGCAATGTCTATTCAGCGCTCTACAGTTACTAATGACCTTGACCAGAAGTTAAGCCTTACTATTGGCGATGTTGAGGATGAACTCATTAAATCGGTTGTTTCAGCTCGTCGTGGCACTAACTGGAAAGTTAGACCTACAGTGAGATGGCGGCTTTATCAGGATGATGACTTAACAGCGCCAATGGTTTCTCTACAGACTTTAGAAGTTGCTTCAATGTCTAAAGATGGCTCAGGCAATTGTACTTTCGATGCTCAAGCACCTGAACTTAACAGTGTAAAAACTGGTGAAATTTACGACCTTGAGCGGTTCCCATTATTGCGAGGCATGATCTAAATAAGGAAACTGATATGGTTGCCATAATATTTATAATTCTAGTGCTACTAATTATATGTATTCGCTCTGTGAAAAAACAAAAGTTACCCCTTCAAAAAAACCAACAATTTGATCTCGAGTTGGCAGATAAGCTTGGGTTGTTGAAACATAAACTTGAAGAAAGTGCTAGATCTGGCGAAAAGATCTTTGTTGATACAAAAGATTATCAAAATGAGATGTCGGATTTGATTGCTTTAGATGTGATTTTTAGTGATGCAAACGCTGACCTGACGCATAACGATAAGAAAATCCCAACATTGAAACAAGCATTGGAGATGGCTAAAGATGAATCTAGATGATCTCCATAACCGAGTCTGGACCAAAGACTACACTTGCAATGAATTTCTTTGTGAAGCTTGGGAGCGAGTAACTGGCAAAGACTTAAAGAAGCGTCTCGATCGATTTCTTAATGGGAAAGGCCGTTTTAAAAAGCTAACTGAGCCGATTTCGCCTTGCATTGTCCTTTTCACAAATGGATCTAGAAGCTCAACACATGTTGGGCTTTTTTATTGCGACAAGGTTTTGCATTTAACTGGGCGAGGGGTGCAGTACGTACCTCTTGAGATTATTTCCATGAACTTTCGGGAAACGAGGTTTTACAAATGAGTTTGAAAAAAGTCATCATCGTTCCTGATCCCTATAGCGAAGAAGGAAGGTCTGAGGCAGAAGTTGAAGATGTTCTAGCTTATATCTATCAACAGTTTTCAATATGGCCTGAGAATGCTCGGATTTATCATAATGATATTGCCGATACTTGTGATGTAACACCAAGCAATCCTAGAAAAATTGATGAGCAGATTCGTTATTTGCAGTCTCTGGAGGGCACGTTTTATGTAGTGGTTAAGGGAGCAGTTATTTGGTGGTTGCCATATTTGTATTATGCAATTGTAGCAGCTACAGCAGTTTACAGCCTCTATACAGTGCTTACGATGCCAAAGCCACAAGCACAACAGGCAGGCTCATCAAACAACGAATTAGCTCAGCGATCAAACCAAGCTCGGATTAACGGCCGTATACCTGATATCTTCGGCAGATTGCGTTCATATCCTGATTTAATCGCTCAAACCTATACCATTTATAAAGATGGCATCGAGATTGAAGAATGCTTGATGTGTATAGGTCGTGGTTATTACCAAATCTTGGATATGCGAGATGGTGATACTGATGTTGCTAATATTGCAGGTACTTCAGTTTCAGTTTATGACCCATTTACTTCAATAATTGGCACACCTATTTATCAGGTTGGTGACGGCTTTATTGAATTACCAAAGTTTGTGCGTAACTCAGATTCAATCAATGGCCAAACCATTGAACAGCCAAATAGTGCAGTACTTGAGTCAAGCAGCATCTGGTTTCAAAGTCCGAACTTAATTAAATCTACAGGCTTAGACTTCACTCAGAAGTTTGCTGCTAATGACCGTATAGCTTTGAGCGGTGCAGTATATGGTGTGCAAGATGTGAATCTATCAGGATCAATCATGGTGAATGAAGACAAGATGGTTATCATCGAATCTTCAACTAATATTGATAATCCAAATCTATTTAAAGGGTTGCTGCTTACTGGCGCTTTGGTTGATATTGAAACGACGACAGGAACTCCACCAGTTACAGAAACAAATACACGCGATCTGTCTGGGCAATATGTAGTTTCAGGGGTGACGAAGACTGTTATTTCAGGTGGTTTCCATTATGAAATTACTCTATCAAACCCTGAAAAGGTCAATGCTAACTGGCAGTATGTAAATAACAGCTACACCATTACTTCTGGTGCTTCTTTAAACAGAAATTCAAACTCAATCACGCTAGATGATACTTACACAATCAATAGCGTAACTGCCGATACGATTGCTTTAGTAAATCCATCAGCTATTAACAGCGATTGGGACAAGCTTCTGACTTTGCCAAACCAAAGTACACAAGGGCAGGATGTTTTAGTCCGCTTTGATGCCGTAAGTTCTAAGTTTGTCGGATGGTTCAACTTCGATATGCCTGAGGCAACTCAAGCAGTGTTCAACTTCTTCTTTCCTAATGGTCTGTTCTATCAAGACAGTAAAGGCGGGGTATGGGAAGAAAGGATCACAGTCATTATTGAGTTGCAGGCAATTGATGGAAATGGTGATCCAGTTGGGTCAATCACTACCATTAATCAAGAGATTCGAGCTAACAATAAATCTCAGTTTGGTAAAACGATTTATATCGACTTGCCAACGGCTGGATCTTTCAGATTCCGTTTAAGCCGAACAACACCAACACAGGCAGGCAAGACGCAGGATACATGCAAGATAAAGTCGGTATATGGGATGACTGATTCAAGCATTAGTGACTATGGCAATATCACAGTCGTGCGTTCTCGCACAGTTGCTACAGATGGTGCTTTATCTATTAAAGAACGTAAGCTCAACTGCCTAGTCAATCGGAAGCTTCCAGTTGATGGAACAGGCCCTTTGCAAGTGACACGTTCAGCCGGTCAGGCACTTATTAACCTTGCTTTGGACGAGTACATCGGTCGCCGAACAAGTGCTGAGGTGGACATTGCACAAATTAATGCAGAGATTGACAAAGTTAATGATTACTTCAGCTCGGATATTATGTCTGAGTTCAATTACACCATTGACGATGACAATCTAAGCTTTGAAGAAATTGCAGGAATGGTCGCAAGTGCTGCTTTTTGTGAGCCGTACCGATTCGGAAGTCTTACTCGAATCAAGTTTGAACAACCACAAGAAAACTCGGTTTTACTTTTCAATCATCGAAACAAAGTGCCTTTAACTGAAAAGCGCTCTTATACATTTGGTGTGCAGAAAGATTATGACGGGGTAGAGCTTGAATACACATCTGATGTCGATGATGCCCGCATCAAATACACCATTCCGGAAGATGTCACGCCTAAGAATCCATTAAAGATCACTACAACAGGTATTCGCAATGAAGAACAAGCGAAAACACGTGCTTGGCGTGAGTGGAATAAGCTTCGGTACAAATATGTGTCTTGTGAAGTGGAAGTGTTAGATGAATCAGAGTTATTGATCCGTAATGACCGAATCTTAATAGCAAACAACACAGTTGTTGATACCCAAGACGGTGAAGTTACTGGTGTAGATGGCTTAACAGTTATGACTTCTCAGCCGTGCAAGTTTGAAGTTGGGCATGATTACTATGTTCATCTGCAAATAGCGAATGCAACTGTTGACATGGTGCCTTGCACTGTTGGTCCAGATGAATATTCATTAGTTCTGTCTAGACCGCCAGTTCAGCCGCTTGTAGTTGACCCTGACCGATATGTGAAGACGCTTTATACATTGGTAAGAGCAGATCAAGCCGAGATAGATGCATTCATGCTTGAAGAACTTACACCGCAAACTCAAATGACCAACACGCTGAAAGCATCTAATTATGATGACCGTTTCTATGAGCGTGACCACGACTTTATTTAATTAATTAACAGAAATCTAAGCCCCCTAACAGGGGCTTTTTTATTGGCTGGAGAAAAGTAATGGCTGATGAAATCGTTACTCGTCAACAACTTGTGGACGCTGGTTTAGATGCAAATAGTTGGGACAAGTTTTTCCATGGCACTGATCTGGAATATGTTGTTACACGACTTGGTAAAATATTCCCGACACTATCAAAAGTATTGAGATTATTTTTTGATAATGGATTATTTCGACCATTCCAAACAGAAGTTGAATTAATTGCATATGTTCCAGTTACTAACCCTAGTTCAGCCTATGCTTTCGATACAAAGAAACTTTATTTGTGGAATGGCACGAGTTGGATTGATGAGGGTTTAAGTCCTTTAGATTTGGCAAAAAAATATTCTGATAATTTAGTTAATATTATTATTCAAGCTTTCGATATTAAGAAAGCTGATGATCCGGATATTATTAGTCTTCTTAATGAGGCGTTGGGGCGCTCTCTACTCTATTATGATAAGAAAAAAGAACGGATTGTAGGCGCTGGATTGCTTGAGTCCGTTTTTGAAGTTATTGAACAACTAAAGGCTTATGAAGATCCTAGATATATACCAGGGAAATTAGATAAAGATGGCCGCATACTATGGGGTTGGGACAAGCTAACAGATCGATTCTTTTGTGGTGAAGAATTCGGGGGGCCGCAACAATCAAAAAACTATTATGTTTTTGAACAAGCTCAACACATTGGTTCTGTAAACCATATGCTTTGGTATGGAGAGTCTTACACAATGGGCGCAGCAGCTCCCACGGTTTTGAGTACTTCACAACCCTATGCAAATTTGACTTTTGATTCAGGCCCACGAAAAGATGTAGAAGCTACATCTGTAATTCCATTACGTGAGTTCTTTAGAGATCCTTCGATTGAAGGTCCAACCTATCATGATCGTGGAGAGACATGCTGTTCAGGATCTGCTAACTATGCATCTGTCAGTATGATGAAGAATCGGGGAATAAAGCCAAGTGACCATGTTATTTTTTCAAGCACGGCAGGTCATGGCAGTTACAAGCTATCAGACTTAATAAAAGGCACGTCTTGGTATCCCAAAGTTCTAGAGCACGTAAATAAAGCAAAACAGTTGCTTAATAATCCAGATTATACGCCACAGGTAATTAGCTTCGTCCAAGGGGCAAATGATGCGGCCGTAGGGTCAAGAACAACTAAGGCTGTTTACAAGCCTATGCTTAGTCAGCTCCAAGTTGACGCTGAGGCTGATATTAAATCTGCATCAGGCAAAGATAATCCAATCCGCTTTATGATCGCTCAGATGAGCTATGGCACCGCTGTACATAAAGATATGGCTATGTCTCATCTTGAGTTGTGTCAAGAATCCGACAAATTCATGTTTGTTACGCCTATGTATCACTTTCCATATGCATCAGATCAAGTTCATCTAACCAATGTTGGTTATAAATGGATGTCTGCTTACTTTGGGCGTGCATATGATCAATATATCTATGAGCAAAGAAAGCCCGACTATATTAAGCCATTACATGCATACATTGAAGGCGACACTGTAATTGTCAGATTTGATGTTCCCACTCTGCCATTGCAAATTGATACGACTACTTTGGCTAAAACAACTAATAGCGGTTTTAAAGTCATGAGCGGTGCAACTGAACTCACCATAAAAGAAGTCACAGCCTCGAATGACACTATTGTTATAAGCCTTTCTGCTGCTGCAGCTGGTGATGTTACGGTTCGTTATGGTCTGGATTATCAGGGGACAGGATTGATTCTTACAGAAGGGGCAAGTGGTAATTTGCGAGATTCGACAAAAGAGACTGTTTTAATTGAAGGGGCGGCAAAGCCCCTTTATCACGTTTGCCCACATTTTGAATTAACAGCTTATTTAGATAAAGGAATTTAAAGATGCCTAATTTACTGTTTCAAGACTCCGAATATGTTTCAAGTCGAACAGACTTGCCTTTTGTAAAGAATGTTAGCGATGTTCTGCCAACAGCACGATATGAAAAAGATGCATATGCGCACTGGGCTTTCTACGAGAGTGAACCACTAAAAGATAAGGTAAATTCGCGAGAGTTAACTCTGCAAGTCGGAGCTGCTATACAACCAATATTTACAAATCAAGGTGTAGCTTTAACCAATGCTAAAGGCAGCGCTTTGCTTAGTGATTTGAATGATGGCGCGACACAAAATATAACAGTAGTTTATATTGCTCAGACGACAGGACTTGGTCTTTATTTGCTAGGGCCAACCTTAACTAGTTCAAGTTCAACAACAGAAAGTGGTTTTGGTATATATGCAGGAACAGACTCACAGGATAGCAATAAACCAAAAATATATATGAACTTAAAGCCTAAAAAAGCTGATAATACAGGGGGCTTTGCAAACGTTAAAACGAATCAAGAAGTCCAGTTTACAACACCATTTCTTGCAGCTATTAGTGTGGATAAGACAAAGAAAACAGCGACATTATATGTGCTTAAAGGTGAAAACGATTCATTCGTTTCAACCACATATACTGCGAATTATGAAGATTCTCTGAAAAAAGTTGCTGTGGGTAATGCTTACTATGCTGCCGTAGAGAGTGGAACAAAAACCACATTTGCAGAGGCAATTATCTACGATAAAGCTTTATCACTAAACCAATTGAAAGCAGTGGGGCAACGTTGCAAAAACCGACTAAAAGCAAAAGGTATCACCATTTAAGGCACTCGAAAGAGTGCTTTTTTATTGCCGAAATTAGGGGGAAGGCATGACTGAAAATGAATCTTATGGGTTGAGATTCGAAAAGAAAATTGACTCTATTCAAAGTGATATTCGCATGTTGTCAGACCATGTTACTCGACTAACTTTCATTAATGAAGCACACAAAGAAACTAGCGAACAGAACAAAAAGGATATCGATGCATTGGATATAAAAGTTGCCAATTTAGAAAACCGTACAGCTTCGCAAGATGGTGGACTATCTGTACTGCGAGTATTACTTGGGATCTTTGCTGGCATCGTATTTTCTTTATGTGCTTGGGTTGGTTCTTCAATAATCCAGCTTAACCAAGACCAATCTTTAATTAAAGAGAAAGTATCACGACTAGAGGAAGCAGGACGATGAATAGTGAAAACACAAGAGCATATCTTGCTTTTGCATTGGTTGGCTTGATGTTTGTCTTAGTTATTGCTTTGTTCTTTGTTGATATGCCTAGAGAAAACAGCAATTTGATCAATACTGCATTAGGTTTTATTGCAGGCGCCATGACAACAGCATGTGGTTTTTACTTCGGTAGCTCTGAACTGGAGAAAAAGAAAGGGGAAAGAGATGAGCACTAAACCATTTTTTGACGCTGCCCGTGTTATTGCTGGTGGCAAACTTACTCAGGCACAAGTTGATGATCTAAATAAGGTTGTCGATAAACTTGCACCAGGTGGAAAAACTACAAGTGATGTTGGTGTAGACCTAATTACTAGTTTTGAAGGAAAACGAACTAATGCTTATGACGATGGTGTAGGAGTCTGGACCATTGGCATTGGCACCACAGTTTACCCAAATGGCGTGAAGGTTAAGCAGGGCGATACCTGCACCCTAGAGCAAGCAAAGTCTTACTTTAAACATGACCTAGCCAAATTTGAAAAGACCGTGAATGAATCTGTCACTGTACCGTTAAGTCAAAATCAATTTGATGCTTTGTTATCATTGACCTATAACATTGGTTCGGGTGCTTTTAAAGGTTCAACCTTATTAAAGAGACTAAACAAAGGGGACTGCCAAGGCGCTGCTGATCAATTCCTTGTCTGGAATAAAGCTAAAGGTAAAGTCTTGGATGGACTAACTCGTCGCAGACAAGCGGAACGAGCACTCTTTTTAAAGAAGTAACTTATATGTGTAAACGTACTAAAGTTGCATCGATCATCACAATGCTGTGCTTAATCTTCTCTGGTTGCACAGCTCACACAATTAATAGTAATGTAAACATCTCAATTTGTGTGAGAGCAATTTAATGTCAAGTCAGCTAATCAAAATTCGCAATACAGCAGTGGATCGAAATTTAGATGTGTTAGCTGAGCTCAACAAGAATGGCGAAGTCACCAAAATTTACGACTACAACGGCAATGAGTTAAAGATTAATTTCTTGCGTGATGAAGTCTACTATAAAAAATTGTGGTGGCAGTTTCAGAAGAAGCAAAAATAGCTTAAAACCTGTGGATAAATGGCGCATTACGCCAAATATACGCCAAAATATAGATAAGCTGTTGATTTTATATAATGAATTGGTGCGCCCGGCGGGGATCGAACCCACGACCCCAGGTTTCGGAAACCTGTACTCTATCCAACTGAGCTACGAGCGCATGCGTGGGGCACATCATAGGAAAAAAACACTGACAGGTAAAGCACGAAATACATACCAAGTGGATTTAATGCTTAATTAAACAGCAAGTTGTTCAATATTTTATATACTTTGTTAAAGAAACTGAATTGAGTAGTTAATTGTATGTAAAGCTGTTGCAAGTTCTTGAGCGGGAATACGTGATTCTTGCAAACTGGTAATCCATTGCATTTGACATGATTTAAGCTCTTGTATTGTCGTAGTTTTCTCTATTTTTTGAACAAGTGGTTTGGTCATTAGTCCACAATAGCTGCTAAGAGTTTTCATCATTAACTGCTGTATTTCTTCAAAAGAAAGAGGCTGGGATGGCATTACTGGCTGATTATATGGGGTGCAAGACTCATCTAAATTACTTTGTTGGGAAAGCAGGATTTCTCCAACGAGTTGATTTGAAAAGCCTTTAGAGCTATTTGTAGATTTTTCACGATTTTCTTCTGCATTATTTATCGCTGATTTTATAAAAGTTATTTCTTCATAGTCTGATGGCTCTGGTGATGAAATAGGAGCGATAAGTTCTAAATCAATAAGTTGTTGAATAATTTCGGGGGGAGCAATACGTTTCTTAAACTCACTATTTAAACTTTGGAAATCTTCATGGTCTATTAATAGTAGTAAACGTCGTTGTTTAGCATTCAAAGCAATATTGCGTTGTTGAAGCGCAACTCTTCCCAAATTGGTTCTATAAAAACCAGCCATTGTTTTCCCCAATATAAAAATAAATCAGACTGTTCAATTTTCTGAGTTGAACAGTGCTGTTTTTAATAAAATATAAATGAGGTTAACGATAAGACTTAAAAATGACAATATGATGAATAATTCATAAATATCATTTATTTAAAATATTAAAAAGCACTTTCTAATGCTTTGCGCAGATAGATATCAAGTTCATCTTGACGTAATAGCCATTGAATATAGTCTTTAGGAAGTTCAGCAATTGCTGTGCCTTTATGCTTACCAAAGTTAACAGTCGTAGGGATACGTGCTTCTTCAGAAACTCGGTAAAGCTCTTCAATATCTTGAATATTTAAATGATAAACAATATGCATCAAAATATTAGCAGTCAAAATAATATCTGCATCGGCACGGTGTGCGCCTTTAAGCATTTCACGAGCCTTGCTGCTGCCTTGAGAAATCATGTAGATGAGTGCTGAGATATTATGAGCCTCTGCATCTGCCCAAACTTTACGTGCTAAAGCTAAAGTGCAAATCGGTTTAATATTCGATACATCAACACCGCAACGCGCAATCGCAGCAATATCATAATCAATATTGTGACCAATAATATAAGTTGTACTTTCTGGCAGCTTAAACGTTTTATAGTGGGGTTGGTTTTCTAAATCTGACTCTAATATATGGTGAACTGCCATAGCCGCATAAGAAATAGGAGTGCCTACTTGATAGAGTTGATCAAACAATTTGCTTTTATCTAAGGTGAGTTTGCCTTCATTAAGTTCGA
>Ga0308166_1000645_pt1 | contig 44531 bp, 56 predicted proteins | sample PhyCR2_2_FD_202137 | JGI IMG/M metagenome (GOLD analysis project Ga0308166, IMG submission 202137) | Phyllosphere microbial communities from UC Gill Tract Community Farm, Albany, California, United States - DLSLCC.R2 | ecosystem: Host-associated > Plants > Phyllosphere > Unclassified | place...
CATTGGTGATACGTATGTACCGGCTGTCGCACGCCGCATTCTGGTAGTAGGGGACTTGCACGAACCCTATACGCACCAAGACGCGTATGCCTTCTTGAAGCACATGCGAGACACATACAACCCTGACATTGTTATCCAGATTGGGGATGAAACGGATGGTCATGCAATCAGCTTCCATGATAGTGATGTAAATCTGGACAGCGCGGGGATTGAGCTTGAGAAAGCAAAGTTGGGTTTAGAAAAGATGCACGAGCTGTTTCCTAACCTGCTTGTTTGTGATTCCAATCATGGTAGCCTCATCTACCGTAGGGCTAAGGCTCACGGACTACCTGTGCAGTTCATTAAGAAGTACCGCGATATCTTGTTCCCGGAACATGGTTCCCCCGGCTGGAGCTGGTCAGATGCGTGGGACATTACAACGCCGACTGGCGTTGTTCGATTCCAGCATCAAGTTGCAGGTGACCTACTACTGAATGCAGCGCATGAGCGCAAGAGCATGGTGATTGGGCACTTCCACGGTAAATTCGATATCAACTACGCAGCCAGTAGCACAGCACTGTACTTCGGTGCGCACTGTGGCTGTCTCATTGATAACAAAAGCCTAGCCTTCGCTTATGGTAAGCTCTCTCGAAGCAAGCCTATTCTAGGCGTGATGACCATTACGGAAGGGTGCCCAGCACTTGTACCGATGTTAATGAATGATTCAGGGCGGTGGGTGCACGCATGATTAAAGATATCGTAATTCTAGACCTCGACGGTACACTGGCAGACGGGCGTCACCGTCTGCACCTCCTGCCAAAGAAGGACTATAATCTCACGGCGTCTTGGACCGAGTTCAACCTCGCTGCGATTGATGATACCCCATTCACTGACAACATCACGCTGGGTAACACCCTGTACGATGCGGGGTACATTGTGATTGTGCTGACCGGGCGCAGTGACATAGCTCGTGAGATTACCGAGGACTGGCTGGAGAAGCACGGGGTTAAGTACCACTCCCTGATTATGCGCAGTCAGTCGGACAACCGCAAGGATACGCAGATTAAGGAAGAGTATCTACGCAAGATTGGCGTGGAGCGCATCCTGTGCGCCTTCGACGACTTACCACATGTAGCTTATCACTTCCGAGCTATGGGTATCACGTGTCACTTAGTGACGCACTATGAAGAATTACGAACCGATTTAATCTCACACGGGGATGATAAATGAGCAAGCCAGTATTTCAATTTAAAGAAGGCGACCGGGTACAAGACACTCTTGCAGACCACGGCTTAGGTACTGTAGTGCGGGTGAAAGAACACCCCAGTAAGTACCCGGTTATCGTGCTGTTCGATTCAGGCTCTGAACGTTCTAGGGGCTTTCATGAACTGAGATTTGTAGCCTCCCCGGAGGAGCCTGTACCTAACCCAGTGAACATGCAGCAACGGTCGGAGTACTACGCAGAACCATTCCCCGGCGGTGACACTGCACTCACAGCAGTTATTGACACCACCACCAATCCAGAACAGAAGGATATGAAATATGATGCCGGTAAGCCTCGCATGGACCTACTCCTATCTGGTTGTCCTATGGCACTGGAAGCTGTCGCGAGCATTCTCACGTTTGGTGCTAAGAAGTACGCAGCTCACAGTTGGCAGTCTGTCGAGCGCGGAGAAGAACGTTATCTTGCAGCGTTGCTCCGTCATCTGACAGCGCACGCTAAGGGTGAGTTGAATGACCCGGAATCGGGTATGCCACACTTGGCACATGCCGCATGTAATGCCATGTTTATTCTTGAATTGGAGCAGCGCAATGCTAACCTTTGAGGCTGATAACAAGCCCGATTACGTAGCAGAGATTCAGGCGTTAGTGTCTGAAGGGAAGTACACGGAGGCGCGTGAGCGCCTTCGGCAGTTAGACAACCCAGTAGTTAACACAAACATTGAAGCAGTACGCAGAGCAGTGGGTATTAACACCGGCATTTACCTGTGAGGAATCATGGACTTAGAGCAGCGTCAGATTAAGTTAGAGCAAGAGTACAGCACGCAGGGTGTGCTGGATGCATTTGCGCACTGGGAGAAAGAGCGCGATGCGGGACGCATGGCGGACACGCACATCGGACGTACTTTAACTATTCGCCTGTACAAGCTGGTGCAGACCGAATTGGAAACAATCTGTACTGCTGGTACTCGTGGCGTTGGTGGTAAGTACCGCAACTTAATCAAGGACGTGGGGTATGACCGCGCAGCTGTGGTCGCTATCCGCACCATCCTGCGACTGATTACCATGAAGCTGCGTGCTGACCGCACTGCACCTATCGTGCAGGATTTTGTCAGTGCTGCCGGTGAAATCATGAACATGGAGTACATGCACTTCTGCCTGCGTACCGCAGCGCCGGGGTACATGGCGCGTGTTGACCAGTACATGCAGGACAATAACACACGCTCAATCAATCACCGTAAGCGTACGCTGGTTGCCAGTGCCAATCGCATTGAAGGCGTAGAGCCTGACGACGTGCGTTGGGGCGTATCCGAGCAGAACGGCGTAGGCGGTATTCTACTGACTGCTATCCTGAATGCCGGTATTGCAGAGGCGCGTCACCTGCCTAAGAGTGGTGGACAGAGCTGGGTTGCTCTGTACCCAACGCCTGAAGTTGAGGCTAAGCTGCAAGAGCTGCTTCATAACATGCGTGCATTCATGAAGCAGCCACCAATGCTTGTCACTCCTAAAGCACACACCCGCGATACATTATTCGGCAATGCATCGTACCTGACAGAGGAATTAGCTGCCTCTGCCCGTACTATCCACCTGCGTACCCGTAACCGGCGCGACCTGAAAGATTGGATTCGTGCTAATATCTCGGACAGAGTATTACGTGCCGCTAATAAGGCGCAGAGTCAGCCATACCGTATCAACAAAGAATTGGTGGGTATGCTGCGTGATATCTACAGCTCTGGTGTGTACAACGGTATCGCTGGTATCCCCAGCAACACCCCTATTACACCGCCGCCATACCCAATGTCAGAGGGTTGGGACAAGGAAGACCCGGAGTGTATTGAAGTGCATTCCGCATGGAAAGCTCTGGCTAAGGATGCGTACCGTGCCGAAGTTCAGCGCAAGGGGCATGTGCTCCAGTTCTCACTTATCACGAAGTATCTCAACACGTTCGGCGATGATACCCTGTACTTCCCCACGTACTTCGACTGGCGGGGCCGTTTGTACTTCCGCTCCAGCATTAACCCGCAGGGCGCTGATTTCGTTAAGGCTGCTCTGGAGTTTGCGGATAAGAAGCCACTGGGCAAGCGCGGTCTGTACTGGCTCAAGGCCCATGTAGCCACTTGTTATGGATTCGACAAAGCGAACTTCGACACTCGCGCTGTGTGGACAGATACCCACATGGACCTCATCAGAGACGCTGTAACGCACCACGTTGACTCCGAGTTCTTCCGGGGTGCAGATGCACACTGGTGCTTCTACGTCGCCGCTAAGGAGCTTGTACAGGCCTTAGATTCGGGTTCCCCAGAGACTTGGGAAACAGGTATTGCAGTAGCTATGGATGCAACATGCTCTGGTCTGCAACACTTGTCAGCTGTAATGCGTGACCCAATCGGAGGTATGTTCACTAACCTGATGCCTAACAACGGTGTCGAGAAGGAGGATATCTACGCCGGTGTAGCGGCGCTTGCTGTCGTGAACATCCAAAAGGATAAGGAGAACCCAGAGCAGGCGCTGTTCTGGACTACGCACGGCATCCCGCGTAGCATGGCGAAGCGTCCGGTGATGACGTACACTTACGGCGGTACGCTCATGAGTTGCACAGAGTACGTGTACGTTGACATGCAGGACCGGGCACTACCGGGTATCGACAACTACAGCCCGTTCAAACTCGCTGCGTATGCCTCCAAGCATCTGCGTAAGGGTGTTGAGCAGACTGTACCTGCATCAGCCGAGTGTATGCGCTTCCTGCGCGATATAGCAAGTCGGATGCCGGTTACAGAGCCTCTGCGCTGGATTACACCTGCTGGATTCCCGGTAGTGCAGCACTACGCAGAAGAGACCTCCAGCGTCATCCGTCTGGATGCGTTGGGCATCACTGTAACTATGCGCCGCTTCGATGAGAGCCGGTTGCAGCGTAGCAAGTGTGTTAACGGTATCTCTCCGAACTTCACGCACGGGTTGGACTCCAGTCACCTCACTACGGTTATTGATGAGTCCGAGAGCAGTATCCTGCCAATTCATGATTCCTTTGGTACGTACCCAAGTGATGTGGATGCTATGCACGTAGTGCTTCGCAGGACGTTCTGTGACATGTATACCCAGCACACACCATTGCAGAGTCTGGTGCAGTACGCCCAACCGTTCATTGAGGAAGAGATTGAGCTGCCAGCGGTCGGTAAGCTTGACATCTCTAAGGTGAAAGACAGTCTATTCTTCATGTGTTAATTAGAAGCAGACTTAACAGGGAGAGAAGTAATGTCTGCACTAGATGCGGTTACACTCTCCTTAGTACGACAAACCAAAGAGGTGAAGTACGATATGAGTAAGACGTCAAGAGTTTACTTTTCAGCAGAGCAAGTACAGTACTTACAGAAGACATTCAGTGAGTACTGCGGGACAGGCCAGTCCTATGCTGAGTTACAGTACCGGGCAGGCCAACGCTCGGTAGTGGAACACATACAACGAATTGCTAACGTAGAGGTGCGTCATGTGCAAAGAGAAACTGCACCAGTTGCTAGATGATAGGCTAGCAATCTGCCCAGACAGCCCATCCCACCTAGTGTGGAGAACAGGTAAGTTCACAGGTAAGCCAGCCCTAACATCCAAGGATGCGGGTGGCTACTTAGTTGGTAAAATTGGTAACAAACATTTCAAAGCACATCGCGCAGTATTCTATCTAGCACAGGGTTTCCTGCCCGAAGCCGTGGACCATGTGGATGGTGATAGGACGAACAACAACCCAGATAATCTGAGGGCTGCTGATGTTCTGGTGAACCGTCATAATCGTATTTCTAAGGGGTACTCTTGGAACAAGGCTGACCAATGCTATATAGCATACATATCGACCAACGGCATACGTAGACACTTGGGTTGCTTCAGTAATGAAGACGAGGCTCGTGCGGCACACTTAGCCGCGAAACGTACCGAGCACCCAACCGCACCGGAGCGCTGCTATGGTTAACGTGAGATTCTACCCCAGAGGGGATAGGGATTTACTGCTGACACTAGCCAGTCAGCACTGGGACCTCTGTGAGTACAGCCAAGCAGAATTCAGTAAGTTAGAGTACTTGAGAGTGTTCGATACCGAGCTTAGTTTACTCCCAATGTACGTAGCCTTTCATGAGGATAAACCGTGTGGTATTGTAATCCTGTCTGAGCCTACTGTGGATATCCACATGAGCGGACTAGGTGTACACATCATGGGAACACTATCACTCAGGCAGAATACAGTGAGGTACCTATTCCGGGCAGTACGAGACGGCTTAGGGGGTTTGGGGGTGAAGGTCTTGTGGTTCTCAGTACCTAAGCGAAGTAACCAGAACACAGTAACTATCAAGTACAGGAGATTATAATATGGGCGGAATAGTCAAGAAGGCTATGAAGAAGCTTGTCGGAGTGGAGAAAATCTTCGGGACCGACAAACTAACAGGCGGTATCTATGACAAGTATTTAGGTACAGATATTTTAGGTGCAAAGGAAGCTCAGGCCAAGGCCAAGGCTGAAGAGGCACAGCGAAACCAAGAGACATTAAATGCTCAGCTTAACTCCAATATCATTGGGGTAGCGGGTACAGAAAACGTAACACAAGTGGAGGCTGGTGGTTCAGCGATTGATGCTGCCGCAGCAACTTCGGATATGCGTAAGAAACGTAGCGCTAATATCTCGACGTCACTGGGGTTGTAATATGGATTATAACCGGTCGAGTACTAACTACGAGAATCTGTACACTCGGTACAAAGATGACTCCGCAGTGTTAAAGACCGAATCGTATGCTCACTGGACTATCCCCTCTGTGTTTGCAGACCCTGAGCTACGTGATGGCAAGAGAGTATCTGTCCGTAAGGACTATCAGAGTGTAGGTGCACTGTATGTGAACAGCCTGTCTGCTAAACTAGCAAGACTCCTGTTCCCGTCTAACCAACCATTCTTTAGAATTGATAGCACCGGTAGTATGGCTCAGTTAGCTGAGGCCATGGGTGCGCAGGAAGCAGACCTAGCTAGTGGATTATCCGAACTGGAGAACACTGCGTATCGGCGTGTGTTCTTAAAAAGTTCATACCACCAACTAGTTCATGCTATGAAGCTACTGATTATCACCGGCAACGTGCTACTGTACCGGGATTCAGACTCTGGTAACATGAACGCTTTCAGTATCCGGCAGTACGCTCTCACCCGAGACGGTGGTGGTAAGGTACTGGATATCGTGCTGAAGGAACGTACTGTGATTCAGGAGCTGCCTCTGGAAGTGCGGCATCTGTTCCGTGGACGCAAGGCTGATGATGCAATCTACATCTACACCCGTATCCAGCGCCAGAAGCGCGAAGCTACTGATGTATTCGTAGTGACCCAGCAGTTAGAGGGTGGTATCATGCTCGACAACCGAGCTGTATACCCAGAGGCAATCTGCCCGTACATTCCAGCCGTGTGGAACTTAGTAACCGGTGAGAACTACGGACGCGGCCTTGTTGAGGACTATGCTGGCGACCTTGCCAAACTGAGTGCATTATCCGAAGCACTGTCCCTGTATGAGATTGAGTCTTGCCGTGTACTGCACCTCGCTAAACCCGGTTCACAAATTGATGTGGACAGCATGGCCTCAGAAGAGTCCGGCGCGTGGGTTGCAGGCGACCCCGGTCAAGTATCAGCGTACGAGGCTGGTGATTACAACAAGATTCAGGCGCTAGCGGCTGAGGTTGCTAACATCGGTGGTCGGTTAGCCCCGGCATTCATGTACTCGCAGAACCAGCGAGATGCTGAACGTGTCACTGCTGAGGAGATTCGGCAGAATGCTGAGGAGGCTGAGTCCTCACTGGGTGGTGTGTACAGCGTGATTGCAGACACCCTGCATATCCCGATGGCACACATTCTGTGCTGGGAAGTGAATCCTAAGTTTGTTGGTGAGGTAGTTAAGCGTGGTCTAACCCTGAGCGTGTTAACCGGCGTTGCGGCATTGAGTCGCAGTGCAGATGTGACAGCGTTACTCCAAGCTGCGCAGGCGCTCGGTGTAATCCTGCCAGTTATACAGGCGAACCCGCGTATCGACCCGGACAAGGTTACGGACATGGTGCTACAAGGCTTTGGTCTGAACACCAAAGAACTGTACCGCACAGAAGAGCAGCTCAAAGCATTACAGGCACAGCAACAACCCCTTTCACCTAATGCAGCAGACCCTAGCTTAGCTGGTGTTTCCACTGCAATTGACCAAGCAGGATTAGCGTAATGAATGATACTACCAACCAGAACCCGAACACACTTGCACCGGTACAGTCCGGTCAGAATGCTTTCGGCAATCCGAACCCCGGCGTGCAAGTAACACCACAGACCCCATCTGAAACACTAGACGGGCACGGTAGCAAACTGGACCAGATTCTTGCTGCACTCCAAAAGGGTGACGGCAAAGCAGCCGGTGATGTTGTAGATGGTGTGCGCAAGGAACAGGCTGTTCCCGAGAAGCCAGCCGAGAAGCAACCGGAGACTGTGGCAGCCTCTACTACTGAGACTGCAAAGGTAGAGTCAACGGGCAATAAAGCACTGGATATTGCTGTCCAGACGTTTGTGTCCATGACTGGTACCACAGAGGCAGATGTATCTAAGGCAATGGAGCTGGCGTACGCTACCGGCGACGTTAACAAGATTGACACCGCGTTCCTTAAAGAGCGCTACGGTGACAAGGCAGACCAAGCCATCGCACTGGTGCAAGCCGTGTTCGAGGCTGACGTGTCTGCTAAAGAGAGCTTACTGAAGGATGTGTACAGCACAGCCGGTGGTGAGGAGCAGTTCAAGCGCTGTGTGGATTTGTTCAAGCAAGGGGCAAAGCCAGCATTGCAAGCTGTAGTTAAAAACATGCTGGACTCAGGAGATGCAGAAGCTGTTCGACAGGCTGCTGCGTTAATTGCTGAGTATGGCGATAAGTCTGGTGCCTTTGTGCAGAAGCAGGGCGATAGGCTGAATGCTCAGGCTGGTGTCGTAGCCGGTCAGGGATTGTCACGGGATGAGTTCTTGGCAGCACGCAGACAACTTAACCCAATGTCACGGTCTTACCGTTCGGACTTCGACAAACTGATTGAATTGCGCCAGTTGGGCAAGGCATCAGGTAAATAATCGTACTTAGTAAATTAATCAATTAGGAGATAATAATGGCTGATACCCCTTATGCAAATGACTTGACTCGTATCCACTGGGCTGGTCAGAACTCGGATGTAGATATCCACCTCGAAGTGTTTGAAGGCGACCTCGACTCTGGTTTCCTGTACAACTCATTCTTCCGCAGCAACTCTGGCTACATCAGCGTTCAGGACCGCTCTAACACAGCGCGTATCGACCGCATGAACACCGTGACCATTAAGGGTCGCCAGTCAGGTGAAGCTCTGGAACGTGAGAGCGTGAAGAACGACAAGCTGGTGGTGCAGGTGGATACCGTTACCTACGCTAGTACCGTAATGGACTGGCAGGATGACTGGACCTCACCAGACCGCTGGGCTGAGATTGGTCAGCAGCACGGTGCGCAGCATGCTCGTTCGTTCGACCAAGCGCACCTGATTCAGCTCATCAAGGCCCGTAAGTGGATTGCCCCGGCGCATCTGAAGCCAGCATTCTTCGACGGCAAAGAGTACACCGCTGCGTATGACGCGGACCGCTCTGTGTTCGCGGATAACATCATCGCTGCACACCGTCAGGGTATTGAGGAAATGGTTCGCCGTGACCTCGGTGGCTCTCTGACCGAGTTCATCACCGTGGTATCTCCACGTGTGTTCGGTATCCTGCTGGATGCTGAGAAGCTGGTGAACGTGGACTACTCTGCGGGTAATGCGAACTTCGCACAGCGTCGTGTCGGTATGATTAACGGTGTCCGCATCGTTGAGAGTGCTCGATTCCCGACTGCTGCTGGTACACACCCACTGGGTGCTGCCTTTACCACTGATGCAGATGATGTTGCGTGCGAACTCGTAACGTACCATCCGAAGCTGACTCTGGTTACTGTTGAGGCCAAACCAATGACCACCAACAAGTACCCAGACAACCCGAACTTCTCTGACATCATGGACAGCTTCACGCTGTACAACATCGGTCAGCGTCGTCCAGATACCAGCTTCGCAGTGAAGCTCACCAACCTGCCGTAATAGCAGGGGTAATATCAAAGGGTCGCCTTATGGTGGCCCTTGAATATTATTAACAATAGCCCCTTAGTATATTGGTATTACAACGGCTTCCAAACCCGTTGAAGTGGGTTCGATTCCCACAGGGGCTGCCAAACAGGAGTAAACATGGAGCTACTAGATGCAGTAAACACCTGTCTCACTGCACTAGGTGAGGCCCGTGTTACCAGCACAAGCACCCGACACCCGTCGGTAGACTTGGCTATCCAAAGTATTAACACCAAGAAGAAACTGCTGCAAGAGCGTGGTTGGTGGTTCAACACCTCGCGTGTGACCATGTACCCGGATACGCTCAAGCGCATTACCTACCCCGCCGGGGCCATAGCCATTAAAGGGGCTGATGGTTATACTGTTTACAGTAAGCGCGGTGGGTACTTATTCAACAACACGGATAACACCGAACAGTTCGACGGACCTATCACGCTGTACGTGACCACGAATCTCGACTTTGAAGACCTGCCAGAAAGCGCTGCAACAGTAGTGACTTATCAGGCAGCTCGTGAAATGTACGTGGGAGACCTCGGCAATGACTCCTCTGTATCTAACTTGGTACAGAATGAGCAGCAGGCTTCGTTACTAATGCAGGAACAACATTTACGCAATCAGAAGTACAACACACGCCGCCGCCGTCAATGGGGTCGGTACGTGGGTGCTCTGAACAACTAAGGAGACTGTATGGCCCAAGATGGCGCATTAAAGTCAATCATGCAGGGAGTGTCCCAACAAGTTCCCCGTGAGCGTCTGGATGGGCAAGTCTCTGCACAGTTAAACAGATTATCAGATGTGGTGAATGGAAACCGCCGTAGGCCGGGTGCTCGTTACTTGGCTGAACTCGGGGTCACGTCCCAGTACGATAACCGTGTATTCGCAACGTACGCCGACGTAGGCGATGCTGCAAATCACATCATTGTGAACACGGAGACAGGTGAGCTGCGGGTACTAGCCGAAGATTTCGGCACAGTACTGCATGCATCTACCCAGAGCTATTTGGTGGCCTCTTCTGCGGCAGCATTACAGACGGCATCCCTTCGTGGGCACCTGTACATCGCTAATACCGAGAAAGCACCCGCCGTACTGCATGGCACAACTAACCAGAAGGACCCCAGTAAAACCGGGTTCCTGTTCGTGCTGACACCCGCCTTTGCAAAGGATTATGACGTAACTATATCCAATGCGGCGGGTACCTTCACGTACACTTACACTACGCCGAAAGGCACAGACCCGGACGATGCTAACCTAGCTAAACCCGCCTTTATTATCGGACAGCTGGCGGCGCTAATTAACACACACACGGCAACACGTGGGGTTTCAGCAAACCAGTATGAAGCGTACCTGTTTCTATCATCAACTTCCGGGCCACTGGTTGTAAGTACCAACGCAGGTGCTACCTACATGATAGGCAGTAATAACTCCCGTGTGGCCTTGTCTACACAGCTCCCGGCGAGGCTGCCAGATATAGCAGATGGTATTCTGTGTGCTGTGGGAACATCATCCAAGAATTTTATATGGTATCAGTACTACGCATCCGAGGCAGTGTGGAAGGAGGCCGGTGCTTACGGCAGTCCAACTGGCTTGTCGAATATGCCCATCCGCATCTCTCTTGACGGTCTGTACACAGTGGAGACCCCCGCTTACGAAGGTAGGCTTGCTGGCTCAGATGACACGAACGAGGACCCCGGCTTTATCGAGAATGGTCTTACAGGCTTTGGTGCATTCCAAGGTAGGTTGGTCATTCTAGCCGGTCCAGAGGTCTGTATGAGCGCTGCCGGTAATCCACTACGCTGGTACAGAAGCACAGTCACATCCCTGCTCACCGAGGATAGCATTAATATCTACTCCGGTGCTGCTACGAGTACGAACTTCAGACATTGCGTGCAGTTTAACAAAGACCTGCTACTGTTCTCCCGGTCTTGTCAGGCAGTAATCCCTAGCGGCAATGCAGCGATTACCCCGCAGACCGCACAGATTGTTATCACATCCTCGTACACAACAGATACTTTATCTCAGCCTACACCCGTGGGACGGTCCGTTCTGTACAGCATGCCACGCACGGAGTCCTTTGCTGGTGTGCTGGAGCTAATACCGAGTAACACTACGGACTCTCAGTACACGTCCAACGATATTACCGCGCATATTCCCCGGTATCTTCCGGGTAGTATCCGCAGCATCACGGCAAGTACCACATCGAACTCCAGTCTGTTCATCTGCACCGGGGATAATCGAAGTGTGTTTCTGCAAGACTACTTGTGGTCCGGTGATGAGAAGGTACAGTCTGCGTGGCATCAGTGGACGCTACCGCACCCTGTGGCATGCGCATGGTTTGTTCGAGACCGCGTGTACATAGCGATGAGGGATGGCACAAGTATGTACGTAGTCACCATAGAGCCACAGGCGGGTTTAACGCTGAATGCTCTGACACGACCATTCTCAGATGTGTACACTCAGGTAACGGTAAGTAACCGTGAGTTCACCCTGCCTCAACATCTACGTTCTATGTACTCAGCGGGAGTTTCTCTCCTACTGACGTTTGCTGATGGAGACATGGGCGGCATGGCTGCCGGTATCGAATCTGTGGATACTACGACGTGGGTTGTTACCACGGTGCGTAATGTTCCGAATGGACAGTACTTCGTGGGCACCAAGTACAGCTCTGTGCTTACACCTACGCCACCTCTTGTGCGTGACGCTAACGGCGTGGTGATTGGTACTAGTCGCACTATGCTGACGCGGTATGAGTTGACCCTGAAGGATTCTGGTGAGTTCCAAGCTACCATCACGGATAGCTCGCGTACACTCACAGATGGGACTTATAACAGTCTGGTGTACAGTAGCACAGAGTTGCTGCCGAACTCACCTACCGTAGCCTCACTGGGACGCTGTATCATCCCGGTGCGTGCGCAGGCACAGACGACTGTTGCTACCTTTGAAACGGATGAGGATAACGACTTATGTATCCTTGATATTGAGTACGTGCTACAGTACAGAGCCAGAAGGAGACGAGTATGATTTGGATGTTCGCCCAACTGGCTGCTCAAGCCATTCAGGGCAGTATGCAGTATCAGCAAGATATTAAGATGCAGAAGTTGCAGAACAAAGCGGACGAGGCCTATAACAAGGCCGTCCGCGCTGCCTCTGCCCGACAGATTACCGAGATTAACTTACAGCGTACTGCTGCACGCCAGCAGACGTCACAGGCATTATCTGCGTCCCAGTCTCAAGCACTAGGTGAGCAGTCAAACCGTGGGCTACAAGCAGCGGCAACTGACACAATGGGTGCTTCTGTAGCGCAGAACCTACAGGACGTAAATATCCAGCTTGACCAAGTAAGTAGTACCCTGATGCAGAATGCTGCATATCAGGAACTCTCATTTGACTCGCAGGTGTACAACACGATTGACTCGGCACGTAATGCTGTCCGCGACCTCACGAGTCCATTAGGCTCGGACTACGCGGCGCTGGGACAAGCGGTGGGTGCTGTAGGCACCAGCATGGTATCAAACAAACTATCAGGAAAAGGTTGGTTCGGTGGTGCCGGGGATTCCCAAGCACCCGCTCCAGTCAGCCAGAGTACCGGGACTAAGACCCAGTACGGCCTGAGCACACGACTTAATTTATAAGGAGACAGTATGCCGGTTAGACAACCAACCCAAGGTGGGCTGAACATTCCGGGCCTTTCGGGGTATCAGAGTGCCGGTGTTGCCTCCCCGGTGTACCGTGCCCCAGAGGCCCCCACAGAGAACACTTCCGAATTCTGGTCTGGACTATTACAGTCCGGTATGAAAGTAGCTGACGGTGCCGTACAGCAGGCGAGCGCACGTGCGTACTTACGTGGGCAGCAAGACAGCATGCAGGGCCGCGAGAAGCAAGCCCAGAACTTCTTTACACAGGCAATGTATGAGCAGGGTTATAACAGTAGTTCTGTGAATACCGCCTTAGCGAAATTCCAGTTAGACATTCAGGGTAAGGCGCAGGAGTATGTGAACTCCGGCAAGACCCCCGAAGAATTCAATAGTTACGTATCCGAACAGACGAACGCGTTGCTGACCCAAGCCGGGTCACAGGGCATGAACCTAAATGATAAGGACTGGCAGAGCTGGTTAGGTCAGGTGGAGAACACGCGCAACACATCCGCGCAGTACTTCCAAGACCAGAACTTAAAGCGTGCTAGTGTGTTGCAGGAGCAGAGCTGGGGTGCACGCGGTAACGCCGCACTCACCGAAGCAGGTACTGCCTTCAGTATGGGTAACCCGCAGCAGGCTCTGGAGAATGTGAACGGGCATCTGAGCAGCATCTTTGCTGACCAGAGTATCTCCGCTGAGAACAAGATTAAGTTCAGCTCTCAGTTCATGGTGAATGCCTTCGCTAACTCCGGTAACACCGGGGACATGACAGCCCTGACGTCATACATCCAGAACCTGAAAGAGTTCAAGGAACTGCCTACGGAGGTACAGACAGCGGTCACAAACTCCGCCCAGCAGTACTACAATCAGCGTGCGTCCGATGAGAGTGTACAACTGTATGAGTACAATTCTAAGGTAGGCTCCGTATCTGATATCAATGAGCTGAACCAAAGCTACCCTATGCCAGCATACATTAACACTGTGATGCAAGGCGTGCAGCAGCGTAAGCTCGCACCGGGTACTGGGTATGCAATGATTGATGCCGAGGCTAACCGCAGGAACAAGTTGCAGAAGGCAGCCGACCAGACCCGTGCTTACACCACAGGTGTGACCATCTCAGATATCGCTACCCAGACAGGTGCTACGCCTGACAAGGTAGAGACAGAGATGACCAAGTTGTATGCTGCTCAGAACGGGGGTTACTCCGGCGGTGGGCTAGCGCTCATGCAGCGAGGTCTGCGCTCAGGCGCGCAGGATATGACCGGTGTCGGTATTAAGATGTTACAGCAGGATGCGCAGTCTCTGGCTAGTGTAGACTGGCGTAACCTCAAGACTGACTCAGAGGGCAAGCCCCTGTACCCGGCTACGGTTGTAGGCTCATTAACGAACTTACAGACCGCGTACAATGCCAGCATTGCTGCCGGTAATCAGGTACAAGCGAATCAGCTTCTATCCGGCTTACCAGACCCAGTTGTGTACGGTATCCGACAGAATGTGGATGCCCGTGACTTGGCTGACGTAGTGGGTAAGCGAGCGAATGACATTGCCTCCGGTAAGGTTCTTGCTATGCCCGCTGATATGCCTAACGATTTGCGTGTGACACAGAGTGATGTGTCCGCCGGTCTGTTTGACTTTGGTATTGGCAAGGATGCACGCAACAGGAACCTATTAGGTATTCAGTCGTGGGTATTCAGTTCGGATGCAGATGAGAAGGCAGCTCAAGCACGTGTTACCCAGATTAACAGCGCTATCAGTAATGAGTACGTGTACAACCAGCAGCGTGGGTCTTTACCTGCATTGTCTGGGGATGACATGAAGTCATGGCTGATGGGCAAGGTAGCTAGCAGAACCGTACGCGTGAGTGATGGTTCCGATAATGGAGCCTTACTGGTACTTCCAGAAGTGGGAGACAAGCAGAAGGTGTTCGGTACAGCAGATAACGGTATCATCGGCACTGCCTTGCAGGAGAGCGTTGCTAACTTCCGTAAGCAGTACCCGCAGGCCACTACAGTAAATATGGACTACGACCCGTTTACCCAAGAGATTGTGTTCTCTGGTGTAAATGGGGAGAATCAGATTGGCACCGTATCCCAGACAGTAGCAGCAGCGGACTTCCGCAACTCCGTACGCGGCGTACAGAACAATCTGACCAACGGTGGCGCTGGTGCTACGCAGGGTAATCTTGCGGTGCCGGGTGCGGGCTTCGTAACGTTTGATGCGGCTAACGCAGCTGGCGTACAGAAGAACGTGTACATGAATGCTGTGAACCGTCTGGTGTCTTACGAGGGCTATACCCCCGCCAAGGGCTTCAGTATCCTTGATACGCATCCGACCACAGGTGCTCCGCTGAATGAGGCGAAGTACGTGAAGCAGCCGGGTGATTCAGCGCAGGTCGCAGCTTCCAAGCTGAGTCTGTACCTGAATGACAAGGTACTGCCGCAGGTGATGCCTAAGATGGACCAGTACAAGCAGCTTCCGGGGTACTTGCAGAATGCTATCTTCGACTCTCTGGTGGAGACAACATACCACTCAGGGAACTCTGATGCGTTCAATAAGTACGTGAATGAAGCATTGTACGGAGACACTCAGAAACTGGCAGAGTTTAACCAGAGTCCGTTGTTCAAGGATGCAGGTGCGAACTCCCGGCGTAACAGAGACCGCTATCAACTACTAGGCGCACTGGTTCAGTACCGTGCTCAGCAAATTAAAAATTAAGGAGATGTATGATTCACTTACGCCCGGACAGTACAGCTTACGCTAATGTCAAAGAAGCAGCTCCGGCTGTGGGTGGGTTCGTCACTCCCGACAACACTGCGTTGGAGGGGGCGAACCCCTCCGCGCTGGTGCAGGCAATGCAAACGCCTAAAGCCAGCATTACAGACTCATTCAAAGCCACACTGCAAGAGAGCCTCGCGGCTAAGGCGCTTCGTGGTATGGATTACCTGAGTATCCCCTCTGAGGACGGCTTCAACGTCAGTCAGGCTTTGGGAGAATCTGTGTCGCAGTACACAGCAGATGAATTAGAGTTTCTTGCCGACGCACGCAGTAACTCCGAGTTACAGCAGCGCCGTGGGCAGGTACAGTCTACGAGGGACAACTACAGTGCGATGGGACAGAACATGCTTACTACCGTGGCTGCATCTATGCTTGACGTGGATATGGTCATCGGGGGTGGTGTTGGTGCACTCAGTAAACTTACCCGTGCTACACGCTTGGCTATTGGCCTCAGCGCTAACGCTGGGGTACTTAGCTTGGCTTCACAAGGTGGGACTGTTACGCCGCTTGATGTTGTGGGTACGAGCGTTGGTGTAGCCCTTAGTGCTATTCCCGGCGTCCGTCGCGCAGCGCAAGCAGCGGAACGTGTCAATCCAGAGGCCGCTGTAGCTGCTGAGAAGGCCGCTGTTAACACGGCAGCCGAAGCTACCCCAACTGTACAGGCAGCGTCTGATGTAGCCGCACAAGTTATCCCAGAGCGCCCTGTGGTACGTACTGTACCAGATGAGGACTATCCTAAGATTAAGTTAGATACGTACTCGAACAAACCGCATGTAGAAGTGGGTGTATCTCGGAAAGCAGGCGATGCTCCTGAGTTAGTCACTACCGTACAGAATGCTGTCCGTGCCGTCGTTGGCTTAGCTGATGATTTGCCACCGGAAGTACGTGCACTGGGGCGGGCTTTGTCATCTTCACTCGATGCAGAATCGGACATGCCGCTTGTTATTCGCAAGGCCACTGCTGACGCAAGACGCCCTGCTTCCAAGGCAGAGCGTTCCTTCGCCCGTGCTGAGGTGGATGGTTCCGCATCTGTACAGATTCTGGGTAACACGCCAGCTAACTCGCTGAGTGAGCACATCCAAGGTCTGAGTACCTACAACAAAACAGTTATTCTCCACGAGGCTTCCCATGCTAAAACCATGCAGAGCATCCGGGCAGTAGAGGCCGGTCGAGTAACATCCGGTCCCGTGTATGATGCTGTGAAGCGTATTGGTGAAATCCGTGCTCATGTACTAGACAATCTACCCACACAAACTGGTAAAGCAGCGCGTGACACTGCATATGCTGTGCGGAATGACCACGAGTTCCTATCCCAGTTATTCAACTCTGAGAAGTTCCGTGCTGACCTGAAAGGCATCAAGATGCAGGGTGGTAACGTGTTCTCTGAAATGGTGCGCCATGTAGTGTCGTTGTTCACTGGCAAAGCTCCAACAGGCTCTGCATTTGATGAGACGGTTGCTGCATTTGAGAACCTGCTCTCACTGCCTAGCGTAGGACGTGAAGTGTTTACTCGACAGGCACGTGAGATGCCGGACCTAGCATCCCCTGTGTTACATGCACCTGATGTTCAACAGATGAACTCCAAGGTGATGGGTGCGCTGAACCGTAACTTCAGCCTGTACGAGCGCTTAGCATCATACGGCCCTAAAGCTAGTGTGTTAGCTGACCAGCTCGTTGTGGACGCTACTGGTACCTCAGCGAACTCAGCAGCGCACTATGCGCGTGCTGCACACCTAGCATCGAATACCAGCATTGTGCAGGTAGACTCCGCACTGGCGCAAGCCATGAGCGCAGACTGGCCTCTGATGCAGCGTATGCGCCATCCAAAGGCGTATCGTGATGCACAGCGTGACCTGAGCGCTAAGGTGTACCAGCAGCTCGCAGATAACCATGAGCGACACCTGTCAGGCAGGGCTATCCAGCCTAACAATGACCCCCGTGTTAATGCCATCACCGATGCCTTCCAGAAGTCTGGTTGGGCAGAGCATGAGTTGGCTGCACTACGCGAAGCCGGTGTACCGGGTGCAGCAGATATCCCAAGTTCACCTTGGTATCTGCCACGTCGTCACAGCGGTGACAAGCTGAACAACTTCATGCGTGAGAACCCAGATGTAACTGCGGATGATATCCGTGCTATGTACACCGACCAGTTCCGCACGATGTTTGCCAGTCGTGGTATTGAAGAAGCTACAGCTAAGAAGCTTGGTGCTAAGATGTACCAGAACCTCCAAGATAAAGCCTCCCACGTTGGTGGGTACCGTCAGAGTATTGTCGGCATGGACTTGGATGAGGTTCAGGATATCCTACGCGCACTCGGTGCAGAAGACAGCACTATTACCAGTTTCATTGATGACCTGAGCAATGCAGGAGAAGCGGCTAACAAGGTTCGGAACTTACGTCACCGTGTAGAATTCGACACGACGCGGGAGTACCAGACTAAATCTGGCAAGTTAATCTCCCCTAGTATGTTCATCAACAATGATGTAATGGGTCTGATGGAAGGCTACAGCCGTAACATGGCTGGCCGTGTTGGTCTTGCTAAAGCAGGCTACCCCGACCTCCGCCAGCTCACCAAAGCCATTGACAATGCGGCTGCTGAAAGCCCTAACGCCCGTGAGGCAGTTCGGGACATGGACAACACCGTTAATCAGTTACTCGGTTATCCTACCGGCGAGGACGTTCCTGACATTCTTCGGAGTGCCAGTATCCTTGGTGGCGCGTTGAACCTTGCTAACTCCGGTGTGTACCAGTTAGCGGACCTTGGTCTGCAGTTACAGCAGTTCGGCTTTGCCAAGACGTTAAAGGCTCTGACAAGCACCCAGTTCGGTCGAGATGCACTTGAGGTAGCTCGCTCAGCTGAGTACGGCTCTCGCCTTAGAGACGTGCTGGAGGCCCGTAACGTGCTTTCTGGCAAGTACCGCAGTGTACTCACGCATTTGGACGACAACCGTGATATTGGAAGCATGGGCTTTGCACACCGGTACGTTCAGCATCTGGGACAAAGCACACGCTTTGTGAACGGCATGGAATTCATTCGTCGTGGACAGTCTAAGATGGTGGCCGGTTTGATTGCTGACTCTGTAGATGACGCTATCGCTGGTAATGCCAAGGCGGTTGAATCTCTACGTCGGTTCGGTCTGCACGACGACCTGTTGAACCGTTTACGGACGGCTACACAGAGTAACCCTGACATGCGTACGTGGCCTGATAGTGTACGCGTAGAGGTCGAGTCAGTAGCTCACAACATGGCTGACGCATTGGTGCTGGAGAATCGTCTGGGTGAGATTCCCGGCTGGATGCAGTTCAGTTCAGTGGGTAAGGTTGTACTGCCGTACATGACATTCGTAGCGGGTACGTGGAACAAGATTCTACGCCGTACAGCGAAGTTAGACGGGGCGACCGGTGTGGCTATGGCTATGGCATACCAGATGCCACTGACAACCTTAGCAGCAGCTACAAGCATGGGACTGGGCAACCAGAAGATGACCCCCGAAGCATTGGTGGCTAAGACCATCACGCAGATTCCTATGATGAGTTGGCTGGGTACTGCGGTTGATATGACCGTTAATGGACCTACCAACAGCATCGCTGCACTGTCCATCGTGGATAAGATGCACTCCGCAATGTCAGGTATCTCACGTGGTGAAGTTAATCCAGAGAGCGTAATTAAGGCTGTACCATTCCTGAGCATTCTGCCGGGTATGCGCCTAATGGGTGCGAGTATGGCAGATGATGATGAATAAGGAGAGAGCATGTATTCAGTACAGATTCAAGTATCCGATGGCACGTTGTCAGTAATCAACGTGTCTATTGAGTACTTTGCTCGGGAAGACATTACACTGTACAAGAACTTGGGGACCACTCCCCTCGTTCTTGGGACAGATTGGGAATGGGATACCGACACACGCATTAACCTATTGACTAGTGTTCCTGTGCCCGAAGATGAGTACATCACTGTGCGCAGGAACACTAACAAAGACCGGGCATATAACATCTACGATGGTAATGCCCCGTTCAGCCGAGAAACGTTGGACGAGAACTTTAAGCAGATGATTTATCTTGCTCAGGAGTTCACCGAGGGCAACGGACTTACAGGCCTGTTCTTCCCGCTGGACATGAACGGGTTCCAGATTCATAACTTGGGTAAAGGCACCGCAGCAGCGGATGCTGTGAACAAAGGGCAGTTAGACGTGGTGGACAACCGTGTATCCAGCTTGGAGAATGCGGTGGACACTACCAGTACCAGTTATCCGTGGTACACGATTGTTACTGGTACAGCACAGGATACGTTCACCCCACCCGTACCATTCGTGAAGGCATCCGTATATCTTGATGGCATCTGTCAGGTGCCAGATTACAGCTTCGTTGTGGTCGATGACAAAATTATGCTGGCAGAGGCTGTCCCAGTTGGTACGGTAGTATTTGCCCGGCTCGGTGAAGAGTTTGAGAATGCTTCCGATGTAGCAACTGCTGAGGCACTAATGCAGGTGCGTGCTGAGTTGCTAGCTAGGATTGAGTTGCTTGAAGAAGAGTACGATAATCTTGGTCCCAGAGTTACTACTGCTGAGTCGGATATTGATGCACTACAAACTGGGCAGACAACCCTACAGAGTAGGGCTAGTGCACTGGAGCTACGGGCGACTAACCTTGAGACCCGTATGACCATAGAGGAGAATGCAGTGCAATCGGTAGCCCTTGGTGGTACCGGAGGCACTACTGCTGCACAGGCGCGCACCAACTTAGGAGCGGCACCCGTAGCATCTCCGACATTCACCGGTATTCCTGCAGCGCCAACAGCAAGTGCAGGAACCAACACCACACAACTGGCTACTACCGCATTTGTAACATCTGCCATCACGGCTGCCGACACCGGTGTTGTTAATGGCTCCAATGCCGCCGCCGGTAGGGTTGGTGAGTACGTTGAGGCGCTGGGTACAGCAGGCATCACACTAGCAAATGGCACAGTCACTAACATGGTGAGCCTTACGTTGGGGGCAGGTGACTGGGAAATTGATGGCATGATTGCAACTGATACCACTAACGCTGCTTATGCTTCTGTCGTCAGTGGTATCAGTACAACCGCCACAACAATCCCAACATTCCCGAACCGTTGGCAATTGGCAGTTGGATTAACCGCTATCGCCCAGCACTTTCCGGTGCCAAAACGCAGGGTCAGTATAACTGCAAGCACCACTTATTACCTAACACTGTCAGTGGGCTTCACTTCCGGCTCCTGTACAGGACAGGGTTTCATTAGAGCACGTCGCATTCGTTAAGGAGGTACTATGGCAGCATCACAGGGTGCTTTAGGTGAACTTCACCAGATGTTAGCAGAGGTGCTGCTAGATGACTTGAAACAATCCAAGGCGGAGGGTATTCCATTGCCCGCCGCTAACTTGGGTGTCATCAGACAGTTCCTTAAGGATAATGAGATTACAGCTACCGTGGACGCAGATGATATGCGCAGACTGCGCGAGGAATTCCAGACGGACCTAGCTGGTAAGCGTGCAGAGCGCAGGGCGAACTTAACGCAGGCATTGGATGATGACGCGTACTCAGTGATTCTACAGTAAGGAGATACAATGCAGGAGCGTAAGCTGCGAAGATTAACCATGATTGCAAACAGCATTCGTGAGTGGGCAGACCGCCCTGCTAGTATGCCCGCTGATTTACGGGAAGAGTACGGGTACATGATGCAGGCCGTGTTCAGTGAGTTTGAAGACTTCGCTGACCTCGGTATGCGCTTCCTCGGATTTGACCTCACTGATATGCAGCGGGACATTGCCCGGTACATGCAGTACGGTCCGCGGCTGAGCATGGTGGCAGCCCAGCGTGGTGAGGCAAAGAGTACCCTAGCAGCACTGTTTGCTGTGTGGTCACTCATTCAAGACTGGGACCATCATATACTGATTGTGTCCGGAGGTGAGGCTCAGGCATCTGAGGTCGCATCGTTGGTCATCCGTATCATTGAGCAGTGGAGTATCCTGTGCTACTTACGGCCTGATAAGAGCCGCGGTGACCGTACATCGTATGAGCACTATGATATCCACGTAGACCTCAAGCCTATCAACAAATCACCTAGTGTGGCTTGTGTAGGTATTACAGCATCATTGCAGGGTAAACGTGCTAAGCTGCTTATCCCGGACGATATTGAGACTACGAATAACGGACTTACTGCATCCAGCCGTGAGACGCTGCTGTTACGCTCGAAGGAGTTCGCGGCAATCAACACGCACGGCAAGATTCTGTACCTCGGTACACCCCAGACTAAGGACAGTATTTACCGCACACTGGTGGGCCGTGGTTACGAGATGCGTATCTGGCCCGGACGTGTACCTACCCCAGAGGAAGAGCAGCGCTACGGTGCTACACTGGCCCCGTATATTCTGGATATGATTCAGGCGGGTGTTGCTCGGACTGGCTTCGGTATAGATGGTAAGCGTGGCCCAGTGACAGACCCGCAGCGCTACTCTGAGAAAGATTCGGATGAGAAGGAACTGGACTTTGGACCGGAAGGCTATCAACTACAGTACATGCTGGATACCAGCCTGTCTGATGCCCAGCGTACCCGCATTAAGCTCTCAGACGCTATTGTAGCGGCATTAGGGACCGATGCTGCACCAGACACCTTGTATTATGCAGCGGCCCCACAGAATCGCGTACAGAGCGTTCCTGACGTTATTAGTCAGGAGATTCTGTATAATGTAGCAGGCACCGGTAGTATGATGCTTCCGTACCAGCACAAGGTTATGATTGTGGACCCGGCAGGTAATGGTGGGGATGAGGTAGCATTCGCATGTGGCGGAGCACTGAACTCGTACATACACCTGTTCGGGGTGGGTGGATTACAGGGTGGGCTGATTGAAGAGAACTGTAATCAGCTTATTGACTACTGTGAAGAGTTCGGCATCACCGATATCGTTATGGAATCGAACATGGGTCACGGTACAGCAAGTATGGTCTTGCTGAACGTACTGGCTAAAAGGAAGTTACCCGGCATAGGTGTGCGTGATATCTATGCTAAAGGACAGAAGGAGCGGCGTATCATTGATACACTGAGCCCAGTGTTCCGACGTCATAAGTTCGTAATCCACGAGCGAGCTATTGAGATGGATGCGGAATACTACAACCGCTACAGTCGAGATAAGCGCGCACTGTACTCACTGTTCTTCCAGTTGGCTGGCATCACCTACGACCGCGGTTCCCTTGCTAAAGATGACCGCGCTGATGCTGTTGCACATCTGGTTAATGAACTCAAAGGCTTCATCAGTGTTGATGAAGATAAGGAGGCACAGAAAGAACAGGATAAACTCGTCAAGGCGTTCCTCGCCAACCCTATGGGGTACACCAACCAGAATACCCGTAGGCCCATCCGGGGCACACGGCACAGACTACACTAAGGAGATACAATGGCTATTGCAACAGGTACCACTGCCGCTCAGGCTAAGAACGTAGACATGCGCAATGCATGTGTTAAGGTTAGCATCGGCTTGCAGAAGCTCGTGCAGAACTCCAGCAACCTCACAGCTGCTGAGATTACTGCAATCCAGACTGATATCACGGCGCTGAAGGCAGCCTTCACTGCGGCTGGTGCATAAGGAGAAGTAAATGAGTTTAATCTCAGTAACAGCGGCACAGCGGTTAACCCTGCGTGACCGTGCAGTACAGCTGGCTACCGTGTCTCAGGACTACGCTGAAAGCTTCCGTACGCCTACCACGGCTGAAGCAGCAGTAGTACAGGCTGCTATTGATGCTATGACCGCTGCTATTGCGGTAATCAACGGTACAGCGGGTTCTGCTTCTGTGGCTAATGGCGCTACCGTAGCGGTGCGTAACTCAGCCGGTGCAGACTCCCACAATGCTACTGCTGTCGTGGCTAGCAATGCCCTTACAGGAGTTAATTTGGCGGCTACTGTAGCCCTCGTAGACAACGGCGACAAGGTTGCCGCTACCGGTACTGGTGCATTCGCAACCGCCGTAGTAGCTAATGGCGTACTCACTGGCGTTACACTATCCGCCTCTTAAGGAGATAATATGAAACGGATGTTACTGGCAGGTTTTGTAGCCCTGTCTCTGTCGGGCTGTGCGGGTACAGGTGTACTCGGAGCGGTAACATCCGCTATCTCACCTAGCAAACCTGAGCTAACTGCTCAGGTTGGTGCGGAGAATACCAAACAAGGTATCGGCATCAACGCTAAGACAGAGGACAAGAATGAAACTACAGTTAAAGACAGCTCGGTTGGCACGGTTGATTCGAGCAAAGGTAAAGCGACGCGTGCGCAGAACCTACAGACAGGCAGTATTACTGCTGATACAATTACAGTTAAAAATAACGACTCTTGGGATTTAATCTGGGCATTCCTCGCCGGGTTGCTGCCACTACTACTAGTAGTTGCTGCTCTCGTATGGTGGTCTCTCAAGAACCGGAGAGCATCAAAGGAGGATAACAATGCCTGAGAAAACTACACAAGCAGCTTATGGTATGGCCGCCGTCCTGTTATGGTTGGGGCAACTTGATTGGGCTACCATCAGTATGGTCGGAGGTCTGTTACTTGGTATCTTGACCTTCTTTGTTAACTGGTACTATCGTAGGAAAGCCATCAAGATTTACGAGGCTGCTGCGAACAAGGCCGCAGAGAAAGGATACATAATGAATGAACCTAAACAATAACCTACTCACGCGTGGCAAGATTGCCAGCCGCATCATGGGTGCATTGTTCGGTGTCCTCGCGGGTGTCGTCGTAGTGAATGAGGGCTACAAGGACACCGCGTACAAGGATAGTGCAGGCGTATGGACCATCTGCTACGGTGAGACAAAGGGCGTCAAGAAGGGCGATACAGCCACTCCTAGCGAGTGCTCTGCCCAGCTAGCCAAATCCCTAGATGCGCACTCAAAAGCTCTGTACGGGCTTCCTGAGAGCACCAGTGACGTCGCTCTGGTAGGCAGCATGGATATGGCGTACAACGTCGGTGTGACTGCGTTCGCGAACTCTCGTGTGAAGCGTGAGCTGGCCGCCGGGAACTACAAGGCTGCGGGTGAGGCTGTACTCGACTGGCGTTACATCAGCAAAGCACAAAAGAACAACCCCGGTACCGGTTGGGTTTGGAATGCTAGTAAAGGAAAGTGGACGTTTGATTGTTCACAGTATATTAATGGGAAGCGTAATACGGTATGCTGGGGTCTGTGGCAACGCAGACAGTGGCAGAGTGCCGCCATCGGGAATCAGTACCCGTCGGCATCTGTAGCGTTATCCGAACTTAAAAGATTCTAAGGGGAATAAATGATTAGTCTAGTGAAGGTGCATGCAGCGTTTGTGCGCTTTAAGTCCGCACTGTCAGGTGCGGTGGAAAGGACGTTAGCCAGCATTCTGGGTGAGCGTCCCTCCCTCAAAGACTTTGGCGCAGTAGGCGATGGTGTAGCGGACGACACTGCGGCTTTACAGGCGGCAGTGAATGCTTGTCTGGGCAAGGACGTTACGCTGTACGTTCCCGCTGGCAAGTACAAGATTACGAGCAAGGTTAATATCCCACTGGGTTCGGTGACGCACCTGTGCATCGCCGGGGCTGGTACACATCAGAGTACGTTCCAAGTGTATGGCGCGCAGGAACTATTCAACATCACTGGTGACTTCGGGAACTACTGGCTAAACACCGTTACTCCGAATGGTAGCTTCGAGATGAATGATGTGACCATTTCCTGCTTCGGTGGTAAAGATAACGTAGGGACAGCCCTTCGCTTCGATATGGGTAGTCAGCTAGGTCGCCCTAACCACGGCCTGCGGTTCCGTAACGTAACCATCAAGACAGAGGTTGGGTACTTCGCGTACGGTATCCTGTTCAGTAACTGTGCCCAGATTAACTTGGATAGCTGTCGATTCTTCTCTGGTAATGGTGTGCAGTCTGGTATCGGTATCCTCGGTCAGTGTAGTGAGGGTCAGGATGGCGGCGGTATGTTCGTGAACAACTGTGAGTTCTTCTTCTACGAGCACGGTATCTACGTGAAAGACCGCTTCGAAGGGACGTACATCACAAGCTCCGCGTTCATTAACTGCAAGTACGGTACAACTGCGGTCGAAGCTGGTTCTGAGTCTGGTATGCTTATCACGAACTCTGAGTACGACTGCATGAGCGAAGGCATCCACTTCGAGGGCATGTTTGACTTCGTTATCACCGGTAACTGCTTCTTGGGTATCGACTCCGACTCACAGATTGCCATCTTCATTAAGAACGGCGCTGGGTTCACGATTACCGGGAATAAGATTCAGGGTGTGCTGCCTACGAATGGTAGTGGTATTGTACTGGAAGATACGAACGATTCGCTTGGTCGCGCATCATACGTCGGTGGTAACGCCATCGGTACAGTGAACATCGGCATGAGTATCAAAGATTGTAAGAACATCACGTTCGGTCCTTGGGCGTGGAAAGACTGCACCTCGGATACACAGGCGTTCGGTACGAACACGTTCATCCAGCAGAGCTGCTACGAGAAGACAACTTCACTTGTCCAGACACTCAGTGCAAGCACAAGCGCATGGACTATCTCTATCGATATCTCTGATATGCGTCTGAGCCGTATTCCGAAGTTCGCTACTCTGGTAAGTAACAGTGCGAACAACATGAATGCTAGGTATGATTACTCAAGCAGCTCTGTGAACACGGTTGTGTTCGTGGTGACGCTGGGTACTGGTGCAGCACTTACTCCGAACCCGTACCGGTTCAGCCTGAGTGTGCGTCAGCCATTCTTTGATATCTAAGGGTAGGCTCTGAGGGGTGGGAGGTGCACGTTCTATGGGCTAGTGAATTTTACTTCACCCACCCGAGTGCCTCCCTCCACTCAACAACGCCCCCTTTCCCCCGTGGCCCTCTGCGCTGCACTGTGTGGCTGGGGAGGGGTTGGGCCTCCTCTCTCTCTATAGCGTGCGCGTGCGGTGTAGCTCGCGTGCGTGCTGCGCGTTCATCTCCTCGGCTCCTCTCTCTCTCACTGTGTGTGTGTCCACTCCTCGCCCTCGCACCTGTCGGTGCTCGTGCTCGTCGTGTCGTGCTCGCCTGCTCTCTCTCTCTCGTGTGTGCTTCGCTGCGTTCGGTGGTGTGTGCTGGGTGTGCTCTCGTGTGCACTTGCTTTCTTCGCGTACTGGTACTGGCTTGCTTTGTTTGCCTCCTACGTGTGGCTTGCTTCTCTCACTGTATCATCCGGTCTCTCTCTCTACGCTCTGACTCTCTCCTCCTGTCGGTTCATCCTCTTAGGTTCCTTCACCGGTCGTCGTTCGTCGCTCTCTGCGTTCGTGCTCAGCACTCGCTCTGTCGTCACTTGCTCTGGCTCTCATTCTTCTAGCCTTCGTTCGTTCCTCTCTCTCTATATAGTCTGCTTTTAAATGAACACTAGGTAAATCATATACTTACCAATTTCTTTGAATATTCTTTTAAAAGTGCTTGCGTTCCTAGTTTGGTTAGTCCAATATGTATCTCAACGGGGCAGCACTGAGAAGTGTAGCCGGTTGGATAGGTAGATGGGTTGACGGTCTGATTCAACAAGTGTGTTGACAGATGCTAAGAAACTAAGTTACCATCCACTCCTAGTAGTACAGAAGGAAAGCAGTATGCAGATAACGTGTAAGCAACGTAGGTTGTTCAAGCGGTTAAGAAAGGAATTGCAAGGGTTAGAAAATAAATCCTTGACAGTTCAGCAAGCAAGACGTAAGCTGAGTATCAAGTTAACACTGAGCGGTACAGAGCCTTACTACGGTAAGCTTCGCGGTGATAACAAGGTACAAAGTGTTTGGAAGTAACCAGCTTTGCGGTGACTTACTAGCTCCTTAATCGGTGCCATGATGTGAGAATCCTAGATAAGCCGGGTAGTACTCGAAAGCCCACAGCGTTAAGTCGTGAGCTGGCGCGCTGAAACCCTGCGCCATAATAGAATAGGGTTGAGCGGTGAACCACACCGTCCACGGTTGTGCAGTGGGAGACAAGGTTAAGCGTGAGTATCTCATACTGGGGTACTCACCATTAACTTTACAGGTGATAGCATGGGATACGCTAAGAAGCTACAGAGACAGTTCGACGGGTTAGCAGCACTAACCGGAGGCACACTTCAGAAGCGCCGGGATAAGTTGAACCGGGCAGGTGTTCATCACAAGGTAGAGACAGCCACCTTCAGCACTCATGTGAAGGGCGTACAGAAGCGCAAAGGCTCAAGCAAGCCACCACGTCCACTTTAAGATTAAACAGCCTACAGCGTCTTACAGGGCGCTGTGTGAAGTTCAATCCGAAGCAACTAAATCAACCAATGAGGTGTACCATGACTTTTAAATTAATCGCTCTTAAATCAATCCGTAGCCAGCTCACTAAGGCTGTCACCCTGAAACGTGAAGTGACTATCTCTGCATTGTTCCATGGCTTAGTAGCCAGCAACGTAGCATTCGCTTTCGATATGAAACGCGAAGATGCGGCGGACTTTGATACCGTGCTGCGTCAACTCCTGCCTATCAGCTTCGATAAGAAGATGAATGGGTACAAGTTCGACGATAAGAAAGCATTCAAGTCTGCTGAAGGGCTGGGCGTGGACTTACAGGCTGTGCGTGCTGCTTTCAAAGCAGCCGATGAAGCAGGCCGCGCTGTGCTGGTGCAGGCGTTCTACGACAGCGTGATGGCGTACTACAACGCTAATGCAGCGGCTAAGAAGGCAGACGACCTCACCTCCGATGATAAGCGCATGAACGCCCTGAGCAAGATTAAAGCAGGCGTTAAGGCCGCGAAAGACAACGGCGCTACCGACCGCGATATCGTGGATATGCTGCTGGGCATGGGCGTTGATGTGTCTGGCGCACTGGTTATCATGCCGGTGGCCGCATGATACTAATTACTGTATCAACCTTATTACGCTGGCATTATCGGATATCAGAGGAGTGCTGCGCAATCCTGCTAGTTTTCGGTCTGTGCGAACTTGCTCCTGAGCTTATCGGTTTATACCGGTTGATTTAACAGGGTTAGACTCGAAGGTGTTCTCTGAGCACCTTCCGTGATTAATCCTAATCTGAGAGGTGTACATGATTATCCTAGCCCTGCCTTACATTGCTAGTGTAGCGTTCATCGTTGGGGTTTTTGTGTACGCTGGCGTAATGTCCCTGTTTAACAAGTAGAGGTGTGTCATGATTGCTACAATTACTATTACCATCAAGTCTGCTGTGCTGCTGTTTGTGAGCGCCACCACCCAAGCTCCTGAGCAGTACTGTGTTGTATCTGACAGTATGTCAGGTCAGGAAAGCATGTACCGCAACCCGGATGGCGGCTGCAAGGCGCTGGGACGTGCTATTGAGTCAGATATCAAAGAACAGTTCCCAAGTGTTCCTGTGATTTTGGTAGTGGATGGCGTCAGCACAAACGACGTGTGATTGACTTTGTAGGGTTTCATACGAGACTCTACAGGGGCAATCATGCCATAAAGGAGAGTACCATGAAGAAGTCAGTAAAACGTATGTCACGCCCTTCCCGCCAGCTCTCAATCGCAGTAGGTGAGAGCCTTGTGCGTGCATTCTGGGGCACCCGTCTTGTCCTGCTGGCTGACAAGTTCCCAGCACGTAATCAGGTAAACGCATAATGAAACAAGCCCTGACTAGCCCGTGGTTTATCATCGGTGTAGCCCTGCTAGTGTGGGGCTTTGTACAGTACCTGTGATTCACTCATGTATCCTGCGGGGTACATGCTTGTTCTCATCGGAGACAGTACAATGAAAGTACCAAAAGAAGTCGTGCGAGAAGCACAAATGCTGGCGTTGAACCTGCTTAAGTCCGGCGTAATCAGCCGTGATGAACAGCTCTGGACTCACGCCATGTTAACCATGAAAATGCGCTACCATAGTGCGAAGATTAAGGCGGTAAATTATGGTTTTATCAATCAGCCCGGAGAGACTGTTAGCGCAGTCACGGGCAGCAATCGAGTGCAATCAGCTTGCGGTACGGGCCGAGCTAAAGACCATGTACATTCGCAAAGCATGGCGCGTCGGGCTTTCGCTGGACGCTTACTGCGTTCGCTTCGGAATCCAAAAGGTTTGGGAGGTGCAGCATGAACGGACTGACGCCAGTTCTTGAGTGTATCAAGAATGCTGGCGACGCCATTGCTAAGCATGGCTTTCGTCCGGTATTCCGGGAAGAGAACAGTATCGGCGTACTCACTAAGAACCTGTTGGCGTACATGCCTTATCCGGCGGAGTACCACCAGATTTCTGAAAGTGAAGCGGATGCTGTACTCGCACGCGGCTATGCTAAAGTATTCTCTGAGGTCGTATCTTGTCAGGATGAGCAGACGCACGCTGTTGACGTGACAGTGTGTCTACTCCCGGACACGAATTTCAATACTGAGCAGATGCTTAGCATTAGTACCCGGCAATTGCAAGACTCACACCATGCTGTTGTGTGGTGCGTTAGAACGAACAAGTGTGCATGGCGCACAGCATTGAATCCCGACTTCGCCTTTGAATTTGGCGATAACAACGAACTTACCTGCCTGTTATGGCTCAAGCACTGGAGTAATTAGAATGTTTGATATCATTGAACCACAAGAGAACTCTGTTGAAGGTTTCACCATGCAGATTGCAGATGAAACCCGCCGTGCACTGTCAGAAATGCTCCCAGCGCCAGTGGAGCAGGAAAATAAAACCCCTACCGCACCAGCAAAAGAGGAAATCAAGGCGGCCCGTGATAGTGGTAAGGCAGTATTTGCCGCCGCACTATCTGCAATTACTCCTACCATGGTAATTGAGGCAGGAGTACACTTGCGACGCAGCTTCGACTTGTCTATTGGCGAGTTAGAGCCGCACATCAAGCTGGTGGGTGCGCTGAACTCAGCAACGCGAGAGGTTGCTCGCGGGGGTGTATCTAACCGTCCGTACGTACTAGACGGTATTTTCAATGCGGCTAAGGCGCACATGTTCCAACAGGGCATTAAGTTTGATACCCCACAAAAAGTAAATCTGCTGGTGGGTATGGGTTCCGCACCACGCGCGACAGCACACCCCACGGATGTCGCAAATTCAGTGCTGTCACCGCAGGGTAGAAGTGCCGGTTTCCTGTACAATATGCGCGAAATTACAGAAGACGCATTTGAAGGCTACCGGTATGTGCGTTATGCTGAAGGCTGTCTATTCGCTTTAGAGGGCGTGCATTCTACAGAGGCGGATACAGCCATGTTTCACGGCTTTGTTGGGGTGGATAACCTCACGCAATTACGCTGGCAGAATCTGCGTATGGGTGTGGCAGTAAAGCAGGCCACAGGTTCCGATGAGGAGGCACGCCGTGCGGCTGACCTCTTCCGTGATGTGAAATCTTACACGTTCAAGCTTTACCCGAATGATGTAGCGTTCGGCCCGGTGTATGTTGACTTCGATGATGATACTAAATCGAGTGGGCTTGGCTCGTGCATGAGTGGTGACGATTGCAGTAACGTCCCATACGGCGTACACCCATGTGACGCGTATTCATCAGCGCACTTCGGTGCCGGTGATAATGGGCTGGTTCTAGTCGTCGCATACAAGGGTGACTTAGCCGTAGGGCGCGGCATACTGAATGTACAGAACAAGCAGGTCGTGCGGTGGTATGGTAACTACAGGGCGTCAGTGCAGTTCTTTGCAGCTACCGGCACGGAGGATGAATCTGCTGCGCTTGAAGGCTCGTGGTTGGCGCTGATTGAACAGGATGGTAGATTCGCACACCCGTACATCGACAGCGATTCTGAGTATGGCAGCCTTGATAGAGACGCTGGGCGTGTAGTACTGTTTGAGGGAACGTTTGACCTCCAGAACACGAGGGGCTACAGCCATGCAGTAGAAACGCGTATATGCTGTTACGATGATGAATGGTATCCTGAATCGGAAATGACATACCAAGAGCACACGGACACTTGGATTGCTGACCGTAACATCCGACGCGCATACACCTGTGCTATTACGGGTGAGCATCTTCATCGGTACAGTATGCACAAGGGTACTGTAGACGGTGATGTTGTATGGGTGGCAGACGGCATCGACCCAGAAGATTTCGGCTATCAGCGTCTGTGTGGTGACATCGGTTGGACTAATGATTTAAGCCAGTACACATACGATGACGTCTCCGAGCGCTGGTACACAAACAGCGATTACGAAGAACTTATGGAAGCACGAGAAGAGGAAGGGCAGAATGACGAAGATTCAAACGCTAACGCAGCCTGAGATGGCTGAGATTAAAGTTCTACTGGCGCTACTGCGTCTGCGCCGTCCTCATGGCGGTATGAATGAGACACTGGCAGGTAAAGTTGTTGAGCAGGTTGTAGGTGAGATTGCTAACAACGCCGACTTTGATGTATTCTTAGAGCAGGACCGCCACGGTAACTTGATTGTGGCCGTCGGTGAAGACTCTGGTGTAGTGTTCACAGCACATCTTGACACAGTGCACCGGACGGATGGCATCAATAATATCACACTGGTTAAGCCATCCGGTAATCAACGCTGGCTTGTAGCAGACGATAGTATTACCGGTATGCCTGATGTGCTGGGTGCAGATGATGCAGCGGGTGTGTTCCTTCTCACTGAGTTAATCAAGGCCGGGATGCACGGGAAGTACTTGTTCTTTGTTGGTGAAGAGGTTGGCGGTGTGGGTTCAAGCGCGTTCATTCAGGACAATCCGACGTTCAGTGCGAACATGGCGATAGCGTTCGACCGCCGTGGGTACAGCGACGTAATCACACATCAGGGCTTCGGTGCCCGTACTGCATCGGATGAGTTCGGTACAGCACTGGCTAACGCACTGAACAAGCAGAACCCCGACTTCGAGTACAAGGCATCCAACCGGGGCGTGTACACCGATACGAAGGAGTTCGCCGGTCTTGTACCTGAGTGTACTAACATCTCCGTCGGGTACTTCAATGAGCACACGAACCGCGAGGAGCTGGACCTGAATCATCTGCTGGCGCTGCGTGATGCTGTACTTGCAATTGAATGGGCGAAGCTGCCGGTTATGCGTGTTCCTGAGCCGGACATTGACTGGTTCAGTACATACCGGGACTTCACCGACGATGCACCGGTTGATTACATTGGGCTGGGTGAGCGTGCTGCCCGCCTACTGGATAAACACTTTGCGGAGTTGCCTACTGAGGTAACTAAGTTCCTGCGTGATGTAGAGGAGATGTACGATGCCTAAACTTAAAGTAATCGCTATTGAGAACAGCCCTGAGAACTTCCTGATTGCAGATGGGCGGCAGTGCACCGTGTTGTTCTCACGGGATGACCGCCTTACCCTGCGTTGTCCGCTGACTAACATGACTACGGTCGTCAAGCGTAGTCGCGTGCTGGTAGTCAAGTAATGTTGGCTAAAACGTACGAGGAATACCTCGCTGAGATGTTCAAGTACCACCAGTTTGTCAAGCCCATGACCAGAGCGGAGTGGAGTATCTATTATGCGTAATATTATCAGTGATAAAACACTGCTTGAGGCAGTGCAGGAGCGTGGTATTGTAGGCGCAAAGGAATTCACAACCCGTTGCACTGGCAAGACAACAGCCACCGCCTTGCACTACATCTCAGAGGTTATGAGTAAGGCGAGCGAGTACGAGGGTGAGCCTGTCGTTGTGTACACTAGTGACAGTGAGGTGTACGCAGCATGTAAGAAGGTTGTAATCAAACTCGGGTTTATAGGTTTTACATTCGATAACAACCTTTATGGTGGCGGTTATGTTAAGTACTGCCCATTCGAAGGTACATAATGCGTGAGCGCCTTCCACCTGATGAATGGCTAGGCGCTGCCAAATCCCTGAGCATAGGGCAGAAGCGCCGCATTAATCACGGTTGTGGTAGCACTGCGGCCTGTGATGTGTTCAATCAAGCAGAGTGCTGGTCTGCTTATTGCCACCGTTGTCATCTACCCGGCTGGGTTCCGAAGGAGCACCAGCAACTGAGGTCGCTTGTACAGGAAGACCCCACGCGAGTGTCGCCTGTACCTGCGGATGCTTTACATCTGTCCCAAACGAGCACGTTCTTGCAACGTAGGATTTGGGATTTACTAATTCAGAAGGGTTGCCCACCGGGCGTCATACCCGAGGAGTTTGTATGGTACAGTCAAAGTACGAACCGGATATTACTGCGGCAGGGATTGCGCGCATTAGGGCGAGCGTTGAGCGCTGCCCAACAACCGAAGTGGATGGCGTATGGCAACTGGACGAGCCAGCCCCGCCTGTTCTGGACGAGATTCCGGGATGCAGGGCCAATGGTACTTGTCGAAGATGCTTTGAGCGCCTTCAAGGTGGCGAAAGCGGTCGAGGTTTATGCGCCGACAAGCTCATTCTCGGTCGTAGCGACACTCGGAACGGTCGTAACGTCCGCATCCTTGAAGTACGTTCAGGGTCGTGATGTGTTGTGTATGTATGACCCAGATAAGGCGGGTCGTGACGGCTTAGCGGGGTTACGTAAGCGCCTAAACGTTTTTGGCGGTGTAGTAATAGATGCAATACCCAAGCAAGGGGACCCGAAAGATAACACACTGGAGAACTTGTATGGACTTATTACAGCGGCTGCGGGCCGCATCTGAAAGAGTTTATGTAGACCCATACAGTCAAACTGGACTGTCGTGGAAAGTAGACGGGCCGAGAACAAAAGCAGGCTCACCTGCGTTCATATCAAAGGACAAGGGTGGGTACTACACGGGCACCATTAATAAGGTGCGTTGGAAAGCACACCGCCTAGTGTTTGCCCTTGAGCATGGCTACCTGCCTGAGTTCATTGACCATATTGATGGGGACCCAAGCAATAACAAAGTGGATAATCTAAGGGAGTGTACTCGAACAACTAACAACCAAAATCATGTTAGGGTTGATGTTCGACAGAGGCGCAAGACCGGCGGGTGGCAAGCCCGTATCCAAGCAAACGGAAAACGTTTAAGTCTGGGAACGTTTGCTACAAAAGAGTTGGCGGAGGCTGCCTATTATGCAGCAAAAGTGAAGCTACATCCAACAGCGCCGGGGAGGTGTTATGTTTAAAGGTCGCAGCCGTAAAGAATTAGCGTGGATTATCCCACGTATTCTAATCCTCGGACCGCTGGCGGCATTGATTGTGCTAGGCCAGTGGGCTGAGGAAGCGTTCGAGTACCTCGACGATAACATGCCAAAGGAGAGTAAAGATGATTGAGTTTAATACAGGTGAACGCGTACAGTACTCTACAAGCGGCGGTCTTTATCCTAATTATGGATTTGCTGGTCTCACGGGTACGGTTAAGCCGACCCCACACAACAGAACAGGTGTTTCTGTTTTGTGGGATAATGGTACTACTGGTCGCCACGCCCCGCGTTATTTAATTCCACTGAAAGGGCTGGTGTTACCACCCGCGCCGGAAAGCGTTATGTACTTCAACTCAAACGCTCAACCCGGAAATGACCAGCGTCTCAGTGTGCAGGGTCGAGAAGACCCTACGGGAGAAGACTGCTTGTTTGTGGCTGTAAAAATCCGCACGGGGTCCAACTATAATCACGTAATAGACTTTAATCGGTATGGTATTGGTGTAAATCTGGATGCGGACGCAGCACTCCAGCTCGCATCTGACTTAACCCGCATGGCTATGGAACTAAAACGTAAGGGGAAATAGTATGGCTGATTTCTGTAAGAAGTGCAGTATTGATATGTGGGGACGTGATACCAAGGACCTCGCAGATTTGATTACGCCGGAGCAGGCAGCAGATGGTTTCGCCGCCACAGGTATTTGTGAGGGGTGTGGCAGTGTATACTTTGATATTGGAGGTAATGCAGTTACGCCTTCTGAGGACTACTCACAGTGGTTAAAGGTTCACCCGGAGGACTAATTGGACAGACTAATACTTAGCGTACTACGTGACCGCAGCAAGTACCGGCAGTTACGCGGCGCAGTGCCTGATGATTTAGTCGGGCAGGAAACTGTGTCTATGCTGGCTTGGTTTAATGTGTACTTCGAGGCCAATCCAGACAGCAACTACGTGGATACAGAAGCGCTACGTAGCCTGTTCAATCTGCGTGTTGGTCAGAGCATTGATGCGAACCAGCGTGCCATGATGAGCGTGCTGTTCCGCAAGCTGGATGAGCCAGTGGATGAGCACGCCGCCGCAGGTATCCAGCAGCAATTGTACGAGCGTGACTTCAAGGGCAAGGCAGCAGCACTCATCAACCGGTATGATGCAGGTGAGGAGGTTGACCTAACGTTTGAGTTGAACCGCCTAGCACATGAGAACATGCGGCGTATGTCTGCATCATCCCCGGCCAGCTATATCGATGCACCAATTGAGGAAATCCTTGCAGACTTCGAAGGAGACCGTGGACTGAAGCTGCCAACAGAACTCCTGAGAAGCTCTGTGGGAGGACTTCAGGGTGGGGATAGTATAGCGGTAGCGGGTCGCCCCGATAAGGGCAAGACGAGCCTCCTAGCAGCGTGTATGGTGAACTTCGCACCGCAGCTAGATGCATTCGGTTGGTCAGGTCGTCCGATGCTGTGGCTGAACAACGAAGGCTCCGGTCGTCGTATCATCCCACGAATCTATCAGGCTGCGTTGAAGTGTACGTTCGCTGAGATGGTGGGCATGAGCAATGACAAGACGCTCACGCAGAAGTACAACGCGGCAATGCGGAATGAGCGTATTCTTGTGAAGGATATGCACGGAGCTACACTGGGCCAGCTTGAGCAGGTTATTGAAGAGCTGAACCCATGTGTGGTAGTGTTCGATATGCTGGCTAACTTCCGTATGCCCAGCGCAGGTGGCGGGAACAAGACAGATGCACTTGAGCAGATGTGGCAAGAAGTCCGCGAGATGGCTGTGCGGCATGACTTTGTGGCTATGCCTACAATTCAGATATCCGCCGACGGTGATGACCAACTCTACCCACCCTACTCGGCCTTAAAAGATAGCCGTACTGGCGTACAGGGTGCTGTAGATGTGATACTCATGATGGGTGCCCTTAACTCCATAGAGATGGACTCAGTACGTGGTTTTAGTACACCTAAGAACAAACGTCAAATGGTGGGTAAGCCCAGCAACACGCCCGGTCAGGTATTCTTCGACAAAGCGAGGTGCTTATTTGAAGATGGAACTCCTTGATAAATTAGAGTACCTACAAGACGGCACCCTGCGGTGGGGTGCTTCCGCCTACCACAATTGTAGGGGTAAGCTTGCGGGCACTTTATCAGGCTGTGGGTATCACTATATAAATGGTCAAAAGAGAAGCCGTATAGTGTGGGCAATGCACAACGGTAGCATCCCGGTAGGTTATGTCATTGACCATATTAATGGGGTTCGTAATGATGACCGTATTGAGAATTTAAGGCTTACGAACCAGCAAGATAATATAATGCTGGGTACACCCGACCTTTATAGCAGCAATACCCACGGCTTTACCGGAGTGTATTTTATCCCCAGCCGTAAAGTAGGGAAGCAGTACCAAGCAAGCGTCAGAATCAACGGGCGCAATAAATCATTCGGCTACCACGCCACTCCCGAGATAGCAGCGCAAGCTAGGGCGTATGGTTTGGCAGCACTCAACATAGAATCTAGGAGGCCATAATGGCACCACGTAAGAAAGCAGCACCAACGACTACCCCAGATGCGGACTCAGCAGATGTAGTGCTGAACCAACTGGACGCTAAACAGGTCACTGAGAGCGTGCCTGCTGTACTTGCAACGAGTTCTGCACTCGACAAGCGTACGACTATCTTCGCCGCACTACTCGGCGGGGCTGGGCTGCACGGAGCGTTGGAAGATGCAGTGATTGAATCTCGTATGAACCGGCTGCTGCGTATCACTGATATCGCTGTTAATCTGTTAGATAAGGGGTAAGAGAATGAGTGACGGATTAACAATGAACGAGCTCGCAGAAAAGAATGCAATTCTGGTGACTGAAAACGAGGCCCTCAAGGAGCAGTTAGCAGCTTTAACTGGAGGGTTCGCTGAAGTAATCATGCACAAAGATAAGCTGGCAGATGAACTTAACGCACTGGCAAAGATAGCGCCAGTGGCATGCAAAAAACGCCTTGTTAATCATCGTAGCGGAGTTGAACACCATTGGACTTATCATGGTGAGGTAGACCGGGCATCATCCGGAGACATATTCCGCGTTGAAGTGGTGCCACTGTTTGAACGCCCCGCGCCCGCCGTCAGCCTGGCTGAGCTAGTGCCTAAACGCAAACCAATCTCTATGGATGCGCCAATAAGTGCTGATTGGGCCGCAAGAACAGCAGGGTATCGTAATGGGTTCAATGACTGTGTGGATGAGGTACTGCGCAACATTGAGGAGGTGAAATGACAGACAGAGCGAAGTTTGAGGCGTGGTTTGAATTTTACACCGGGATCGCCGTAGAAGAACATCCGAGTTCAAATATTATAGAGTTAGTATGGCAGAGTTGGCAGGCCGCACTAGCCTCACAGCAATCAGCAGATGAGGGTTGGATTGAGTGGCCAGGAGGCGAGCGACCTGTAGCCCGCGAGCAGCGAGTAGAGACGAGATATCGCAGGCAGGGAATCGTTGAGAATGATGAGGCTCGATTCTTTGACTGGTCTCATAATGATATAGCATCTGACATCATCGCCTATCGGATGGTGAAGCCATGAAACCAGCAATGTACAAACGCCTGTTGCTTTTGCCAGTGTACTTGGTCATCTGGCTGGCCGAGCACTCTCTGGGGTTCATTGGCGAGGCATGCATTAATGCAGAGCGAAAGGTTATGGATTTACGCTGGCGTCTTGATGACTGGTCATGGGGTCGCGGAGAAGATAAATGACAACCAAATGCACTGGCCTGATGGGGCGCATCTTCGGGCATAAGTGGCAGTTTAGATGGTGGGATACATCAAAACGTAGTTCGTATGTCTGCCAGCGCTGCGGCGAGGTGCTGGGAGAGAAGCCGCCCACTTAATTAGAAGCAGACTTAACAGGGGAGATGATATACTTTCTCTATTAGTCATATAATCTAAGAGATTATACTATGTATAAGATATTAGTTTGGGATATTGAAACTCAGACACATCCTTGGTATGGAAATGTAGCAAGCTCCTTTAATCCAGATAACTATATAGTAGCCTCTGGTTATAGGTTAGACACTGTTGATGATGCAGGGCAGGTACATGTAGGTAATACGCAGTATGTGTACTACAACTCTAAGGAAGAGTTCTTATCCGCACCAGTAACTCAGTGGTTACCAATTGAACCTAACGTGAACGTGGTAGTAGCCCATAATAGCCAGTTTGAGATTAAGTGGGCATTAACACACGGGCGCAATGTGCTCGAAGAGTTCCTCAAGCGTGGTGGGCGTATTGCATGTACTGCTATGGCTGAGTACCTGCTGAGTCACCAGCAGGAGCTGTACCCGTCATTGAGTGAAACCGCTGTTAAGCATGGCGGTACGCACAAGGTAGACGGTGTTAAAGTTCTATGGGAAGCGGGTGTACTAACCTCCGAGATTGACAAGGACCTGCTGATTGAGTACCTCGCCGGACCTAGCGGTGATATCGACAATACAGCGATTAGCTTCTACGACCAGCAGCGACAGCTTGCAGAAGCCGGTATGTCGAGCATGTACTGGGAGCGTTGTGACGCGCTGCTAGCCTTTGCGTACTGTGAGTGGTTCGGCCTGTACGTCAACCGTGATGTAGCGGAACGTAACCTAGCGGCACAGGAAGCAGAGATTGCTGATCTTCAGAAGGAGCTGTACAAACTGCTGCCTACGGACTTACCAGAAGCGCTGGAGTTCAACTGGGGTAGTGATTACCACATGTCAGCGCTGGTGTATGGTGGACCTGTTAAGTACCGGCACCGTGTGCCGTATGACCCGCCACAGTATGTAAAAGCTGACTTCTACAAAGGCTGTGCGGATAAGTTAATCCCGGTTGGGGAAGAACAAGAGTGGGACTTGCCGTACCTCACCCGATATGCATCTGGCAAGAACAAAGGTCAGCTCAAGGTGTTCCGGGAGGACACTGATGAAGAGAAACTCAAGTGGGAAGAAACCTCTGTGCAGCTTCCGGGACTGGTCAACCTTAGTGCGTTGCCAGACGGAGTGCGTGAGAAGTACATCGGTAAGCGCGCAGAGTTCAAAGGAGCACGTACGCTGTGTGATGGTGTCACGCCTGTGTACAGCACATCAACAGATGCGCTCAAGGGTCTCAAGAACTTTGTGCCTGAAGTTGCTCTCATGGTTAAGCTCGCGAGTTTAGAAAAGGATACGGGAGCTTTCTATCGGCGTGTAGAGTACAACGCCGACGGTTCAGTCAAGAAGGAGAGCGGCCTCCTACAGTACGTAGGCCCGGATGGTATTGTACATCACAGCTTGAATGCAACGGCAACAGTTACCACCCGACTGAGCGCATCTAAACCGAATATGCAGCAGATACCGAGGGACGGTACATCCAAGGTGAAGGAAATGTTCAGCTCTCGGTTCGGTGCAGGCGGTCGGGTAGTTGAGGTAGATTATTCCGCACTAGAAGTGGTTATGTTGTGTGCTATCACCAAGGACACAGACCTACTGAATCTGCTTCTGAACAATACAGATATGCACTGCTATCGCCTCGCCTTCCAGTTAGGTGAGGAGTACTCCGATGTGTATGAGAAGTGTCACAATGAGAGCCACCCAGAGCATAAGCGATACAAGCAGATGCGTACTGATGTGAAACCTCTATCCTTCGCCGACCAGTACGGAGCTTCTGCTGAGGGTATCGCATTCAACGTAGGTTGTACTGTGGAGTTTGCTCAACAGTTCCAAGAGAACGAGATGAAACTCTTCCCTATATCTCGTGGTTATCGCAAGGTTATTGCAGATGAGGTTGAGCGTACAGGTAATCTACCGGGTAGTATACATCGGGAACAGACTGATGGTGGACTATGGCGCGTGTACAGGAGGGGTTATTTCACTGGCCCAAGTACAACCCGCTATAGCTTCAGACAACACCCCGTATGGGATAAAGAAACTCGACAAGAAGTAATGTCTTATAAAGCTACTCAGATGGCGAATTACCCCATGCAAGGTGACGCCAGCTTTATGATGAGTACAGCTATGGGACGTATCTGTAGGTGGTTAATTCAGAATGATTGGTTTGGGGGCACTGTGTGCTTGATTAACAACGTCCATGACTGTTGTCACCTAGACTGTGCTAACCCGGATATAGCTCTGACAGCAGGCCGTGGTATCAAGTCCATTATGGAGGATATGCCTAGGTACCTTACAGAGAAATTCCCAGCATTTGATATGGCGGATGTTCCGTTCCCGGCAGCGATGGAGATAGGAACGAACTTAATGGATAAGGCACATGCAGAGTAAGTACAGGCGTTTAAATGATACAGATAAATTATACCTGAACGAGTTGTGGTCTATAGATGGTTTAAGCATAAATGATATGCAAGAACTATCCGGCTTTACACGTAGGACAATACGTATGTACTTCCAGCGAGTATACGGAAAGGAGGCACTTAGTGCGCGTAGGTCTAGGGTACACTCATTAGCTATAGTTGGTGAGAAGCATCCACAGTATCGTGGCGGTCGTAAGATGCACAAAGACGGTTACGTCTACATACTACAACCTTATGATAATAGGGCTGTTAGATATGTACTAGAGCACCGCTTAGTTATGAAATGTCCGCGAGATATGGTAGTGCATCACTGTGATGGTGTACGACATAATAATTGTGTATCCAATTTAGTAGTGATGAATGAGCAGCAACACAATAAGCTTCATCTAGTTATGGGTGATACTTATTGGAATAAAGAATCAGTTCTTAACTGGTTAGAAACCCATTAATTATTGAGAGATTAAATATGAGCTTAGATATCCTGAACGGCCTGATTGACGACGTAATTGACACCCAAGCAGTTGACATGACCGAGACCAGCACTGGCGGTGGCGGTGGCCTGCTGCCAGAGGGTTATGCACTGGCTCGTATGGTTACGTACATCGAGCTGGGTGTGCATCCGCAGGAGTTCGACGGAAAAGCCAAAGCACCTGCACCAGAAGTTACTATTGGCTTCAAGCTGTTCGGCGGCCCAGATAACTGCTATGACGGTCGTTTTATCTCAGTGCGTGACATGGCGCTGGGTAACAACGAGAAGTCAAACGCCAAGAAGTTCTTTGATAAGCTGAACTGGGCGGGTGACATGCGACATTTCGCACAGGGTTTAGGCAAGGCGTACTTGCTGCCAATCAAAGTACAGACTGCTAAGAAGTCTGGTAAGCAGTACAACAAGGTGCAGGTGGATGCAATCCTCCCACCAATCGACCCGGTAAGCAAGAGCACGTACAACGTACCGGCTGTGACTGCTGAAGACCTGAAGTACTTCTTCTTTGATAAGCCGACCAAGGAGACTTGGGATAGTCTGTTCATTGAGGGGCAGTTCGACGACGGCAACGCCAAGAACAAAGTACAGGAGAAGATTCTGGTCGCTCTGAACTTCCCCGGCTCTGCACTGGAGCAGCTCATCTCTGGCGTAGTCCTGCCTGACCAGCCGGGCGCGGCGTCTGTACCTGCAACTGATTCAGCACCTCAGCAGCAAGCGCAAGCTCCGGCAGTACCTGCTGAAGTAGGCCCATCGTCCGCACCAGCACAACCCGCTGCACCGGTAATGCCTGCGATGCCTCCAATACCACAGTGAGCCGATGATTGGGACAGTTATGCAACTATCTGACATATTAGCGGAGCTGCCCGAGCAGTTCCCGCCTGCAGTGCCGGGGCGGGTTCTGCTTCTCGATGCAGACTTTCCTGCTTATCAAGCAGCAGCAACAGTAAAGAACTTGGACACGGCAGTACGCCGCTTCCAAACCCTATCCGAAACGCAAAGGTTCCTTGTAAATGCAGAAACAATCCGCGTACATCTTACTAGCGCAGGCAATCAGAAATGCCGCCGATTTGACTACCCAACGGTTAAGCCGTACCAAGCGAACCGAGATGGCAAGCCGAAACCGCCGCTCCTTGCACCCCTTCGACGCGCAATCCCTGAGCACCCGTGGGACCCACACTGGTCCGTGCATCTATGGCGGGACAGGGAAGCCGATGATGGTCTGATGATGGATGCCCTTGTGTACGGTGACAACGCTGTCATGGTATCCGGGGATAAAGACCTGAACATCACACCCGGCCCCCTGTGGTTGGACTACGAGGGGCGTGTTGATATCATCCCGGACCGGTTCGGGTGGATTAAGACTAAGCAGTTAACATCACAAACGAAGGTGGTTGGTCATGGTACTAAGTTCTTTTGGGCACAGATGCTCATGGGGGATACCGCCGATAACGTTGCCGGTCTCACCAGACTACATGGGAAGCTCTGTGGGGCGGTCGGAGCCTTCAAGGTACTCAATGGTATTACCTCCGAAGCAGACGCCGCAGAGTTCGTCCTACGAGCTTACATTGCGAACAAACAGAATCCACTAGCCGAGGCAGAGTGCCTGTGGCTACGTCGGTCATTGCAGGACTCTGGATACAGGTACTTGTGTGAGCTGGGCTTACCAGACTTTATCCAGCAGTGGCTTGACCAGTTGAATCAGTATCATGAAGAAGTTCTATCATTTAAAGCGCAAGAGCGCGAGGAAGAGAAGTATGGCGAAATCGAATCGAGCCACAGCCCGCGAACTCAAGCACTTGGGTCTGACAATTCAGACGGGGCCAGTACGCCGCCGTGGTCAGGAGGATGCGATGCAGGCTGCTCAGGCTGTGCGGGACATGTTTCATGGGGGTGAGGTGCCACTTGCACTGGTTGAACACGAGCTTCTGAAGCTGCGCCGCAGAAGCCCGCAGGTGTTCCGCGAGCTGTGTGAAGAGTTTGGCATGGAATACTTGGTATGATTCGAAAGCTAACTCGCAGTCAGCTCAGGCCCTTCGCTCTACGTATGCTCCAGATGCAGGGCGGGGTGTGTGCCCTATGCCGTAAGCCTATCGACTTGAAGATTAAGGGCGAGCTAGTCGTTGACCATGACCACGTGACCGGTCAGATTCGTGGCGCACTGCACCGCTCATGCAATGCGGCAGAAGGCAAGGTGGCTAACGCCGCCGGACGCTGGGGCGCTAAGAGTATGGAGTACGCCGCTATCGTACCGTGGCTGGAGAACTTGCTGGAGTACTTACGACAGCCTGCCCACGAAGCATTGTACCCAACCCACAAGACAGCAGATGAGCTGCGTCTTCAACGTAACGCCACGGAGCGCAAGCGTAGGGCTGAGCGCAAGGCTCGCACATTAGTAAGGGCAACCCGTGCTACTCCAAAAGACTGATTACCACGCCGAGGGCAAAGGTGAGTTCTACGAGACACACCTAGAACAGAAGGGCGATGAGTATCACCTGTACCAATCCCACGGTGGGTACGGGCATCTCTCCAAGGATGAAGAGTCTGTAGTGATGAACCGTGACCAAGCCATTGAAATTGCTAAAACAATTCTACGTAATGAAGGACTCCTTGATGCCTAAGATTTCAGCCAAAGCACTATTCACCCGTGACCAACATGTTGCTATCCTTGAGCAGTTTAAGGATGATGCTACTGCGGCCAATCAGTATAATGTACTCGGTGGGTTTGAAGAGCAAGTAGTATACCGGCAGATGGTGCGATACTGGCGCAGCATTTACCTAGACAACAACGGCAGCAAGGCCAAAGCGGACAACGCAATCAAGGAAGCGCGTAAGCTGATTCAGCCATCGCCTACGGATGACATTGGTGATACGTATGTACCGGCTGTCGCACGCCGCATTCTGGTAGTAGGGGACTTGCACGAACCCTATACGCACCAAGACGCGTATGCCTTCTTGAAGCACATGCGAGACACATACAACCCTGAC
>Ga0308166_1000649_pt1 | contig 44219 bp, 43 predicted proteins | sample PhyCR2_2_FD_202137 | JGI IMG/M metagenome (GOLD analysis project Ga0308166, IMG submission 202137) | Phyllosphere microbial communities from UC Gill Tract Community Farm, Albany, California, United States - DLSLCC.R2 | ecosystem: Host-associated > Plants > Phyllosphere > Unclassified | place...
GGCTCATAGGCACTAGGGTTAGGGGGAGCTCACCGGCTATCTCCCGATGATCAGTCGGGGATCTTCTCCGCTAAGGCGGAGAAGATCAAGACATAAGGGTTAGGGTGAGGGGCAGATCTCCGAGCTAAAATCAATCACCCAAAAAACTCACTGCCCGCGCCGAGCCCTGCCCACCGCTTCACCCAACTGCCACACCGCCATCGAATAATGCACGCTGTGGTTATAGCGGGTGATGGCGTAGAAGTTCGGCAGGCCGTACCAGTATTGATAACGGTTGCCCATATCCAGGCGCAGCAGGCTGACCTGCTGATTACCTTCCAACGAGCCTTGCGGCGTCAACCCAGCCGCAGCCAGCGTAGCGACCGAATAATTGGTTTTAAAACCGGTCTCTAAACCAGGAGCCTGGCCATTAGCCGGCACCGCCACCGTTGCCCCACGCGTCCAGCCATGAGCTTTGAAGTAGTTGGCTACGCTGCCGATGGCATCCACCGGATCCCACAGGTTGATATGGCCGTCGCCGTTGAAGTCAACCGCATAGCTCTTGAACGACGAAGGCATAAACTGGCCATAGCCCATCGCACCGGCGTAGGAGCCGCGCAGGGAAAGCGGATCGTCACCTTCGGCACGCGCCATCAGCAAGAAGGTAGCCAACTCACCGCTAAAGTACTCGGCACGGCGTGGGTAGTTAAACGACAGCGTCGCCAACGCATCGATAATGCGCGTTTTGCCCATCACCCGGCCCCAACGGGTTTCCACCCCAATAATGCCCACGATAATTTCTGGCGGTACACCGTAAACCTGATAGGCGCGCTGGAGATCCGCCTCATATTTATTCCAGAACACCACCCCGTTCTGCACGTTATCCGGCGTCAGGAACTTGTTGCGATAGCGGATCCAGGCGCCGTTTGGCGACGTCGCTGGCTTGCCAGCGGGTGCCTGCTTATCCATCAGAGCCACCACCCAGTCCAGCTGTTTGGCCTGGGCCAGTACGTCATGCAACTGCTGGCGCTCAAAGCCGTGCTCCTGCACCATCTTGTCGATAAAGCGCGCCGTCGCCGGATTATTGGCAAAGTCGCCGCCCAACGGATGAATGGCATGCTCCGGTTCAAGCACAAAACCACTCTGCACCAGGCTATCTGGGGGGGCCAGTTGCTCGGTAGGTTTAGGCTCGCTGCTACAGGCAGCCAGCAAAGGGATCAGGGGTAAAAGCGTAACCAGATGACGCATCGGATATCCATATAGGCCAGGCAAAAATAGTTGTCGCTATGTTAAGCCATTGTCTGGCGCGAACAAACAGGAATCTGGTCCCCGGCAGCCTCATTTTGTTCACAAAATACCCAGCTGAAAAGCCAGGGCACATATACACTTACTAGTGCTTACCTTTATCAAGGCGATACCCGTTCAACGCCACTACTCCCGGTTGTTTCATTGCCCCTGGGAACTGGCGCAATCAACGTGTTTTCTCTCCAAAACAGCACACGAGGAATAACGTATATGAGTAAGCTCCCCGATCAAGAACCGCCACGCCGTGCCCTGCTAAAACGTACCGCAGCCCTTTCAGTATTAGCTATGACCGGCATTGCCGGTTTCACCGCACCTTCAGTGGCCTTTGCCGCCGCGATGACCAAAGAACAGCGCGATAAAATGACGCCGGACGACATCATCGCCAGCTTTAAACAAGGCAATATGCGCTTTCGGGAAGGCAAAATGCAGCAGCATGACTATGTCGCCCAGAAGCAGGCCAGCGCTCAGGGGCAGTTCCCAGCAGCGGTCATTTTAAGCTGCATTGACTCACGCGCCCCGGCAGAAATTCTGTTTGACGTCGGCATTGGTGAAACCTTTAACGCGCGCGTTGCTGGTAACATTCAGAATGACGACATTCTGGGCAGCATGGAGTTTGCCTGTGCTGCTGCCGGAGCAAAAGTGGTCCTGGTGATGGGGCACACCGCCTGTGGTGCGATAAGAGGCGCTATCGAGAATGTCGAGCTGGGTAACCTGACCGGATTACTCAACAAGATCAAACCGGCCATCGACAAAACCGAATTCAAAGGCGACCGCAGCGGTAGCAACTATGATTTTGTTGATGCCGTCGCCAAAACCAACGTCGAGCTGACCATCGCCGATATCCGCAAAAACAGCCCGGTGCTGAAAAAGCTGGAAGAGGAAGGAAAAATCAAGATTGTGGGCAGCATGTACCATCTGGACGGCGGCAAGGTTGAGTTTCTCGCTTAACCCCTAGGTAACCCCTCACAACAGCGGCGGGCATTGGCTCGCCGCTGCTTATAACTCTTCTTGAGTATCAATGCATTACATCACATTCTGTTTCAATAATTATTCTGCTAATTATTGAAAACCCCTCTTTTGATCAAACAAGCCCCCAGCCATCAACATAGAATTCACAAAAAATTAAACTCATCAAGGATAGGGTTTTACATGGAAATTAAGGTTAATGGCCGTTTGGTCGCACTGAGCAACATCCCACCAGAGACTCCCCTGCTGTATGTCCTACGCAACGATCTACAACTCAACGGCCCCAAGTATGGCTGTGGCCTGGGCGAATGCGGCGCCTGTACCGTACTGATCGACGGCGTTGCGACCCGTTCTTGTTCCACCCCGTTGTCCGCTGCCCAGGGGAAAGCGGTCACCACGCTGGAAGGGCTAAGCCATGAAGGCCATTTACACCCGGTGCAACAGGGCTTTATCGATGAACAGGCCGCACAGTGTGGCTACTGCACCAACGGCATGATTATGACGCTGGTGGCGCTGTTTGAACGCGATCCCCAAGCAAGCGAGCAACAGATCAAAAACGAATTAGCCTTCAACCTGTGCCGTTGCGGTACCCATCTGGAAATTCTGGCTGCGGCGCAACAGGCCAAGCGGCTTCTGGCCGAGCGCGGTGCCCAATGATGGAGATGCAAATAACCCGTCGCCGCCTACTGCAGGCGGGTGGCGTAGTGATGGTCAGCAGTCTGTTACCCTTCAACGCGCTGGCGAGCAGCCCTGCAGCCACTGGTAAAGCGATCCCCCTGGACCGTATCAGCAGCTTTATTGCCCTCAGTGCCGATGGCAAAGTGACCGCGTTTAACGGCCACGTCGATCTCGGCACCGGCATACGCACCTCACTGGCACAGATTGTCGCCGATGAACTGGACGTGGCTTTCGACGATGTCACGCTGATCCTGGGCGATACCAATCGCACGCCCGATCAAGGCCCAACCATCGCCAGCGCCACCATTCAGGTAACCTCGGTTCCCCTGCGTCAGGCGGCTGCGCAGGTGCGACAATTGCTGGTGGAACTGGCCGCTATTGCCTTCAAGCGCCCGGCCACACAGCTGACAACCGCCAATGGCTTCGTGTTTGCCCCAGATGCCCCCTCAGCCCGCCTGAGCTACGCCGAACTGGCGCGTGGGCAGGATCTGCATCTGCCGCTGGACAGCAATGTGGTGCTGAAAAGCCCGCAAAGCGGCCAGTATGTGGGCAAACCGGTGGCACGCGTCGATATTCCAGCCAAGGTTCGCGGCCAACTGACCTATGTGCACGATATGCGCCTACCAGGCATGTTACATGGGCGGGTAGTGCGCCCGCCTTATGCCGGAGCAGACAGCAGTGCACCATTGGGAAAAGCGATGATTTCCGTCGATCGGGGATCCATCGCCCACCTGCCCGGTATTGTCAAACTGGTGGTCATCAATGACTTTATCGGCATCGTCGCCGAGCGTGAGGAGCAGGCGATCGCAGCCATGCGCCAACTAAAGGTGCAATGGCAACCCTGGGCCGGGTTACCGGATCTGTCTTTGGATAAGCTGCACGCGACGCTGGAAGCCATGCCGAAAGCCGAGCGAATTCTGCGCGACGATCCTGGCACCACCGACGCCCTTGCCGCAGTCGCAACGCAGGTCAATGCCGACTACGTCTGGCCTTATCATTTGCATGCCTCTATCGGCCCTTCCTGTGCCGTGGCCGAGGTAAATGCGCATCAGGTGGAAATCTGGTCCGGTACGCAAAACCCCCACGACCTGCGCAAAGACATTGCCAAATTGCTTGGCCGTGAGCCGGAGCAGGTGCATATCAACCGCATGGAAGCTTCCGGCTGCTATGGACGTAACTGTGCCGACGACGTTTCTGCAGATGCGGCCTTACTGTCACATGCCACCGGCAAGCCAGTGCGGGTGCAGTTGATGCGCGAGCAGGAAGCGGGTTGGGAACCAAAAGGTACCGGGCAATTGATCCGCGTTCGTGGCGGGCTGGATGCCAATCATCAGGTCGCCGCCTACGAGCTGAGAACCAGCTATCCCTCCAACAATGCCGTCACCCTGCCGCTGGTATTAACCGGCATGGTTGCCAATCGGCCAGACGTACAGCAGATGGGGGACCGTACTGCCGTGCCGCAATATGAATATCCGCATATGCGGGTGATTGCGGAAGATGCAGCGCCCATCGTGCGGGCTTCCTGGATGCGTGGCGTGTCGGCGCTGCCGAACGTGTTTGCCCATGAAAGCTGGATCGACGAATTGGCCTACCTCGCCAAACAGGATCCGATCGCCTATCGGCTGCAATATTTAACCGATCCGCGCGCCATTACGTTGATCCACGCGCTGAAAAAACAGGCCAACTGGCAGGATGGCCCCGCCCATCATAATCCGGTGGTCGAGGATCAAGAGGAGGTCAATGGTCGAGGTTTCGCCTATGCCCGTTACTTCCACAGCAAATTCCCCGGGTTTGGTGCCGCCTGGGCAGCCTGGGTCTGCGATCTCAGCGTTAATCGCCGCAACGGGCAGATCACACTGAACAAGATCTACGTGGCCCACGACTGCGGGCAAATCGTCAATCCGGCCGGGGTGCGCCATCAGGTGCATGGCAACATCATCCAGTCGGCCAGCCGGGTCCTGAAAGAGTTTGTCACTTTTGACAGCAGCGGTGTGACCTCACTGGATTGGGGCGGTTATCCCCTACTACGGTTTGACGAACTGCCAGAGGTGGATATCCAACTACTGGATAACCCGCATGAACCGCCGATGGGAGCAGGGGAATCCGCCTCCGTACCGAGCGCTGCCGCCATCGCCAATGCGTTATTTGATGCGCTGGGCGTCAGGCTGCGCGAAGTCCCCTTCACCCCGGAACGGATCCTGAAGGCTTTAGCTACCGCCACCTCTTCCAGCCATGCAAACGGGTAACATATTATGCACAAGATAAAGAAAATCGCCGGGCTGGGCGCGCTGGCCGTTGCCATCATCGTTGCCGTGGGGGCGATTGCCACCTGGCAGCCAGAAATGGTGCAAATCGATCGCCTGGATACCCATACCTTCAGCCAGGCGCAGATTGAAAAAGGTGAGCGTCTGGCCGCCGTTGGTGATTGTGCGGTTTGCCACACGCGCCCCGGTGGCGAACGCAATACCGGCGGGCTGGCAATGGAAATCCCGTTCGGTACCATCTATACCAGCAATATTACGCCCGACCTGGAAACGGGGATTGGCGGATGGTCCTATCCCGCCTTTGAGCGCGCCATGCGCCACGGGGTCGATCGCCAGGGCAATTACCTCTACCCGGCATTCCCCTATACCGCATTTACCCGCACCAGCGACGAAGATCTCAAGGCACTGTACGCCTACCTGATGACGCAGCCAGCGGTGCACTACCAGCCGCCGAAAACCTCATTACATTTCCCGTTCAATATCCGTCAGGGGATCGTGACCTGGAACTGGCTCTATCTGACGCCCGGTGCCATGCAGCCAGACGCCAGCCAGAGTAAAGAGTGGAACCGGGGGGCCTATCTGACGGAGGGACTGGGCCATTGCAGCGCCTGCCATTCGCCACGAAACTTCCTGTTTGGGGAGCAAGGGGGCAGTAAACATTTGAGCGGTGGTGTCGCAGAGGGCTGGACCGCTCCGGCCCTGACCGCCAACGCTCAGTTACCGCTGGCCTGGAGCCAGCAGGATCTGCTGACCTTTATGCAAACCGGCTACTCCGCTAACCACGGTGTGGCTGCTGGGCCGATGGCACCGGTGATCGAGGAAGGCCTTTCTCAGTTGCCGCCAGAGGATTTGCAGGCGATTGCCACCTATTTACGCTCTTTCCATCCTCAGGATGAAAGCCTCCCGGGTAAGGCCGCAGAGATAAACCGGTTGGCGGAGCAAACGGTAGAACCGCTGACTTCACAGGGATCACGGATTTTCTCCGGTGCCTGTATGGCTTGCCACTCTCAGGAGAAAGGCGCGCAGATGCAGGGCGTACGCCCTTCCCTGGCCCTGAACAGCAACCTGTATAGCAGCAGCCCGGATAATGCCATCCGCGTGGTGCTTTCCGGTATCCAGCAGCCGGCCAAAGGCGAGTTAGGCTATATGCCTGCGTTCCGTTATAACCTCAACGACGAGCAAATCGCCGCGCTGCTGAACTATCTACGGCAGGACTTTACCAAGCAGAAACCGTGGCCTGATTTGCAGCAGCGGGTGACTGAACTGCGGGCGGAGACTGACCCCTCACCCCAACCCTCTCCCACAGGGAGAGGGAGCTGAACGGAGCGCGTGGCAGGGTGCAAAGTTATTCTGTAACTATTTGATAGTTAATTTGTAGCACGCTTACTCCCATTCCCAATTGACACTGCGTTGTCGTCAGCACAGGAGTTAGTCTGTAAACAATTGATGTAAAGACAATTTACTATAATTAAGTGGTGGCTCGATCGGTTCCCTCTCTCTGTGGGAGAGGGTTAAGGTGAGGGGTCCAGAAGCTACTTCTGTAACTTGGCTAACAGCGTTTTACGGGTAATGCCGAGCTGTTTGGCCGCCTCGGTCTTGTTACCGGCGGTTTGTTCCAGCGCCGCCAAAATCGCCTGTTTCTCTACCTGCTCCAACGGCTGGATCGCTTGGCTACATCGGCGATCCGGCTGCACATCGACGCACTGGCTGATACTCAGCGGCAGCTCTTTTTCACTGATAAAGTCCCCACTCAGCAGGATCACCCCGCGCTCAACGCTGTTCTCCAGCTCACGCACGTTGCCCGGCCAGGGGTATTTCAGCAGCATATCCATCGCCAGCGGGGTGAATCCTTTAACCGGCTTACGGTTACGCTCGGCAAATTTGGCCAGAAAATGCATTGCCAACAGGGGAATATCTTCGCTGCGCGCCCTCAGCGGCGGGCTGTCCACCGTCACCACGTTCAGCCGATAGTAGAGATCCTGGCGGAACCTGCCAGCCTCCACGTCCGCCAACAGATCCCGGTTAGTCGCTGCGATCAGACGTACATCCACCGACAGGGTCTGATTACTGCCCACCCGCTGGATCTCCCTCTCCTGGATCGCCCGCAGTAATTTTGCCTGCATCAGCGGCGAGACTTCTCCAATCTCGTCCAGGAACAGCGTACCCTGGTCAGCCTCCATAAATCGCCCTTCCCGGCGTTTATCGGCACCGGTAAATGCCCCTTTCTCATGACCGAACAGCTCCGACTCCAGCAGAGATTCGCTCAAGGCGGCGCAGTTAATGCTCACCAATGGCCGCTCCTTGCGCAGGCTGTTGGCGTGTACGGCCCGGGCTATCAGCTCCTTGCCGGTGCCGGATTCGCCGCTGATCAACACCGTCGCTTCGGAAGGGGCGATCATGGCGATCATTTCCAGCAGCTTGCGCATCGGTTCACTGCGGCCAATAAAATTTTGCTGATCGAACCGCAAACGCTGCTTCAGATCCTGGTTCTCGCTCTTTAACGAGGTATGCTCCAGCGCGCGTGCCAGCGTGAGCTGCAACGTATCGAAATCGAGAGGCTTGGTCAGATAGTCATAAGCCCCCGCCTTTATCGCTTCCACGGCAGACTCCACGTTGGAGTAGGCGGTCATGATCAGGATCGGGATCGCCGGGTTATAGCTTTTGATGGCCTTCAGCGCCGCGATGCCGTCCATTTCCGCCATCCGCACGTCGCTCAGGATCAGATCGAACGGCTGTGCCCTGACCTGTTCCAACGCTTGTCGGCCGTTATGCGCCACGCTGACCCGGTAGCCCCAGCCGTTTATCAGAGCCTCGAGGATAGTGCAGTGGCTGAGATCGTCCTCAACCAGCAAAATATGTGCATTAGACGTCTGCATGAGCCTCCCCTTGTTGATTGTTGTGCCTGAGCGGGATCACCATTGTAAAGCAAGTGCCCGCTGGCTGGCCGCTGGTGACAGCGATCGTCCCCTGGTGCTCCTCGATCACTTTCTGCACCATGGTCAGCCCCAGGCCGGTGCCCGTCGCCTTGGTGGTGAAGTAAGGGTTAAAGATTTTTCCAAGGTCGTCAGGTGGGATACCAGCCCCCGAGTCGCTGACGGTAATGCGCATCGCCCCCTCCTTGGTCGCTTCAACGTCAACCTCGAGTACGCCATCCGAGCCAATCGCCTGGATGGCATTGAGATACAGATTCAACAACACCTGAGTGAGGCGATCGGGGTCGATCTCCACCAGCGGCAATGCTTCATCACAGCGGGAACGGAGGACGATATTGTTACTCTCAGCATCCTGACGGATCAGGTGCAGCGAATGCTCGATCACCTCGTTAATCGCCACCCGCTGCAAACGCAGATCGGCAGGGCGCACCAACGCCAGTAACTCGGTGATCACCCGGTTGAGACGATCGACCTCTTTCGCCATCACCTTGGCCAGTTCATGCTGTTCACTACCCGCAGGCGAGCGGTCGGCAAAATACTTGGCGAAGCCTTTGATGGAGGAAAGCGGGTTGCGGATTTCGTGGGCCACGCCAGCCGCTAAATCGCCGATAGCCGCCAGCTTTTCTTTGCGGCGGATCTCCGCTTGCAGTTGGCGAATCTCCCGCATATCGCGGAAGATAAACACGTTGCCCAGAAAATGGCCGCTGTGATTAACAATATTCGCCACGCTGATGCTCAACGGCAGGCTCTGCCCACCAGCCAGACGATGGTCAATATCCTGTTCGATAATAGGCTGGCCGTGGCTACTTTTCTGCGCCAGTTGCTGCCATTCGGCTGGCAGCGCCTGATGGCTAGGCTGGCCAAACAGCTCGGCGGCACTACAACCCAGCATCACTTCTGCCGCATGGTTAACCACCCGGATCTGGTGCTGATCATTGGTGGTGATCAAGCCCATCGGCAAGTTACTGATAATTTCGCTGGAGAAGGCCCTTGAGTCCTGCAACTGTTGGCTGGAACGTTGATAACGCCGCCCCCAGAACAGCGCCAACAAACTGGCTAACGCCAGCAACAGCAGGATGGACAGCAAAATGGAGGTGTTGCGCATATCCTTTGCCTGGGCGGCATCCAGCGCGACAGTGTCTAACGCCGCAAAAATGACGGCCTGCTCATCATCCTGAGACTCGGCAGCCTCCTGCATACGCGATCGGTTCATCATATGGCCGGAGTGGCCGCTACCGCGCTTAAGCGGCTTAAACCAACGGTAAGCTTCAAAAGCATTCTGCTGCTGAGCCTGCGGCTCATCAAAGGTCGTCATATGCCACTGTGCATCGCTGGAAATCTTCAGCTCAGCCATCTGTTGCGGGCTATACAGCTGCTGGCCAACACGTTGCGGATCGCTGTGCGCCAGAATGCGGCCAGAGCGATCGGTAATGGCGATGTACAACACGTTCGGCTGATAGGCCATCTCCTCCAACAGGGTTTGACGCTGATCGTGACGCCAGCGCATGCCCATACCGGTACGAGCACCGGATTCAAACGAACTCATCAACACCGCGCTTTTTTCTCGTAGCGTCTGGATCTCCACCTCACGCCCACGCTGCAGATCTTTAATGGCCAGCGTGATGATAATGCCAAGCAGTAACGCGACCGCGGCGATCGCAATCCAGGCAGGTAAGAGCGTCGATTTGGTTTTAAATTCCATGGGCTTCCTCTGCAACCGGCACGCCAGCGTGCGGGTAATTATTACCCACACTATCAGTATGGCGAGTAAAAATAACCCACTTTATCTCTGGATGGCGACCAGCAAACGGCCATCCTCCACCATCAGTTATTTTTATTACTGTCATAAACTTAACGCGCTGCATGCTGGAGTTCCTTGGCTGAGATAGCCAAGCCCTAACGGCGATCCTGTATCTATACAATTCCCATGCCAGCCTGAAGCTGGCACGACGGTTGCAACTAAAGAAATGGAATCCATGAACCCTCAACCAAAGGAAATCAATCATGACGCTAACTAAAACCACCTTCGCCGCCATTATCTCCGTTGCCCTGCTGGCCGGTGTTAGCACTACCGCGCTGGCGCAAAATGGCAACCGCGCAAACATGACCAATGCACAGGGAACTCATCAGGGGATGGGTTATCAGCACGGTAACCGCGTGAACTTGACGCCTGAACAGCAAGCCGTCAGCCAGAAAGCCTTTGATGAATTCCAGTTGAAAACCGCCGATCTGCGCCAACAACTGATGTCCAAGCAATACGAATATCAGGCATTGCTGACCAGCAAGCCTTTGGATGAGCAGAAGGTCTTGGCCGTGAGCAAAGAAATCACCGCATTGCGTGATAACCTGTACCAACAGCGTGTGGCGCTCGATACCGATCTGGCCAAGGCTGGCGTACCGATGATGGGCCACGGGATGGGTGGAGCGGGGATGCACGGCGGACGTGGCTGTCGTTAAGCCTTAACGTTATCCTCAGATAACATCGGGAGAACACCAGATCTTTTCTGGCTTCTCCCGTCAATTCTTCCCCCTTCCCGGATCGTTCAGGCTGTCACCCCCGCGATACATTTATCCCCTGCTGAACAATTAACAACACTGATTAATGAGAATATTCTTGGTTAATTGACGTAAAACAACACACTAAAACGCTTAATCCTTATTCTTACGCCCGATTATAATTTTTTTTCGTACCGCCTGAATAAAATCAAGTTCCTGCCATACTTATTTGCATGAGACAGCGACTGTCTCTTTGCGCACTTAACTTGCCCGGAGTTTTCTCATGAATAAAACCATCATTGTTGTCGTTCTTGCTGCCGCCGTTCTCAGCGGATGTAACGCTAATCGCACCGCTTCCGGCGATACCTTTACTGCAGCACAGGCCAGGCAGGCCAACTTCGTCACTTATGGCACGCTGGTGTCCGTGCGGCCGGTCACCATCCAGGGGGGTGATGGCACCAACGCCGCTGGGGCTATTGGCGGGGCCGTAGTCGGTGGCTTCCTGGGTAACACGGTAGGTGGTGGCTCCGGACGCAATCTGGCAACCGCAGCGGGTGCCGTCGGGGGCGCAGCCGCTGGCTCAGGTATCCAAAGTGCCATGAATCGCAGCGCCGGGGTGGAACTGGAAGTGCGCCGAGATGATGGCGTGAATATCGTGGTCGTTCAGGCACAGGGCTCAACCCAGTTCCATACAGGGCAACGCGTTGCACTGGTGACCAATGGCACCACCACCACCGTCTCACCACGCTAAAAGGAATAGGTTACTTCAAGGTTTAGGAGCCAGACCGCAATATGGCTCCTTACTACTGCGATACCGGCTCCAGGGACGATCTCTCCTTGCGGGATAATAACGAGTTTTCCGGCTCGGCCATTACAATAAAAAACGGAGTTAAACCTGATGTTTATCAAATGGATTAAACGCATTGCCCTGCTGCTGGTGGTGTTAATCGTCGGAGCGCTGGGCATGCGAGTTTATGATACTCAGCGTGGGCCATCGTTACAGCTTTGGCATACCTTTGTCCCCAATGAAATGCGCGCCGATGAGATCGATAAGGCCAGTTGGGCGGATTATCTAACTGCCGAGGACGCCATTTTCAAAGAGGTCCGCCAGAATGTGACCGACAAGCTGGACAGCAGCCAGCAGACCTCGTTGAACCGCTACTATGCCGACAGCCCAATCTATCCCGAAAAGTTTCCTACCGACTGGAACCGCTCCTACATTATGATGCCGGAAGGCAAACCGAAAGGCGCCGTGGTGCTGTTACATGGTTTGACCGATACCCCTTACAGCCTGCGGCATATCGCAGATAATTACCGTGAATATGGTTATGTGGCGGTCGGTATTCGTTTACCCGCGCACGGTACCGTACCGGGTGCGTTGACCGACGTAGACTGGCAGGATTGGATGGCAGCCACTCGCTTGGCGATCCGTGAAGCCAAACGCCTGGCGGGTGACGACGTACCGCTGCATATTGTTGGCTTCTCTAACGGCGGCGCATTGGCGATGAAATACACGCTGGATGCGTTGGATGACCCCCGCCTGACGAAACCCCAGCGTGTAGTGCTGATTTCGCCGATGATCGGCGTCACCAGCTTTGCTCGTTTTGCCGGTATTGCCGGTTGGCCTGCCATCTTCCCGGCGTTTGCCAAGGCGGCCTGGTTGGGGATTGTGCCGGAGTTTAACCCGTTCAAATACAATTCGTTCCCGGTAAATGCGGCACGCCAGTCCTTCCAGCTTACCCAGGCATTGCAAAAGCAGATTGCCGCCGATTCACGCAACGGCAAAATGGGCGAATTGCCGCCGATCCTGACGTTCCAATCGGTGATGGATTCTACCGTCAGCACCCGTGCGGTAATCACCGCCCTGTATAACCACCTGCCAGCCAACGGCAGTGAGGTGGTGTTATTTGATTTAAACCAGGCGGTGGCGTTTGGGCCGTTACTCAGAAGCTCATCCTATACCGCGCTGCCGCGGCTGCTACCACCGCCTCCGCGTAACTATACGGCCACCATAGTCACTAACGTAACGCCAGAAACTACCGATACTGAGGCTCGTACCATCGTCGCAGGGCAAACGGCAGAGACCACGGATCTGCTCGGTATCACCTACTTGCCGGATATCTTCTCGCTGTCGCACGTGGCCTTGCCGTTCCCGTTGAGTGATTCCCTGTACGGACGTTACCCGGAACCACGCAATCAGTACGGTATCAGCCTGGGGACCTTTGCCGCACGTGGCGAGCGGGCAGTGCTGGTGGTCGGGCTGGACTCACTGATGCGTCTGTCCTCAAACCCGTTCTTCCCTTATATGCTCAAGCGTATTGATGACAACATCGGCCCGGCACCAACGAAATAAGTTAGGTTAACCCCGGCCAGTCCCCAATCGGTACTGGCCGGGGTTTCAACCGGAAAAAATAGCTGCATTGAGCACGCTGGTTTTTATTGGGCATGCCTGAAACAGGTTACGCACCCCCAATTTATGCAAAGCATTACGCCGGTGGGTATACACGGTTTTGGTTGAGATACGTAAGCTGAGGCCGATGGCTTGCATATTCATACCATCGATCATAGAAAGCAGTACGGCCTTCTCTCTGCGGGTTAAGCTATCATGGAGAAAAGTAGCAACAGGAAGCTCCCCACCGACTATGTTGACTAACTCATTAAACACCGCGTCTACATCAGCATCCTCTGCCAAGGCAATATGCCGCTCAACACTCAGATTGAACTTTATTTTCATTGCGGTTGGCAAAAAAATTATTTTCCCAGGGAATTTGGCAACGGCAATCAAGAACGACATTTCACTGATTGAATTCAACATATAAAACACCAGCACATCCTCTTTACCAAAGCTACTGGCACTGGTGTTTTTCAGTTCATTGAGTGCCATTTGGTTAATCACTCGCCCCTCGGCATGCAAATACGCCTTGAGCCCAACAAAAAAATAATAGTTATCAGTAATGATATTAATTTTCCCAGGCATAGTAATGGCGCTCCTTTATAAAAACACATCTCCATCTCATCGCTGTCACAGCAAACCGAGGCCCAAATATGGCGAGTGGAACGTTCGTATAGTTATGAGTTATGCTATCTACGGGCCACAACTCAATAATAGTTAATGGTAAAGACCACTTTGCCATTCGCCTTGCCCGGCGTCGGTGTTGCAGCCGTTTTAATATAGCGGGCAGCCAGGGGGATCCGAACGGTTGAGCTACCGTCTTTCGGTAATGTGATGCTCTGCTCTGCCGAGAAGTTAAACGGCGTCGGTGCTTGAGCACTCTCCCCCCAGCCGAGTTGGATGCCCACGCCGCTGGCCGCTCCGGATACCGTTGAGTCGATAGCCATAATGCCATTGGTGGCATCCAGCACCGTGGTTGTTGGCGTTAGGCGCACACCCAGGCTGTTATTCAGCGAAGTGGTAGTCGTGCTGCTCCCGGTATTGTAATTCATTAATAGCGGCGCATTTGTCGAATTATAAAAGCCGTAGAATTGAGGACAGTTAGTCAGGTTAATTGATGCATCAACCCAGGGAGTGGCGGCATTCGCCGTGCTAAAATACTCATTTATATCGTAACTCCCCAAGTAAACAGCAACAACAGGTGTGGAACAGGTCTGTGCTGATACCGTTATACTGCCTTGAAAACTGAAGATCCAATAATACAATGGTAACCCAGTGATCATTACGGCATTAGTGTGGCTAGTGGGTGAATAGTCAATCGCCTCCTGAGTGGTAGGGAAATTTGCACCATTGATGCTGTAGGTTCCTGGTACCAGAGGGCCCGTTTTAACCAATACAATACTTCTCGGTGAGCTTGCGCCGATAGGGGTAATTCTAATACCTAATGATGAGTCTAATAAATTCTGCCCCTCAGCATAAAGTTTTGTGGGGGTTATCGCTCTATTTGACACGCCGGTGATAATCGCCACACCGATACCTGGGATACCGGTTTCATACACTCCATTGGCATAAGGTCCGGTTGTCAGGCCGGAGAGCGGTTTTGGCGTAGTCTTTAAACTCAATGATGTCGCATAATACAGATATTTTCCAACATCGGAGGCAACCCATTTCCCTTCAATATAGGTATCTTTCATGGTCAAGCTTGCCTGATATATTACCGTCCCCACTGGCACATCTACACCGGCCGAAATCACCGGTGGGCTCAAGGGAACGATGACGGTTTGCTGGCCGCCTGTCAGCGTCGCGGTAAACGTTGCCCAGCTTGGGCAAGAGATAACCGCTAGCACTATTCCCATCAACAATCCTGATACTTTATCTGTCGATCTTTTCATGAGTAATATCCTCTTTCTCATAATCTATGTAGGCCATGACAGAAAGAATAAAGTTGGAATTGGTGGCTGCGCTAACTAGGGTCAACCGTCTTTATTTATCCGAGAGGCAAATTTTTTGTTGCTCAATAGTAATTAATCGTAAACGTCACTTTGCCATTCGCCAGACCCGGCGTAGGGTTCGCAGCCGTTTGAATATAACGGGCAGACAAAGGGATGCGAATGGTTCGGCTGCCATCTTTCGGCAGTGTCACCGTTTGTTCCGCGGCAAAGTTGAACATCGTCGGCGCCTGGCTACTTTCCCCCCAGCCAATCTGGATGCCTACGCCTGAAGCCGCGCCAGATACCGTCGAATCAATAGCCATAATCCCATTGGCAGCATCGATCACCGACGTTGTCGGGGTTAATCTCACACCAATATTGTTATTCAGTGCATTGGAAACCGTCGCCAATCCCGTGTTGTAATCCATCAGTTTCGTGGTATTGGTCGCATTATAAAAACCGTAAAATGTCGGGCAGTTGGTCAGATTGATAGACGCATCAAGCCAAGGAGTGGCCGCTCCCACTCGGCCAAAATACTCGCCTATTTCATAAGCCCCCATGTAAACAGCAACCACCGGGGTGGTGCAAGTTTGCGTAGAGACCGTCAGAGTCCCCTGGAAATTGATATTATAAAAAGTAAACGGCAGCCCGGTGACAGCGACGGAGCCAGGATGGCTATTCACCGGTTGTTCAAGCATAGTCTTGATACTCGGGAGATTTGCCCCGCTTAATGTAAAGCTACCGGGGGTGATCGGCCCTGTTTTAATTAGCGAGATATAACGTGTTGAACCGGTAAAGTTAAGCGCTCCACCTAACTCATTGCCAACCTGCCTGATAGGGTTCTCTACATCGGTGGTCACTGCTGGCCGATTAGGTATTATCGGGCTGCCATCAGGAGTACGTGAGATAGCCACGCCAATCCCGGGAATATTCGTTTGATAGACTGCGCCCGCAAACGGGCCGGTCATCAAGCCGCTCAGAGGCAACGGAGCATTGCTAATCAGCGTTGAGCTACTGTACCAAAATGATTTACCCACGTCGGCCTGTGCCCACTGGCAGCCCATCTTGGTGTTTTTCATCAACCAACTGCCTTGATAAAGCACGGTCCCCACGGGAATATCAACCCCAGCAGAAATCACCGGCGGGCTCAGCGGCACCGTTTCCGTTTGGGTTGCACCAGCATCAAACGAGCAATTCGCCACAGCCCAACTATTGGCGCTGATAACACTTAACAAAATACCGCCGAGCAGACCCGACACTTTATTTATCGATAATTTCATCATTCATTAACCCTCTTTCTGGCAGGCGTTACCAGAAAGGAAAACAGTTGTCATGCCTGGCTGTTAACCCTCGTTAACAGCCGATAGCGTGTCATTGTTCGCCAGTTTCGACCGCAGGGAACTGGCAGGGGCCATCGTCGTGCAAGGCGAATTGAATTGTTGTATCTGCTCTTGGCCCTTGGCCATAGGCATCAGCATATAGCTGACGGTACATTGCATCTCACCACCTTCGCCCCATTTCACTTGCAACTGGCCCTTGTCTTGCGCCACACGCGCATACAGTTGCCCGCCCTGGCCCACTGAGCCTACGCTGTTGCCTTTGCTATCAAAGATATCGGCCCCGAACGGTACCGGCTCCCCTTGATAGGTTGCGTTCACCAGAATTGGCGTCCCCTGCTTAGTAGTATATTTCACCTTCACCACCGCACCGGAATATGGCGCCACTTTCTGGCTGGTGTTATCCAATTCCACACCGGCCGCCGTCCCTTTCGGATCGAGACTGATCTCGTTCATCTGGTACGGATTCAGGTAAGGCACTATCGCGTACCCTCGTGAATCAATGCTCACGCCGGGATATGAGGAAACCTTAGCACCCTCTGCACCTTTGGCTTCCACCAGCGCGAAGGTGTCCGACGTGTACGGTGTAAAGGTCACCCCGCCAGAGTGGGCGATCACCGTACCGTTCATCCCGGCAGAGGCGCTTTGATAGCCTTTACCCGTGCTGTAAGTACCGCTCAATGCCGTGGCCGGGCTACGGTAGTTACCGTTCAGCGAGCCGCTGGAACCCATACCCTGATTGGCATTCATCGCCGTCACGCCATAGCTGAACTGGTTATCCTGCCCTGTGGTGCCGGATACCGTAGCCTGCTGGCCATAACGGCCGCTGCTGTCATGGGACAAGTCCATACGCAACTGTGGCGTGTGGGTTTCGTCGCTACGCCCCAACGGCAGGCTGAAGCTCAACAGATAGTTGGTCTGCGCCGTACCCAGGCTGGAGAAGCTGCGGTTAATGCTCAGGCCGTAGGACAGGTCCTTGTAGCGATTGTTGTAACCTATCTGGTACTGCTTCTCGCTGCCGTCTTTGTTCCAGTAATTCTGCAAGGAGCCGCTGATATACAGCTGGCCCCAGTTCTCCGGCAGACCTTGTCCCGCAGTCACCGTCAGGCGATTTTTGGCTCGCGAGATCGACTCCGGCGAGAACCCTTCTGCTACCGCGTCACGAGTCTGCATCGCGGTCATAAAGTCCATAAAGCCATCGGTTGAGAAGCGGTACGCTGCCAGCGACAGATTGCTGTTGGTTTCGCTGATCAGCTTGCTGTAGCTCACCTTGTAGCTTTGCCCACTCAGGCTATTACCCGACTCATGTCGGCCATTGGCATCGGTGCCGTTCCCCAAATGAGTACGCGCCTGGGTAACATCAAATGCCCAGGCACCAATCGGCGTGCCTACCGCCGCACCCAACTGCAGTGCGTAGTAATCCTGGCTGGCCTGCAGGCCACCATAGCCGGTGATGGCGTTAGTTAACCCCAACTGGTAGGTGCCCTGATACAGCGCCGGTTTCTCACGCAGGTTATCGCTACGTACTTCACCTGCGGTGATCGAATACCGTGATGACCCAGGTCGCAGCAGTTGGGCCACCGAAGCATAAGGCACGCTGAAAGTCTGCTCGGTACCGTCGGACTCACGTACAGTGACCTGTAGATCCCCGCCGTAGCCGGTCGGGTACAGATCGTTGATCAGGAACTCACCCGGGGTGACCGTGGTTTCATACAACACCTGACCGCCCTGGCGTACGGTAACGCGGGCGTTGGTACGGGCAATGCCACGGATATCCGGCGCATAACCGCGCAGGGACTCCGGCAACATCCGCTCATCAGTAGCTAACTGAATACCGGTAAACGGCAGCGTATCGAACAGTTGCCCGGTGGTGTTCGATTGGCCCATCAACACGCGCGCCTTGAGTACTGGAATATCGCGCTGCAAATAAGTATTGAGGTTGTTGTACTGGTTCGGTCCGTTGTCCATCCGGGTATAAGACCCGTTGTGACGGAGATACCAGGCGCCGACATTCAGCCCGGCGTTCACGCCAGCAAACAGCGAATTAAAGGTATTGCCATGCGATTCGCTGGTGTAGCCGTTGACGTTGTAGCCCATCAAGAGTGCCGGTACGCCGCTGTCCCACAGCTCCGGGCTAACGGTGCCGCGGGCGGTGTTGAGCATGTAAACCTGCGGCACCACAATATCCAGACGTTGCTCATTACTGTCGTAATTCACCTGAGCTTCCGGTAACTTGCTTTGGAGATCGAAGCAGACATCCCCTTTGTCCAGCGAGGTTAAAAAATCCGCTGGCAGCTTGGCGTAATCAAACGCAATGTTTTTAATCAGTTCGCGGGTCAGGCAGGGATAAACGCTTTTATCTGTCCGCGCTTTGAATTCAATGTCAGTATTGCTGATCGGTTGATTATTAACATATAAAGCCGTTTTATAGATCCCAGGCAATCCCGAAGAGCCATTGGCAAAACGACTGAGGTCCACGGACTTCTCATCATCCACATTCAGGAATGACGCATCGAACTCAAGATTTTTGGCGATGTCTTGTGGTGCAGAAACCGCGTTCTCAGCATTAACGTTAGCCGCAAAAAAAGTTGATAAAATAGCTATGGCCAGTGGCGATAACTGGCTACACAGGCCATATTGAAAATATTTAGACATAGATATCCCTTCAAGAACTGATTCCTGAATAGCGGTCAACCGATTAATGCGAGAGTGTTTTATATAGCGGGGGCGTTATTTTATCACTGCATCAAAAGTATTAACCGCACCGTAATCATTTACGAAACTCCCTGTAACCTTACTACCTGCACTGCCCGCCAAGTCCAATGTCATTGTGCTACGGGGGGCCACCATCGCATGGTCAAGTTTTTTGCCATTAACCGACAGGTTGACCAACGAGACATAATACGGCGTTGGGTTGCTGGCCTGTACCCGGTTACCCTGGCTGTTCCAGGTTAGCGCTTTAGCCGCTTCATTGGCGTTACCTTGCAGACCCGCAGGGCGATAGAACAGCTTGATGCGCGAACGGAAAGCCATCTGCAAGCGGTTCTCGGTCACTTTAGCCTGGGTTTTGGCCGGAACTTCCAGTACGTTCAGCCAGAACACCGATTCTTTATCCATCGGCAGCGAGCCACCGGCGTAGCTGATACGTAACGTCTGGCCCTTGCTCGGCTCCACACGGTTCATCGGGGGCGTCAGGACAAACGGCACCTTGATCGCGGCCGGTTTGGCGTCGGCGTCACCGTTATCGATCCAGCTTTGCAACAACACCGGTGATGGACCGCCATTACTGATTTTGACGCTGACTTCTTTGGCATCAGAGGGGTAAATCACCCGCGTACCACTAATCACCACGCTGGCCAGGCTACTGACGCTGAACAAGGCTGCGGCGGCAACAACGCCAACTTTTAGCACATTAGTAGAGAGTAATTTCATCATAAACTCCGGGAACTGACAGATTGGGAGGGGCGTACCCCTCCCACAGTCCATTACTGGTACTGAATAGAATAAACAACGTTGCTGACTACGGTACCCGCAGTGGTTGCTGCCTCTGCGTAATAGCGAACGATGTACGGCAGTGTGGTGCTACCACTGGTAACGTCTTTATAAGTCATCGCGGTGGTCTGCTCTTGGCTACCGGCTTTGATCACGGCCTGAGTCGGGCTGGAAGCGTCCAGCAATTGCAGGCTGACGTTGGTAGCCGTACCGGTTGTGTTAAACAGGCGGCCAGTCACCGTATCAACAGAAGAACCCGCCTGGAAGAAAGCGGAGGCAGTCTCCAGGGTCCCTGAACAGTTGCTCAGGGACATCACGAAGCCGGTATCACCTGCTGTGCGAGCAGCGTTTTGCAGTTGGTTGGTGCCGACGGTTGGCAGAATGACGGTCGCGTCCGCACCCTGGCCATCAACCACAACGTCACAGGTATTGGCAGTCAGTTCACCGTTAAAAGTGATGGTACCGGTAGAAGCTGCCTGGGCCAGGCCAACAGTACCGAAAACAGCGATCAGGGATGCAGCGATTGCTAACTTTTTCATATATATTCCTACTTACCTTGTATTATGAATACCATTTTAATATCCATTAAAATGGCCTGATGAATACCCATGGGGATGGATATAGCTAGATGACTCCAGCATTTATATTAACAACAACTTACTTAACAAATAGCGAAGAGACTCGCTGGTTATCGACGGAGTAGCCAATACCATGAACGTTCGCTATAAAATCTTCCGGGAGCCCAAGTGACGCCAGTTTCTTACGCAATTCATTTATTGCATGCCATAAACGCTGGCTGGACGAAGATAAATTAATCTCCTCCCAAACGTTTTTCATTATGTCATTTTTATAGATGACGGCATCCCGGCTATTCGCCAGCAAATAAATCAGTAATCGGGTCTGGATCTCGTTTAGAGAGATAACCTTGAAAAACAGGGTGCGCTCCGAAGCTCCATCAGAGTAATAAAGGAGTCTTCGATTGGCAATATCGAATTGAATGTCATCATCAATTAGGAATCCATAAAGTCTATTTTCCATATGCATCTCGGATTATTATTTTGGTTTAATAACAAAAATAACAAACCTCCCTTAGGTGAGACATTATAGGAGCAATTTCCACTATGGCAACCGCGCCAAGATGATCACATTGCTATCTCTAAAAGTCTCGCAACAGCCTTAAATACCGAAAAACAAAGCTCGATCAGCATTTAACGCTAGCTGACGCGAATCATCCTGGTGTTTTTCATATCTCATTACTCCACCTCATTTTAGTAGTCATAAATGTCAAAGATTTTTATCTTGCGACATTTATCGCTGGCTATTATTTTTTACTCATTAACATTCAATCAATTACCTACAAACCTACGATTAAGATTTATCTGTTACACCGATATATAAAAGACGCTACCGGTGAATCTATCCTTTACCTCAGTAAGATGAAGCCGCTTTACTTCGCTCCCCCCTTGCTGATGGAATAAATACTAGGCCATTGATGGGATTATTCTGAGTGAAGTAGTTTTATTCTTGATAAAAAACAAAAAATGCATGTAATTCAATAAATTAAAGAATAACATTAAATCAGAACAGACTATTCTCAACCGTTCTTAAATGACAGTCACTCTCATTTAAGATTGATTATTAACATATTGTTTTTTAAATGAATGTGAATTGTTACTGATTTTTCATGCCACTATAAACGGTTAAACTATACTTTAAATAATCCGGACACTCAGACAACAAAAAGATAATATACTGAAATGAAACATAAAGTTATCATTAACGACACCGTACTGTACCTCCCAGAAGAGCACCGTCTGTGCCCGCTGCGCGCTCGAGGCAAAGAAACCGTTTTAAACGTTCCTGCCAGCCGTTGCCTGCAATTAATGTTGCAACGCCCGGGCGAGGTAATCAGTCAAAGCGACTTTTTCAATGAAGTCTGGCAAAAACATGGCCAGTATGTCACTGCCAATACCCTCTATCAGAACATCTCATTGGTAAGAAAAGGGATGCGGGAAGCCGGGCTGAGCAAAAACATCATCCGCACGGTTCCCAAAGTCGGAGTGGTTTTTTCCGGCACCGTTGAAATACAGCAAGAAGAGAGCGCCAACGTCATAGTGCAGCAAAGCAATAAGCCAGATCCGCTCCCAGTCGAGAGCTCACAGACCGAAACTCTGCCGCCAGAACGCACGGTTTTAAACCAGAACAAGCTATTGCGCTATGGCCTATTTACGGCGTTCATCCTGGTTATGCTGATCCTGCTGGTCAGCAATCAGTCGCAAAGCGCACGTTTTTTTGACAGCCACAATAGAGTTGCCACGATCAATCAATGTTCTGTCTATATAGATAGAGACGATCTGGAAACCAATGTGGCCGACTACAAGGAGTATTTAACCGTTAACAATGTAGTCTGTAATCCGGATGAGTTTGTCTACATTACCCGAACCCCGGCAAACCACAACACGCTGGTATTATTTTGCGATACCACTGCACAAGGCGATCTGAGATGTTCCTCACGATTTCAAATCGATAATCAGCACGACCCTCTTGCTGGCCTACGACCAGCAGGGAGGCAATAGCGGTTCAGCCATATAATGACCAACGGCGGCGCTTGGTTGAACGGTAGATTGCAAGAGATCTCAAGGTGGGTTCACTGCCGAATATGGGTTATTAGGGGAGCTTGCGGCCCCCCTTCTCTCTCATGTCATATTTCCTGCCCACTTCAACCTCAGGCCAGTGCTTTAGCCTTCAACTGCTGGTATTCACTTTCGGTGATCACACCGTCATCCAACAGCTTTTTGGCATCCGAAATTTGCTCGGCCGGCGATTTGCCTGCCACCTCACGGATATATTCGTTGGTGGCAGAGACGGATTTTTGCACCTGCGCACGATGCCGCTCGGCCATGCCTTTACCACGGGCAATCAGATAGACCAGGGACGTTAACAGCGGGATGAACAGCAGGAACACAATCCATACTGCCTTATAAAAGCCGCTCAGTTGGTGATCGCGAAACAGGTCTGAGACGACCTGGAACAGGATAAACAGGTAGGCGATGAAAAAGAAAAATGAAAACGTGGTAACCAGAATATCCCACAGGGTAAGTAGGTGATAGGTCATTAGCGCTCCTTATGGTCTAGCAAAACCAGGATAAAACGGCTTTCAATAACAAATTGATGTTTTGCACCATAAGTATATGTCGAACTTTCATTTTTTCCATGTTGGGCGGGAAAAATACGGCACAGGGAGAGCATCTGGATAAGTAAAGCACGGGGCCCTCACCCTAACCCTCTCCCACAGGGAGAGGGAACCGATCGAGTGGGCTGAAAATGTGGTGATACATCTTGGGTAGGGGGCGTTCAAGTTTACTGAGATGACTTATTTACTTCCAAAGAGTAGGGACTAACAAGCCTCCTCTCCCTGTGGAAGAGTTTGCTGAGTTTATCGCTTTACTACCAAACGAGCAGGGGCTGACAGCTCCCTCTCCCTTAGGGAATTCACTTTGGATGAGAAAGAGATCGAGTGTGCTGAACTTATCACTTTACAACCAAACGAGCAGGGGCTGACAGCTCCCTCTCCCTGTGGGAGAGGGTTGGGGTGAGGGCTATGCATTACGCCAGTGGCCATGCAGGATGACATCGTCGACAATTTCCTGCACGGTCAATTTTGCCTCAACGTCGTTAAAAAAATCACTGGTCACGATCTCAGTCTTATCATTCAGCCCAGCAATCACCGTGAGGTGACTAGCCGGGTAGACCTCATGGACGCGAGTTTGCAGTTCGTCCAGCAACGCCTCACGGGCTTTCTCAGAGAGGTTGTCGAACAGATTGTTATCAACTTTTATTTGAATATTCATTTGGCAGTCTCTAGCAAGGGGCTTGGGGTTATCCTTATCATGATAGGCTCAATGTACAATTTTTGGCTAGTGCCGGTTCACTACGCTGTACATCAACTTTTTATTCTGACAAATGTGAAATTCATTACACTTTACTCTATTAAGAAACCCAATATTCATTATGTTTGCGGGAAACAGTCAAATTATAGACTGTATTATCAATGCTAATTAAACAGTGCAATTGCCCTCCCCCGTAAATGCTGGATATTGACGGTAGTCACCTGTAACATCACAATAAACATCAAATAGGAATTATCCTATGAAATTACCTCCAACTGCACTTTTAACAAACTTTTATTGCACTCTTTGGATTTAATAACGGTAGGTAAGAATTTTATTCTATTTAATCCTAACTCTGGCGTTTTTTAAGCGAAAAAAATAGGAGTTTTCTTTGGTACAGCGTAAATTTCTCACTCTAACAGAAGTCCGCAAACTGATGAGTGCTGCCAGAAATACACCGACTGGAGTACGAGATAGCTGCCTGATCTTACTGGCTTTCCGCCATGGATTCCGTATCAGCGAACTGCTGCGCCTGCGCTTTCGCGATCTTGAAATGGCCGAAGGACGGATAAATATACGCCGGCTTAAAAATGGATTCTCTACCGTTCATCCTCTGATGAATGACGAATGCGAAGCAATTCTGGAATGGAAGCAGCACAGGGCCCAATGGAAACCCGGTGCAGACCCGGACATTATCTTTATTTCTCAGCGAGGAACCCAGCTATCGCGGGGTCAAGCCTGGCGCATTATCCGTCAGGCTGGCGAACTGGCGGGGACGGTCATCAATACGCATCCCCATATGCTACGCCATGCCTGCGGCTATGAACTGGCGGAAAGAGGTGCGGATACTCGATTGATTCAGGATTATCTGGGGCACCGAAATATTCGCCATACCGTACGCTATACCGCCAGTAATGCGGCACGATTCGCGGGGATATGGGAAGCGGGTAAACGCAAAAACGGCTAAACCCGCCGGAATAGCCTTACTTTTTGTGTATTATACAGCAAACTATGCTCCACCACCGCCGGAGATCGCTGATGACAGCGATCTCCAAATCAGGCGGTAACCGATATAGGGCTATTGATTAAAACAGGCATAGAGCTCGACTTCACTCTCAATGCCAAGCTTGCCCATCATGTTGCGTTTATGTGCACTCACGGTCTTGACGCTGCGGGAAATCTTCTTCGCTATCTGCGAGATACTGAAGCCCTCCTGCAATAAGCTATAAACCTTTATTTCCGAGCGAGAAAAAGGTCTGGTGTCGATGTTGGACAGACTGCCCCCCTGTTCACTACGCAGAGACGGACTGATAACAATCTTGCCAGCCAGAACCTGATCGACCTGATTAACTAACTGACGAATATCTTCAGATAAAGCAATATAGGACACCCCCGGTAGATAACCTGGGCATTCCAACACCTGTTTTCCTGGCACATCGGTCATAATCAGTAACGGTTTGTCCTGCCTGACTGATTGAACAAATGACAGCAGCTTCGCCCCCATAGTGATATTTTCATTCAGACCATAGAGCTCACTGACGATCAGATCAACATCAGATAAATCATCATCAAATACCAAATCATAGATGGAGTGCGCCGGTACGATCTCAGCGTCGGGCAGTTTGCGCCTGAATAACTGATGCAAACCATGCCAGGTAACAATACAAGGATGCATAATCATTATTTTTTTCATCGAGTCTCACCACTCAGTCCGTTTATCTTGGTTAAATAAACCAGCTTACCCGCCAGCAGGTAGAGCTCCTCATTGGTTGTCATCTGTAACTTTCTAATGATCGATTTCTTCTGCGTGCTGATGGTTCGTACATCTTTGCCGGTCACATTGGCGATAGCCGTGGCACTACGCCCGCGCAGTAAGGCCAGCGCAATCAATCTTTCCTGCTTACCTAATAAAGCCGCATTTTTGGGCGCTTTGTCAGTCCGATCGCGGCCTAAACACTGGGTGATTTGATAAAGGTTAACCGGATCGATCAATACCGTATCTACGCCAAACGCGTGGAGAAGTTGCACCATCCAGGCCATATCATGCTGCAACCAGATCACCGAGTTGGTTTTATGATGATAACTGGCAATATCTGACAAAAAGGATAATAACGACAGATAGTCAGTGCCACGAGATAATGAGCTAAACAAGATCACATCAGGTTTAAATTCATAAACTTTCTTTTTGGCATCGGTCAATTTACTGACCCGGCAAAAACTTAACTCCGTGCTGCCCGCGTCCCCCAGTAACCGCTGCAGCCCGATCCAATTGATCCTGGATGGCTCAACAACCAGAATTCGCTTGCGGCTTTCCGCTGTCGCATGCTCGGCTTGCTGATGATTTGCCTGCTGCATTTTTCCTCCTAAATAACCGTGTCTAGCGCCGTTCTCCCAAGCTTGAGGCCTTGTTCAAAAGCACATTCAAGGATACAAAAAGGTCACACCCACCACGGCTTTGACATTACCCGCCACTACCTGACCGGTAGTGCGTGCATAGTTGGCGGTCAAACCTAAACTGACTGCGGAACTACCGACGGTCCCCAGCGCGACGTTCCTGTTGGTCGGAATAGCGCCATTGCGGTTGGCAACCTGAATACCAATCCCCTGAGCCACCGGCGCTGAAGCGGTGTTGGCAAAAATCGTGGACGCGGCATCCGTGGTTGGCCCAGTCAGGTAATAGGCCAGGTTTTGGTTCTGGGCACAGCGCACCGTCAACGGTATCGATACCGTTCCCGGGTATTCTGGCAGATTCACGGTGACATCTCGGGAAGAGACATCACAGCCACCGGTAGGGATCACCACGCTATTGCTGGCATAGATATTCCAAATATACGCATGCGATTCCCCCACGTTATTGGTTTGATGCATATTTAACACCGCAATCAAAGAACCACTGGTTATCGCCACGCCACCTGCAGTGCTGATAGGCGTGAGATAAAGCACGGCGGGCCATGGCGTCATAGTGGTGGTTCTATAGACAACGGACTTGGTTTCAGAGGTTGTCGGGAATGGGTAAGAAGTACCGTCATACACAAAGCTACCGGTGAAACTTGCCAATACGCCACCATAGGCCGAGCCTCTCTGCAGAGAAACATAGTCTATTCTGTTCTCTGGAAAGTCATTACGGCAGGAGATCTGACGGGACAAATCAACGATCAGGTTTTGGCCCACCCCGATCTGCGGAGTCAAATCCACAAACACGTTAGCGCTGCCGCCACCGATAGGGATGGTTGCCCCGGCCGCCGTTCGGCAAGCAAAGGCATGGGCACTGGATGAATAGCCAATCAAGAGCGCAGCTGCACCCAGATATTTCAGAAATACGCGGATTAAGTCTTTCATATGTTCTTCATCATCAGGAATAGGTGTAAGTCACGTTGATCAGGGATTGAATCGACCCCTGCGTCACATTGCCGCTGGGCGTGATGGCCCTCACTTGCAAAACCAGGCTGGCGGCCAGCGATGCGTCATTCACCGCCACGACTTTGGTACTGCCGTTGGGCAGATTTACCCCGCCGCTATCGGCCAGCTGCAATGCAATATTGCGGGCCGCGCCCTGATTGGCGTAATAGTTCCGTGTGCTATCGGCCGTGCCGGAAAAGGTCGCGGTCACCTTTGAGGTCCCTACCGGGCAGTTGGTGAGGTTTAATGTCACCGAATGCCATGGCGAAGTGGCACCTGCTGCCAGCAGGTTGAAGGTATATAAATCACCCAGTTCTACCGTGGTAGACACGGTGGATACCGTGCAGGGTTTTGCCACCACCTTGCCATTGATGGTGATGTTGACATCTGCCGCATGCGCCAGGGGGAGTACCATCATCAGTAACCACCCTGCGATCGGAACCCGCTTGCTCATGTTCATAGCTCTTTTCTCCGGTTACTGAAATTCCAGGGTGAAGTTTGCCGTCGCTCTGACCTGCCCGGCAGTCACCGGGGCGCGGGTCGCCATCAGACGCGCATAGAAATACAGCGTATTGGATTGTCCGGCAGTGATGTTTGACCAGTTCAGCCCACTCGAGATCTCATTGAGAGCAATGGCATTACCGCTGTTATCGAGGATCTGTATGCCCATGCCAACTGCCGCACCGGCACCACCGTCGATTCTCAGCAACGTCAGATTGTCGCTGTCTGCCACACCGGTGAAACCCGTTTTCACCGCGATGGCTGAACCGCCACATTTATCGAGCACGATGCTGAACGGCACCATCGGCGTCGTCGCCCCTACCCGATGCAGCTGCTTAGCCGCATTACTCATCAGATCCACCACAAAACTTTGCGACCCCGGAGCTATTGAGCAGGCATTGTCCTTAACGTAACCGTTAATGGCGATGGTGCTGTCCGCGGCCTGCGCTACCCTGGAGCTAAACAGCGCCAGCAGACACAGGCTATAAAGTTGTATTCTCATTGCTCGCCTCTCCCGCCCGGCGTCATCGGCATACTGCCGTTAGATAGCTGAGTGCCCGCTGCTGACTTTCCGGCGGCAGTTGGTAACTCGTCACGCATTGCTCGCCTGCACCCTCACCCCATTTGGCTTTCACCTCGCCACGTGGTGGCAGCCCGGTCAGATAGACCTGCCCACCGTCGGCAACAATGCTGCCAGAGCGGCCATTATCGAAGGACACTACCGTCCCGAATGGCAACGGCTGTCCGTTATAGGTCAGCGTCATCAGTACCTTCAGCCCGACATGGGTTTTAAAATCGGCCAGCACTACCGCGCCGTGATTCGGCACCACGCTGACCACCGCGTCATCCAGCTCGACGTTGTTTGCCAACGTATTAGGGTTCAACGCCACGCGGTTTTCCCGGTAATCCATGGCAAACGGCAGTACGGCATACCCCCGCGAGTCGGTACGTATCCCGCTCTGGTTTTCCACCGACACGTTACCCGCCCCCGGTGCTTTGACCAGGATCAGGGTGTCGTTCAGCGGTTGACTCAGGGTGATGCCGTTCTCATGCGCCAGCACGCCGCCGCTTAGCCCGTAATACAGTTGGCTGGTACCGCTGCTGCGGCTGTAACCCACGTTGGCGTTGCCAGAAGCCCCGCGATAGTTCAGCGAGGTGTTACCCGTCCCGCCTGAAGTGCCCGTTCCGCCTCCGGCGTAACCGGCCTGCACGTTGTAACTCAGGTTGTTATCCTCCAGTAACGTGCCATACACCCCAGCCTGATTGGTCATCCTGCCGCTCAGATCGTCAGACATGCTGTAGCTGACGCTGGAGCGGTTGAAAGCGGACTGGCTGTCGGAACGCAGCCAATGGCTGAACGGGATGCTGATGTTGAAGGCCAGCATATTGTCGCGTCCGTCCTGCCAGGCATTTTTGGTCAGGCTGTAGCTGAGGGTATAAGTGATATCCTCCAACGTACCGCTGAAACCGGCCTGCAGTTGTTCATCCGCCTTACCTACCCCCCAATAAGTCTGGTGGCTACCGGTCAGATAAAAGGTGCCATTGTCCCCAACCTGCTGAGTCACCGTCATCTGCAACCGCCCACGCTTGTTGTAGGCCAGATTGTAGTAATCGGTGAGTTTCGGCATGAGTTCGACAATACCTTCATCGGTTGCCGCCTTGTACCCGCTCATCTGTCGCCAGGTCGTATCACCCAGCGCGTAATAGCCACTGGTGGAATAGCGGTAACCGAGCAGTTGCAGGTTAGTGCCCCACTCGTTTAATGCTTTGTTATAAAGGAAGCGCAGCGACTGCCCCTGATGGGTGCTGTCATCCGGCAAGGTGGCGCGAGCCTGGGTGATGTCAAACGACACCGCGCCGAAAATGCCCAGGTTTTTAGCCACCCCAAGGTTGAATGCACGATAGCGGTCGGCAAGCTGAGTACCGCCAGACAGCGTCCAGCCGTCGGCCAGCCCCCACATCAGGGTGCCCTGGCCAAAGGTAGGTTTTTCTTGCTGATCGTTGCCGCTGCGATACTGCCCCACCATCACCGTATATCTCACCTGCCCTTGGCGCAGCAGCCCAGGAACCGACGTATAGGGCACGGTAAAGACCTGAGCCGTGCCGTCGGCTTCCTGAATGCTGACCTGCAAATCACCGCCGCTGCCCGATCCAGACAGATCGTCGATGGTAAATGGGCCTGGTGGCACCGTGGTTTGATACACCTCGAACCCATTCTGCTTGACCGTGACCCTGGCGGTGCCACGGGCAATTCCGCGGATCACGGGAGCATACCCTCGCTGGCTGTCTGGCAACATATTGTCATCCGTCGCCACCTGTACGCCGCGGAAGTTCGCGCCGTCGAAAACGTCCCCTGAGGTATAGCCGTCACCCAACGTCAGGCGACTGCGCAGCGGCGCAATATCCCGCTGCAAATAGGTATTGACGTGCTGCCAGCGATTTTGATTGGAGCTCGATCCGCCGCCGCTGGTATAGCTCCAGGTAGTATTATCCCGCAGTCGCCAGGCTCCCAGATTCACGCCGCTTTGTAAGTTAAGGAAGGCGTAATTGCTGTTGCTCGACTGGCTGTTACGGACATTACTGCCGGTGAAGCTGTAATTGAGCAGCCCGGCAGTGATGCCGTTTTGCCACTGGTCAGGCGGGATATAACCACGGGCAGAGTTGCCCATGTAAGCCTGGGGAACACTGATAGACAGGCGCTGCCGCCCGACGTCAAAATCAGTGGAGGCTTCCTTGATCAGCGAGGTTAAGGGTACGCAGGCTTCCGATGCCAAGATGGCCATTCCTGGGACAGCCCGGGTATTAACGCCCATGGTGGCCAGTTGGCTGCGAGTCAGGCAAGGCACCAAGGCCTTGTTGTCGGCATCGGGCCGGAAAGAGACATCCCGGGTCGACATAAACCCGTCATTCATATAAATGTCGACACGGTAGATACCCGGAGGCGCCTCAAGTCCCTTTTCGAACCCTGACAGATCGGCTACCTTCGCCGGATCGTCAGCCAGAAAACGAGGGTTGAAGTAATTTTCCGCTCGAGCCGATGCATCGCCACATAGCGCCCACAGCATCAAGGCTAAAGGCGTTAAAGTCAGCTTTAAGATGGGGGCACCCTGGTGGTTATCGTTTATCACTCTGCGACTTTCCGTGCCGTTTTTCAGGTATAGCATGATCCCTCCGGTTCGATACAGGTCGCCCGGCTGCCTGATTTATCTGGTTATAGCTTGATGAAGTGGATGGCGGCTCCAGGCCTTACTGCATCACACCCTTGAATACCGGCGTTTGGGCACCGTAATCGTTGATCGTCCGATAGGAAATCGTGCTGCCTGCATCGGCGGGGAGCGCCACATTAGTCGATCCCATCGGCGACACCATGGTGTTTGCCAACTGCCGCGTGCCGGCGTTCAACTCGCTCAGCGTGATGAAATAGGGTGTAGGATTGACGATCGTCAACTCTTTGCCGCTACGTTTAAAACGCAGTTGCTCCGGAGCCTTGTCTGGCGCAATACTCAGCCCATTGGGGCGATAAAACAGTTTGATACGGCTGGTAATAGCCAATTGCAGGGTGTTTTCATCCTGGCGTGATTTGTCCAGTGAGGGGATCGCTTTGACGTTAACCCAGAACAGGCTCTCCCGATCCTTCGGCAAGCTTTGATTAGTCGCGTCAATAATGCGCAGCGTGTTCTCTTTTTTTCCCTGCATCAAATATAACGGTGGCGTAATAATCAGCCGACCGTCTTTCTGGCCATCGGCGTTTTCTACCCAGGATTGGATCAGATAGGTACTTTTCTCATCGTTATTGCTGACTCCCAAAGTCACCTGCTTCTGATCGGCAGGATAGATCACCCGGGTCGCACCCAGGCCGACTCCGGCGTTTGCCATACCCACATGCCCCGCCGCCAACAACAACAGCACGGACATTGCCTTTCCAACCTTCGAAATTGTTCTCACATTTACCTCGTCCATCAGGATCTGACTTCCATAACACTGCGTGGCCAAAGGCCAAACATTCACAGCGCTATTACTTTTCATCTTGCGGCCAAGGCCTACTGATAAGTCAGTGCGAACCAGGCCTGAGCGTTAGCCAAACCATTGTTCACCGGCTGTCCGGTGGCACGGTATTTCGCTACGAAATGCAGGATCACCGGCCCCTCTTGCAACGGCACCCAGTACCGCGGCGCGGTATTGAGTGGAATAAATCGGCCTCTGTCATCAAACAACGCCACGGCTACGCCAGAGGCGACACCTGGCCCGTCACCAACAGAAAGCACCTGCGGATTATTGCTGTCTGCCATGCCATGGAACATCACGCCCACGTTACGACTGACCGTGGAAGTGCAGTTCTGCAGATGTAAATCAAAGGGGACTGGATCGGCCTCATCGCCAGGCATACGAAACCGGTCGGTGGTGATATTCCCCATCGATACCGTCAAATTGCGATCTCCGGCTTCCACCGAACAGGTTTCAGCGATCACTTCACCCTGAAAGCGCATCAGACCACCGAGAGGTTGTTCCTCCCAACGATCGTCAGCAACGGCCTTCCCCACCAACAGCAGAGTTAGCAGGAGTCCCGCTCCCATTCTCCACATCGCACACTCCTTGCCTCCGATAGCTGAAAATCAGGCCTCCCTGGCCTGTCATCATCATCCTTGATAAGCTAATTCAGCTTACTGATACTGCACCTTGAAGGTCGCATCAGCATTGGCAATACCGGCAGTGGCTACGCCGGTCGCGATATAACGAGCCTGGAATGGAACAATAACGGTGCCATCAGAGAGCGTAGTAGCCGCACTGAAGGTAGCGCCATCAACCGCTAACGCAGTACCGGTGCGGTCAAGGATCTGAACGCCGACGTTGGTTGCGTTACCCGCCGCAGAGCCTTGCAGGGCCAGCGCAGTAGGATAGGTAGCGTTAACCGCTGTGCCGCTGAAAGCAACAGCTGCCTGAGTAGCAACGGTTGAATCACAATCATTCAGTTGGATGTTGAACCCGGTAGCGGAGCTAACATCACCAGCGGTAGCCAGTGAAGTTGTTTTAACCTGCCCCAATTGCACTGTCTGGCCAATAGAACCGGCATCCACGGCACAGGCCGCATTAACAACTTCCCCTTTAAAATGGATAGGGCCACCGTTGACGGTAGTAACCGTTGCCGCATTAGCGACGCCAGCCAGAGAAAGAACTGCGGCAATACCAGCAACCAGTGATTTGATTTTCATACTATTTTCCTTTGAACACATAATGTTTCATAACCATGAAAAAGTGTGGAGGTCGATTCCCCTGGCGGGCAACCGCACAGACTTCATTTCTACTCACGGCCGGACCTCCCTATTCCGTTCAGTTTTCGCCAACAACATGAGACATTTGGGGCTATTTTGTCGCACCCTATAAAAAAACGGTAAACACATTAACATCGAATTAATTGACTGATTTTCATTGCTTAATCATTAAAATAAAAGATTAAATGCTTTGCTATTATTAGGGGGATGTGTTTTTGGATATTCAAGGAATTTGCAACAGCGGGCTGGCGCAGTGGCCAAAATTTAGAGGGTAGAGATAGCGATTTACGGAAGTAAAAATATAACTTTGTTTTTCAGTTAGATAGATCTTGATCAAGGAATTTTCTAATACAGGGCATTGCAAAATCTTATCTTTCGTTTAAGAATTAGGAACAGTTTAGCCCCAATTGTTTCATCTTTCACCTGATTATTTATCAATAAATCCTTTATAACCAATCCGTTACGCTCCCACATCCCGACAAAGCGCGCCGCGTTGCTGGCGGTATATCGCACGGTGTGCCTGATGTTACGATGCCCCAGATAATCCTGAATCAAACGGGTATCTGTGCCCCTTTCCGCCAATTCATAGCCGCAGGCATGGCGCAGCATATGGGGATGCGTATGGGTAGCGGTGCCCGCCAGTTCCCCTGCCTGACGGATAATTCGCCAAGCCTGGCCGCGCGATAGCTGAGTACCACGCTGGGAGATAAAAACAATCTGTGGATCCACTGCAGGCTTCCACTGCGCCCTGACCTGGTTCCACTCCATAATCGCCTTGCATTCATCACTCATCAGAGGATGAACGGTAGAGAATCCATTCTTAAGCCGGCGTATATTTATCCGTCCTTCAATCATTTCAAGGTCATGATAACGCAAGTTCAACAACTCGCTGATACGAAACCCATGGCGGAAGGCAAGCAGGATCAGGCAACTGTCCCGTATCCCGGTCTGTTTATTCCGGGCTGCACTCATCAGGTTGTTAACTTCGGTGAGAGTGAGAAATTTACGTTGTGCCACAAAAAACTCCTATTGCAATTAGGCTGGATATTACTCGCTCAAGAATTAATAAAATCTGTCGCTGACAGATTGCTTAAAGCATAGCCTATTGTGATGAAGGATTACCAAATAAAAATAGGTTTACCCACCCGCTGGCTAAAACTAAAAAAAGCAGCAAGACCATAAAAATTTAATGGGCTATTTCCAACACTTCACAAGCGTAAGATTTATCTCACCAAAAGAGCGTTTTTCAAGCAAGGCCAGGGCTAGACTGACACCTACAGCTAAAACGAGGTTTTCTCCTAATCACTCTGGTAGACAAAAATCAGCCAAAAAGAATTTTAAATTTTGTAATAAGATGAAAATGCCCTCACGCTATTTTGCTAATCAATTGTTCATCCTGTTATTTTTAACCTGACAGAATGTCACATAACTATAGCGGTAATACATTAGCTTATTACGTGTATTCGCTTTATTGATTGGGAAGTTCAGATAAAGGGAAGGCAGTGGAACGGTAATAACAACCCGCACGGTAGACGGTCGTGGAACCTGTCGGAAACGGCTGAGGGCGTCTGCCCGCAAAACGCAGGCTGACGTCCTCAGGATAACACGTTAAAGGATATCCATATTGATAATTGCCGAGCCACGGAATGCCCCCCCCGCCAGCTCACCGTTAACTTTCAACACCGAGGATATGGGGACAGCGACCGATAGGTTGGCAGTCATCTTCTCAAGGCTACCGACATTGGCTAGCTGGTCACGCACCAACACATCCGCCGTCAGTGAACCATCCGAGCGCAGCATGATTCCGGTAGAGGTAGATAAGCCGCTCACCGTCACTTTGATCGTCACGTTTGCGTCACACCTCACTAATAGATCGGCGGTTTTTTTCAGGCCGGGAGCTGCACTAGCCTGAATATCACCATAGGCGATCTCAACCGGGCCACCTATCGCAGAACATTTTGGTACCACTGGCACGGAAGGTAATATCCCGGTCCCTCCAGACCCACAGTTATAGCCTTCCATTATAACGTTAGCGCCGCTTCTATCTCTCTCATACCGCCAGATACAAAGCCCTCTATCGGCAGGCAAAGCCAGTAGTTTTCCGTTAAAGGTGGCCAAAGCTGCTGCATACTGGGTATCGGTCAGTGAGGGGCTGCTGGCAATAGTGATACCACTGCCCGCTGCGGGCTGACCATTGCCATTAGAGGGAGCAAAGAACATGCGGCATTCTGTAAAGCGGGGCACCGTCGAACACATCGCCATATTAAACGTTGCCTGCTTATAGGTCGCCTTTTCAATTAATATCTGTCCATTCTGATTGCTCCATACAATTTCCTCTCTTATCGCGGAGGCGACGGGGTGAGAAAGAAAAAGCAATAGCAGGCCGATAATCACGGCGTTTTTTTTAAGCAGTACTGTCCCTATAAACTTCATCTCTGTTCCTTATTGCTCTGCACTGTTGCTGATTGGCCTCTTCACAGAGGCCAAGCGGCGTCAGGCCTTAGTCATAGGTCAATGCAAAGGTCATGCTGGCACTGAAAGGGCCACGGTTTATGGTTCGGTTGGTAATCGCGTCTGGCTCGCCTTGCACATAAGCCATCATACGCAGGTAGTTGTCCCCTGCCGCTAACGGGTAGCGATGAGTACCTAACTGGTTCAATGGCAAAGGAGCGCCATTTTCTGACTCAACACCAATACCAATGCCCGATGCTTGGCTGGAGGCATCCAGCGCCAGTAATCCAGGCAATGCAGGATTTTCCACTCCGGTGAACGTGACCTGCACCGATTTGCCCAGCGTCAGATCGCAGTTGCTCAGGTGCAGTTTGAACTCCCTACTGGTGGTTCTTTGATTGTGATACAACTGCTTGTCAATCACCGTGCCAAAATCCAGTTGGACGGTTTCCTCACCCGGCGGGATGATGCAAGGTTCCGCCACCAGCGTGCCGTGTAAGCGCATGTTTGCCGCCTGAACACCCTGGCTCAGAGCAAGCAGAGCGACGGTGGCGCAGAGATATCTCAGTATTTGGCGCATATCAGCTCCTTATTGATAATCCGCAAGCAGCGTTGCCGTGACTTCAAAGGCCCCTTCTGTCAGCTCGGTGCCCGGTTTTTTAACCGGCACAGCTTCTAACACCGGTGGATTGAGCGGGTCAACAGCGATAGGCTTACCAAGTTCAAACGGCTCGCCGTTCTGGTAAATTTTGATGCCCAGATTGGCAATGTTGGTCTGTAGCGTTGCCTGCTCAAAGGCGGCGGTCGGGCCGATCAGCGTCAGCACCATGCTCCAGGCGGATCCCGCCGTACAGTCCAGCACGTAATCAACCTGTCTGCGGTGCTTCACCCCATCCACGCTCTTGACGCCGATCCGGTCAAAAGGCACGTCGAGGTCTTTGCCGTTGTTCACCAGGCAAGGGGGCGGCTCAATCAACGTACCGCTAAAGCTCATGTTTTCTGCCGCTTGCAACGGGCTTATGGCCAGCAGAGCAAACGATAGCAATAGTGAAATCCCTGCAACCGATCTCATTCCTTTCTCCCGTTTCACTGGTAGTCGACCACCATCGTGGCTGCCGACGTAAAGTAGCCAGCGGTGAGGGTAGTACCTGGGCGCTTCACTAAGGTGGCAAACAACTTTGGCTGATCCGGCAACGTGAAATTCAGCCAGCTATTCACTGCCATTGCCTGGTTATTACTCGATAAAGCGATCCCCAGATCGCCCTTCGAGGTTTGCAGAGCACCAGCAAAACCGGCGTCCATGCCCTGGATCTGCATTTTTAACGCGTTGGTATTGCCTGCCGAGCATTCCAACGTGTAAGGCACCGGCTGGCGGTAGTTGATACCATCAACCCGGGTCGTCATCACCTCGTTGGTAAAATCCACCGTGATAGTTTGTTCCCCGTTAATCACGCAGGGCGGTGGCAGTAAAATATTGCCCGAGATAGTCAGGCTGGTCGTCTCAGCAACGGCCGCTGACATGCCCAAAACCAGTATCAAACCTGCAAATCCCGTCGACGTTTTCCACGGCATAGTTCACCTCTGTTGCGTGTAGGCTATGAGTTACGTTTGCCAGGTTCTGCCTGACAGGTATCACCCGCACAGCGGAAAATCAGTTCTGGGCGGCCGCCGAAGTCATTCACGTAGGTCAGCACCGGCGCGCTACCTAAAGCACTGACGCTGGCGCTTAACGGCGCATTGGATTTAGGGGGAACCATCAACGGAACAAACCCTTTGGCGCTCTGGCCACCTTTAGTGGTGCTAGCCTCAACGATGGTGATGTAATACGGCGTCGGGTTGTTGATCACATAGCGATCGCCCTGGCGCGTCAGCGTCATTTTTTCCTGCCACGGCGTACTCATCTGTTCCTTGGTCGGTTCAATCGCCTGCGGGCGGTAGAACAGTTTAATGCGTGTCTGCAGCGCAATTTGCAGCGTATTCGGCTTGTCACTACGCGGTGGAATTTCACGCAGGTTGAAATAGAACAGCGATTCACGATCCTGCGGCAATTGCTGCAAAGCTGGCAGCCCCTGCACTTTCACCTGGCTTTTGGCACCAGACTCAATACGCTGCACCGGAGGCAGAACGATCAGCGGGCTGGTGATCTTGTTGCCCTGCTCATCCTCAATCCACCCCTGAGCCAGATAAGGCAGGTGTTTGTTTTCATTGCTGACGTTCATGCTGACAGACTTACTGGAAGCGTTATAAATCACCCGGGTACGATCCAGGGCAATCGCCGCATTAGCCTGTGAGCTAAGGATGGCCAGCAGCAATGCGCCAGCAGTTAATAAATGTGTGGTCGTTAATTTCATCAGTCTTTTTCCGTTCAGCTTCTGTTTTCCGTTGCCGGATTTTCCCCTGCGGCGATTGGCCGGCAAGGCAGCAGTAAATTCTGTGTCCCTTGCGGTGGGATATGCGTTGGCAGTGTTATTTCGCACTGGGTGATACCATTCCAACTGGTGGTCATCTTGGCACCGGGCTGAATACCACTCAGGTAAACGCTGCCGTCATCGTTGATAATGCCAACGTCCCGTTGCTTGCTATTTTGTACCGTAGCCCCGAAAGGCGGTGATGACCCGTCAGCCAGACGAACCACCGCCATCGCTTTTTCACCAGCCACCACTTCAAAACGCCGTAAACCAATCGCCCCTTCGGTCAATGTCGCCTGCTGCACCGAACTGAGCGCTTCGGTCTTATCGTCCAGCGCGTTCAGATCGATGCTGACCTGGTTGCGGTAGTAGCTGTTGAGATCGGACACCACGGCTTTACCAAAGCGGTTGGATAAGGTGGTGGCACCATAGCCGCGCACAGGAACGCCTGCGACTCCGTCGGTATCCAATAAAATGCGCGTTCCGCCTGGCATGCCAATCCGATGCATAGCCATGCCCTCCCCGGTCGCCGTGACCCCACCTTGCAGCATCAGGCCCAGAGAGCTGGAGCGCCCAGCTTGATAACCCGCGTTGGCACTCACTTGCGCGTCGTTGCCCAAATGGGTGTAGTAACCGCTGGCAACCGCGCCTTGGCGAGCAGCGCCTGCACTGATCTGATAGGAATCGGCGTCATTCACACGGCCGAAATAACCCACCTGGTGAGTGTTTTCATTGCGATCCCATGACCCGCTGTAGGTGATGGAACTGGAGTGACCCCAGGGAATGGTGATCGCCAGATACATGCCGTCGTCGTTGGTGCCGTTAAATTTGTTGCGATAGGCGGTCAACGAGAGGTTAAGATCCTTGAACTTGCCCAGATCGAAGTATCTCGCCAGCGACAGGTTATAATGATCGTTGGCACTGTCGTTCCAATAGGTCTGGTGGCTGTAGTTGATAAAGGTGCTCAGGCCCAGGTCGACAAACTGCTTATTGAACGTAACGGTGTACATCTCCTTACTGCTCTGGGTGCGGTAACCGGTAGTCCGTGCGTCCAAAAATTCACTCATGTTCATGAAGTTGCGTTCGGAGAAGCGATAGCCTGCAAACGTCACCTGGCTGTCATAATCGTCAAAACGCTTGGAATAGCTGAGGCGGTAAGAGTTACCAAACAACGAGCTTTCCTGCGGCAAATTAGCGCGGGATTGGGTGACATCGAACGACAGTGCACCCAGCATCATCAGATCGCGGCCAACCCCCAACGCCAACGCGTTATAGTCGTCGCTCCCCACGCCGCCACCGTAAAGTGACCAGCCGTTGCTAACCCCCCAGGAGAATTCGCCAGTGGAGAACAGTGGCCCGCTGACGTTGTGTTTCCAATCGCTTGGCCGGCCTGCCGCGAGTTTATAGCGCAACGAACCTGGACGGGTCAGATAAGGGATGCTGGCGGTGTTCACGGTGAACTCCTGCACGCTGCCATCCTGCTCCTCAACGCGAACCTGCAGTTGGCCAGAAACCGCATCGTTCAAATCCTGAATACGGTACGGGCCAGGGGCAACCTGAGTTTCATACAACACCCGCCCCTGCTGGCTAATAGTCACCTTGGCATTGCTTTTGGCGACGCCACTCACTTCCGGGGCATAACCGCGCAGGTTAGGTGGCAGCATGTTGTCATCGGTGTTAAGCGTAACGCCGGTGAAACGGAAGCTGTCGAAAATATCGGAATTGAGAAAGTTTTCCCCCAGCGTCAGGCGGGCAAGCAGCTTGGGCAAGGCCCGATAAGCGTAATAACGGCTCCAATCCAGGCTATTTTCGCCGTTGCCGCCAGACTGATTTCTCATCTGCAACTGCCAATCCGCGCGCAGACGCCAAGGGCCAAAGTTGGCCCCGGTAGTCCCATTACCACTCAGGCTATAGGCCTGATCCTGGTGCTGCTGGCGCGAGGTCAGGAAATTCAGGTTATAGTCAAACAACGCACCTGTGATGCCATTATCCCAACGGGAAGGCGGATCCCAATCCTCAGAACTGTATTCAAGATAGGCTTGCGGCACGCTGAGCTGCAGGGATGAAGTCGCCAAATCGCCCTGTACCGTCAATCCTGAAATGCTTTGCAGATCGAGACATTGCCCATCGTCTTCCCAGACAATGTCCTTGAGCACGCTGTCTCTCAGGCCAAACAGCTCGATCAGTTCAGGCGTCAGGCAAGGTTCGCTGCTTTTAGGATCTGCTTTAGAGGGCGCGAAGGTGATTGAACGCTCCGCGATTTGCTGCCGGTTGAGAAACACCGCCATGGTGTAAGTCCCTGGCATAATATAGCCGCCACGGGAGAAATGGCTGAGATCGAGATTTTCCCTATCTTTAATATCCAACACATCGGTATTGAACTGAATATCATCTGCGGCATGCGTAAGATAAACCGGGCTTCCCAGCGATAAAGCAATACAGACCCACAATCCGCGCAGCCGGAAAGTAGAATTCGCAACAGGTTTGGCCATCGATAAAAATTCCGTTTATCAGTAATAATCCATTTTGAAACGCACGGTGGAGCGGTACTCACCGGCTCGCAGTATCTGGTGATTCGGCAACAGGTTTACGGTGTATTGCAGGAGCTTATCTCCGGAGCTTAACTCTGCCAGGGGCATAGCTACGCCGGGTAATGCGATGTTGCCGGATTGATCTTTGATCTGTAGCCCAACGCCTTGGGCCTCGCCTTCAATCCCCAGCAAGGCGCCATCCTTCAAACCATCAAAGGTCACGCGGAATGCCTGCCAATCGGGCATCGTGGGATCGAAACGTGGCAAGGTGCAGTTAATTAAGCGAATGACAAAAGGTTTAGCGATACCTTGCCCATCATGAGCGATCTGTGACGCAGGAACGGTGATCATCTCAATCACTTGCTCACGGCTGCTCATCTCAATGGCGCAGGCAGTTTCAATAATGCTGCCTTCCATGACGACACGGCCCCGTCCCAAAAACGTATCCGCCGTTGCGGTTACGCTAAACAGAGCGCTGAGCAGGCAACTCGCCACAAAATATTCCATGTTGTTCACGCTGTTAATTCCCTTCGACACCATGACCTTAAGAATAAACATGCGGGTTTCCCCGCATGTGTGACCGTTAAACCGGTTAAAACTTACTGATAAGCCAGGGTAAAGGTAGTGGTGGTGCTGAAGTCGCCTGGGACGATTTCTGCAGCAGTTTTACCGTCTGCACCCATGTCACCCTGCAGGTAAGCAGAGAAGTTCAGGATGTTGCTTTGATCCTGGATACCCTGTGGAGCAGTTGCCTGGCCCAGTTTGATCAGCGTGCCGCTACCGTCGGTGATAGCCAGGCTAGCGCCACGAGCAGAACCGGTGATGCCCAGCAGATCGGCGTTACCCGCAGAAGTTGGACCAGTGAAAGTGGTGGTTACCGTTTTAACGGTAGATGCATCACAGTTTTCCAGGTGGATGTAGAAGTTTTCAGGGGTAGATTTACCGCCGTCTTTCAGTGCCACGTTAGCGATCTGGCCCATAGGGATACGCTGGTTGTCATCGCCTGGGGCGATAGAGCAAGGTGCATCAATGATGGAACCGTAGAATTCGATTGTGCCATGGCCCGCGTCCTGTGCAGCATTGGCAGCAGAAACAAAACCCAAAGCGATTGCGGCAACCATGAATTTGTTCAGTTTCATATTTCTATTCCTTTATTAAATAAATTGATATAAACGACTAATAACCATCCATGTCAAACATGGTCTGGGGACTGCAAAAAACATGAGACGCTCGCCCATTATCCAATAGGGATACGCTTCATTTTTTATACTCCGGGCACTCAAGGTAGGTTATAACGGTCAGCCTTCCACACTGGTACCGTAATAGACCCGCAGGGTCTTATATAAACCTATTTTATTGGTGCAACCAATTTTCTTCATAACGGACACGCGATGACTGCTGACCGTCTTTATATTAATACCTAAAATCGCACCGATCATTTTTGGCGTGTATCCGCGAAAAAGATAATAGCAAATTCGTTTTTCTCTATTGCTTAACGCAGCCAGGGTCCCTTTAGGGATAAACTTGTCGCGTTTTGCCCATGTTGTATTTGGTGAATCGGCAATCTGTTTCAGCAGTGCATGCGAACACTCATTGGCCGCAATAAAAACAACCCGATCTCTATAGCGTTGCTCAATGCTTAGCGACAATATATTCAATAACGCAGTACTGGCAATCACCACCATCAACGTTCGGCTTTTCTTCTCACGTATCATTTCGCTAATCAACAACGCACTACGTGCCGAACCATCCGATATCGAATGTTCAAAGGCAGTATGACCATGCTGTTGCTGCAATTTAAGTAAATTACATCTGATACCTTGTAAAAAGTAGCTATTGTTGCTGGAGATATGGAACGAAATCTCAGTGATATCTTCACTATGATAATCGAAATCATATTCACTCACACCACACCCGTCATCCATAACACTACCAAACTTATCGCCAAATCCATATCGGCTATCGTACATCTGCTTCCCGCCACTATCGCTGAAAAGTTGGATGCATGTTAGCGACCGACGCCAAAATGTCATAATCAATTTATATCAACCTGTGAAATTTCATTTAATTAATATAAAAAAATCAATGAAATCATGGTGATGTGAAAAATTTAACTTAAGATCAACCAAGCTTAAGAAGATGCCTAGAGCGGAATATTTGAGCATTAATCGATATTAAACAATTTACTAATCAGAAAAATCTTGCTAAGTTTTATTACGCAAGACCAGTAACGGCCTGTATCCTGGCGGTTCAACGGTGATGCTTTAACAATCAGCAAGAAAAATCTCATTTAATAAAATCGTATACTATCCGTTGTTTTTTGTTTTAATAACGCTCGTGACTTTGGACAAGGAAGTGAAAGGAATGACTAGTAACTGTAGCGGTTATTATTATCTCATCGGTGACAGCGTTGAGTTCTGGCCTGAGGAAAACTTGCTTTACTCTCGTGTCAACGGTGAGAAAATCACGCTATTTATCGCAGCCTCACGCTGCCTTCAGCTATTATTAAGCCAACAAGGTGAACTGGTTCCGCAGCGGGATCTGTTTGAAGCCGGATGGCAAAAAAATGGTTTAGAGGTGTCTAACAATACCTTTTACCAAAACATCCTTATGTTACGTAAAGGATTAAAGCTTGCCGGCTATGAGCAAACAGTGATAAAAACAGTGCCCCGCCAGGGCCTTACCGTTCCCTCAATGGTTCCGGTAGCAAAAATAATACCGGACACGAGTACAACCTCTGCCGAAGAAATATTTAGTGTAGAGGAAAACCCACTGCCAACACCCAGCAAAGTGGATAAAAAAGCATCCTCTCGGCCTCGCCATCTGTGGGCAATATTGCTTAGTCTCTCTTTTGGTGTCGGTATTGCGCTGTTAGCTGCATGGAATAGCACAGAGAACAAGAATTTCTTCTCTCATTTTAACTTCGTAGGGAATATAGAGCAGTGTTCGGTCTACCTCCACAGCGGCCAGACATCGTTGCAGTCCTACAGGCAATTTATTGCGCAGAACAACTTCACCTGCAAAAAACAGGAGGTTGTCTACTTTACTGCCAACCCATTGGTTCCACGAGCCTCAGTCATTCGCTGCGAATGGCCATTTGCTTCAGGGACCAAGAATCTCTGTATTTCTGAATATTATCTGGAGTGGCAGCATAATGAATAAGCCCCAACTTTTCGGTGTATTTACACTACTCTCTTTGTTGTTCCTGTTGCTCGCGCTGGGAGCATACCGCCTCTATAGCCAATATCAGCAAACACATTTTAACTGCGAAGCCATGCTGCTGGTTCACAAAGATGATGCGGAACTGGCCCTCATGGTTAACTTTATCTTCCAGGGTGATAATGGCATTGCCAGCCTGAAGGGCACCCTTAAGCAGGGCGATAAGACCACCAGCGTCAGCAGAAAAAGCTATTTTGATTTCAATCAGATGAAACAAGTTTATCATCTTAAGTCAATTTCAGCGGTGACCACACCGGCCGACAACAGTGACAGCAAAGATCTCGCCCGTTACCTCCCTCTTTTTTACCTGGAACCGGGGCTGAAGTTCGACTTCACCGCTTACCCTGCTACCAAAGAAGGGTACGTTTTTTCTACCGGGCAGGTACCGTCATTTTACTGTGCACGTAAGTGAAATTTTGACGTTAACGAGTTTCACTTTGTGGAGGATACTCGTTAACGCGGAGATCGAATGGCTAAAACAGAAAACCGTAGGAAAGTATCTCTTTCCTACGGTGATAATATCGCCGTGGTTTGGTACGGCTTATCTACAGCACATCTACCACAACAACCGCAGACCCGCTGAACGCGCCAGCCTTGACGGTACCCCCTGTGGGGGCGAGAGTCGATGCAATCTGCACATCTGCCGAACCATTAATGGTGATTGGCGGCGGGAATTTTGAGCCGTTGATAGTGATAGTCGATTGTATTCCATTGTAGAAATTGACGGTGTTATCCGATAGAGCTGGGACAGTTATCACAACCTTAGCGGGAGTCGGG
>Ga0308166_1000650_pt1 | contig 44141 bp, 38 predicted proteins | sample PhyCR2_2_FD_202137 | JGI IMG/M metagenome (GOLD analysis project Ga0308166, IMG submission 202137) | Phyllosphere microbial communities from UC Gill Tract Community Farm, Albany, California, United States - DLSLCC.R2 | ecosystem: Host-associated > Plants > Phyllosphere > Unclassified | place...
CCCATCCTGGTAATCCCCGAGGCCACGTACAGGTTCAGCCCCACCGGCGGGTGGCACATGCCCACTTCCATGTTCACCACGATCAGGATGCCGAAGTGGACCGGGTCGATCCCCAGCGCCACCGCCACCGGGAACAGGATCGGCGCCATGATCAGCACGATCGACGATGGTTCCATCACGTTCCCGGCCAGCAACAGCAAGATGTTCACCACCAGCAGGAAACCGACCACGCCCAGGCCCTGGCCGGTGAGCCAGGCCGCCATCTGCTGCGGGATGTTTTCGCTGGTCATCAGGAACGAGAACAGCACCGCGTTCGTGATGATGTACAGCAGCATGGCCGACAGCGAGGCCGAGTCCAGCAGCACCCGCCCCACCTGGTCCAGGCGCAAGTCCTTGTAGACGAAGACGGCGATCACGAAGGCGTACACGGCGGCGATCGCCGCGGCCTCGGTCGGCGTGAACATGCCGCTATAAATTCCGCCCATCACGATCACGATCAGGAACAGGCCCCAGGCGCTTTTCCGGAAAGCCTGCCAGCGTTCGCCCCAGCTGGCCTTGGCCATGCGCGGGTAGCCGTGCTTCCTGGCCAGCATCCAGGTCGTCAGGCCCAGCAGGAACGCCAGCATCAGCCCCGGCACCACGCCGGCCATGAACAGCCTGCCGACCGAGGTGTTGGTGGTCACCGAATACATCACCATCACGATCGACGGCGGAATCAGGATGCCGAGCGCGCCCGAGGTCGTGATCACGCCGGCGCCGAAGCGCTTCGGATAACCCTGCTTCACCATGGCCGGCAGGATGATCGAGCCGATCGCCACCACGGTGGCCGGGCTGGAACCCGACACCGCCGCGAACAGCGCGCAGGCCACCACGCCCGCCAGCGCCAGGCCGCCATGCCAGTGCCCGACCATCGAGGTGGCGAAGCGGATCATGCGCCGCGCCACCCCGCCGTGGGTCAGGAAATTCCCGGCCAGGATGAAGAAGGGAATCGCCATGATCTCGAACTTCTCGATGCCGGTGAAGAGCTTGAGCGCCACCGACTCGATCGGCACCGTGGTCATGGTGAACAGGAAGGTGAGCACCGTCAGGCCGAGCGAGATCGAGATCGGCATCCCGGTCAGCATCAGCAGGAGCAGCAGGATGAAGATGATGGCGGCGTTCATGCGGCACCTTTCGAGATCGGCAGGCTTTCGTCGTCCAGGCCTGCGACCTGGGCCGGATCATGGTGCGGCACTTCGCCGGTGCGGATGAAGGTCGTCATCACTTGCAGGAAGCGGAAGCACATCAAGTACGAACCGAGCGGCACCGCCAGGTAGACGATCCACATCGGCCATTCGAGGTCGGCCGAGGTCTGGTCGGTTTCCGACATGTGCCACACGAAGTTGGCGCCGAGCGTGCCGACGATGCCGGTGAAGACGGCCCCGGCCAGCAGGCCGAATACGATGAACCTCGCACGCCAGCGCGGTTTCAGGCGATTCACGATCACGTCGACGCCGACGTGGATGCCGGTGCGCACGCCATAGGCCGCGCCGAACTTGGCCATCCACACGAACATGTAGATGCACAGTTCCTGGGCCCAGCTGGTGTTGATCTGGATGAGGTAGTCCTGCAGCGCCGGAATCGGCAGGCCGGACAAATAGCGATGCACCACCGCGATGAAGATGACGACCGTGGCCGCCGCCATCAGGGTCGCGATGATCCATTCTTCGAGTCGATCGAGGAATTTCATGGTGTTTTCTTGGGAAAGAGGCCGAACACGGCCACGGCGCGCACCTTGCGTGCGCGGCCATGACCGTGAGCTTTACATCGCGGTTACTTCTTCGCGGTCTCGCGGGTAATCGACTGGATCAAGTCCTTGCCGATCCGGCTTTCCATCTGGCGCTGCACCGGCTGCAGGGCCGTACGCCAGGCCGCCTGCTCCTGCGGCGTCAGGTTGTAGATGGTGGTCTTGCCGGCCTTGCGGATGGCTTCCAGCGCCAGGTCGTTGTCGCGCTGGGCGATCGCCTTCTCAAACGTCGTGGCGTCGCGCATGGCCTGCTCGAGCTGGCTGCGGATGTCGGCCGGCAGGCCGTCCCAGAACTTCTTGTTGACGATGACGGCATAGCCCAGGTAGCCGTGGTTCGACACCGTCAGGTGCTTCTGCACCTCGTGCATCTTTTGCGTGTACATGTTCGACGGCGGGTTCTCGGTACCGTCCACCACGCCGGTCTGCAGCGCCTGATACACTTCCGAGAAGGCCAGCACCTGCGGATTGGCGCCGAGCGCGCGCATCTGGGCGTCCAGCACCTTCGAGGACTGGATGCGCATCTTCAGGCCGCGGAAGTCGCTTGGGGCATGCAGCGGCTTGTTGGCCGACATGATCTTGAAGCCGTTGTCCCAGTAGGCGAGGCCCGTGATGCCTTTCGGTTCGAGTTTCTTCAGCAGGCCCCTGCCGATCGGGCCTTCGGTCACCGCGTACAGCGCCGCCTTCGAGGGGAAGATGTACGGCAGGTCGAATGCTTCGAATTCCTTCACGCCGAGTGGGCCGAACTTGGCCAGCGAGGGCGCCAGCATCTGCACCGCGCCCAGCTGCAGGGCTTCGAGTTCTTCCTTGTCCTTGTACAGCTGGCTGTTCGGATACACTTCGACCTTGACCCGGCCCTTCGTCAGCTTTTCGGCCTGCTCCTTGAAGCGCTCGGCGGCCTGCCCTTTCGGCGTGTCGGTCGCGACCACGTGGCTGAACTTGATGACGATGGGCGCCTGGGCCCAGGCTGCGGAGGTGGCGGTCAACGACAGGGAAAGAGCGACGGCAAAGGCCGCGGCCAGGGCTTTAGTTTGCATGGTGTCTCCTCGGTATCTCGACTATTTTTGAACGACGCTGGAACCATTCTGCTCTGCTACATTTTGCATTGCATTTGTGGAATTCCACAATAACATCACTCGACGCCAACTTGTACGGTCCCGCATGAAAAATCCCTTCCGCCTGCCGCGCCGCGCCAGCCTGTCCCGTCCCTGGCGCTGGCTGGTGCCGCTGCTGCTGGTGCTGCTGTTCCTGGCGGTGCTGCTCTGGCTGCCCTGGCAGGCGCGCCAGATGGAAGCCAACGAGCGCCAGGAACAGCTGATCGCCGACACGCTCTGGGTTGAGCAGACCCTGCGCTTCGAACTGGCGCGCAGCGAGGAAGCCTTGTCCGTGCTCGGCGCCGACCTGCTGGTCAAGCCGCCCGCGCCCGAGCAGCTGCAGGCGCGCCTGGACCAGATGTTCAAGAACGGCCACGAACTGCGCCGCGTCCTGTGGCTTGGCGCCGACGGCACGGTACTGGCCCATCACGGCCAGGAGTTGCCGCCGCGCGGCCTGGCCGCGGTCGGCGCCGAGGCCATGGAAATGGCGCGCCTGACCCGCGCCGGCCGCTATACCGAGCCCTACGGCGCCGGCGCCCACGCGCCCGGCATGATCGACTATTACCTGCCGCTGTTCCGGCGCGGCGAATACGCCGGCGCTTTGGTGGCCAGCTACAGCCTGAAGGTGCTGCTGGACGAGACCGTGCCGTGGTGGTTCGCCCAGGACAACGCCCTGGCCCTGCTCGACCGCGACGACGAGCCCGTGGCCGCGCGCGCCGACGGCGGGCCGGGACGCGGCGTCTACACCCATCGCCGTGCGCTCGACCTGCCGGGCAGCTCGATCGTGCTGGCCACCGACAGCGTGAAGGGCTCGCCGCGCCTGCTGCCGAATTTGCTGGTCGGTTCGGTGATCGTGCTGGCGCTCGGCCTCCTGATCAGCCTGATGAGCCTGTGGCGCCACATCTCGCGCACCCTGGCCGCCGAAAGCGCGCTGCGCCAGCAGATGGCCTTCCGCACCGCGATGGAAAACTCGCTGCTCACCGGCCTGCGCGCGCGCGACCTGGAGGGGCGCGTCACCTACGTCAACAAGGCCTTCTGCCAGATCGTCGGCCTGCCGTCGGAAGAACTGGTCGGCAGGAAGCCGCCCATGCCCTACTGGGCGCCGGAAGCGACCACCGACTACGAGGAACGCTTCGCCAAGGTCCTGGCCGGACAGGCGACGCCGCAGTTCGAAACCGTGTTCCAGCGTTCGGACGGGGTGCGCATCCCGGTGCTGGTGTTCGAGGCGCCGCTGGTCGACAGCCGCGGCAAGCAGACCGGCTGGATGAGTTCCATCCTCGACATCACCGACCGCAAGAAGGCCGAGGAACTGAACCGCCAGCAGCAGGAAAAGCTGGAATCGAGTGCGCGCCTGGCCACCATGGGCGAGATTTCCTCGATGCTGGCGCACGAACTGAACCAGCCGCTGGCGGCGATTTCCAGTTACACGGCCGGCGCCCTGAACGTGCTGGAACGGGCCGACAAGGGCGTGCCGATCGAACCGAGCATGCTGCGCCGCGCCCTGGAGCAGGCGCGCCTGCAGGCCCAGCGCGCCGGCCAGATCATCAAGAGCGTGCACGAGTTCGTGAAAAAGAGCGAGCCGCAGCGCGAGGAAGTGGCGATCGCGAGCGTGATCGACGGCGTGCGCGCCCTGGTCGAGCTGCAGGCGCGCAAGTCCTGGGTGACGCTGCAGTTCGCCTTGCCGGCCCGGTTGCCGACGGTGCTGGCCGACCGCCTGATGCTCGAACAGGTGCTGCTGAACCTGACGCGCAACGGCATCGAGGCCATGGCCGACACCCCGCCCGAGCGGCGCGTGCTGCGCATCGCCGCCGCCGCCGACGCGGCCCAGGTATCGGTGTCGGTGATCGACCACGGCCACGGCATCCCGCCGGACGTCGCCGAGCGCCTGTTCTCGCCCTTCTTCTCGACCAAGGCCGAGGGCATGGGCATGGGGCTGTCGATCTGCCGCACCGCGATCGAGTTCCATGGCGGCACCCTGACCCATGCCCCGAATCCGGGTGGCGGCACGGTATTCACGTTCAGCCTGCCGCGGCGCGACGCAGCGGCGAGCCCGGCGCCGGCATCGCCTCCCCCAGCGACACCCTCGCCTGAGCTAAAATAGTGCACTGAGGAGGTAGCGCATGTTGCACATCGTCGACGACGAAGAAGTGATCCGTGACGCACTCGCCTGGCTGGCACAGTCACGCGGGCTGGCGGCGCGCGGCTATGCCGGCGGCCAGGCCTTCCTCGACAGCATGGGCGAAGCCGATGCCGAGGGCGACTGCGTGCTGCTCGACGTGCGCATGCCCGACATGAACGGCGTGGCCGTGTTCGACCAGCTGATCGGACGCGGGCTGCTGCCGCGCTTGCCCGTGATCTTCCTGACCGGCCATGGCGACGTGCCGATGGCGGTCGATTCGCTCAAGCGCGGCGCCTTCGATTTCTTCGAGAAGCCGTTCAACGACAACCAGCTGATGGACCGGGTCGACCAGGCGCTGGCCGCCTCGCGCGCGGCCGCGGCCTCGGACCAGGTGCGGGCGCGCCTGGCGACCCTGTCGGCGCGCGAGCGCGAGGTGCTGGATCTGATCCTGGCGGGGAAGATGAACAAGGTCGTCGCCGACGAGCTGGGCATCAGCATGCGCACCGTGGAGGTGCACCGGGCGCATATCTTCGACAAGATGCAGGTGAAGACGGCGGTGGAGCTGGCGGGCTTGTTGAAGTAGGCAATACCGTTTTCCAGGGTCGTGGCGCTGTTGCGTGATCCCTTATCGGCAGGTTGAATCCGCGTGGGCTCAAAGCCTGGCGCGGCCCGTGCCCACGCGGATCACGCACACCCAGGCAACAGCCCCGATAACGCCCGCATCTCCCCCCAACTCAGCCATAACTCCCGGTTACACCCCGGCGCGCACAGGACACCCGACGGTCCTCCCCTTTCCCCAATCGCTTGTAAAATCCAAATTGAACGCGTCGCCTTGACCGCCACGCGACATCAACTTCTTCAGGGAAAGCAGATGAACGAAAAGACAGTTGCAGACAGGATGTTTTTGCGTAACGCGAAATCGATGCAGGTCATCAACGCCAACGCCCACCCGTCGGTCGTGGCCCAGTTTCCGCAAGAACTCATGAAGGAAGGCGATGGCCCCTTCGACGTGATCATGGCGTTTTGCCTGAACCGCAAGGAGCTCGAGACCGTGGTGCCGGCCGCCAAGGAACGCCTGGGCGACAAGGGCTCGCTCTGGATCGCCTACCTGAAGCAGACCGCCTCGAAGGCCACCGACATCAACCGCGACAGCATCGGCGCCTACCTGAAGGAACAGGGCATCACCCCGGTGGCCATGATCTCCATCGACGGCGACTGGTCGGCATTGCGCGCCAAGCGTATCGAAGTATGAAGCGGCTCAGGCCCCGTGGCGCGCCAGCGCCCAGGATACATGCTCGCGCACCAGCTCCGACGGGTGCTGCGCCCGCGCACGCAGCGCCGCCACGATAGCCGGGTCGCCGGCGCGGCTTGCCGCCGCATTGCCCAGCCCCACCGCCAGGTTGCGCAGCCAGCGCTCGTGGCCGATGCGCCGGATCGGACTGCCCTCTGTGCGGCGGTTGAACTCTTCTTCTTCCCAGGCAAACAGCTCCACCAGCGAGGCCTCGCCCAGCCCGTTGCGCTCGTCGAAATCCGGCAGCACGGCGCGCCCGGCGAACTTGTTCCACGGGCAAGCCAGCTGGCAATCGTCGCAGCCGTAGATGCGGTTGCCGATCAGCGGCCGCAAGTCCAGCGGGATGCTGCCCTTCAGCTCGATGGTAAGGTAGGAAATGCAGCGCCGCGCATCCAGCCGTCCCGGGCCGAGGATGGCGCCGGTCGGGCATTGGTCGATGCAATTGCTGCACTGGCCGCAGTGGCCGCTGGTCGCCTGGTCGACCGGCAGCGGCAGGTCGACCAGGATCTCGCCGATGAAGAAGGTCGAGCCGGCTTCGCGCGACAGCAGCAGGGTATGCTTGCCGCGCCAGCCCAGGCCCGCCTTGGCGGCCAGCGGCAGCTCCATCACCGGCGCCGAGTCGGTGAACACGCGGTAGCCGTACTCGCCGATCTCGCGCTTGACCCGCTCGGCCAGCTGGGCCAGGCGGTTGCGCAGCACCTTGTGGTAGTCGCGGCCGCGCGCATACACCGACACCACGGCGGCGCCGGGATCAAGCTGGCGCGCCGCCTCGCGGGCACGCCAGTTGGAAGCGTCGGGCGCGGCATCCATGGGCAGGTAGTCCATGCGCGCGACGATGGCGCGCACCGTGCCCGGCACCAGTTCGGCCGGCCGGGCGCGCTTCATGCCGTGGCTTGCCATATAATCCATCTCGCCATGGTGCCCGGCCGCCAGCCAGGCCTGCAGGCCTGCCTCGGCATGCGCGAGGTCGACGTCGGCGATGCGCACGTCGGCAAAGCCGAGCTCCCGCCCCCACGCCTTGATGGCGCGCGCGAGTTCGTGCAGGTCGGGAGAGGATGAGGGCATGGCAAACAGGACAATTTTCGGCGCAAACGGTCATCGCTACGCGCCGCTGGACACGACATTCTAATTGATGCAGCACTTCACAGCCTACCTGCCGGACGAAGCGGCCACCGCCGCGCTGGGCGCCGCCCTGGCGCGCGCCATCGTTCCCGGCCTGGTCATCTACCTGCACGGCGACCTCGGCGCCGGCAAGACCGCGCTCACCCGTTCCCTGCTGCACGCGGCCGGCCACCAGGGCACCGTGAAAAGCCCGACCTACACCCTGTCGGAGCCCTACCGCGTCCAGCTGGGCGGCCAGCCGGCGAACATCATCCACTACGACCTGTACCGCATGGCCAGCCCGGAAGAGTTCCTGGATGCGGGCTTCCGCGAAGACTTCGACGGCAGGAATATCTGCATCGTCGAGTGGCCGGAAAAGGGCGAGCCGGTGTTGCCATTGCCCGACGTTAAAGTCTTGCTTAATGTTAGCGGCCTCGGGCGTACTGTAGAATTGCAGGCGTTGTCCGAATTAGGCCTGCTATGCCTCGACCGCCTCTCCTTCCCTCCGCCCTGACTTCCAGCCCGCGCCGTACCCTGCTCAAGGCCGGCGGTACCCTGCTGCTGTCGGTGGTCGCGCCCCTGCCTGCGAGCGCGGCCCAGATCCTGGCCGTGCGCGTCTGGCCGGCCGACGACTACACCCGCGTGACGCTGGAAAACGACAGCGACCTGAAGACCGAGCACTTCCTGGTGCCCGATCCGCCGCGCCTGGTGGTCGACATCGATGGCCTCGACCTGAACAACACCCTGAAAAGCCTGGTGGCCAAGGTCGAGCCGAACGATCCCTACATCAAGCAGGTGCGCGTCGGCCAGAACCGCCCGCGGGTGGTGCGCCTGGTGTTCGACCTGAAGGAAGAGATCAAGCCGCAGGTGTTTACGCTGGCCCCGGTCGGCACCTATAAACACCGCCTGATCTTCGATTTGTATCCGGTGCGCGAGGCCGACCCGATCGCCGCCCTGATCGCCAAGGGCGAATGGTCGCCCGGCGATGGCACCCCGACCGCGGTGCCGGCCGAACCGACGCCGGTACAGCAGCCGGTGCCGGACCCGGTCGGCCGCATCGAGGCCGAGATCGCCGCCATGAACGGCACGCCGCCGGTGGCGCCGCCGCCCTCCCCCGGCAAGTCCCTGATCAAGCCCAAGCCGCCCGTCGGCAACGTGGTGCGGATGGTGACGATCGCGCTCGACCCCGGCCACGGCGGCGAAGACCCGGGCGCGATCGGCGCCACCGGCACGCGCGAAAAGGACATCGTGCTGGCCGTGGCCAAGCGCCTCAAGACCAAGCTCGAGGCCTTGCCGAACACGCGCGTGATGCTGACCCGCGACGGCGACTACTTCGTCCCGCTCGGCACCCGCGTGGAAAAGGCGCGCAAGGTGCAGGCCGATCTGTTCGTCTCGATCCACGCCGACGCCTTTACGGTGCCGACCGCGCGCGGTTCCTCGGTCTTCGTGCTGTCGGAAAAAGGCGCAACTTCCACCGCCGCGCGCTGGCTGGCGAACGACCAGAACAAGGCCGACATGATCGGCGGCGTGAACCTCGCCCGCCACGACAGGCAGCTCGCCAGCGTGCTGTTCGACCTCTCGACCACGGCCCAGATCAACGACAGCCTGAAGCTCGGCAAGGCCGTGCTGGGCGAGATCGGCGGCATCAACCGCCTGCACAAGGCGGCCGTCGAGCAGGCCGGCTTCGCCGTACTGAAGGCGCCGGACATCCCGTCGATCCTGGTGGAGACCGCCTTCATCTCGAACCCGGAAGAAGAAGCGAAACTGAAAGACGACGGCTACCAGGACCAGCTGGCGAACGCCATCGCCAAGGGCATCAAGCGCTACTTCTCGGCGAATCCGCCGATGGCGAAGAGCCGCACGACCTGAGTTCCCGGCTTCATCAGGCCAGCGACGCGGCCAGCGCTTCGGCATCGGCGCCGGCGGGAATGCGCATCGGCGCGGCCGGATCGGTCACCGCGCGCCAGACGGCGCGCGCCACGTCTTCCCCATGGGTCACGGGTCCGTCTCCACGCACCCCGCCGAACACCTTGTCCATCAGCGGCGCATACGCGGCGGGCGTGTCGGCCTGCATGCGCGCTCGTGCGTTCTCCCCGAAGCGCGTCGTCGGCGAGCGTCCCGGCAGCACCAGGCGGGTACGGATGCCGAGCGGCGCCAGCTCGATCGCCAGCGATTCGGTAAACGCATTCACCGCCGCCTTGCTGGCGGTGTAGACCGACAGCAGCGGCAAGGGCGCCAGGGTCACGGTCGAAGTGACGTTGACGATCACGCCGGCGCCACGCGCGCGCATGCCGGGCAAGGCCGCCGCGGTCATGGCGATCGTGCCCAGGGTATTCGTCTCGAACACGCTGCGCGTCGTCTCCATCGACGTGCCTTCGAGCGGGAACAGCATGCCGATGCCGGCATTGTTGACCAGGGCGTCGATCGGGCCCGCCGCTTCCAGCGCGGCGTGGATGCTGGCGGCGTCGGTCACGTCGAGCGCCAGCACGCGCAGGCGTTCCGACGCCGGCAGCAGGCCTTCCTGCGGCGTGCGCATGGTGGCGACCACCTTCCAGTCGTGGGCGAGGAAGTGGCGGGCGATGTCCAGGCCGAAGCCGGACGAGCAGCCGGTGATCAGGACGGTTTTCATGGCAGGGTTCCTTTCGTGGTTGGGATAGCGTTACGATAGGCGTTTGCGTCCGGACGGGCTACAATCGCCAGTCCGCATTCCATTTGCGAGAGTCCAGGAATGACCGATCCCTTGGCCGAAGTCGTCGCCATGCTGCAGCCGGGCGTGCGCTACATGAAGCTGCTTGAAGCAGCCGGGCAATGGCGCGTACGGCGCGCCGAGACCGGCCAGCCGTCGTTTTGCGTGGTGCTCGACGGCGCTTGCCGCCTGGCTGTCGAAGGCCAGGCCGGGCTCGTGCTGGCGCCCGGCGACTTCGTCCTGATTCCCGCCACCTACGATTTCTCGATGTCGAGCATGGACGCGCCGCCGGTACACGCGCCGGTTTCCCTGCCGGTGGCGCTCCGGCCGGGCGAATTCCGGCTCGGCGCGCCCGACGGCGCGCCCGAAGCGCGCTACATCATCGGCCATTGCGTCTTCGGCTCGCCGGACGCGGCGCTGCTGGTGTCGCTGTTGCCGCGCCTGGTCTACGTGCGTGGCGAACAGCGCCTGGCCACGCTGGTGGAATTGGTGCGCGACGAATCGCGCGAGCAGCGGCCGGCGCGCGAGGTCGTCATGGCGCGGCTGCTGGAAGTGCTGCTGATCGAGGCGCTGCGCTCGGGCGTCGGAACGGCAGCCTCGCCCGGCCTGGTGCGCGGCCTGGCCGATGCGCGCCTGGGGAATGCGCTGCGCAAGATCCACGAAGCGCCGCAGCATCCCTGGAGCGTGGCCGAACTGGCGCAGGAAGCCGCACTGTCGCGCTCCAGCTTCTTCGAACGCTTCAGCAGCGCGGTCGGCATGACGCCGATGGCCTACCTGCTGGCCTGGCGCATGGCCCTGGCCAAGGAACTGCTGCGCGCCGGCGCCGCCAGCATCGCCGAGGTGGCCGAGCGCACCGGCTACAGCTCGGCGAGCACCTTCACGGTGGCCTTTGCGCGCCACATCGGCATGCCGCCGGCGCGCTATGCGCGCGAACTGGAACCGCTTGCGGCCGGCGCCGCGTCCTGAAGCATCCGGCGGCTTGCCGCCACCGGCCATGGCATACTACCGGCCCCACGTAACGAAACGACAAGCCATCGATATGGAAGCCGCGATCCAGACCACCTACGGCCAGCTGCCGGCCCTGCTCCTCACCGCGCCCGACGGCGCGCAAGCCTGCATCACCCTGTACGGCGCCCACCTGATTTCCTGGCGCGGCGCCGACGGGCGCGAACGCCTGTTCTGCAGCGCCCAGTCGGCGCTCGACGGCAGCCGCGCGATCCGTGGCGGCGTGCCGGTGATCTTTCCCCAGTTCGCGGAACGCGGCAGCGGCATGCGCCACGGCTTTGCGCGCGTGAGCAACTGGCGCGTGCTGGACAGTGGCGTCGAGCATGGCCGGGCGTTCGCCGTGCTGGGGCTGGAACCGGGCGACCTGGCGCCGGAACACGCCGCCGCCTGGCCGCATGGCTTCGCGCTGGCGCTGCGGGTGACCATCCATGCCAACGAACTGGCGATGCGCTTCGAGGTGCGCAATACCGGGCAGGACGCGTTCCCGTTCGCGGCGGCGCTGCACACCTATCACCTGGTGGGCGAGATCGCGAGCGTGCGCATCAACGGCGTCGGGCGCGAGGAACTGGCCATCACCGGCAAGTTCGACCACGTGTACGAAGGCGTCGCGCCGCCGCTGGCGCTGATCGACGGCGGCATCGTGCTGACCGTGCGCCAGCAAGGGTTCACCGATGCGGTGGTGTGGAACCCGGGCGCGGAAGACGCGGCGGCGCTGTCGGACATGGCGGACGAGGAATACCGGCGCTTCGTGTGCATCGAGCCGGCCTTGCTGAATGGGCCGACGCTGCAGCCGGGCGAGGGCTGGGTGGGCGAATACCACGTCAGTTGAACGCGTGGAGGGCGACGCCGTCCACGCTGCCGGCAACACCCCGCCAAACAAAAAAGCCGGCTCGCGCCGGCTTTCGTCTTAATTCGATTCCTTCACCATCCGCCCTTCGCTTTCCTGCACCGGACGGGCATTGAGCGGGTACAGGCGCGAGAACAGGGCCATCTGCGCCGGCGAGGCCGTCATCGGCTGCTTCATCACCAGCCACAGCACGTTCTCGGTGCAGGGCGGCGTGGTCTGCGAGCCCATGTAGGTGTAGTAGGCGCGGCGTTCCGGCAGCAGTTCCAGCGGGTCGAGCGGCTCGCCAGGCGACACGAGCTGGTTCTTCTCCAGCGGGATGTTGTTCCACACGGCTTGGATCGCCTCGTTGGCCTTGCCGCGTTCGAGCAGCACGGCGACGATGGCCAGCTTGCCGCCCGGGCCGCGGTGCTCGAGGTGGATCACCATCTCGGTACCCTTGCCGTTGATCTTTTCTTCCGACGGACGGTGGAAGTGGAACTGCACCAGCTCGTAGCTCTGGTTACCGATCGTCATGAAATTCCCGCGGCCGACGTTGACCTGCACGGTCTTGCCGTTGTCGACTTCGGTGTAGTCCGAATAACGGTAATTGAAGTCGATCTCGTCCAGGTCCACCTTCATGCCGTCGCGGATGTCGATCGGCGACTGGCGCTTGCCGGTGCCGCATTGCGACCAGGCCGGGTTGATCTTGCCCCAGTTCTCGGGGCCGAACTCGCCTTCGTAGTCCCAGTGGTGGCTGATCTTCGGCGCGGCGGCGGCGGCGGCCACGGCCGCGGCGGCGGCGGCTTCCTTCTTGCGCTTGGCGTCGGCGGCCTTTTTCGCCTTGGCGGCGGCGGCCACGCGCGCGGCCTGCTTGGCGCGCATCTCGGCCAGGCGCTCGGCGATGCGCACCGACAGATCGACCTCGGCGTCTTCCTCGCTGGCGGCGGAAATCGCCGAAGCGGCCTTGTCGGCGGTGACGGGACTGGTCTTGCCCGGCTTGCCGTCGGCCTTGCCGTCCTGTTCGCCCTTCTTTTCCTTGTCGGCCGGGGCCACCGACTTGTCGGCCGCCCTGGCGATCGCCAGCACGGCGGCCTTGTCGACTGCCGGCGCCGCCTTCTCGGCGGCGGGCGCCTTGTCGTCCGGCTTGGCGCTGGCCGGCTTGGCGCTGGCGGGCCTGGCGATGTCGGCCGCGAGCTTCTTGGCCGCGTCCGCTTCCGGCTTGGCGGCGTGGGCAGGCGGTTCGTTGGCGCTTGCGTGGAGCATGACGAGGCTGCAAGCGAACAGGGCAATGAAGTGGCGCATGGGGTGGGTGGAAGTTATCTACCCTTTCTTAACGACGCTTCCGTACGGAAACTTGAGCGCTTTTCGCCGCTTTAGGTGCAGGCGTTAACGAAAAAGCGCCGGAACAATCCGGCGCTTTTGGCATTCAAACAAGCGAGTTGCCAATCAGGCTTATCGGCTCAACATCCTGCGGCCGAACTTCCACAGGCCGCCCAGCATCAGCGGCACGATCGCCGCGCTCACGCCCACCAGCACGATCTCGGTCAGGTGGTCGCGGATGATCGGGATATTGCCGAAGAAGTAGCCGGCAGTCACCAGGCTGGCCACCCAGAGGACGGCGCCGGTGATGTTGTACAGCTGGAAGCGGGTATGGGTCATGTCCGACACGCCGGCCACGAACGGCGCGAAGGTGCGCACCACCGGCACGAAGCGCGCCAGGATGATGGTCTTGCCGCCATGCTTTTCGAAGAAATCGTGGGTGCGGTGCAGCGCGTCCTTGTTGATCCAGCGGTAATCGTGGGTGAACATGCGCTGACCGACGGCTTCGCCGATGTAGTAATTCAGGGTATTGCCGGTGACGGCGGCGATGATCAACAGCGCCATCAGTAGCGGATAACTCATCTGGCCGGTAGCGCAGAAGGCGCCGGCGATGAAGAGCAAGGTGTCGCCCGGGAAGAAAAACAGGACCACGAGACCGGTCTCGCAGAACACGATGGCAAACAGGACGATGTAGACATACACGCCGTATTGCGCCAGCAGGACGCCCAACGTCTTATCGACATGAAGAATCATGTCGAAAAATTGCATCAGATCCATAATTTTCCTAAATGGTAACGACGCATCATACCATTAGTGAGCCCGCCAAAACCTTTGGGCGGACAAGCCGGCCTGTCGTATGTTGCACTATTTAAGGAAGTGTTAAGTTTCCGAAACGCTCAGTTTCAGGTCTACAATTACTTCATATAAACAACAAAGGTGGGTGGAGATGAAAGCAGGAATGATGAGCATGGGCGCGCTGGTGCTGGCGAGCACATTGGCAAGTGCGCCGGCCCAGGCGGCCGGGCCGAAACCCTTGCCGCCCAAGGCGAGCGTGGGCGAGATCGTCAAGGCATCGAAGCCCTCCGACTGGCGTCCGCTCGACCTCGAGAACACGCTCTACATGGACCTGCCGAGCGGGCGCGTGGTCATCGAGCTGGCCCCGCCCTTCGCGCCGAACCACGCCGCCAACATCAAGGCCCTGGCGCGCGAGCATTATTTCGACGGCCTGGTGATCCTGCGCTCGCAGGACAACTTCGTCGTCCAGTGGGGCGACCCGGACGAAAAGAATCCGCGCCCGGCCAAGACCGCCAGGATGAAGCTGAAGGCCGAGTTCACCGTGCCCCTGAAGAATGACCGCCACTTCACGCGCATGCGGGACGTGGACGGCTACGCGCCGCAAATCGGCCATTCGAACGGTTTCCCGGTCGGGCGCGATCCGAAGAAAAACGAGACCTGGCTGGCGCACTGCTACGCCATGGTCGGCGTCGGCCGCGACAACGAGGCCGACAGCGGCGGCGGCACGGCCCTGTACGTGGTTACCGGGCAGGCGCCGCGCCAGCTGGACCGCAACATCACCGTGGTCGGGCGCGTCGTGTCCGGCATGCCGCTGCTGGCCTCCATGCCGCGCGGCCCGGCGCCGATGGGCTTCTACGACAAGCCGGAGATGCAGGTGCCGATCAAGTCCTTCCGCGTTGCCGCAGATGTGCCAAAGGAGGAGCGCAGCAACTTCGAGGTGATGCGCACCGACAGCGCCACCTACCAGAAAGTGGTGGACGCCCAGCGCAACCGCGGCGGCCCGTGGAACGTCTATGCGGCGGGCCACGTCGACCTGTGCAATGCACCGATTCCGGTGCGTGAACAGGGCGGCGAACAAAAATAAGACAGCCCGGGGACCGGCGAATTCGGCGCGCGATATAATCCGAACGATGAACGCGCCCGTCCTCACCCACCGTCCCATCCAGCAACTTCCCGACCAGCTGATCTCGCAGATCGCGGCTGGCGAGGTCGTCGAGCGCCCCTCGGCCGTCGTCAAGGAGCTGCTGGAAAACGCGCTGGACGCCGGCGCCACCCAGATCACGATCCGCCTGGAAGAAGGCGGCGTCAAGCGCATCGCCATCACCGACAACGGCCGCGGCATCGAGCCCGACCAGATGCCGCTGGCGCTGGCGCGCCACGCGACCTCCAAGATCGCCTCGCTGACCGACCTCGAGAACGTGGCGACCCTGGGCTTCCGTGGCGAGGCGCTGGCTTCGATCGCCTCGGTGGCGGCGGTGTCGATCACCTCGCGCACCAAGGACGCGCCGCACGCCTGGGAAATCGTCGGCTCGCACCTGGGCCAGGTCGTGCCCTCCTCCGGCCCGCTCGGCACCACCATCGACGTGCAGGACCTGTATTTCAATACGCCGGCGCGGCGCAAGTTCCTGAAGTCGGAACAGACCGAATACGGCCACTGCGCCGAGGTCGTGCGCCGCATCGCGCTGGCGCGGCCCGACGTCTCGTTCAGCCTCACGCACAATGGCCGCACCATCGACCACTGGAACGTGTGCGAGATGGCACGCCGCAGCAGCCAGATCCTGGGCAACGATTTCGCCGAGGCGCGCATCGCCATCGACGAAGCGGCCGGCCCCCTGCGCCTGTTCGGCTATGCCGGCCTGCCGACCGCCTCCAAGGCGCGCGCCGACGGCCAGTTCTTCTACGTGAACGGGCGCTTCGTGCGCGACAAGGTGCTGGTGCACGCGGTGCGCGCGGCCTACCAGGACGTGCTGCACGGCGACCGCTTCCCGTCCTACGTGCTGGCGCTCGATCTCGATCCGGCCCTGGTCGACGTCAACGTGCACCCCTCGAAGACCGAGGTGCGCTTCCGCGACAGCCGCGCAGTGCACCAGTTCGTGTTCCACGCGGTGCAGCGCGCGCTGGCGCAGACCTCGGCCACGGCTCACGGCAGTGTGCCGGCGCCCCTGAGCGCGGCCGAGATCACGCCGACCGCCTCGAACGCGAACGCCAGCTGGCGCCGGCCGCACGAGCAGACCTCGTTCGGCGCGCAGCTGGCGCCGACCTTCTCGCCGTCGCCCTACCCGCCGGGCAGCCGCTGGGATGCCCCAGGCACGCAAGGCGTGGCGCAATCGACGGCGGCGTATGGCGCGCTGTTTGCCGGTCCCGAGCGGCCGGCCGAGCCGGCACCATCGGCAGGGCTGCCGGTGGCGCCGATGGCGGCTGCCTCCGCCGCGCCGAGCAACGACGACTTCCCGCTCGGCTTCGCCCTGGCCCAGCTGCACGGCATCTACATCCTGGCCCAGAACACGCGCGGCCTGGTGCTGGTCGACATGCACGCGGCGCACGAGCGCATCCTGTACGAGCAACTGAAGAATGCGCTCGACGCCCAGGCCGAAGGGCAGGACATGGGGGTGCAGTCGCTGCTGATCCCGGTCACCTTCTTCGCCGACGCCATCGAGGTGGCCACCGCCAACGACCACCAGGACACGCTCAAGGCGCTGGGCTTAGACATCGCCGCCCTGTCGCCGACCACGCTCGCCGTGCGCGCGGTGCCGACGCTGCTGAAGAACGCCGATGCGCAGACGCTGGCGCGCGACGTGCTGCGCGACGTGCGTGAATTCGGCGGCTCGCGCGTGCTGATCGAGCGCAGGAACGAATTGCTCGGCACCCTCGCCTGCCACACGGCGGTGCGCGCCAACCGCATCCTCACCATCCCCGAAATGAACGCGCTGCTGCGCCAGATGGAAAGCACCGAGCGCGCCGACCAGTGCAACCATGGCCGCCCGACCTGGGTCCAGCTCGAGATCGCGGCCCTCGACAAACTGTTCCTGCGCGGTCAATAACACATGCTGAACGAAGTAGACAACGCCCGGCCGCTGGCCGTGGCGATCATGGGCCCGACCGCGTCGGGCAAGACCGCGGCCGCCCTGGCGATTGCGCGCGCGCGCCCGGTCGAGATCATCTCGGTCGACTCGGCCCTGGTGTACCGCGAGATGGACATCGGCACCGCCAAGCCGAGTGCCGAGGAACTGGCCGCCGTGCCGCACCACCTGATCGACATCATCGACCCGCTCGACGCCTATTCGGTAATGCAGTTCAGGAACGACACCCTGCGCCTGGTGGCGGAGATCAGCGCGCGTGGCAAGCTGCCGCTGCTGGTCGGCGGCACGATGATGTATTTCAAGGGGCTGACCGACGGCCTGGACGACCTGCCGACGGCCGACGCCGCCGTCCGGGCGCGCCTCGATGCCGAAGCCGCCGAAATCGGCTGGCCCGACATGCACGCCAGGCTGCGCCAGCTCGACCCGGTAACGGCCGAGCGCCTGGCGCCGAACGACGCCCAGCGCATCAACCGCGCGCTCGAGATCATCGAACTCTCCGGCAAGCCGATGTCGGAGCTGCTGGCGCGGCGCGCAAAACCGGTGCTGCCCTTCGAGCTGCTGTCGTTTGCGCTGGAGACGCCGGACCGCAGCATCCTGCACAAGCGGATCGCGCTGCGTTTCGAGCAGATGCTGGGGACGTCCGACGATACCGGCATCGTGGCCGAGGTGGCGCGCCTGCGCGCGCGCGGCGACCTCTCGCCGAATCTGCCGTCGATGCGCTGCGTGGGCTACCGCCAAAGCTGGGATTACCTGGACGGCAAGATCGACCGCGCCGGCCTGCGCGAGACCGGCATCGTCGCCACGCGCCAGCTGGCCAAGCGCCAGTTGACCTGGCTGCGCGCGATGCCGGAGCGGATCGTGGTCGACTTCATGGGACGCGACCCGGCCGGCGCGATCCTGGCGCACCTGGAAGGCGTGCAAAAATAACAGCGCGGCGATAACGGCGCGTTGTTTCGTGTTGTTTCGCGTTGTTTCATCGAAGCAGCCTTGACAGGGCTCGTCCTGCCTTGGATAATATCGTTCTCTTTGGTGATATAGCTCAGCTGGTTAGAGCACAGCACTCATAATGCTGGGGTCGGTGGTTCAAGTCCACCTATCACCACCAGGATTCCAAGCGATGGCTTGGCTCATGCGAGTCAAGCCATTTGCTTATCAGCTTTTGGTGATATAGCTCAGCTGGTTAGAGCACAGCACTCATAATGCTGGGGTCGGTGGTTCAAGTCCACCTATCACCACCAAAACGACAAGCCGCCGGTTCGCAAGGACCGGCGGCTTTTTGGTTTCCGGGTCTTATTTCGTGGCAGATACGTCGGCGTTGTCGTCGAGCGCGAAGTCGCCGCGCCCATACGCCTCGATCACCGCCTGCGCCTGCTGCAGATGATGCGCCGGCACCAGGATGCGCACGCCGCCCAGGGCCGGCGCCAACAGCAAATCGGTCTGCATCAGGTGGGCATCGGCCAATACCGCCGGAATGCCCGAGGCTTCCAGGCAGCCCTGCATCATGGCCGCTTCCATCGGCACCAGGTAACGCGCGACGATGAACAAATCGCGTCCGGGGATGGCCTCGATTTCCGGGTGCGCGGCGAGCCACGCGTCCAGCGCTTGTTCCATGACTTTCCCCTGCGTGTTGATGGATGAGCAAATACTACCGCGTCCCGTTGGCGCATGACGCCGGATTGGCTGCTTATTGCAGCAGGCCGGGCAGCGAGGACAGCAGGTAGAGCGTCACGCCGATCAGGCCGCCGACGATCGTGCCATTTATGCGAATGAACTGTAGATCCTTGCCGATATTCAGTTCGATTTGTTCCGACATCTCGGCGCTGTCCCAGTTCTTCACGGTGTCGGCGATGTGGCGGGTGAGAAAGACGGCGAATTCCGGCGCGGCCGCGCGCGACGCCAGTTCCAGGTTCTCGTTCAGCGACTGGCGCAATTGCGGGTCGTCGGCCAGGGTTTGGCCCAGCCAGGCGCCGACCGACTCGATCCGGCCGCGCAGCATCGAGGTTTCACCCTGCAGGTCGCGTTTCAGCCAGTCGCGCAGTTCGTTCCAGAGCGAGGCCAGGTAGGTGTTCAGGGATGCGTCGTTCAGCAGGTACTGCTTGATTTCCTCGCTGCGCGCGGAGAATGCGGGGTCGGCCTTCAGGCGCTCGATGAATTCGGTGGTGAACACATCGAAACGCTGGCGCAGCGGGTGGTGCGGATCTTCGCTCACCTTGTTCAGGATGCCCGACGCCAGGCGCACGGCGATATCCGCGCCCTTCCTGCCGATCAGTTCCGAGGGCAGCATCTTTTCGATGAAGGCGTATTCCTCCTTCAACCAGTCGACGATGCCCTGCGAAATATAGGTTTGCGTTTCTTCGTTATCCAGCAGCCTGGCCAATTGGTGGATGCCTTCGTTCAGCAGTTCCTGGTGCCGCCCTCCCCGCGTCAGGCTTTCCAGGATGGTGCCGGCCGATTTCGAGAGGTCGACGCTTTTCACCATCGAATGCACGGCCTTGCGCATGAAATTCTGGATGGCCGCGTCCTCGGTGAAATCGAGCATCCAGGAGGCGACTTTCACCAGGTATTGGCCCATGCGGCCGGTATTCTCGGGTTTTACCAGCCAGTCGGCCACCTTCTGCGCCGGGTCGTGCTTGCGGATCAGGCCGACGATGGATTCGGTATCGAGGAATTTCTCGCGCACGAACAGCGCCAGGTTATCGGCGATCTTGGCCTTGTTGTTCGGGATGATGTTCGTATGGCGCGAGACGACGGGAATCGGCACGCGCTTGAACAGCGCCACCACCGCGAACCAGTCGGCCAGGGCGCCCACCATCGCCGCCTCGGAAAACGCCTTCAGCAAACCTGTCCACCAGGTCTGGGGCAGGAAAAAGCTGAGTACGAACAGCGCGGCGGCGCCGATGAAGAAGGCCAGCGCCAGCCGTTTCGATTGGTCGAGTTCGCGTTCTTTCGTCATGGGGCCACGGATGAGTTGTCTACATCGGCAATCCTATATGACTTGCGAGGCTTTCAGCTTTTCGATTGCCTGCGCGGACCAGCCCCAGTCGGCCAGGATCTCGGCGCTGTGCTGGCCGGGCGCGGCGGGCGCGCTGGCCACGTCGGGTGCGGTACGGCTGAAGCGCGGCGCCGGGGCCGGCTGGGTGACGCCGGCTAGCTCGACGAAGCTGCCGCGCGCGCGGTTGTGCGGGTGCCGCGGCGCTTCCGCCATGTCGAGCACGGGGGCGACGCAGGCGTCGGTCCCTTCCAGCAGCGTGCACCATTCGTCGCGCGTGCGGGTGGCGAACAGGGCGGCGAATTTCGCCTTCAGTTCCGGCCAGCGCTTCTGGCTCCACTGTTCCAGGAAATCCGGGTCGGTCGCACCGGTGAGGTCCAGCAGCCGGGCGTGGAACTGCGGTTCGATGGCGCCGACCGACAGGTACTTGCCGTCGCGGCAGGCGTAGGTGTCGTAGAACGGCGCGCCGCCATCGAGCATGTTGGCGGCGCGCGCATCGCTCCAGGAGCCGTGCGCGCGCAGGCCGTACATCATGGCGCCCAGCAGCGCGGAACCGTCGACCATGGCGGCGTCGACCACCTGGCCCTTGCCGGAACCGCGCGCTTCCAGGGCGGCGCAGACCACGCCGAAGGCGAGCATCATGGCGCCGCCGCCGAAGTCGCCGACCAGGTTCAGGGGCGGCGCGGGCGGGGTATCGGCACGGCCCATCGCATGCAGCATGCCGGACAGGGCGATGTAGTTCAGGTCGTGGCCGGCGGCCTGTGCCAGCGGACCGGTCTGGCCCCAGCCGGTGATGCGGCCGTAGACCAGCTTCGGATTGCGTGCCAGGCAGGCGTCGGGGCCGAGGCCGAGGCGCTCCATCACGCCGGGGCGAAAGCCTTCGAGCAGGATGTCGGCCTGTTCGACCAGCGTGAGGACGACTTCCTTCGCCGCGGGGTGCTTCAGGTCGAGGGCGAGGGAGCGGCGGCCGCGCGCCATGACGTCGTATTTGGTGCCGAGCGATGGGAACGGCGTTGCGGCGCCGGGCACGGGTTGGCGGTCGATGCGGATCACCTCGGCGCCCATGTCGGCCAGCATCATGGCGGCGAAGGGACAGGGGCCGATGCCGACCAGTTCGATGATCTTGATACCGTGGAGGGGTCCGGGCATGTGGTTGACAGTGTCGAATGAGCGGGCGGTGTCGTGGGGGGTTCGGGAACCCACCCTACGGTGATGGACGTTTCCGATTTATTCCGCAGCCGCGGGGCGGCGAGCGGTCACAAGGAACGGGCGATGATCTCTTTCATGATTTCGTTGGCGCCGCCGTAGATGCGCTGGACGCGGGCGTCCACGTACATCTGGGCGATCGGGTATTCGAGCATGTAGCCATAGCCGCCGAAGAGCTGCACGCATTGATCGACCACCTTGCATTGCAGGTCGGAGATCCAGTACTTGGCCATCGAGGCGCGTACCGTGTCCATGCAGCCGGCCAGCATGTCCTCGACGCAGCGGTCGATGAAGATGCGCGCCACCGTGGCTTCGGTTTTTATTTCGGCGAGCACGAAGCGCGTGTTCTGCATCTCGATCAAGGCCTGGCCGAAGGCGCGGCGTTCCTTCGCGTGCTCCACCGTCAGGTGCAAGGCGCGTTCGATGGCGGCCACGCCGGCCACGCCGATGATGGTGCGCTCGTAGGGCAGCTCGGTCATCAGCTGGGCAAAGCCCCTGCCCTCCCCGCCGCCGAGCACGTTCGCGAGCGGCACATGCGCGTCGTCGAAGAACAGCTCGCAGGTATCCTGGCCCTTCTGCCCGACTTTTTCCAGGATGCGGCCGACGCGGAAACCGGGATTGTCTCGCGTCTCCAGCAGCATCAGCGAGATGCCCTTCGCGCCACCGGCCGGGTCGGTCCTGGCCACCACCAGGATCAGGTCGGCCAGGTAGCCGTTCGAGATGAAGGTCTTGGCGCCGTTCAGGCGGTAGCCGTCGGCGCCGCGCACGGCCGTGGTGCGGATGCCTTTCAGGTCCGAGCCGGCGCCAGGCTCCGACATGGCGATCGCCGCCACCATCTCGCCGCTGGCCAGCCGCGGCAGGTAATGGCGCTTCTGTTCCTCGGTGCCCTGGTTCAGCAGGTAGTGGGCGACGATGGCGTGTACGTGCAACCCGAAGGCCATGTCGCCGGCGTAGCCCAGCTCCTCGAACACCACGGCCATGTGGGCGAAGCTGCCGCCGCTGCCGCCGTATTCCTCGGGGATGTCGGCGGCCAGCAGGCCCATCGCGCCCGCCTTGAGCCACAGCGCGCGGTCGACGTGCTGCTGCTGGCGCCAGCGTTCGGCGTGCGGCGCGATTTCGCTGGCGACGAAGCGGCGTACGGCGTCGCGGAACGATTCAAGCTCGGGGTTGCTCCAGGAAGGCGTGATCTCCATCTTCAGCCTGCCCGGTACATGGTGACGACACAGGCCCCACCCAGCCCCAGGTTGTGCTGCAAGGCCGTGCGCGCACCCGCGACCTGGCGCGCACCGGCGCTGCCGCGCAGCTGCTGGGTCAGTTCAAAACATTGCGCCAGGCCCGTGGCGCCGAGCGGGTGGCCTTTCGACAGCAGGCCGCCCGACGGATTGGTGACGACCTTGCCGCCATAGGTGTTGTCACCCTCGCGGATGAATTTGTCCGCGCCGCCTTCCGGACACAGGCCCAGGGCTTCGTAGGTGATCAGTTCGTTGTGGGCGAAGCAGTCGTGCAGTTCGATCACGTCGAGGTCGTCGGGGCCGATGCCGGCCTGTTCGTAGACCTTGGCGGCCGCTTCCCGGCTCATCTCGTAGCCGACCAGGCGCATCATGTCGTTCGCCTCGAAGGTGCTGGCGCGGTCGGTGGTCATGGCCTGGGCCGCGATGTGCACATCCGCGCGCAGGCCGCGCTTGCGCGCGAAGTCTTCCGAGACCAGCACGGCGGCGGCCGCGCCGCAGGTCGGCGGGCAGGCCATCAGGCGCGTCATCACGCCGGGCCAGATGGCAGGCGCGTCGAGCACGTCCTGGGCCGACACTTCCTTGCGAAACAGCGCCAGCGGATTGTTCACGGCGTGGCGGCTGGCCTTGGCGCGAATGCGCGCGAACGCTTCCAAAGGCGTACCGTACTTTTCCATGTGGGCAAGACCCGCACCGCCGAAGTAGCGCAGCGCCAGCGGAATCTCGGGCTTGCCGACCAGGCGGTCGGTGACGGCGTCGAAGTCGTCGAAGGGCGCCGGGCGGTCGGTGAAGACCGAGCCGAGCGCGCCGGGACTCATCTGCTCGAAGCCCAGCACCAGCACGCAGTCGAGCGCGCCGCTGGCGATGGCCTGGCGCGCCAGGAACAGGGCCGTGGAACCGGTCGAGCAGTTGTTGTTGACGTTGACGATGGGGATGCCGGTCATGCCGACGCCGTACAGCGCCTTCTGGCCGCAGGTCGAGTCGCCATACACGTAGCCGACGTAGGCCTGCTCGATGTCGTTGTAATCGATGCCGGCGTCCTGCAGCGCGGCGTGGGCAGCCTGCGCGCCCATCTGGTGATAAGGCGCGCTCGCGCCGGGCTTGGCGAACGGGATCATCCCGACGCCGGTCACGACTACCTTGCTCATGCTTGTCTCCTGATTGGAATGCGAGCTGTCTGCTCTTTTTTGTCGTTCGATTATAGACAGATACCGCCGCGTGGGAAGCGGCTGGCGGTCGAGGCCCTTCTCTATTTTTTCCCCGGCCTGACGGCTACGTCGCTTATACTGCTTTGATTCAACCTTGATAAGGAGCCGTACTGCATGCATCATGAACTCAGTCTGATCACCACCATTGCCGCCGCGCTGGGCTTCGGCCTCATTTTCGGGATGATTGCCATCCGCCTGAAACTGCCCGCGCTGGTCGGCTATCTCGCCGCCGGCGTCCTGATCGGTCCCGCCACACCGGGTTTTGTGGCCGACATGTCGCTGGCATCGCAATTGGCGGAGATCGGGGTGATGCTGCTGATGTTCGGTGTCGGCCTGCACTTCTCGCTGCGCGACCTGCTCGACGTACGCAGGATCGCCCTGCCCGGCGCGGTGCTGCAGATCGCCGTCGCCACCGCGATGGGCATGGTGATGTCGCACTTCTGGGGCTGGAGCTGGGGCGCCGGCCTGGTGTTCGGCCTGGCGCTGTCGGTGGCCAGTACCGTGGTGCTGCTGCGCGCGCTCGAAAGCCGCGGCGTGCTCGACTCCATGAACGGCCGCATCGCGGTCGGCTGGCTGGTGGTCGAAGACCTGGTGACGGTGCTGGTGCTGGTCCTGCTGCCGGCGCTGGCCGGCCCGCTGGGCGGCAAGGGCGCGGGCGGCGACGAGTCGATCTGGCTCGCGCTCGGCAAGACCCTGCTGCAGGTGGGCGCCTTTGTCGCCTTCATGCTGATCGTCGGCCGCAAGCTCTTTCCGTGGTTCCTGTGGCGCGTGGCCAAGACCAATTCGCGCGAGCTGTTCACCCTGGCGGTGATCGCCGCCGCCGTCGGCATCGCCTTCGGCTCCTCGCACCTGTTCGGCGTGTCGTTCGCGCTGGGCGCCTTCTTCGCCGGCATGGTGCTGCGCGAATCGGAACTCTCGCACCGCGCCGCCGAAGAATCCCTGCCGCTGCGCGACGCGTTCTCGGTGCTGTTCTTCGTGTCGGTCGGCATGCTGTTCGACCCGATGGTCATCGTCGAGAGCCCACTGAAGGTGCTGGCGGTGGTCGCGGTCATCATCTTCGGCAAGTCGATCGCGGCCATGCTGCTGGTACTGGCGCTGCGCTATCCGCTGAATACCGCGATCACGGTGTCGGCCAGCCTGGCGCAGATCGGCGAGTTCTCCTTCATCCTGGCGGCGCTGGGCATTTCGCTGGAACTGATGCCGCAGGAAGGGCAAAGCCTGATCCTGGCCGGCGCCATCATCTCGATCGCGGTGAACCCGCTGCTGTTCACGGCCATCGAGCCGCTGCAGCGCTGGCTGCGCGCCAATTCCGCCGCGGTGCGCAAGCTGGAAAGCTCGCCCGATCCGCTGGCCGAACTGCCGATGAGCGTGCCGCACGAGCGCCTCACCGGCCAGGTGGTGCTGGTCGGTTACGGGCGCGTGGGCCGGCGCATCGCCGACGGCCTGACGGCGCAAGGCATCCATTACGTGGTGGCCGAGCAGAACCGCGAGATCGTCGACGCCCTGCGCAAGCGCGAGCAGCCGGCGGTGGTGGGCAATGCGGCGGAGCCGGCGGTGCTGATCCAGGCCCACATCGCGCGCGCGGCGGTGCTGGTGATCGCCACGCCGGACACCTTCCATGTGCGCAGCATGATCGAGACGGCGAAAGCGCTCAATCCGGGGATTCGCGTGGTGGTGCGTACGCATAACGAGCAGGAAGCCGAGCTGCTGCGCGAGGATACCGGCGGCAAGGTGTTCCTGGGCGAGCACGAGCTGGCGGGGAGCATGACGCGCTATGTGCTCGATACCCTGAAGGATGTGCAGCACGCGCATTGACCGGGATCGTCGGCGTACCGTAGGGTGGGGTCTTCAAGGCTGGGGGCCTCAACGACGAGGCGCCCACCATACGTGAACCGCTTGCGCCATGAATAAAAAAAGCCCGCCGGCGCATTGCGCTCGGCGGGCTTTTTTCAGTCGACGTCGGGTTTAGGCGGCAACCATCTCGCCGGTTTCGGCGCACAGCTTCAGGTTGGCATGCTTCGGTGCGAACTGCAGCAGCTCCTTGCGCTCTTCCAGCAATTCGAACACGGCGTCCTTCGACAGCACGTACTGGTCGAGCAGCGTGTCCTTGATCGATTCGATCATGGCGCGGTAGTCGCGCATCGCGCCCAGGGTGTAGCTGTACAGTTCGTCGGCCTTGTCTTCCATCTGGCGCAGGGTGTGCTCGCCGCTGGCGTCGTTCTGCAACTGGCTGTAGTCGATCTTCGAGCGCGAGTACATCGACAGGCGGTTGACCATCAGGTTCAGCATCTTGGTCACTTTCTCGATGTCGTTCTGGGCGCCGACCGAGATGCCGCGCGCGCCGTAGAACAGCTCTTCGGCCGCCATGCCGCCGTACAGGCCGATCACGTCGCGCTCGAGTTCCTCCAGCGTGCGCAGCGACATGTCGTCACCCGACTGCAGCACGTAGCCGAGGGCGCCGATCTTCGACACGGCTTCGGTCGAGATCTTCAGCAGGTGCGACTTTTCCTTCACTTCGGCCAGCGACAGGCCGGCGCGCAGGTGCGGGTCGATCTGCATGAAGAAGTGGCCAAGTTCGTGCAAGGCGATGCGCTCGCGCTGCTTGTGCTTCTCGGCGGTGGTGGCGCGGTCGGTCAGGCCGATGGTGGCGCGCTCGTAGGCGCGGAACAGCAAATCGGTGTTGATGATCGTCTTTTCCTGGATCGACAGCATCGATGCGCGCTCGACCACGGTTTCCAGCAGCGCCGGGCTCAGGTTCTGGGTGATTTCCGCCACCTGGTCCAGGTCGAGGTCGTCGTAGTCGACCAGGCCCGGCTTCTTGCGCGCCAGGAAGCTGCGCAGCAGTTCGCGCCGTTCCATCTTGTTCGGCAGGCGGAAGTTGATCTTCACCGAGAAGCGGCGCAGCATCGCTTCATCCATCTCGGTCGAGGCATCGTCGAAGTTCGAGGCGATGATCCAGATCACGTTCTGGCCCTTGTCGCTCTTCACGCCGTCCAGCAGACCCAGCAGGGTATTCGCGGTGTCGTCTTCCCACTTCTTTTCGCTGCGGCCGCGCGGCATGAACAGGCTCTGGCCTTCGTCGAGGAAGATGATGCACTTTCCCTTGGCGCAAGCCTTGCGGTACAGGGCGTTCAGGGCCTTCGAGCCGCCGCCGACGTAACCCGATTCCAGGGCCGAACCCGAGGCCGAGATCAGCGGCATGTTCAGGCGCTTGGCCAGGTAGCCGACCAGCTTGGTCTTGCCGGTACCGGCGGGACCGGTCAGCATCACATTGAACGGCTTGTCGATGTTGTGCGACGCATACTCGTCGCGGTTGCGGATCATGTCTTCCAGGTGCAGCACTTCCTGCTTGATGTCCTCCATGCCGATCAGGTCGTCCATGCTGCCCTTCAGCTTGTCCGGGCTGATCATGGTCGAGCTGGCGCCCATGCCCGGGATGCCGAACTTCAGGCAATACACGATCAGGAGCAGCAGCACGATCTCGAAGGCGTGGCGCTTCAGGAAGTCGACGGCGTGGGCGCCGGCCGAACCTTCTTCCTCCAGCACGGCCTTGTGCGAGGCCAGGAAGTCATCCTTGGCGATCGAGTAGGGAATCGCGTTCTTCAACAGGACTTCGCGCTCCAGGCTCAGGTGCGAGGTGCTCGGCACCTTGACCACGTGCAGTTCGGGCGAACCCTTGAACTTGAACACGTAACGCGGCGACTCCGACAGCGGCTTGGCCACCATCAGGTAATCGAGCTTGTCCTTCTGGGCGGCCAGGCGCGTGATTTCGGAAATGTCCTGCGAGTGGACGACGGGGCTCGGATCTTGCGGCTTATCCGCCGACCAGATCGCGACGCCGGCCATCGCACCCAGCACGACGGCGGTGGCGATGCGGACGTACACATTCTTGAATGCAATCTGGAGTCGGGCAAAGTTGGGCATATTCGGTACTCTACGGATGTATGGTGCGCGTGATGCAACAGTGCGTTGGTGCGGGGGCGGCCTTCCGGGGTGCGCTTGTCGGAATGGCGGCGGCCGGGCTTGCTCGAGGGCCGCATGAAGTCGAAGAGATAAGCATTCGACATCTTTTTGATGCCGGTAGGCAACAGGGATAGGGAGACTATACCCGTAAAGAAATCGGAGATGTATACGGGAAGCTTAAATTTTTCTGATCGTCCGCATAGCTGGAAAGCCTGATAAGCGAAATCGTTATAAGCCTGTTAAAAGTATCGATAAAGCGTCTATCCATAGCGACAAGAGCTTGATACCGTTTTAACGGTTTACCTGCCAAGTATTGATATGTTGATATGCCCCGCCTGCCAGCGTGTCGCATTTCTTTAACATGGCAAAGGATCAGACCTCGTGCAGCGTCCGATTCTCACTGCACTCCATTCGCGGATCGAAAACGAAACGAACACGCTACGCTCAGCGCTTTTTTGTTATGCTTTTTGAATAGCCGGTGGCGTATGCGGGCTTGCCTTGGTTTCCCGCGAGGCGTTTGTACCCAGCAATATCTGCTTGGAAGGAAACGATCGTGAACAGACTCTTGTTTGTCCTGGCGCTGGGCTTCGCAGCCGGTGGCGCGGCGCAGGCTGCCGTCATCGACCTGTCGTCCGCGGAGCATGCCCCACGCGCCCAGGTAAGCGACCTGGTCCCTCTACCCCATCTCGAGGTCATTGCTCCGCCGGCACACATGTCCGAGTTGCCGGAGCCGGAAGTGTTCGCCATGATGCTGGTCGGCCTGGTGCTGCTCGGCTACCGGGTGCGCCGGCGCGACAGCAGCGAAAAGTTCAAATAAATAGCGCGCTCAACCGGGCCGGATCAGGCCCCACGCGACGTGGACGATTTGGGCGACATCGGCGCCGCTTCCGTACACAGCGCATACAACTTGCACAGGGTATTCCAGTTGCGTGAGGTCGTCGTGTCGTTCAGCAGCTTGCCGAGCGCGGCCGCTGCAGGGCTGTCGAGCACCCCGTCCGGACACCAGACATAGGCGGCGCGCTGGCCGACGGCCAGGGCGCCATCGCCCCAGTCGCGTTCGCACAGCGGCGCGATCGCCGCGCGCGCGGAGGCGTCCGGCAGCAGGAAGACCAGCAGGCGCGCGTGGTCGGCGGCCAGCGGCAGCAGGGTATTTTCCGCCAGCACGGCGGCCAGATCCTCCGCGGCCAGCACCATCACGCGCGCCGCCACGCCGAGCTTCAGCACCATCGCTTCCTCGATGGCGCTGGCGGCAAGCAGCGGATCGATGTCGTCGGCCCCGAACACGATGTTCCCGCTGTTCAGGAGGCTGCGCACGTCCTTGTGGCCGAGGTCGGCCACCAGGGTGCGCAGGTCGGCCATGGCCACGCGCTTGGCGCGGCCTACGTTAATGCCGCGTAGCAGGGCGATATAGCGTTTGCTTGTCATGCTGCCATGTTACCGCCGCCCCGGCCGGGCCGCATTATTTTTGTTTCAACCGCTTAGTTCAGCAGACCCTCGGCACGCAGGGCGGCCTGGACGGCCGGACGGGCGCCGATACGCGCGCGGAAGGCCTGCAGTTGCGGCCAGTCGGCCAGGCTGAACTTGACGACGTCGGCCCAGCCCAGCACGGTGAACAGGTAGGCGTCGGCGATGCTGAACTGGCCACCGGCCAGGAATTCGCGGCCCTCGAGGTGGCGCGCAACGTGCGAGAAGCGCAGCGCCAGCATGTTGCGGGCCTTGGCGCGCATGTCGTCGGTGGCGTCCGGCTTGAACAGCGGGTTATAGTTCTTGTGCAGTTCGGTGGAAATGTAGTTCAGCCAGCTAAGGGCTTGGTAACGCTCGATCTGTCCGACGGCCGGCAACAGCTTTGCCTGCGGCGCCAGTTCGGCCACGTACTGGACGATGGCCGGGCCTTCGGTCAGCACCACGCCATTGTCCAGTTCGAGCGCCGGCACGTATCCGTTCGGATTGATGGCGCGGAAGTCCGCGCCGCCGGCCGTCAGTTTCTTGCCGAGGTCGACGCGCTCGGTGGTAAAGGCCAGGCCTGCTTCGAGCAGGGCGATGTGCGGGGACAGCGAGCAGGCGCCGGGGCTGAAATACAGTTTCATGAGAAATCCTTTGTCTGGGTGTGGGGGCACGGCGGACACGCCGGCCGGCCCGGCAAGCAGCTAAGCCACGCCAGGGCAGCGCGAGAATACCGTAATCGGAACCAGCTTGCTTGGGACTGCTCAATCCCTCTTTTCACCCGCCGGACGCGGACGAATACCGGCCTGCCCATATGGGCGCCGGAAATAAACTACGCGGAAATAGATTCGTCCCGAAAGGACAAGGAAGGAAAAACCGGCAGCGTGCGCGGCGCCTAATGCGCCGGGCAGCTGCCGCGCATAACCGATGGCACGGCAAAAAAATCTGCCATGCCGCCGGTCTTAGTGCGCATAATTACCGGTCGACGAAGAAGCTTCGTTACCTTGTGGCTGTTGCTGCTGCTGTTGCTGCTGGGCTGCTGCGGCGGCCTGGGCTGCCTTCTCTTCTGGCTTCGGGCGGCCTTGTGCGTCCGACAGGCGGTACTTGGTGCGGCGGTCGCCCATCAGGTCGCGCAGGTCGCGGATGCTCATGCCGGTGACTTCGTGCATGCGGATCAGCAGCGAGGCGCCGACCGGCAGGCGGTGGTGGCGGATCTTGCTGATGACCGGCGGGGCCACTTCCAGCATGCGCGACAGCGCAGCGTCGTTTTTCAGTTGCATCTTGCCGAGCAGAATGTCGAGCAGATGGTTGGGGTTGTAGCTTTCCTGTGAAGACAAAGCATGATGTGCCATGATTTTTACCTCGTGAGTGTGGTTTAAAATAGTCCGTTACGAACTTTGTTAAGACTGTGCTTCTATCAACATAAGTTCCGAACACGCTCTTGAGCCAACAGTCAAAACAAGTCTGAAGAACAAGTCTGAAGCTTCGCTTAAGAAACATGCCGGAGCGCATGCGCTCTGCTTAACACTCCCCCAAACGCACTTGTCTTTCAAACAAATTATCAGACCCGCACAGTATTTGAACATCCGTCCTGAGCACATGAGTCATTGTTGGAAATCAAGCTATCGTGTGGAAAGCTTGTCACATAGGCATTTCAACACATGGGGATTATTTGTGGCGCACGCAAGAGATTTCTTCCATTAATTTGTGTGAAAGAATTTGTGTGGAACGTATTGATTTACAACAGGAAATATCTTGAGCAAAGCCTGACTCTGCCTTGCGCCCCGCGTTTTGATTCCTCAGCGCAATTTAACAATCTGAATAGAATAACAATGCTGTCGAGCCAAGCAATTTTTGATTCTTGGTAGCATTAATTCCACCCTCCCGCACGCCGCTTTTCGGCCCCAAACAGGGATTTACGGTAAACTCGCTTGACGCTTTGGCAAAGCGCGAGCCTTTCTTTTAACGAAGCATTCCATGCAGAAAAAAGTATTTATCAAGACCTTCGGTTGCCAAATGAACGAGTACGACTCGGACAAAATGGCGGACGTGCTCGGCGCGTCCGATGGTCTCGTGCGCACCGACAAACCGGACGACGCCGACGTCATCCTGTTCAATACCTGCTCGGTGCGCGAAAAGGCGCAGGAAAAAGTCTTTTCCGACCTCGGCCGCCTGCGCGAACTGAAGCGCCAGCGCCCCGACCTGATCATCGGCGTCGGCGGCTGCGTGGCTTCGCAGGAAGGGCAGGCCATCGTCAAGCGCGCCCCGCACGTCGACATGGTGTTCGGCCCGCAGACCCTGCACCGCCTGCCGCAGATGATCCGCGAGCGGCGCAGCAGCGGCACCGCCCAGGTCGACATCAGCTTCCCGGAAATCGAGAAGTTCGACCACCTGCCCCCGGCCAAGGTCGAAGGCCCGGTCGCCTATGTGTCGATCATGGAAGGCTGCAGCAAGTATTGCAGCTACTGCGTCGTGCCTTACACCCGGGGCGAGGAAGTCTCGCGCCGCTTCGAGGATGTGCTGACCGAAGTGGCCGGACTGGCCGCCCAGGGCGTGAAGGAAATCATGCTGCTCGGCCAGAACGTGAATGCCTACCGCGGCGCCATGGAGGGCGGCGCGCCGGGTGAGACTGCCGACTTTGCCCTGCTGCTGGAATACATCGCCGATATTCCCGGCATCGAGCGCCTGCGCTTCGTCACCAGCCACCCGAAGGAATTCACCCAGCGCCTGATCGACGCCTTTGCCAGGATCCCGCAACTGGTCAACCATTTGTACCTGCCGGTGCAGCACGGTTCCGACCGCATCCTGCAAGCCATGAAGCGCGGCTATACCGGCCTCGAATACAAATCGATCATCCGCCGCATCCGCGCGGTGCGTCCGGATATTACGATCTCGTCCGACTTCATCGTCGGCTTCCCGGGCGAAACCGATGCCGATTTCGACGCCATGATGAAGCTGGTGCAGGACGTCGGCTTCGATAACAGCTTCAGCTTCATCTTCAGCAAGCGCCCGGGCACCCCGGCCGCGAACCTCGAAGACGACACCCCGCACGAGGTCAAGCTGGCGCGCCTGCAGCGCCTGCAAGCCCAGATCGACGTGAATACCCGCAAGCTCAGCGCGGCCATGGTCGGCACCGTCCAGCGCATCCTGGTCGAAGGACCGTCCAAGCGCGACCCGAACGAACTCCAGGGCCGCGCCGAAAACAACCGCGTCATTTATTTCGCCCCGGGTGTTGCCGGCGACGCACTGATCGGCCAGCTGGTCGACGTGCGCGTGACCGACACCCTGGATTACTCCCTGCGCGGCGAACTCGTCGCCAATCTCGATACGATTGCCAAAGCCAGTTGAAAACCACTCCTACCCAGCCTTCGTACTTCATTCCCGAGCCGCTCGATAACACGCGGCTCGCCCACCTGTGCGGTCCGCTCGACGAAAACCTGCGCCAGATCGGTGCGGCCCTCGACGTGACCATCTTCCGCCGCGGCGAGAAATTCATCGTCACCGGCGCCAACGCCGAGCGCGCGGTCGAGCTGCTCGAACGCTTCTATGCGGTGGCGAACAAGGTCGTGCCGATCGAGGAGGTGCAGCTGGCCCTGGTGGAACAGCGCGCCGGCCTGCGTCCGACCATCGAAGGCGCCAGGCGCAACGAACCCGCCGATGCCGCCTCCCAGGCCGCGTCCCCGTCTGAAAAAGCGCCTCACGCCGATGCCGAAGGCGAAGACAACCCGGAACTGGTCAGCCCGACCCTGAAGACCCGCCGCAGCGATTTGCGCGGCCGCACGCCGCACCAGATCCAGTACCTGCGCGCCGTGCTCGAGCACGACATCAGCTTCGGCATCGGCCCGGCCGGTACCGGCAAGACCTATCTCGCCGTCGCCTGCGCGGTCGATGCGCTCGAGCGCGACGCGGTAAAGCGCATCATCCTGACCCGTCCGGCGGTGGAAGCCGGCGAGCGCCTCGGCTTTTTGCCGGGCGACATGAGCCAGAAGGTGGACCCTTACCTGCGCCCGCTGTACGACGCTTTATATGATCTGCTCGGTTTCGACCGTACCCAGAAGCTGTTCGAAAAGCAGGTGATCGAGATCGCGCCGCTGGCCTACATGCGCGGCCGCACGCTGAACCACGCCTTCGTGATCCTGGACGAAGCCCAGAACACGACGGTGGAACAGATGAAGATGTTCCTCACGCGTATCGGCTTCGGCAGCAAGGCCGTGGTCACCGGCGACGTGACCCAGGTCGATTTGCACAAGACCCAGCGCTCGGGCCTGGTCGACGCCATGCACGTGCTGCGCGACGTGCGCGGCATTGCGTTTTCCCAGTTCTCCAGCGCCGACGTGGTGCGCCACCCGCTGGTGGGCCGCATCGTCGACGCTTACGACAAGGCCAGCGAAGTCCAGGAACTGGGCGCCCTTCCTAAAACCACGACTGCCCGCAATGCAAGAAAAAAAACATAGTCTCGAACTCGACGTCCAGTACCCGGACGCGCGCCTGGAAACCACCATCACGCCGGAGATGGTGGAACGCTGGGTGCGTGCCGCCCTGCTCGGCCCGGCCGAACTGGCGATCCGCTTCGTCGACGCCGCCGAGGGCCAGACCCTGAACCGCGACTACCGCGGCAAGGACTACGCCACCAACGTGCTGACCTTTGCCTACAACGAAGGCGAGGAACTGGCCGAGGACGACCCTGTGCAGGCCGACATCGTGCTGTGCACCGACGTACTGCAGCGCGAATCCGAGGAGCAGCAGAAGACGCTGGAAGAACACGCGGCGCACCTGGTGGTGCACGGCGTGCTGCATGCCCAGGGCTACGACCATGAGCATGACGAGGAAGCCGAGGAGATGGAACAGTTCGAGCGCGATGTGATGGAAGCGCTGGGCTATCCGGATCCGTACGCGGAGAAATAAGCATCGGCGTGGCCGGCGGTTCACGCATGCGTGAACCGCCGATGCCGTCCTACGCCTGCATTACACTTTCAACTGCTCCCCGATCGGCAACTTGCGAATCCGCTTGCCGGTCGCCGCGAACACCGCATTCGTGAGCGCCGGTGCAATCCCCGCCGTGCCCGGCTCGCCGATCCCGCCCGGCTCGTCGCGGCTGTTGACGATGTGTACCTCGACCACAGGCGCCTCGTGGATGCGCATCATGCGGTAGTCGCCAAAGTTGGTCTGCTGCACCCTCCCCTTGTCGAGCGTGATCTCGTTCCACAGCGCCGCCGAGGCGCCGAACACGATCCCGCCTTCCATCTGGGCGATGATGCCGTCCGGATTGATCGCCTGCCCGCAATCGACCGCGCACACGACCCGGTGCACGCGCACGTCGCCGTCCGGGCCGACCGACACTTCGGCCACCTGCGCCATGTAGCTGCCGAAGGCAAACTGGGTCGACACCCCGCGCCCGACCTTGCGCCCGGCAACCGGCTTCAAGGGCTTGCCCCAGCCCGCCTTTTCCGCCGCCAGGTTCAGCACGCCCAATGTACGCGGCGATTTTTCCAGCAGGGCGCGGCGGAAGGCCACCGGGTCCTGCCTGGCCGCCTGGGCCAGCTCGTCGATGAAACTCTCGACCACGAACACGTTATGGGTCGGGCCGACGCCGCGCCAGAAGGCGGTCGGCACGCCCGGCGGTTCGTGGCGCACGTATTCCACGCGCATGGCCGGAATCGCGTACGGCAAATCGGCCGCGCCCTCGACCGCGTCCGGATCGACGCCGTTCTTCACCGCCGGCGGCGCGAAGCGCGCCATGATCGAGGAACCGGTCACGCGGTGGAACCAGGCCGCGGGTTTACCCTTGTCGTCCAGGCGCGCCGACAGGCGGTCCACGTAATAAGGCCGATACATGTCGTGCTGGATATCCTCCTCGCGGGTCCAGATGAACTTCACCGGCCCCTTGGCCAGCTTGGCGAAGGACACCGCCTGGATCACGTAGTCGACTTCCAGGCGGCGCCCGAAGCCGCCGCCAATATAATAGTTATGCACCTTGACCTTCTCGACCGGCAGCCCGGACACCTTGGCCGCCGCGCCCTGGGCCAGGGCCGGCACCTGGGTACCCACCCAGAGGTCGCAACCGTCGGCGCGCAAGTCGACGGTGCAATTGATCGGCTCCATGGTCGCATGCGCCAGGAAGGGCAGCTCATAGACCGCCTCGATCTTGCGCCCGCCCTCCTCGGCCAGCACCTTGAGCGCATTGCCTTCGTCGCGCGCCACCGCGCCTTCGCCCTGCGACGCCTCCAGCATGTCGGCGACGATGCCGCGCGAGGCGACGCCGGCGTTGGCGCCGTCCTCGAAACGCGGCGCGGCAGCCGCCAGTCCTTGCTTCGCGGCCCAGAAATGGTCCGCCACCACGGCCACCGCGCCTTCCAGGCGCAGCACCTGGCGCACGCCCTTCACCGCCATCGCCTTCTGCTCGTCCAGCGCCACCAGCTTGCCGCCGGTGACCGGCGACGCGGCCACGGCGGCAATGCCCATGTTCGGCAGGCGCGCATCGATGCCGAACTGGGCCGTACCATTCACCTTGGCCGGCGAATCCAGGCGGCGCATGGCCTTGCCGATCAGGACGAACTGCTCGGGTTCCTTCAGCTTGACGTTCTTCGGCAGCTCCATGGTCGAGGCCGCGTCGACCAGTTCGCCGAAGTGGGCCGAGCGGCCCGACGCCTGGTGCCGCACCGTGCCGGCCACCACCTGCAAGTCGGCCGTGTCGACATCCCATTGTTTCGCGGCCGCCTGCACCAGCACGCCGCGCACCATGGCGCCGGCTTCGCGCAGCGGCTTCCAGGCGCCGCGTACCGAGGTCGAGCCGCCGGTCACCTGGCCGCCCAGCAGCGGGTCGGCATACAGTTCGTTGTTGGCCGGCGCCTGTTCCAGCTTCACCTTGGCAAGGTCGGCGCCGAGTTCCTCGGCCAGCAGCATCGGCATCGAGGTAAAGGTGCCCTGCCCCATTTCCACCTTGTGGATGATGAGGGTCACGATGCCGTCGCGGTCGATGCGGATGAAGGCGTCGCGCGCCAGCCCGGCCGGAGTGTCGGAGTGCCTGGTCGACGCTTCGCCGACGGCTTTTTCCGGCGGCGCTTCCTTGCGGTCGCCTTCCTCCCTGCAGCCGAACAGCGAGAAACCGAACAGCAGGCCGCCGCCGGCGGTGGCGCCGAGTTGCATGAAACGGCGACGTGAAGTAGGGACAGCAACAGCGCGTTGTTCTTTTTTGACCTGGCTCATATGCGCTCCTTATTTGGCGGCGGCGATCTTGATCGCGTGACGGATGCGTCCATAGGTGCCACAGCGGCAGATATTCCCGCTCATGGCGTTGTCGATGTCGCTGTCGCTCGGCTTCGGCGTGGTTTTCAGCAGGGCCGTGGCCGACATGATCTGGCCCGACTGGCAGTAGCCGCACTGCACCACGTCGATCTGGCGCCAGGCGTCCTGCACCTTCGCTCCCACCGGGTCGTTGCCGACCGCCTCGATGGTAACGATCTGTTTACCGACCGCGCTCGAAACCGGCGTGATGCAGGAACGGATCGCCTGGCCGTCGAGGTGGACGGTACAGGCGCCGCACAGCGCGACGCCGCAGCCGAACTTGGTGCCGGTCAGGCCGGCAACGTCGCGCAGGGCCCACAACAGGGGCATGTCGTCGGGCACGTCGAGGGTCGTGGTGTTGCCGTTGATGGTGAGGGCGGGCATGGGCGCTCCTTTGACAAATAATCATCGAAATATAATGCAAGTCGGCGCGGCTTGCTGGCGCCGGCCAAACGGCGCACGCCTGCGCAAGATTCGGGCAAGGCCGCTTTTGGTGTATGCTTATGCCCATCGCAACAACGGCTTCACGCCAACTATGCCCGAGTATCCCAGTGACGTCCGATCGGACGCCAAACCCCACCGGTCGCTCTTCGAACGACTGACCGCACTCATCTCCCCTGAGCCAGAAAATCGCACCGAGCTGCTCGAAGTGCTGCACGAAGCACACGAGCGCAACCTGATCGACGCCGACGCCCTGTCGATGATCGAAGGCGTGTTCCAGGTTTCGGACCTGTCGGCGCGCGACATCATGGTGCCGCGTTCCCAAATGGACGTGATCGACATCACCGACCCGATCGAGGAATGGCTGCCGATCGTGCTGGAAACCCAGCACTCGCGCTTCCCCGCCATCGAAGGCGAACGCGACAAGGTGGTCGGCATCCTGCTGGCCAAGGATTTGCTGCGCTACTACACCGAGAAGACCTTCGACGTGCGCGCCATGCTGCGCCCGGCGATCTTCATTCCCGAGTCGAAGCGCCTGAACGTGCTGCTGCGCGACTTCCGCGCCAACCACAACCACATGGCCATCGTCGTCGACGAATACAGCGGCGTGGCCGGCCTGATCACCATCGAGGACGTACTGGAACAGATCGTCGGCGACATCGAGGACGAATACGACTTCGACGAGGAAGAAGACAATGTCCTGTCGATCAAGGAAGGCCAGCAAGGCCCGCGCTGGCGCGTGAAAGCGCTGACCGAGATCGAGCAGTTCAACGAAGAAATCGGCGCCGACTTGCCGGAAGACGAAGCCGATACCATCGGCGGCTTCGTGGCCAGCCACCTCGGCCGCATGCCGCACAAGGGTGAAGAATTTACCTTGGGCAACCTGCAATTCGAGGTGCTGCGCGCCGACGCCCGCCAGATCCACGTGCTGCTGGTCGAAAAACTGCCGCCGTCCCTGCACAACAGCGACGACGACTGATGTTGTTGCGTCGCCGTTCAGGTCCAGCCGCGGCCGCATCGGCCGGTCCCGCTGCACGCGGGACGACACCGCCCGCCGCCTCCGTGGTCGTGGCGGCCCTCGCCGGCGGCGCCTCCCTGCTTTCCTTCGAGCCCTTCGGCTGGTGGCCGCTCCAGTTCGTCCTGCTGGGCTGGCTGTTCTACCAGGTCGGCCTGGGCAGCTCGGTCAAGCGCGCCACCCTGCTCGGCTGGGCCTTCGGCTTCGGCTGGTCGGTCGGCGCCATGTTCTGGCTGTACACCTTCATGACGCGCTTCGCCCACCTGCCGGCGATCCTCGGCGTGATCGGCGTGGTCCTGCTCGGCCTCTACATGGGCCTGTTCGGCGCCTTTGCCACGGGTATTTCGGCCTGGCTGCGCCAGCGCTGGTCGCTGCCGATCGCCGCCTTCGTGCTGCTGGTGCTGCCGGTGGCCTGGGGCGTGTCGGAATGGATGCGCGGCTGGGTGTTCACCGGTTTTCCCTGGTCGGTGTCCGGCTATGCGCACGACACCTCGCCGCTGGCAGGCTACGCGCCGCTGGTCGGCGTGTATGGCATCGGCGTGCTGGTGGCCCTGTGCGCCGGCTGCATCGTGATGCTGACCCAGCGCGCACGCGTGCCTGCCATTGCCCTGCTGGCGGTGGTCATGGCGGCCGGCGCCGGCCTGCGCACGGTTGAGTGGACCCAGGAAACGGGTATGCCGATTACAGTGCGCCTGTTGCAGGGGAATATTCCGCAAGACCAGAAGTTCGACTACGCCTTCCTGACCAGTATCCTGCAGCGCTACCACGGCATGATCACGGCCCAGCCGGCCGATTTGATCGCCACGCCGGAAACCGCGGTGCCCGTGTTCCGGCACCAGCTCGACCCGAGCTACCTGAACAGCCTGCAAGGCTTTGCCAGCGCCAACGGCAGCACCCTGGCCGTCGGCATGCCGCTGCTCGACGGGCCGCAACAGTACGCCAACAGCGTGATCACCATTGCCGCCACGCCGGGTGCAAAGGACTACCGCTACGACAAGGCCCACCTGGTGCCCTTTGGCGAATTCATCCCGCCGGGCTTCCGCTGGTTCACCGACATGCTGAATTTGCCGCTGAACGACGCCACCCGCGGCAAGGCGCTGCAGGCGCCGTTCGCCGTGAAGGACCAGCTGGTGCTGCCGAACATCTGCTACGAAGACGTGTTTGGTGAAGAAATCGCGTATCAATTGCGCGCGGCGCCGCGTCCGGCGACGATGCTGCTGAACATGTCGAACCTGTCCTGGTACGGCCAGTCCACCGCCGTGCCCCAGCACCTGCAGATCTCGCGCATGCGCACCCTGGAGACCGGCCGGCCGATGCTGCGCGCCACCAACGACGGCGCCACCGCCGTGATCGACCACCGCGGCCAGGTGACGCACCTGCTGCCCTTCTACACCGAAGGCACGCTGGCCGCCACCGTGCGCGGCACGACCGGCATGACACCCTTCATCCGCTTCGGCAACCTGGGCTTCCTGTTCCTCGGCGCACTGGCGCTGGCCGGTGCCTGGTTCGCCGGGCGCCATTACCGTCAAAAAAGGGCCAGTTCCGTATAGATGAGTCGAATCCGGTCCCAGAAGGCCGGTAAAACCCGCTAGAATTGGTCATTTGGCAAACTTACCGTGACCGCGGCTTCCATGCCCGCGGCGCCCCATCGAGATGCTCACATTCCAACAAATCATCCTGACCTTGCAAACCTACTGGGACAAGCAAGGTTGCGCCCTGCTCCAGCCGTATGACATGGAAGTCGGCGCCGGCACCTTCCACACCGGGACTTTTCTCCGCGCGATCGGTCCCGAGCCATGGCGCGCCGCCTACGTCCAGCCTTCGCGCCGCCCGAAAGACGGCCGCTACGGCGAAAACCCGAACCGCCTGCAGCACTATTACCAGTACCAGGTGGTCCTCAAGCCGGCGCCGGAAAACATCCTCGACCTCTACCTCGGCTCGCTCGAAGCACTGGGCCTGGACCTGAAGAAGAACGACGTGCGCTTCGTCGAGGACGACTGGGAAAGCCCGACCCTGGGCGCCTGGGGCCTGGGCTGGGAAGTCTGGCTGAACGGCATGGAAGTCACCCAGTTCACCTATTTCCAGCAAGTCGGCGGGCTGGACTGCAAGCCGGTGCTGGGCGAAATCACCTACGGCATCGAACGCCTGGCCATGTACCTGCAGGGCGTGGAAAACGTCTACGACCTGGTCTGGACCGAGTGGGAAGAAAAGGGTGCGGCCGGCGAACCGGTCAAGAAGACCCTGAGCTACGGCGACGTCTTCCACCAGAACGAAGTCGAGCAGTCGACCTACAACTTCGAACACGCGAACACCGAGCTGCTGTTCCAGGCTTTCGCGAATCACGAATCCGAAGCCAAGCGCCTGATCGAGCTGGAACTGACGCTGCCGGCCTACGAGCAGATCATGAAGGCCTCGCACAGCTTCAACATGCTGGACGCGCGCGGCGCCATCTCGGTAACCGAGCGCGCCGCCTACATCGGCCGCGTGCGCACCCTGTCGCGCCTGGTGGCCCAGGCCTATTACGATTCGCGCGAGAAGCTCGGCTTCCCCATGCTGCCCGCTTCTGCTGAAGCCGCTGCCAAGATTGCAGCCTGACCTTCGACCAGACAAGAACAGAACATGAACCAGACTCTCCTCGTCGAAATCCAGACCGAAGAACTGCCGCCAAAGGCGCTCGTCAAGCTCGGCACCGCGTTCGCCAACGGCATCGCGAACGGCCTGAAGGCGCGCGACTTCCTGGAAGCCGGCTCCGTCGTCACCGCCCACGCCACCCCGCGCCGCCTGGCCGTCGGCATCACGAACGTGCGCGCTACCTCGCCCGACAAATCGATCCGCGAAAAGGTGCTGCCGGTGTCCGTCGCCCTGGACAAGGAAGGCAATCCGAGCGCACCGCTGGCCAAGAAGCTGGCCGCCCTCGGTTTCCCCGACCTGCAGATCGGCGACCTCGAACGCGCCCAGGACGGCAAGGCCGAATCCTTCTTCTACACCTACACCGCAGCCGGCAGCGCAATCGCTGGTGCCTTGCAGGATATCCTGCAAGACACCGTAAATAAGCTGCCGATCCCGAAGGTCATGAGCTACCAGCGCCCGGACGGCGCCACCGTGCAGTTCGTGCGTCCGGTACACCTGCTGCTGGCCCTGCACGGCGACCAGGTACTGCCTTTGAACCTGCTCGGCCTGGAAGCCGGCCGCGTCACCATGGGCCACCGCTTCCTCTCGCACGGCGGCCAGATCACGGTGCCGCACGCCGACCAGTACGCAGCTGTGCTGGAAAGCGAAGGCAAGGTGCTGTCCTCTGCCGAGGCGCGCAAGGAAAGCATCCGCACCCAACTGCTGGAAAAAGCGGCCGGCGACCAGGTCTTGATGCCTGAATCGCTGCTCGACGAAGTGGCGGCCCTGGTCGAATGGCCGGTCGTTTATGAGTGCAAGTTCGAGGACGAATTCCTGGCCGTGCCGCAGGAATGCCTGATCCTGACGATGCAGACCAATCAAAAATACTTCGCCCTGACCGACGCTGCCGGCAAGCTGCGCTCGCGCTTCCTGATCGTGTCGAACATCGCCACCGACGATCCGTCGGCCATCGTCGGCGGCAACGAGCGCGTGGTGCGTCCACGCCTGTCCGACGCCAAGTTCTTCTTCGAGCAGGACAAGAAGAAGACCCTGGAATCGCGCCTGCCGCTGCTGGCCAACGTGGTCTACCACAACAAGCTGGGCACCCAGGCCGAGCGTACGGGGCGCGTCACGCGCCTGGCCGGGGCGATTGCCAAGCGCCTCGGCTACGACGTGCAACTGGCCGAGCGCGGCGCCCAGTTGGCCAAGGCCGACCTGCTGACCGACATGGTCGGCGAGTTCCCCGAGCTGCAGGGCATCATGGGCACCTACTACGCGCGCCACGACGGCGAGCACGAGGAAGTCGCCCTGGCCGCCTCCGAACACTACCAGCCGCGCTTTGCCGGCGACGCCCTGCCGACCACGAACACGGGTCTCGCAGTCGCCCTGGCCGACAAGCTGGAAACCCTGGTCGGCATCTGGGCCATCGGCCTGCAGCCGACCGGCGAGAAGGACCCGTTCGCATTGCGCCGCCACGCCCTGGGCGTGATGCGCATGCTGGTGGAAAAACGCCTGCCGCTGTCGCTGTCCGAATTGCTGGCTGACGCCGCGAGTGTCTTCGAAGGCCAGGCCGCATTCAAGGATCCAACCGCGGAGGTGAAAGCCTTCATGCTCGACCGCCTGCGCGGCATGCTGCGCGAGCGCGGCTTCACGCCGAACGAAGTCGAGGCCGTGCTGGCCCAGAACCCGGACCGCGTCGACGACGTCGTGCAGCGCCTGGAAGCGGTACAGGCCTTTGCCGCCCTGCCGGAGTCCGCCTCGCTGGCCGCCGCCAACAAGCGCATCACCAACATCCTCAAGAAGAACGAGGACGCGCTGCCGCAGGACGCCGCCATCAAGGCCGAGCTGCTGGTGGAACCGGCCGAGAGCGCACTGGCGCAGAAGATGCAGAGCCTGGAATCGAGCGTCGACAGCGCCTTTGCGCAAAGCGACTTCGCCGGCGCATTGAAAACGCTGGCCCGAATGCGCGACGAAGTCGACGCCTTCTTCAACGACGTGATGGTGATGGCCGAGGACCTGGCGCTGCGTAACAACCGCCTGGCCCTGCTGGCCGAACTGCACGGCATGATGAACCGCGTGGCCGACATCTCCAAGCTGGCCGCATAAGCAACCAGGCAATCACCAGGAAAGCAGTCGCATGAAGCTGATCATCCTCGACCGCGACGGGGTCATCAACCACGATTCGCCGGACTTCATCAAGAGTCCGGCCGAGTGGGTGCCGATTCCCGGCTCGCTTGAGGCGATCGCGCGCCTGAACCAGGCCGGCTACCGGGTCATCATCGCCTCCAACCAGTCCGGCATCGCGCGCGAGCTGTTCGACATGCCGACCCTGAACGCGATCCACCAGAAGATGCACAACGCCGCCCAGCTGGTCGGCGCCGACATCGACGCGGTCTTCTTCTGCCCGCATGCGGCCATCGACAACTGCGACTGCAGGAAGCCGAAGGCCGGCATGTTCGAGGAGATCAGCAAGCGCTTCAAGGTCAGCCTGAAAGGCGTGCCCACGGTCGGCGACTCGCTGCGCGACCTGCAGGCCGGCTTCATCAGCGGCTGCATTCCCTATCTCGTCTTGACCGGCAAGGGCGAAAAGACCCACCAGACCGGCGGCCTGCCTCCGGGCACCCAGGTCTTCCCGGACCTGGCCGCGATGGTTACTGCCTTCCTGAAATCACCGTCCACCACCAGCCCCACCTGACTCCGAAAGAGAGCACGTTCTTGCGTACCGTCGTCCCGTTCCTGCGTTCCCTGCTGTTTACCATCGTGATGGTGCTCGCCACCGTGGTCTGGGCCTGCGTCTGCTTCCTGGCCGCGCCCCTGCCCTATAACAAGCGCTTCTGGGTGACCTCGCGCTGGAACGTCTTCATCATCTGGTGCGCAAAAGTCATTTGCGGCATCCGCTACGAATTCAAGGGCTACGAAAACCTGCCGGACGCGCCGGCGGTGGTCCTGTCGAAGCACCAGTCGGCCTGGGAAACCATCGCCCTGCTACCGAATCTCACGCGCCCGCTGGTCTTCGTCTTCAAGAAGGAAATCCTGTACATCCCCTTCTTCGGCTGGGCCATGGCGCTCCTGCGCATGATCCCGATCGACCGCAAGGAAGGCAAGAACGCCTTTGCCCACGTGGTCCGGCACGGCAAGCGCCGCCTGGCCGACGGCCAATGGATCATCATGTTCCCCGAAGGGACGCGCATCCCTGTTGGAAAAAAGGGAAAGTACAAGAGCGGCGGCACCCGCCTGGCGATCGAAACCGGCGCAGTTGTCGTGCCGATCGCGCATAATTCAGGTGAGTGCTGGCCGAAAAATTCGTTCATCAAGCGTCCCGGTTTGGTGACCGTCTCGATCGGCAAGCCGATATCGCCGCTGAATCACACTCCCGACAGCCTGATGCAAGAGGTCGAAAATTGGATAGAATCAGAAATGCGCGTCATTTCGCCCCACGCCTACACAGGTGGCTGAACGAAGTTGGCGCCCTGATCACAGCCCCATCCAAGCAGCAAAGCATGAACTCCCCCAAGATCAACGGGCCCCAACTGGACTTGTTCGCACGCGAGCTGATCGCACCGGACCTGATGGCGCCCAAGGCGCCGGCCGCCAGGCCGGTGCCGCCCCCGCCCCAGCCCCTGTTCAAGGCGCCGCCCAGCCCTCCCCGCATC
>Ga0308166_1000653_pt1 | contig 43992 bp, 41 predicted proteins | sample PhyCR2_2_FD_202137 | JGI IMG/M metagenome (GOLD analysis project Ga0308166, IMG submission 202137) | Phyllosphere microbial communities from UC Gill Tract Community Farm, Albany, California, United States - DLSLCC.R2 | ecosystem: Host-associated > Plants > Phyllosphere > Unclassified | place...
GCGGCAGCGCGCCCCAGTCGAAGGTGTCGGCGTCCGCGAACGTGACGAGATCGACGTCGAACAGCGTGGCCAGCATGGCCGCGATGGCGCTGGCCGGCACGCCCGCTTCCGAGACGCCGTCGCTGACGACGTCCTGGCGCGCCACCAGGCGCACCTTCGTCCCCGGCGCCGGCCGCGGCGGCGTGCCGCGTGCCGTCAGCGCGCGGCGCCACGCGTCGTTCATCAGCGCGCGGTCCGCGTCTTCCGTCGCATACGGCGCGCTCTGCGCCGGATAGGCGGCGGCGAGACGGTCGAGGCGATCCAGGCGCGCCTGCACGTCGGCCGGCGGCAGGCGGCCGTCGGCGATGGCGGCGGCGATCGCGTCGAGTGTCGCTTCCTGCGTGGCGCGGCTGCCGATCGCCATCACCATGTCCGCGCCGGCAATGAGCGCGTTGACGGCGGCCTCGCCGGCCGCGTAACGGTGCGCGATCGCGTGCATGTCCATGCCGTCCGTGATGATCACGCCGTCGTAGCCCCAGCGCGCGCGCAGCAGGTCCGTCAGGATCGCGCGCGACATCGTGGCCGGATTGTCCGGGTCGAGGGCCGGGTAGACGATGTGCGCCGTCATCATCGCCGGCGCATGCGCTGCGGCCGTGCGGAACGGCGCGAATTCGAAGCGTTCCAGCTCGGCCAGCGGCTTGTCGACGGTCGGCAGGTCGCGGTGCGAATCGACGTGCGTGTCGCCGTGGCCGGGGAAGTGCTTGACGCAGCAGGCGACGCCTGCGTCCGCGCTGCCCGCCATCCACGCCAGCGCCAGGCGCGTGGCTTCATCCGGGTCGGCGCCGAACGAGCGCTCGGCGATGACGGGATTGCGCGGGTTGTTGTTCAGGTCCAGCACCGGCGCGAAGTTCCAGTTGAAGCCCAGCGCGCGGATCGCGCGCGCCACGGCCGCGCCGACGTCGCGCGCGAGGGTCGCGTCGCCGGCCGCGCCCAGCGCCATCGCGGACGGCGGCGGCGGCACCCACAGCGCGCGCACGACGGCGCCGCCTTCCTGGTCCAGGGCGATCAGGGCGTCGCCGCCCATCGCCGATCGCAGGTCGCCCGTGAAGCGCGTGAGCTGGGCGGCATCGAGCATGTTCTGGCGGAACAGGCACGCGCCGCGGATGCGGTTGGCGCGGATGAAGTCGGCCGTATCGGCGTCGAGTTCGGTGCCGAACAGCCGGATCATGATCAGGCGGCCGGCCAGCCGGCGGTGGTCTTGCGTGGACATCGTTGACTCTTCGCTCTCAGTTCGTCTTGGTGACTTTGCTCAGGTGGCGCGGCTTGTCGGGATCGAGGCCGCGCGCCTTCGACAGGTGCGCCGCCATCACGTAGAACGCTTCGATGGCGACGATCGGATCGAGGTCCGGGCATGATGCCACAGGCAGGTCGAGGTCGCGCGACGGGATATCGATGGGCGCGGCCAGCAGCACGCGCGCGCCGCGGCCGCGCATCTCGTCGGCCAGCGCCACCAGGCCCGCCTGCGCGGGGCCGCGCGTGGCGAAGATCACGAGCGGGTAGCCGTCGTCGATCAGCGCCATCGGACCGTGCTTGATCTCGGCGCCGGAAAACGCCTCGGCCTGCAGCGCCGACGTTTCCTTGAACTTCAGCGCCGCCTCCAGCGCGACGGGGAAGCTGATGCCGCGGCCCACGACCATGATGTTGCGCGCCGGTGCCAGCACGTCGAGCGCGGCCGACCAGTCGGTCTGCGCGGCCTTGCCCAGCGCGTCCGGGAGCGCGGCGAGGCCGTCCTTCAGTGCCGCGTCCTGCTGCCACTCGGCCACGAGGCGCGCGCCGGCCGTGAGGCTCGTGATGAAGCTCTTGGTCGCGGCGACGCTTTGCTCCTTGCCCGCGCGCAGCGGCAGCGTCCACTCGGCGGCCTGCGCCAGCGGGGAATCGATGTCGTTCACGAGCGCCACCGTCGTCGCGCCGCCGTCCCTGAAGTAGCGCATCGGCTCGACGACGTCCGGGCTCTGGCCCGACTGCGAGATCGACACGGCCAGCAGGCCCGCGGCCTGCAGCGGCGCCTTGTACAGGGTCAGCAGCGACATCGGCAGCGACGTCACGAGCCGGCCCATGCGCGCCATGATCAGGTAGGCGAGGTAGCCGGAAGCGTGGTCGGAGCTGCCCCGCGCCACCGTCACCGCGTTGTGGAAATCGGCGGCGCGCAGGTGGCGGCCCAGGTCCGCGTAGCGGTCGGCGTCGTGCGCCAGCTGCAGGGCGACGCAGTCGGCCGCGGACTTGGCTTCTTCAAGCATCAGCGAGGTCACAGGGAGCTCCTTCGATATAAACCGTTTTCAGGTTGAGGTTGCGGTCGAGGACGACCAGGTCGGCGAAGCAGTCGGGCGCGATGCGGCCGCGGCGCGTCTCGCCCAGGTAGTCGGCGGCGTTGGTGGACACGCGCCGGGCGGCGTCGGCCAGGTCGAGGCCGATCGATACGAGGTTGCGCAGCGCCTGGTCCATCGTCAGGGTGCTGCCGGCCAGCGTGCCGTCCGCGAGGCGCACGCCGCCCATGCACTTGTGCACGACCTGGCGGCCCAGCATGTACTGGCCGTCCGGCATGCCGGCCGCGGCCGTCGAATCCGTCACGCAGAACAGGTGCGGGATGCAGCGCAGCGCCGTGCGGATCGCGCCCGGGTGCACGTGCAGCAGGTCGGGAATGATCTCGGCGTACTGCGCATGCGCCAGCGCCGCGCCGACCATGCCCGGGTCGCGGTGGTGCAGGCCCGGCATCGCGTTGAACAGGTGCGTGAAGCCGGCCGCGCCGTGCTCCAGGGCGCGCACGCCGTCGTCGTAGTTGCCGTTCGTGTGGCCGATCTGCACGCGGATGCCGGCATCGGCCATCTGGCGCACGAGCGCCAGATGGCCGTCGAGTTCGGGCGCCACGGTGATCAGGCGCAGCGGCGCCTGCGCATTGAAACGCTCGACTTCCTGCATGCTCGCTTCGCGTGCGAACGGCGGCTGCGCGCCCAGCTTGCCGGCATTGATGTACGGGCCTTCCAGGTGCACGCCGAGGATGCGCGCCTCGCCCGGGCCGCGTTGTGCGCATGCGGCGCCGATCGCGGCGAGCGCGCGGTCGATGTCTTCCAGCGGCGCCGTCATCGTCGTGGCCAGCAGGCTCGTGGTGCCGTGGCGCGCATGCAGGCGGGCGATCACGTGCGGAGCGTCGCCGCCTTCCATCATGTCGCGCCCGGCGCCGCCGTGCACGTGCAGGTCGATGAAGCCGGGCAGGATGTAGTCGTCGCCGTTGGCGGCCGGGTCGGCCGGCGCGCCGTCGATCGCGGCGACCGTGGTGCCGTCGGCGCCGAGCCGCACGGTGCCGCGGATCCAGCCGTCCGGGGTCAGGATATTGCCTTGCATGGTGTCTCCTTTCATGCCGCCGCGGCGGTCAGATGCAGCTCGATCATGCGCAACGCGCCGCGCGCGGAATCGCCTTCGGGCGCGCGGGCGCGGGCCGCGAGTGCGGGCGGCAGCCAGTCGCGCAGCGCCGCACCCAGGCCGCCGCACAGCGCGAGCGGCAGCGTGCCGTCCGGGTCGAGGGCGCGCGCGATCGCGGCCGCCTCGCTGCCGGCGTCCGTCAGGATGGCGCGCGCGGCCGGGTCGTCCGCGTGCTGGAGCACGAGCGGAGCCAGGGTGGCGTACGTCGTCTGCGTGGCCTGGCCGAGCCAGACCTGGATCGCCGCGCGGTCGCCGCCGCAGGCGTCGATGACGGCGTCCGCGAACGGGCTGGGTGCGCGCCGGCCGTCCAGCACCTGTTCGATGTGATTGATGGCCGCGAGGCCGATCCAGCCGCCGCTCGCCTCGTCGCCGGCGGGGAAGCCCCAGCCGCCGACTTCGCGCCGCGTGCCGTCCGGCAGCAGCACTTCGCCGACGCTGCCCGTGCCGATGGCGACGATGGCGCCGGGCGCACCGCCGTGCGCGCCGACGAGGGTCGTGAACGCATCCGTCTCCAGCACCAGCGCCGCATAGCCCGGATCGGCCGCGGTGAATTCGTCCGCCCAGCGGCGGTTGTGCACGCCGGCCAGGCCCAGGCCGATGGCCATGCGGTCAGGCGGGGGCAGGGGGATGGCGGCGGCGCGAAAGGCATGCGCCACGGCGTCCTGCACGGATGCCCAGGCGCGGGCGATGCCGAGGCCAAGGCCGGACGGGCCGCTGGCGCCCTGCGCCAGTTCGACGGCGCCGTCGGGAGAGCGGGAAGCGATGCGCACGCGCGTGCCGGTGCCGCCGCCGTCCACGCCGATGAGATAGTCGATCATATGAAGTGCCGAGGATGCTGTGCCGGAAAGGTCAGGGCACTATAGGCAGCACGTTCAGGGTTGTCAACAGGTATTTAATTGGTATTGTCGGGCTCTGCGACGGATGCGGAACTGGTCTTCTTCGCCCTGCCATGCAAGACGTCGAGCGCTGAAAAATTGGTATTGAAGGCGGTATCGTCGGTGCGCAGCCACTCGAACAGGATCGCCATCATGAACGGCCCTGCGAACAGGCCGATGACGCCCATCGTGGACACCCCGCCCAACAGGCCGAACAGCACGGCCAGGAACGGCAGGTTGACGCGCCGGCCGATCAGTTTCGGGCGGATGAACTTGTCGACCATGAACAGTTCAAACGCGCCCCAGCAGAACAGTCCGAGCGCGGCGCCGGAATGGCCCTGGCCCAGCAGCAGCAGCGAGACGAGCGAGAACGACAGTGGCGCGCCGCCCGGCACGAGCGCCATGTAGCCGGTGAGGACGCCCAGCAGTGCCGGCGCCGGCGCCCCGGCGATGAAATAGGCGCCGCCCAGCACGCAGCCTTCGAGGATCGCGACGGAGACGAGGCCCAGCGCCGTGCCCCGCACGGACAGCGGGAACACGCGGCGCAGCATCGGGTACTGGCGCGGCAGCACGCGCATGCCGGCATTGTCGACGTGGCGCACGGCCGCCGGACCGTGCAGGTACAGCACGAACAGGGTGAGCAGGGCGAGGAACAGGTACAGCGCATTGGCGAGGATCGTCGAGCCCCAGATGCGCGCGGCCCCGGTCAGGTGCGGGGCGACACCGCCGGCCGCGCTGCCGACCACGCGATTCAGGCCGCCGGGCAGGGCCAGGTGTTCGTTCCACCATTGCGTGGCCTGCGCCGCCACCAGCGGTACCCGCCCGAGCCAGTCCGGCACGGGCACGCCGGTCGCGTTCAGGCGCGCCAGCAGGCGCTGCACGCCGGCCAGTTCGCCGCCGAGCGTGTCGAGCAGCAGCAGCGAGGGCGCGACGAAGCCGAGGACCAGCAGCCCGACGAGGCATGCGGCGCTGGCCCCCGGCGGCCAGCCGCGCCGTTGCAGGTGCAGGTGGCCGGGCCAGGTGATGACGGCGAGCAGCCCGGCCCACGCGAGTGCGCCGAGGAAGTGCTGCAGCAGGACGGCGAGCGCCAGCGCGAACAGCGCGGGCGCCAGCAGCCGGGATGCGCGCCGGTCCGTCATGCGCTTTGCAGGGCCGCGATGCGGTCTTCGCAGGACGGGTGGCTGCTGAACAGGGCCAGCACGCCGCCGCCGGCGATGCCCGAGGCGGCCAGGCTCTTCGGCAGGTCGGCGTGGTCGATGCCGCCCAGGCGGCGCAGCGCGGCGATCATCGGACGCGGCGTGCCCATGATCTGCGCGGCGCCGCGGTCGGCGCGGTATTCGCGCTGGCGCGAGAACCAGGCGACGATGATGCTGGCGACGAGGCCGAACAGCAGGTCGCACACGACCGACGTGATCGTGAAGGCGATGCCGGGGCCGCGCGCCTCGCTCTCGTCGCGGCGCACGAACTGGTCGACGGCGTACGCCACCACGCGCGCCAGGAAGATCACGAACGTGTTGACGACGCCCTGGATCAGCGTGAGCGTGACCATGTCGCCGTTCGCGACGTGCGCCACCTCGTGCGCCAGCACGGCTTCGACTTCATCCTGCTGCATCGACTGCAAGAGGCCGGTCGACACCGCGACGAGCGCCGCGTTCTTCGTCGCGCCCGTGGCGAACGCGTTCGGCGCGCCTTCGTAGATCGCGACTTCCGGGGTCGGGATGCCGGCCGCGCGCGCCTGGCGCGCCACGGTCTCGACGAGCCAGCGCTCGCCCGCGTTGGCGGGCTGTTCGATCACGCGCGCGCCCGTCGTCCACTTGGCGATCGGCTTGGACAGCCACAGCGAAATGAAGGCGCCGCCGAAGCCCATCAGGCCGGCGAAGACGAGGAGGGCGCCCAGGTTCAGGCCTTTTGCGGTCAGGTAACGGTCGACGCCCAGCAGGCTCGCCGTGATGCCCAGCACGAGCATGATGGCGAGGTTGGTAGCAAGGAACAACAGGATCCGTTTCATGGCAGTTCTCTCATCCATAACAATGCACGCGGCCGGATGGCCGCTGTCATGACGAAAGAATAGGACAGGAACGGATCTTGAAAAAGCGAAGTTATTGGAAGAATGACTTCGGAAAAACAGAAGATCAGGGCCCGTCCGGCGTGGCGGGTGGCAGTGCATGGGCCAATCTTAACATGCGCAGCATCGGCTGCTTCTTGGCCTGGTGCGCCCCCATCCGGCGCAGGATGTCGTCCAGCACGCGCACGGCCTCGCACACGTGCGCGCCCTTGTTGAGCATGACGCACTCGGCGCGGTCGCCCATCGCCGCGTCCGTGATCTCGGCGCGCGACGGCAGGCCCCGCTGCGCCAGGGTCTCCAGCACCTGCGTGGCCCAGATCACGGGCACGTGGGCGGCCTCGCAGATCCACAGGATTTCTTCCTGGACTTCCGCCAGCCGCTCGAACCCGGTCTCGACGGCGAGGTCGCCGCGCGCGATCATCACGCCCACGCGCGGCGAGCGCATGGCGGCCAGCAGCATGTCGGGCAGGTTCTCGAAGCCGCGCCGCGTCTCGATCTTCAGCACGATGGCCGGGTCCTTGCCGCCCAGCCGCGCCAGGTGCTTCTGCAGCAGCGCGACGTCGGCGGCGTCGTTCGCGAACGACAGCTCGACGATGTCCGCATGCTCCGCCACGAACGCGAGGTCCTCGATGTCCTTGGCGGTCAGCGCCGGCAGGCGCAGCACGCTGTCGGGGAAGTTGATGCCCTTGTCGGCGCGCAGCTTCGCGCCCTGCGGCGGCGCCTGTGCGATGCGCACGTGCAGCGCGTCCGGCTCCGCTTTTTCGACCTTGCCGCCGATCCGGCCGTCGTCGAACCAGACCGGGTCGCCGGCGCGCACGTCGTCGAACACCTGCGCCAGCGTGCAGCCGATCGTCGCCGGCGTCAGCACCCGGCCGGCGCTGTCGACCGTGGCGGGACGGCCCGGCACCAGTTCGCGCGTCAGCACGAGGGCGTCGCCCGGCGCCAGGCGCAGCGCCTGTTCGCGCGGCGGGATCGTCCCCACGCGCGCGGCGCGCCCCTTGCCTGTCGTGCCGCCGCGCACGTGGCGCAGCACCGTGTCCGGCACGAGGTACGCGGTCTTGTTCGATTCGGCCCAGCAGCCGCCTGCCGTCGCGTCGACGACGGCCAGCCGCCGGCGGGCGTCGCGCGCGTCCGTGAACGCCAGCGTGTCGCCGCGCCGCAGCCGGCCCAGCCAGGTACCCGGCACCGCGAGGCTGGCGTCGGCGTCCGACGGGGCGGGCTGCGGCGCCTCTTCCGCCGTCAGCCAGACGCGCGCCGGCGCCGTCACGCGGCCGAACACGTCGCGCGCCGGGCGGATGCGCAGCACGGCCGGTCCCGGCGCGAGCGGCCCCGTACGCAGCTTCGGGCCGGCCAGGTCCATCGCGACGCGGCACGTGCGGCCCAGCGTCCGTTCGGCGCGGCGCAGGTTGTCGATGATGCGCCGCCACGTCTCTGCATCGTCGTGCGCGCAATTGATGCGCACGACGTCCATGCCCTGCGCCAGCAAATCGTGCACGAGTGCGGCGTCGTGCGCGGCTTGTGTCGGCATCGTGACCATGATGCGCACGCCGCGGCCGGGCGGGGGCGGGCCGAGCAGGGCGTCCGTGTGGCCGGCCAGCAGCGCGCGGCCGGTGCCGAAGTCGGCCGGGCACTCGTCCGCAGGGGAGGGCTGCGGCGGCTGCGGCTGGCCGGCGAGACGGGACAGCGCGGCCAGCACGGCATCGAGCGTGGCCAGCACGTGCGCTTCCGCGCGCCCGAGCGACGACAGCCCGAGCGCCGCCAGGCGCGGCTGCAGCGGACGCAGGTCGCGCCGGCGCAGCGCCAGGTAGTGCAGCAGGTTGCAGGCGCTGGCGCGGTGGTCGGGGTGCGCGGCGTGGATGCGGTCGCGCGCTGCACCCGCCTGGGCCGCCAGTTCGGCGCGCAAGCCCGTCAGTTCGCGCAGCAAGTCGTGCACGGCCGGGGCGGGGTGTAAAACGTCGGTGCCGGGCGCGTGGTCGTGGCTGGATTGTTCGTGCATCGCCGTCTCCTTCCGACAGCGAGTCTGCACCGCCTTTGTGTCAGTCGCGTGACACGCGCAATCGTGCGCCTACAGGTTGCGCACGTCGGCCGGTGGGCTGGTCCAGTCGTCGGCGCGGCCGTTCAGATACGTCACGCTCAAGGCCGCGCGCTCGTCATCCGGCAAATCGTCCAGGCAGTGCACGCTGACGGCCACGTAGTCGCCCCAGCGCGGCGACGTGCCCATGCCGAACGGACGCACGCCGCACGTCGCGCAGAACAGGTGGCGCTCGGTGCGCGTGTTGCAGCGGTACTCGGTCAGGGCGCCTTCTCCCGCCAGCAGCCGGAATGCGGACGCCGGCACGATCGCGGCCCAGTTGCGCTGCTTCGTGCACAGGGTGCAGTTGCAGCGGATCGTGCCTTGGGCGAGGTCGGCCTCGGCCGCGAAGCGCACGGCGCCGCAATGGCAGCTGCCGTGCCATGTGCGCGGGCCGGCCGTCACGGCACGCTCCGCACCAGGGGCAGCTCGACGTAGCTGCTGTGGTAGATGCGCTGCGTGGCCTTTTTGTAGTCGCCCGGCTGGGCGAAGAAGATGTTCGGCACGAACGTCTGCGGATTGCGGTCGTACAGCGGGAACCAGCTCGACTGCACCTGCACCATGATGCGGTGGCCGGGCAGGAACACGTGGTTCGCCGTCGGCAGGCCGAAGCGGTACGTCAGTGCCCGGTTCGGCGCCAGCGCCTTCGGCCGGTCGAGGCCTTCGCGGTAGCGGCCGCGGAAGATGTCGCCCGCGATCATCAGCTGGTAGCCGCCCATGGCCGGCTGGCGGCCGACCTGGTCCGGGTACACGTCGATCAGCTTGACGACCCAGTCGGCATCGGTGCCGCTCGTCGCGGCGACCAGGTTGGCGACCGGCTCGCCGCTGATCTTGACGGGCGCCTCAAGCACGTCCGACACGAACGTGGCGACGTCGGTGCGGCCTGAGGCCTCGCGCTGGTCGTCGACGAGCCAGCGCGGCCACGTCTGGCCCTTGGCTTCGTCGTAGCCGTACGGCGGGATCGGACGCTGGCGGAACGGCACGGGCTTGGCCGGATCGGACACGTATTCGTCGTAGCCCTTCGCATCCGGCGCGCCGTCCAGCACGGCCTTCTGGCCCGCCGCCAGGCGCAGCGGCACCGGCTGGATCGTGCAGGCGCGCTGTTGCCGGGCCTCGCAGCCGCTTGGCCACGCATCCAGGTTGCGCCAGCGGTTCGTGCCGGTCTCGAACGCCGTCACGACGGGGATCGCCGGCACGGCCGCGTCGCCCTTCAGGTAGCGCGCCAGGAACGGCTTCAACACCTGCTGGCGCCAGTGCAGGGCGGTGTCGCCGCCGAATTTCAGCGTGCCCAGCGTGCTGCCGTCCTCGATCGCGCCGCCGTGCGCCCACGGTCCGATCGACAGGAACACGTTGCCGTTCGCGTCGATCGGCTTGATGGCCTTCCACACGGCGATGGCGCCATAGATGTCTTCCGCGTCCCACAGGCTGTGCACGAGCAGCGTGGGCACCGTGACGGGTTCCTTGGCCAGGATCTTGTCCATCGCTTGCTGCCGCCAGAAGTCGTCGTACGCCGGATGCGCGACGAGCTTGTTCCAGAAGCCGCTCTGTTCCAGCCCGTGTTCCTTCGCCAAAGCCCCGGCCGACACGGCGCGCATGTACATGTCGTAGTCGTCGTAGTGCGTGACGGCCCACCTGGCCGTGTTGGCGCGCGTGACGACCTGCTCGAGGATGTACGACAGGTTCACCTGGCGGAACGCGCCGTTGTGGAACCAGTCGTCGCCTTTCCAGTTGTCGACCATCGGGTTCATCGGCACCGCGACCTTCAGCGCCGGGTGCGGGTTCACGAGCGCCATCAGCGGCAGGAAGCCGTCGTACGAGATGCCGATGATGCCCACGCGCCCGTTCGACTCGGGCACGTTCTTCGTCAGCCACTCGATCGTGTCCCACGTGTCGGTCGAATGGTCGACGGGCGTCGGATTCAGCGGGCCGCGCAGCGGGCGGTTCATCACGTAGTCGCCTTCCGAGCCGTACTTGCCGCGCACGTCCTGGATGACGCGGATGTAGCCTTCCTCGGCGACGACGTCGGCCGCGTTGTCGTAGCCCGACAGGATCGTCTCCAGGTCGGAACTGTCGGCGTGGTTCGCGAAGCTGCCCGCGTCGTACGGGGTGCGCGTGAGCAGCATCGGCGCGTCGTGCGCGCCCTTCGGCACGATGATGACGGTGTTGAGCTTCGTGCCGTCGCGCATCGGGATCATCACGCTGCGCTTCACGTAATTGAAGCCGGCCGTGGGCGCGATGTACTCGGCGGGCGTTTCGGAAGGCAGGCCGGGATATTGCGGCGGCGCCGGCTGCTGCGCTTTAGCGTAGCCGGCGAGGGCCAGCGCGCCGGCGAGCGGCGCGAGGCGGGCTGGAACGAACGTCATCGGTGTCCTTGCTGGTCGTGTCGGGGGCGGCTGCGCCGCGCCCGCTACATTAGCACAAGGACATCATCGACCCGTGCGCGTGCCGCTGCGGTCCACCAGGAGCAATCCGCCGCGCGCGCCGGCACCCGGACCGTTCACGTTGACGGCGGCCGTGCCCGGCCCTTGCACGACGATGTCCGCGTGGCCGGCGTTCAGGCCGCGGCCGTCGAGGCTGCCCGACCCCGCGATACGCGCATCGACTTGCGCGACATTGCCGTCCAGGTGCGCGTCGCCCGGACCGTTCATGCGCAGCAGCAGGCGCTGCGCGGCCAGGGTGGCTGTCAGGCCGCCGGAACCGACCACCTCGGCATCGAGCAGGTTGCCCACCCGGCCCAGCGTGACGCCGCCGGGACCGTGTCCGCGCACGACCGCCTTGTCGGTGCGCAGGGCGGCCGCGTCGAGGTCGCCCGAGCCGGCGATCTCGATGCCGAATTCGCCAGCCGTGCCGGCCAGGACCGCGTTGCCGGGGCCGTTCATGCGCAGCCGCGCGCTGGCGGCCTGCAGGCCGCGCACGGCCAGGTCGCCGGAGCCGGCCACTTCGCCGTCGAACGCGCGCAGGCTGCCCGCGATGCAGGCATTGCCCGGTCCGTGCTGCACGCTGTGCGCCGCCTGGGCCGCGAGGCCGCAGCCGTCGAAATCGCCCGAACCGGCCACTTCCAGGTCGAGCTCGCGCGTCGCGCCCGTCAGCCGCACGCCACCCGGGCCGCGCATGCGCAGCGTGACCTTGCCGGTGCGCAGACCGTCCGCCTCCAGGTCGCCCGAGCCGCCCAGCTGCGCGCCGAGCGTGCCGCCGACGTCGGCCAGGCGCACGTCGCCCGGACCGTTCAGCGCGACGTCGACATCGACCGCTTTCAGGTGCCGCAGATCGAGGTCGCCGCTGCCGCTGCCCGTCACGCTCAGCTGGCGCACGCTGCCGCCGGCGCGCACGTCGCCGGGGCCGGTGCCGGCCAGGACGAAGCGCTCGGCCGCGATGCGGTCGATGGCGACGTCGCCGCTGCCGGCAACCGTCAGGCGTTTCAGCCCGGCCGCGCCGATGTGCACCGTGACGGTCTCGCGCCGCTTGCCGAAGCTGAAATGAAAGCCGTTCTTCTCCACGGGGCGCACGACGAGCGTGTCGCCGCGCACGACCGTCTCGACCTCGGCCAGCTGCTTGCGTTCGCCGGACAAGGTCAGCGCCGGCGCCGCGCCGGCGTCGATGACGACCTGGTACGGGCCGGCCAGCTCGATGGCGGCGAACGGGGTCACGGCGCGCGCCTCCGTCGCGATGCCGGCGGTGGCACCGGGCGCCTGCGGGCCGGCGTGCGAGACATGCGTGGTGGCGATGGCGCCGGCCGCGAGCGCGGCGGCGATGACGGAGAGGTGCAGGGCGGTCTTCATGGTCGTTTCGCGATGGTGTCGTGGATGCGGCGGTGCCGGAAGACTGCACGATACGGCAGCCGCCGCGCCGGCGCAGCCGCCATTCGACGAATGCCCGGAAACGGCGGACGAGACGCGCGAAAACGGGAACGGACGGGAGCACACGGCCGAGCGCAATATTGGCAGCGTGGCCACGTTACGTTGCCGTACGGCCACGCGAACAGGAATTTCGAGAGATTCCTCAAATATCCCGGCCTCGATAGGCGTATATATGACAATTTCCGATGTCTCATTTGGAGGTCCCCATGTCCACGCTTACTGTCCGCAAGCTGAAGGTCGACCTGTCGCGCGGCTTTCCCCGTCATTGGCTCGGCGGCGACGTCTGGCGCACCGCGTTCATGAATGCGCTGTCGATGAGTTTCCCGCTCGGCGAACAAATGTTCATCGACAGCCTGCGCGCTGTGGCGCCCGACACGATCGCCGACGCCGGCCTGCGCGCCGAGGTGAAGGATTTCGTCGGCCAGGAAGCGAGCCACCGCTTCGTGCACGAGCAGGTCAACGCCGAGCTGGCGCGCCAGGGCTATCCGTACACGCTCGAGTCGCGCATGCGCTGGCGCGTGGAGCAGATCGCGCGCCTGCCCGTGCTCGACCGCGTCGCCATCACGTGCGCGCTGGAGCATTACACGGCGATGCTGGCGGACTACGTGTTGCGCAACCCCCACTGGCTGGCGGACGCCGACCCGCAGATGCGCACGCTGTGGTCGTGGCACGCGGCCGAGGAGACGGAGCACAAGTCCGTCGCGTTCGACGTGTACCGCGCCGCCGGCGGCGGCTACGCCAAGCGGGTGTGGTGGTATCTGTACGCCAGCGTCATCTTCTGGATCGACACGTTCGGCCAGACGGCCCACAATCTGCGCCGCGACGGCAAGCTGTTCGCGCCCGGCACGTGGGCCAGCGCCGCCAAGAGCTGGTTCGGACGGCGCGGCTTTGCCTGGGCGCTGGCGAAGCCGGCGCTGCAGTACCTGTCGCCGCGTTTTCATCCTTGGCAGCATGACAATCGGCCGCTGCTGCAGCTGTGGCTGGAGAGCAACGACGAGGCGTACCGGGTCATTACGAGCACCCCAACCTGAGCCGCACGCCAGCCGGGCCGTGACCGCGGCGGCCCCGGGTGTCATAATGGGCGCTTCGTCAAGGAGATTATCGTGATTCGCTACATTGGCACCCGCAACAACGCGGAGGGTGCTGCCGTGTATGTATTCCTCGTCAACGGTCTGGAGAAGGAAGTGCGCGAGCACGCGCTCAAACAGCATCCGGGCTGCTACGAAGCGCTGCCGTCCTCGGTGAAGGCGAAGATCGCCGCCAACCGCGCATGGCTTTCCAAGCTGTAACGCCGTTGCGCCGGCTGGCGCTGGCGTGCGCGCTCGCGTGCGCCGGTAGCGCCGGTCCCTCCGCCGCCCAGACGCAGGACAAGCAGCCTTCCACGTTCGCCCCCGTCATCGGCGCGGCGCTGCTGTGCCACGACCATCTCGACAACGCCTATTTCTATACCTGGCTGAAGACCCGTTTCGGCCCGCCGTACAAGCACGAGGGCGGCGCCTACTGGTTCCGCACGGGCGAGACCACGCTGTGGGGCGCGCCCGTCACCGAAGTGCTCGTCAGCGACGACACGAGCGAGTGGGTGTTCCTGGGCGCCGTCGCCGAGGTGGCGCCGGACGAGCTCGAACAGGCGGTGCGCAAGGCGTCCGGCGTGCACTACACGGCGCGCGACGCTTCACCTTACCCTTTGCGCATGTCGATCCCCGGCAGCACGATCGCTTACTACAATGCCAAAAGCAAAATATACTGCGCGAAGTTCAAACCGTTGCCGCCGCGCCGGTAAGCCTTTGGTATGTACACAAACTATTTCCATTTGAAGCAGGCGCCGTTCTCGATCGCGCCCGATCCGCGTTACCTGTTCATGAGCGAACGCCACCGCGAGGCCCTTGCGCACCTGCTGTATGGGGTCAAGAGCGGCGGGGGCTTCGTGCTGCTGACGGGCGAGATCGGGGCCGGCAAGACCACCGTATGCCGCTGCTTCATCGAGCAGGTGCCGGACGACTGCCGCCTGGCCTACATCTTCAACCCGAAGCTGACGGTCGAGGAATTGCTGCAGACGATCTGCGACGAGTTCCGCATCGGCGTGGCGCCGGCGGGTGCCGCGCAGGCGGGCGTGAAGGCGTACGTGGACGCGATCAACGCGTACCTGCTCGACAGCCATGCGCGCGGCCACAACAACGTGCTCGTGATCGACGAGGCGCAGAATTTGTCGGCCCAGGTGCTGGAGCAATTGCGCCTGCTGACGAACCTGGAGACGAGCGAGCGCAAGCTGCTGCAGATCATCCTGATCGGCCAGCCGGAACTGCGCACGATGCTCGCGCGGCCGGAGCTGGAACAGCTGGCGCAGCGCGTCATCGCGCGCTACCACCTGGGCGCGCTGTCCGTGGCCGAGACGGGCGCGTACGTCGCGCATCGCCTGGCCGTCGCGGGCGTGCAGGGCGCATCGCCCATCCCGGCCGCGCTGGCGCCCGTCATCCACCGCCTGACGAACGGCGTGCCGCGCCGGATCAACCTGCTGTGCGACCGTGCGCTGCTCGGCGCGTACGTCGAGAACAGCCGCGAGGCGACGCCGCGGATCCTGCGCCGCGCCGCGCGCGAAGTATTCGCCGGCGAAGGCGCCGCGCCCGATGCGGCCCCGCGCACCCGGGCGCGCTGGCCGTTCGTCGCGGGCGGCGTGCTGGCCGGCGCCGCGCTGAGCGCGGCCGCGTGGCAGGCCGTCCCACATCCCGCGGGGCCGGCAGCGGCGCCCGCGGCCGTGACGGCGCAGGCGGCAGCGGCGCGCGCGTCGGCAGCGGCGTCCACGCCATCCGCATCGTCGGCAGCGGCGGCAGCGGCGCAGTCGTCCGCGTCCGCCGCGGGGGGCGCGCAGCCGCTGGCGCTGGGCACGCAGGAACGGGCGTTGCGCGAACTGGGCGCGTTGTGGGGCCAGAATTGGCCGGCCGGCAGCGCGTGCGACGCCGCGCCGCGCCTCGGCGTGCGCTGCTACCAGGGCCACGGCGGGCTGTACGAACTGCGCCTGCTCGACCGTCCCGCGCTCGTCGCGCTGCACGACGGTCCGCGCGTCGGCTACGCGATCCTCACCGGCCTGGACGACAGTACCGCGACGCTCACCATCGACGGCCAGCGCCACACCGTGAGCCTGGGCGCGCTGGCGACCCGCCTCGACGGCGAATTCACCACGCTGTGGAGGGCGCCGCGCGCGTTCCGCGACCAGGTCGGCACGGGCGACAGCGGGCCGGACGTCGACTGGATCGCCGCCCGCCTCGCGGAACTGGACGGCAAACGCGCCGCGCCGCCGCTGGGCGAGCCGCTGGACGGCCACACCCGGCGCCTGCTGCGCGCGTTCCAGGTCAAGCAGAACCTGAAGGCGGACGGCGTGGCCGGTCCGCGCACCTACATGCGCCTCAATCAACTGAGCGGCGTCGACGAACCGCGCCTGCTGGCCGCCACGGGAAAATGACATGTCCTACATCCTCGAAGCCCTGAAGAAGGCCCAGGCCGAACGCCAGCTGGGCAGCGCGCCGACGATCCATGCGCCGCAGGCCGCCGCACCCGTCGCGCACGGCGGCGCGGCCGGCCGCAAATCCCTGCTCGTGGGCCTCGGCGCCGGCGCGCTCGTGGTGGCGGCGGGCGCGCTGCTGCTGTGGCGGCAGCATCCGGCCGCGCCCGTGCCGCTGACCGCAGCGGCATCCGGAGCAGCATCCGTCGCCGCGCCCGCATCGGCACCGGCCGCTGCGCCGGCGTCGCCGGCCGTCGCGCACGGCGGCGCCCGGCCAGCCGTGCAGGCGCCGGACAGGCCGGCGGACACGCTCGCGCTGAGCACGCCCCCGGCACCGGCCCTGGCGGACGACGCGGCCGACGCCGGCGCTGCTGCCGCGCGCACGCGTGCGCCGGCACGTGCCGCCGGCCCCGCAACGGCACCGCCGCCGGCACGTGGCGCGGACACGGCCGCGGTGCCGCCCGCACCCGCCGCGCTCAGCGTGGCGCCGCTAGCCGCGTCGACATCGGGTTCGCGTACGGCCGCGTCATCGTCGACCGCGCCGATACCCGCTCCCCGCGCGCCTGCGCCGTCCGCTGCGCCCGCCGCCCGCGTCGCCGCGGGGCCTGTCCCGGCAGCGGCGCCGGCAGCCGCCAGGGCACCGGCACCGGAAGACAACCTGCCGTTCCTGCAGCAGCTGCCGGACGCCCAGCAGCGCGACCTCCCGCGCGTGACGTTCGGGGGCTACATGTACTCGGCGAATCCGGCCGACCGCCTGCTGCTCGTCGACAAGGCGCTGCGCCACGAAGGCGAGGAAGTCGCGCCCGGCCTCGTGCTGGAAAAGCTGCTGCCCAAGGCGGCCGTGATGAATTACCGCGGGCTGCGCTACCGTGTCGCATACTGATCTGCCGGCGCCGTACGGCCGCGTGCTGGGCGTGGTCGGCTGGTCCGGCAGCGGCAAGACGACCCTGCTGGAAGCGCTGGTCGGCCGGCTGGCGGCGGCGGGCGTGCGCGTGAACGTCGTCAAGCACAGCCACCACGACGTGATGCTGGAGCCGCCGCACAAGGACAGCGCCCGCCTGCGCGCGGCCGGGGCGCAGGAAGTGATGCTGGCGTCGCCGTACCGCGTTGCCATCGTGCGCGAGCTGCGCGGCGCCGCCGAGCCGCCGCTGGCCGCGCACCTGGCGCGCCTCCTGCCGGCCGACCTGACGCTGGTCGAAGGCTACAAATGGGAAGCGCTGCCGAAGCTGGAAGTGTACCGGCCGGACGTCGGCAAGCCGGCCATGTTCCCGGACGATCCGCACGTCGCCGCCGTCGCGTCGACCATGGCGCGCCCGGACGGGTTGGCGCCGCATGTGGCATGGCTCGACCTGGACGACGTCGAGGCCGTGCTGCGCTGGGTCATGCGATTTGCCGCCGTGCCGGCCTAAAGTCTGCGCCTCCGCGGCCGTTAACGATGGATGACCGGCCGTGGGCGAACCCCGCGTCCGGGTCCGTCTCGATCACCCACCAGGAGCGCACATGGACGTCACAGGTATCGCCAAGCTTGCCACCAGTCTCGCCGACACCGGCACCCGCCAGGACGTCGCCATCGCCGTCATGAAGAAAGCGCAGGACATCCAGGCCACGGCCGCCAGCCAGATGATCGAGGCCCTGCAGGCCGCTTCCCCGGCGCCGAACCTGCCGCCGCACCTGGGCAACCACATCAACACCACCGCCTGATCCGGCGCGCGTCAACGGAAACGCCGGCCCCCGCGTTATCGGCGCACGTACCCGGCGCGATGGCGCGGCCACACACAAACCCGCTCAGCCTCCACCAGCACTGCGCAGCCATTCCGCGGCGCGCAGACACAACGGCCGCCCCGGCCGGCGTACGTTTATCCCCCATCCCTGCCCAGCCGGGATAGAATTGCCGCCGAGTATTTCAAGGATTGCGGAGAAATCGCGTGAATAAACGACAAGCCCTCATCGCCGCCGCGCTCGCGAGCGTGTGCGCCGCGCAGGCGACGGCCGCCGGCCAGATGGACGTCCAGTCCGGCGACCAGGAAAAATGCTACGGCGTCGCCAAGGCCGGCCAGAACGATTGCGGCACGGCCACCCATGGCTGCGCCGGGCAGGCGACCGCCGACAAGGATCCGGCCGAGTGGAAGAACGTCCCGAAAGGCACGTGCGAGAAGGCCGGCGGCAGGCTGACGCCGTCGAAGCCCGGCAAGTAAGCAGGCCGATGGCCGCCGGACGTCCGCCGCGAGGCACCGGCATCGGCCTGCGCGCGCCGCACTACCGCGCTTTCCTCGAGCGCCGGCCGGACGTCGGCTGGGTCGAGGTCCACACCGAGAATGTCCTCGCGCGCGCGGGCCGCGACTGGCACGTGCTCGCGGCCGTGCGGCGCGACTATCCCGTCGGCCTGCATGGCGTGGGCCTGGGCCTCGGCGCCGTGCACGGTTTTTCGGCCGACCACCTGGCGCGTGTCGCCGCGCTCGTGCGCGCGCTCGAACCGGCCCTCGTGTCCGAGCACCTGAGCTGGGGCGCGCTGCGCGACCGCCAGCTGAACGACCTGCTGCCGCTGCCGCTCGACGCCGCCGCGCTCGATCTCGTGGCCGCGCGCGTGGAACAGGTGCAGGACACGCTGGGGCGCACGATCCTCGTCGAAAACGTGTCCGCCTACGTGCGCTTTGCCCGGGATGCGATGAGCGAGGCCGAATTTCTCGCCGAACTCGCGCGCCGCACCGGCTGCGGCGTGCTGCTGGACGTGAACAACCTGTACGTCAACGCGCGCAACCATGGCGAGGACGCGGCCGCCGCCATCGCCGCGCTGCCGCCCGGCTGCGTGGGCGAGATCCACCTGGGCGGCCACCTCGTCACGGCGGACGGCCTCGTCGACCACCACGGCGCCCGTGTCGCGGCGCCCGTGTGGGATCTGTACCGCGCGGCCGTCGCCCGGTTCGGCGCGGTGCCGGCGCTGATCGAATGGGATACCGACCTGCCCGCGCTCGACGTGCTGCTGGACGAGGCCGCGCAGGCCGACCGCATCGCGGCGGCGGTGGCCGGGCAGGGCGGTCCGGTTGCGGACCGCGCCGGTCACGGTGCCGCGGGCGTTCCGCCCGGCGCGCTCATCGCCGCCGCATCCGATGCCGGCGCCACCGCTGCCAATGCGACCGGCACCTCCACCGCGTCCACCATCACCGCTGCCGCTGCCGCTGCCGCTGCTGCTGCTGCTGCTGCTGCCTCTGGCGCTGCCGACGCCGTGCCGCCGGCCGCCGTGGCGCCGGCCGCTGCCGCGACAGCCGACCTGGACGCGCTCCAGCAAACGTTCGGCGCCGCGCTGTTCGACGCGGGGCATGACGCCGCGCTGGCGCCGCTGCTGAAAGGCGACGCCGCCCGCGTCGGCATCTACCGCGGCAATCTGCACGCGCACTGGCGCCGTGCGCTGGCGTCGGCCTATCCGGTGCTGCGCCAGCTGGTGGGCGCGGCGTTCTTCGACGACCTGGCGCCCGTCTACGGCCGCGCGCATCCCGCCCGGGATCCCGACCTGAACCGCTTCGGTGCTGCGCTGGCGGATTTCCTGGCCGGCTTCGCGCCCGCCGCCGCCTACCCGTACCTGCCCGACGTCGCGCGGCTCGAATGGGCCGTGCATGAAGCGTGGTTCGCGCCCGCCGACGACCGCCGCGTGCCGGCGGCGGCGCTGGCGGGCCTGGCGCCGGACGCGTTCGAGACCGCGTCCGCCACCCTGCATCCGTCGCTGCGGCTGCATGCATCGCGCTGGGCGACGGTGGCGCTGTGGCAGGCGCACCAGCCGGATGGTCCGGCCTTCCCGGACCCGGTGCGGGCGTCGACGCATGCGCTCGTGCTGCGGCCGCGCGTCGCGGTCGAGGTGCGTTCCATCGGCACGGCCGAACACGCGGCGCTGGCCTGCCTCGCGGCCGGCGCCACGTTCGGCACGGCGCTCGATGCGGCGTTCGACGTGGACGACGGCTTCGACGTGGGCGCGGCGCTGCGGCGCTGGATCGGCGACGGCATCGTGACCGCGCTCGTCGCGGCGGGATGAGGGAACGGGAAGGACACGCGGCGCGCTATGGACGGGTGCTACGGGCGGACGGTATGGACAGGAGATGCGGGCAGGGTGATGCAGGCAGGGCGTGATGCAAGCGGCGCCGGCAAGCGGCGCCGCGTCGTCAGTGGTAGAACGCGCGCAGGATGCGCTCTTCGCCGGTGCGGTCCTGGTAGCGCTCGTTGGCTTCATGCGTCGCCGCCAGCATGCGTTCCAGCTGTTCCTCTTCGAAGCGGGCCAGTTCCTCGTTGGCGACATTCAGCGCGACAGCCAGCTTGGCGCGGGCGGTCTGGTACACGACACCGGTGTAGTGATCGGTATTCTTGAGCAGTTCTTCCGCATTCTCGATGACGAGACGCAGGTCGCCGATCAGGCGCTGCTGCGTCGTGGAGCTCTGTTCCGGGGTATCCATCTTCCTCACCTTTCGGCCATTGTTACGACTTCAATATAGAGAAGGAGGACTGCCCAAGTTTGTCAGGACGCAAACGTCAACCCGTACCGTCGGGGACGGCTCACCGGACGCGACCGGCGGGTCCGCGGCGCACACCCTGACGTGCGCCGCCGGCTTGTGCCGTCAGCGCACGTCGATGCGGATGTCACCGAGGGTCACGACCTGGCCCGCGCGGATCTTGGCCGTCTTGCGCAGTTCCTTCTTGCCATCGACCGACACCGCGCCGCTGGCCACCACGTGCTTGCCGGCGCCGCCGCTGTCCACCACCCCGACCAGCTTGAGCAGCTGGTTCAGTTCGATGAACTCCGATGTCAGTTCAAAAGTTGTCGTTTGCATTCTATCCTCAGTGAAAAATCGGTGTCGTACGGTTGTGTTCGTTTAGACAACACATTCTAAAAAAACAACATCGGCCGCGCAAAAACAGGTCGTCCCGGCAAGAACAACGTCGTCCCGGCAAGAACAACGTCGTCCCGGCAAAAACAACGTCGTCCCGGCAAAAACAACGTCGTCCCGGCGCAGGCCGGGACCCAAGTTTCGATCAACACCTCGAACCTGGATCCCCGCCTGCGCGGGGACGACGTGGAGCGTTCGGGCAGGTCGGGCCTGCCGGGCCGGTCAGGCCGGATGCGGCCGCGTCATCTCGATCGGCACGATCCACTCGTCGAACTGCTTTTCGTCGACGAAGCCCGACTGCAGGGCCGCCTGGCGCAGGGTCAGGCCGTCGTGCTGGGCCGTCTTGGCGATCTGCGCGGCGCGATCATACCCGATATGCGGGGCCAGCGCGGTCACCAGCATCAGCGACTGCTCCATCAGCTCGCCGATGCGCTTGCGGTTCGGCTCGATGCCCCGAGCGCAGTGCTCGTCGAACGAACGCATGCCGTCGGCCAGCAGGCGCGCGCTCTGCAGGAAGTTGTGGGCGATCAGCGGCTTGAACACGTTCAGCTCGAAGTTGCCCTGGGCGCCGCCGAGCGTGAGCGCGACGTCGTTGCCGAACACCTGGCAACACAGCATCGTCATGGCCTCGCACTGGGTCGGGTTGACCTTGCCCGGCATGATCGAGCTGCCCGGTTCGTTTTCCGGGATCGTGATTTCGCCCAGGCCCGAACGCGGGCCGGACGCCATCCAGCGTACGTCGTTGGCGATCTTCATCAGCGCGGTGGCGAGCGTCTTGAGCGCACCGTGCGCCAGCACCAGCGCGTCGTGGCCGGCCAGCGCCATGAACTTGTTCGGCGCCGACTTGAATTGCAGGCCGGTGCGCGACGCGATTTCGGCCGCGATGCGGCTCGCGAATTCCGGGTGCGCGTTCAGCCCCGTGCCGACCGCGGTGCCGCCGGCGGCCAGCTGCAGCAGGCCGGGCAGGACGTTCTTGATCGCGTGCTCGGCGAATTCGAGCTGCGCGACGTAGCCGGAAAATTCCTGGCCGAGGGTCAGCGGCGTCGCATCCTGCAGGTGGGTGCGGCCGATCTTGACGATGTCGGCGAAGTCGCGCGCCTTCACTTCCAGCGTGCCGCGCAGCCTGGCCAGCGCCGGCAGCACGTCCTTGGCGACGGCCTGCGCGGCCGCCACGTGCATCGCGGTCGGGAACATGTCGTTCGACGACTGCCCCATGTTGACATGGTCGTTCGGGTGCAGCAGGCGCGCTTCGCCGCGCTCGCCGCCGAGCAGTTCGGAACCGCGGTTGGCGAGCACCTCGTTCATGTTCATATTGCTCTGGGTGCCCGAGCCGGTTTGCCAGACGGACAACGGAAATTCGGATGGATGGCGGCCTTCCAGCACTTCGTCGGCGGCGCGGATGATGGCGTCGGCCTTGTCCTGCGGGAGCTTGCCGAGCGAGCGGTTGACGGCGGCGGCGGCGCGCTTCACCTGCGCCAGCGCGGCGACCAGTTCGGGGGCCATCTTCTCGGTCGAGATGTGAAAGTGGTGCAGGGAACGCTGGGTCTGCGCGCCCCACAATTGACCGGCGGGTACGTCGATCGGGCCGAAACTGTCCTTCTCAATCCTGTTTTCCATGGAAACTTCCTGTTCAGTTGATAACAAAAGCTCGGATTAAAGAGTGTACCGCAACAGCCGTTAACGAAGCTGACGCCCCACTTTATCTCGCCATGGCCCGCCGTTTCCGCCTCTCTGTTTTCAGCCTCGCCCTCGCCGCAGCCGCCACCGCCCATGCGGCCGAGCTGGGCGATCCGCGTGTCCTGTCCCACATCGGCCAGCCGCTCGTGGCCGACATCGAACTGACCATGCTCGAGGATGCCGCCGCGCCCGTGCAGGTGCGCGCCGCCAGCCCGGAGGTCTACAACGGCGCCGGCATCGCCATGCCGGCCGTGCTGGGCAGCCTGAACTTGTCCGTGACGCGCCGCGACGGCCGCCAGTTCCTGCGGGTGACGTCGCCGCGCGCCGTCGACGCCGACCACGTGCACCTGTACCTGGAACTCGTGGACAAGGGCCAGCGCGCCGTGCGCCTGGCAACGCTGTGGCTGACGCCCGATCCGAATCCGGCGCCGGCGCCGGCGCCGGTGGCAGCACCCGCTCCCGCGCCGGTCCCGCTGGCCGTGGCGCCGCGCGCGCCCGCGCCGGCACCGGCCCCTGCGCCGACGCCGATGCCAACGCCGATGCGGGACGCGGCCCTGCTCGCGCAGGTGGAGCGCGCCCGCGCGGCGCACGGCACCCCGTCCGCGGCCGCCGAACGGCCCGCGCGCGCGGTGGGTGCCGCCGCCGAACGGCCGGCACGCCCTGTGGCCGTTGCCGCGGCCGGCGAGGCCGCGCCAGCATCTGCCGCGCGCGCCGCCGCGCCGCGTCCGCGCCCGGCCCCCGCCGCGAAAGCGCCTGTGGCCTCGGCCGCGCCGGCCGAGGCCCATCCGGCCGCCTGCGCGCGTCCGGCCGCCGAAGCCCAGGCGTGCGCGGCGCTCGGCGCCAAGAACGACGAATTGCGCGCGCGGCTCGGCCTCGTCGAAGACCGGATGAAGAAGCTGCAGGTGACGCTGGGTGTGGCGCCGGCCGCCGCGGCGCCGGCTTCGGCACAGGCACAGCATGGCGCCGCGGCAGGCGAACAGGCACCGGCGCATGCGGACGGTGCGGCACAGGCATCGAAGGCGGCCGCGGCCAAAGGTGAGCCGGCCAGCCGTGCAGCCGCCGGCGCCGGCGCACCGGAAGGCGACGCTCACCATGCCGCGCCGGCCGCGGGATCCGCGGCCAAGGTCGCCGCTTCCAAGGCGACACCGACCGCGGAAGGCGGACACGATGCACCCGCCACCGCGGGCGACACCGCGCAAGGTGCGCACGAGGCACCGGCCAAGACCGTCGCCGCGGAAGGTGAACACAAGGCGCCCGCCGCCGGCGGCGAGGCCGTGGACGGTGCGCATGCGGCGGCCGGGGAGACCGCGGCGGCGCCCCCGGCCGTACCGAAGCCCGCCGAACCGGCGGGCCCGCGCCCCATCCATTCGATCAAGCCGCTGGTGCCGCACAAGCCGAAGACGCCGCCGGCGCCAGACAGAAGCCTGCCGTGGGGCTGGATCGGCGCCGGCGCCGGGGCCGTGCTGGCCGCGGGCGGCGCCGGCGCGTTCATGCTGCTGCGCCGGCGCAAGACCGGTGCGGCCGGGGATGCCGCCGACGCCGGCACCCCCGGCACCTCTGGCCCCCCCGGCCTGCTGGCCCGCCTGAAGGCCCGTTTCGCGGCGCGCAACGGCGCCGCGCAGGTGGAACCGCCGGCCCCGGCACCCGCCGCCCAGGCCGCCGAACCGACGTTCGACTGAGGCCGGCGCGATCACGCACAAGTCGTCTACACAACCTCGATTTATGCGTTATACTGTGTTTCGATGATCTTTTGATCACATGGTCAAAAGATCATGAAAACGGATCAGGGTCCGCCGCAGCCACCACCGATAGCGTGGCGCGGGACCGGACAATCGCTGAGGAAGCGCCTGTACCCGGAAGCGGTCCGCCTGCCGGCAGTGGCAGCTGGACGCCGGAGGCAACCGGCAAGAGGCGACGCCAGGGGATGCCTGGTGCTCGCTCTCCCCAATACCGGCGGCACGTCGCGATGCAAGTCTCGACGGACCGCCACCACAACCCGCGCAGATGACCGGACGTCGCTGCGCGGGTTTTTCGTTTTGACGTAGCTGGGCGGCGCGCGCGTTGGCGCGCCGCCCGGCTTATCGCTACCATGGCGATACGGCCCCATGCGGACCCTGGCAACGAACGAGGAGGGGACATGAACGATACCTCGCCGGAGCGCATCCTGCGCGGCGACCTGTTTTCCGAATACTGCCCGTCGCGCGACGTCCTGAAGCACGTGACGAGCCGCTGGGGCGTGCTGCTGCTCGTCGCGCTGACGGACGGCAGTCACCGCTTCGGCGAGCTGCGCCGCAAGGTCGGCGGCATCAGCGAAAAGATGCTCGCGCAGACGCTGGTGTGGCTGGAGCAGGACGGCTTCGTGCAGCGCATCGCGCATCCGGTCGTGCCGCCGCGCGTGGAATACCGGCTCACGCCGCTGGGCGAGGAGATCGGCCACAAGCTGCGCGACCTGGTCGCATGGATCGAATGGAATATGGCCGGCATCGCCGCGGCGCAGCGCCAGGTCGAAGCCGCGGCGCCCCGGGCCGACTGAAAGGCAGGCAGCCTCCGAAACCGGTGGTCAGGGAGGCTGCGGAGGCAGGGAAGGGCGCGGCTCAGTGAGCCGGGCTGAAGGCGCGGTCGAGCTGGTCGGCCCAGGGTTCGGTGATGTCGCGCACGGCGCGGTCGTTGGCCATGATCTGCTTGAGCAGGTCGATCTTGCGCTTGCGGGCGGCGCCGTCCAGCGGCGGTACGCCCGTCTTGGCAGCGCTCGCGTGCAGCGCGCACTGGCTTTCAAGGCGGGCGAGGCCGTCCCAGTCCCCTTCGCGCGCAGCCACAGCCATGCGGCTGCTCAAGACGGCGATGTTTTCATACATTGCGAGGACTTCGTTGGACGTCATGACTGCGCTCCACCATTGCGACGAATTCCGGCCGGATTGCCGGTTGTCTGTCATTTACGGCAGGGCTTTCCGGAACTTTAGGGTTGTATTGAGATTTTTTGAAAATTTTTTTATAACGTCACGAACGAACCTGAGAAAAGGGACATCATGAACACCAGCTGGACGCCGATCAAGACCGCCATCGCACTCGCACTGTGCGGTGCGGCCCTCCTCGCCACGGGCGCGGGGGCATCCGGGCAGACCGCGCCCGCGGCCGACAAGGCCGGGGCCGCGCCCGCCACCGCACCCACCGCCCAGGCCGCCGTACGCCCGGGCGACGACTTCTTTGCCTGGGCGAACCGCGACTGGCTGGCGCAGACCGTCATTCCCGAGGACCGCAGCCGCTGGGGCGCGATGGACAACCTGGCGGAAGACACCAACCAGCGCATCGTCAAGCTGATCGAAGGCGCCGGCGCCGACAAGAAGGCCGGTCCGGAAACGCGCAAGGTGGCGGACTATTTCAACGCCTACATGGACGAGGGCGCGATCGAGACCCGCGGCGCGGCGCCGCTGCAGCCGCTGCTGGCGCAGATCGGCGCCATCAAGGACAAGGCCGGCCTCGTGCGCGCGCTGGGTGCCTCGGTGCAGGCCGACGTCGACCCGCTGAACAATACCCACTTCGCCACCGAGAACCTGTTCGGCCTGTGGGTCTCGCCGGGCCTGCACGATCCGGCCCACAACTGGCCGTACCTGCTGCAGGGCGGCCTCGGCATGCCGGATCGCGCCTATTATCTGGACAATAACGAACGCATGGCCGGCCTGCGCAGCCAGTATCAAAAGCACATCGCCGCGATGCTGAAGCTGGCGGGCTACGCGAAGACGGACGCCGACGCCGATGCGCGCGCCGCCAAGGTGTTCGCGCTGGAAGTCGACATCGCGAATACGCACGCCACCCGCGCCGACTCGGCCGATGTCCTGAAGGCCGACAATACCTGGACCCGCAAGGATTTCGCCGCCAACGCGCCGGGCCTGGACTGGGACGCGTTCTTCAAGGCCGCGCGCCTGGGCGACCAGGACAAGTTCATTGTCTGGCACCCGAGCGCCGTCAAAGGCGAGGCGGCACTGGTCGACAAGACCGACCTGGCCGTGTGGAAGGATTACCTGGCGTTCCACACGATCAACCGGATGGCGAACGTGCTGCCGAACGCGTTCGTCGAACAGCGCTTTGCGTTCTACGGCAAGGGACTGTCCGGCACGCCGCAGCAGTCCGCGCGCTGGAAGCGGGCGCTGGGCGCCACCAACGAGGCGATGGACGAGGCGGTCGGCAAGCTGTACGTCGCCAAGTACTTCCCGGCCGAGAACAAGGCGCAGCTGCAGCGCATGGTCGGGAACATCGTGACGGCGTTCGGCAAGCGCATCGACAAGCTCGACTGGATGGCGCCCGCCACCCGCGCGCAGGCCAGGGAAAAGCTGAAGACGCTGTACGTCGGCGTCGGCTACCCGGACAAATGGAAATCGTATGCCGGGCTGAAGGTCGATCCGAAAGATGCGTTCGGCAACGCGCTGCGCGCCGAAGCGTTCCATACCGAGCAGGAAATCGCGAAACTGCACGCAAAGCCCGACCGTACGGCCTGGTCGATGCCGCCGCAGCTCGTCAACGCCGTCAATTTGCCGCTGCAAAACGCGTTGAACTTCCCGGCCGCGATCCTGCAGCCGCCGTTCTATGATCCGAAAGCGTCCGACGCCGCCAACTACGGCGCAATCGGCGCCATCATCGGCCACGAGATCAGCCACAGCTTCGACGACCAGGGCGCCCAGTTCGACGCCCAGGGCCGCCTGCGCGACTGGTGGACGAAGCAGGACATGGAGCATTTCAAGGCCGCATCGCAGAAGCTGGTGGAGCAGTACAACGGGTACAAACCTTATCCGGACCTGGCCGTCAACGGCCAGCTGACCCTATCCGAAAACCTGGCCGACCTGGCCGGCCTGGAAGCGGCTTATGACGCCTACCGCACCGCCGCCGGCAAGGAGGCGAACGAGGCGAACGACCGCCAGTTCTTCATCGGCTACGCGCAGAGCTGGCGCACGAAGGCGCGCGAGGCGGCCGAGCGGCGCGGCATCCTGACGGACGGCCACGCGCCGCCGAAGTACCGCACCGCCACCGTGCGCAACCTCGACGCCTGGTACAAGGCGTTCGACGTGCAGCCGGGCCAGGCGCTGTACCTGGCGCCGGAGGTGCGCGTGCGCGTCTGGTAATCGTTCCCGCAGGACATGTCCTTATGTCCTTAGGGTAAGCTGCGCCACCACCGGCGATGCCCGACCTAAAATGGCCGGGCATCCGTTTCCACTAGGTGGGGGCTCATGAAGCAGCAATTTCTCGATGTCAATCGACGCATCATCCACCCATATCACCATTTTCCCGACATGAACGACGACGAGGATTACGCCGACATCACCCGGCGTACCCTGCACCATTACGACGGCAATGCCAGCCGTTTCTTTGCCGGCACGATCGACCACGACGTCAGCCAGAACATCGACGCGCTGCTGGGGGCGATCGAGGCACCGGCGCCGTACCTGCTCCTCGACTTCGGCTGCGGGCCGGGACGCGATCTCAAGACGTTCACCGCGCTCGGCCACCGGGCCATCGGCCTGGACGGCAGCGAGCGCTTCGTCGACATGGCGCGCGCGTTCAGCGGCTGCGACGTCTGGCTGCAGAACTTCATCGACCTCGACCTGCCTGAGGCAATGTTCGACGGCATCTTTGCCAACGCCTCGCTATTCCACGTGCCGCGCGACCTGCTGCCGAAGGTATTGCGCGAACTGCACGCGGCGCTGAAGCCGGGCGGCGTGCTGTTCAGTTCGAATCCACGCGGCCACAATGAAGAAGGGTGGAACGGACCGCGCTACGGCGTGTTCCACGACTATCCGGCATGGGAGCGTCATGTCGTCGGGGCCGGCTTCGAGCCCGTACGCCATTACTACCGGCCGGAAGGCTTGCCGCGCGAACAGCAGCCATGGCTGGCCAGCGTCTGGCGCAAGCCGGCCTGATGCCGCACTGACATCGTGCATTAAAAATCGTTTTGTTAGTTTGCGTACAGAATGAAGGTCGACATCCAACTATGCTGATCACATTCCCGCTCCAAACAGCGAAGCGGCCTTACTCACTGTGTCACCCATCAAGGAGATTCGACATGAACGAAGACCAAATCAAAGGTAAAGCCAAAGACATCGGCGGCAAGATCCAGGAAGAAGTCGGCAAGGCTGTCGGCAGCAGCGAGCAGCAGGCCAAGGGCCTCTCCAAGCAGGTCGAAGGCAAAGTGCAGGAAAAAGCCGGCGATCTGCGCGATACGCTCGACAAGGGCAACCGCTGATACGCGATTGATCCACGATTGATCCGTTGCGGTTGATCCGCAACGATGGCGGGCCTCTCGGCCTGCCACAAACGGCCGCCTCGTGCGGCCGTTTTACATGGCTGTGTTCGCGTTAATCGAGTCAACCGCCACCACGCGCCTACCCAAGCTGAGCAGCAGCACACAGCAGAGATGCAGGCGTCGTCAGACAATGCGCGTCGAGCACGCGATGCCATCCCGAATCGTTGGCAAGATACCGGCTCGCGACACCGCGAAAGCGGGCAAGCCAGATCTTGAATCGGCTGTGCCAGGCATTCACGTTCCGGATATGGATGGCGCCACGCGCGCGGAGGCCTGCCCGGACGTTCACGGCCTCGTGCGTGATGCCTGCTTCCGTGCAAAAGCGACGGTACGACGCGGCCGCAACGCCGGAAACGGGATGTGAACCGACACCGTCCGTCACCCGCTGGGCGCGGCGTCCCTGGACCGGTCGCCAAGAATGTCTTCGATATACAGTTTGTCGATCAGCACCATCAGCATCGCCGTCAGCGGCGTCGCCAGCGCGATGCCGGCGAAATCGAACAGGCTGCCGAACACGAGCTGCATGACGATGGTCAGCGCCGGCGGCATCTCGACGGCGCGCGCCTCGACGAGCGGCTGCAGCACATAGCCTTCGATCGTCTGGATGCCGAGGAACAGCAGCACCGTGTACAGTGCGAGGTCGGGACTGATCGACAGCGCGATCAGCACGGCCGGCACGCCCGCCAGGATCGGGCCGATGTACGGAATGAAGTCGAGCAGTCCGGCGATGATGCCGAGGATCAGGCCGAGCGGCACGCCCAGCAGCGTGAGGCCGCCCGCGGTGGCCGCGCCGACGATCAGCATCGACAGCGATTTGCCGACGATCCAGCGGGCCAGCGTGTCGCCGATGTCGTCCAGCACCTGCACGGCGCGCTCGCGCTTGCCCTGCGGGACCAGCTTGACGATGCCCTGCTTGTACTGGCGCGGCGACAGCGCGAAATAGATGCCGACGAAAACGATGATCGCGACGTTGCCGACCGCGCCCAGCACGCCGCCGAAGAACAGCCCGGCGTTCGGCACGAACTGCTGCAGCGAACCCATCATCTGCTTCGGGTCCGGCAGTTCGGCGGCGAGGCGCGCCAGCAGCGGCTTGCTGTCGACGAGCTTGCGCAACTGCTGCAGCGATTGCGGAATCTGCTTGGCGAGTTCGCCCGACTGTTCGGCGATCTGCGGCGCCATCGCCCAGCCGCCGAGTCCGATCACGAGCAGCAGCCCGAGCACGACGGCGACGGTCGCCAGCTTGCGGTTCCAGCCGAAGCGCCGGTGCAGGATCGCGCTCAGTTCGTACAGCAGCACGGCGAACAGCACGCAGGCGAACAGCAGCAGCAACGCGTCGATCGCGAGCACGACGGCGGCGATCAATGCGAGAAACAGCACGGCGATGCCGTCGATGAGGACGAGGCGGCGCATCGTGCGGCGCTGGGCCGGCTTGACGGCGGGCGTCGCCGGAGCGACTGGTGCGGAATCGGCGGAAGGGGCGGGGCGGTCGGTCATCGGCAGTCCGTGCAACGGTGGTCGTGCCCTCAGCCTATCAGTCCCGCGCACGGACCGTCGCGCGGCTGTTATGTGCGTGCGCTAACTGAGCCATATCCGCGCCGGCCGTATCATGAAACCTCGATTTGAAAGGAGAACATCATGAATTCGGACCAGATCAACGGCAAACTGCAAGACATCGGCGGCAAAATCCAGGAAGAGGCGGGCAAGATCGTCGGCAGCCCGGAGCAGCAGGTCAAGGGTCTGCAGAACCAGGTTGAAGGCAAGACCCAGGAAAAGCTGGGCGACCTGAAGGAAAAGATCCACGACGCCACGAAATGATGGCACTGCCGTGACGGCGGCCTGACGGGCCTTCGCCCGGCTTGCCGCGTCACCCATGCAAAACGGCCGCGGGATGCGCTTGCATCCGCGGCCGTTTGTATTGGCACGACGCCGTTATTGCGGGGCGGTGCCGCCCAGGTTCTTCTTGAAGAACGCTTCGATCAGGCCGTACACGTGACGCTGGCCGGCGCGCGACGAAATGCCGTGCTTGGCGCCCGGATACGTCATCAGCTCGAAGCGCACATTGCGGTTGACGAGCGCGTCGATCAGGCGTGTCGAGTTCGTGAACAGCACGTTGTCGTCGGCCATGCCGTGCACCAGCAGCAGCGGCGATTTCAAGCCGTCCAGGTGCGCGAACACGCCGCTCTTTTCGTACGCGGCCGGGTTCGATTGCGGCGTCGCGCCGATGAACTGTTCCGTGTAGTGGGTGTCATACAGCGACCAGTCCGTCACCGGCGCCACCGACACGCCCATCGCGATCTTGTCCGACCCCGCTTCCAGCAGGCGCAAGGTCATGAAGCCGCCGTAGCTCCAGCCGAACACGCCCACGCGCTTCGGATCGACGAAGCTTTGCTTGGCCAGCCAGTCAATGCCGGTCAGCTGGTCCTCGACTTCGTGCGCGCCCAGGTTGCCGTAGATGACGTCGGTGAACGCGCGCTCGCGGCGCGACGAACCGCGGTTGTCCAGCACGAACACGACGAAGCCCTGCTGCGCCATGTACTGGTTGAACAGGTTGCCCCACTGGCGCGTGACGCGCTGCGAATGCGGGCCGCCGTACGTGAACAGGAACACGGGGTAGCGCTTCCTCGCATCAAAGTTGGCCGGCTTGATCATCGAGTAGTACAGCGTCTGGCCGTCGTGCGCCTTGATGCTGCCGTATTCCGTCGGCAGGTGGTCCGGCACGTACTTCGCGTACGGGTGCTGCGCGTCCAGCGCGTTATGTTCGAGCCACTCGACCATCGTGCCGTCGGCGCGGCGGATCGACACCTGCGGCGGCGTGTTCGGGTCGGAGAACGTATCGACGAAGATCTTGCCGTTGCGGGCGAACACGTCTTCATGCCAGCCGTCCTGCGTGGTCAGGCGCGCGGGCTTGTTCGCGTTGCTGCCGTCCAGGTTCAGCGCGTACGCCTGCTTGTCGATCACGGCATCCTTGTTCGATGCGATGTAGACCTTGCCGGCCGCTTCGTCGACCGCGAGGATATTGTCCACGCCCCATTCGCCACTTGAAATCGGGTGCAGCAGCTTGCCCGACAGATCGAACAGGTACAGGTGCTTGCGGCCGCTTCGCTCGGACGCCCAGATGAATGCCTGCTGGCGCGACAGGAAGCGCAGGTCGTCGTGAATGCTGACCCAGGTGGTCGACGTTTCCGTGAGCAGCGGGCGCTGCGCCAGGGTGGCGGCGTCGACGGCGACGAGGTCGAGGCGCTTCTGGTCGCGCGTCTGGCGCTGGTAGACGAGCGTCCTGCCGTCCGCGCTGAAGTCGGCACGCACGAGGTAGATGTCCTTGTCCGGACCGAGGTCGACTTTCTTCTGCGCGCCGGTCGCCGGATTCACGATCATCAGGTCGATCAGCACGTTGGGCGCGCCCGCGGCCGGGTAGCGCTGGTCGATCACTTCCGTGCGGTCGGCAAAGATCTCGAAGCGGCGCGCGACGGGCACCTGCGCTTCGTCGTAGCGGCGGTAGGCGATCGCGGAATCGTCCGGCGCCCAGTAGTAGCCGGTGTGCTGGTCCATTTCTTCCTGCGCGACGAATTCCGCCTCGCCATTGTGCACCGTACCTTTACCGTCCGTCGTCAATGGGCGCTCCTGGCCCGTCGCCAGGTCGATAACGAACAGGTTCTGGTCGCGCACGTACGAGACATAGCGGCCCTTCGGCGATATCTTCGGATCGCCGACGTTGCCCGACGCGACCTTGCGCGCGGACTCGGGCTTGTTCGGGTCGACGAGGTACAGATCGCCCGCGATCGGCACGAGCAATTGCTTGCCGTCGGGCGACCAGCTGTAGCTCAGGATGCCGGACAGGCTGGCCGTGCGGGCCCGCTCGCGCCGCGCCTTCTCTTCCAGCGACAGGTTTTCGTTCGGGACCAGCTGCTTGGAGTCGACCAGGCGGTGCGTGGTCTTGTCCTTCATGTTGAATTCCCACAGGTCCAGCTGGAACTGGTTGTCGGCACGGCCGCGCAGGAAGGTGACGCGCTCGCCGTCGGGCGAGACGCGCAGGCTGCGCACGCCCGGACCGGCCAGCGCCGGGTCGGCGTGGATGCGGTCCAGCGTCAGCCGTTCCGCGGATGCGGGAACGGCCGACAATGCGGCTAGGAGGCAGAGGAGAAGGCGCATGGAGTCTCTTGGATAAAGATGAACGTTAATTTTGTGCAACGCCGGAACGATACCAGAGTCGATCCGGAAAAGCTGCAAGGACGTCTGCATGCGGCCGCGACCGGGGCGGTCACGGGATGGTCAAACATGGATGAACCGTAATGTGAGTCTTGCATCCGATGCACTATGATCATTCCGTCGGCGCCCAATGCCGGCATAGGATGAAACTCTCTCCTAGGGTTACGCCGATGGATTCCCCGTCCATCGGCTTTTTTTTGCCCAAATTCGGGGTCAGAGCACATTTTTGATCAATGTCCTCGGGACAGCGGATTCAGATTCGGGTCGAATTCAGGGTCAGAGCGAATTTTCGATCAATGTCGCTAAAGCCAATTTAGTCTGATGGCAGGACACATGACGTCCAGCTGAGGCGTGACCCGGCCATCGGGTGTTCGCAACTTGCTGCGGGGATCATGCCAAAAAATGTGCTCTGACCCCGAATTTCGAACCGGTTTCAGCGCAGGAAGCGTCCCACCTTGGCTTCGAGCAGGCGGATGAGTTCCGGCTGCATGTAGTCGTACTCGTCCGGAATGTCGAGGCAGATCACGCGCTTGCCGTTCAGGTGGCGCCGGAAGCGCTGTGCCAGGCGGTTGCGGTGGGTGTTTTCCATGACGAAGATGATGTCGGCCCAGGCGATCTGCTCGGGCGACAGCGGCACGTCGGCGTCATTGCCGAGGCCGGCGGAATCCGTCGCCACGTCCGGCCAGGTCGCAAAGACGTTCTCGGCCGTCGGGCTGCGCAGGCGGTTCTGCGTGCAGATGAACAGTGCCCGGATCATCGGACCTCCGTCACGGGCGCATGCGCCAGGTCGCGGATGCGCAGCTTCGACAACGCGTTCAGCGACCACGACAGCAGTACGGCGGCGACGGTCAGGCCCAGCACGAGACCGATCCAGAAGCCGGTCGCGGCCATCGGTTTCGCCGGCGACCACGGGAACCAGTCCGGCGCCAGGCCGAGGATCCAGCCGACGGGCAGGGCGACGCCCCAGAACGCGATCATCTGGATCACCATCGGCGAGCGTGTCACCTTGTAGCCACGGATGGCCGAGGCGGCCGCGACCTGCGTCGAGTCGGAGAGCTGGAACAGCGCGGCGAACAGCAGCAGCAGCGCGCACGTGGCCTGCACGGTCGCGTCCGACGTGTACATCGCGGCGATCTGCCAGCGGAACAGGGCGATGCCGAGCGCCGACAGCGCGCCGAACGAGATGCACATCCCGGTGCCGACCCACGCGACGAAGCGGGCGCGTACCGGATTGCCTTCGCCCATCGCCTGGCCGACGCGGGTCAGCGCGCCGATGCCGAAGCTCAACGGGACCATGAACACGAGCGACACGAAGTTCAGCGCGATCTGGTGCGCCGACACTTCAATGACGCCGAAGCGCGCGACGAGCAGGCTGACGATGCCGAACGCGCTCACTTCGGCGAAGTGCGTCACGCCGATCGGCAGGCCCAGCCGGAGCATGCCGCCGATCTCGGACCAGTTCGGTCCTTCCCAATGCGCGAACGGGTAGGTGCGGCGGTAGGCGCTCGAGACCTTGATCCAGACGACCATCGCGGCCAGCATCAGACACACGCCGCTCGCCGTCGACACGGCGCAGCCGAGCGCGCCCAGCCGCGGCAGGCCGAATTCGCCGAAGATGAACAGCCAGTTCATGACGACGTTGTAGAGCAGGCCGCCGATGGCGATCACCATGACGGGCTTGGTCTGGTTGATGCTCGTCGTGTAGCCGTACAGCGCGCGGTAGCAGGCGAACGCCGGCATGCCGAGGCTGATGATGTGCAGGAACGTCGACGCCCGGTCGGCCACGGCCGCGTCCAGGCCGATGTGGTCGAACAGGAGCGTGCACAGGTTGGCCGCGAGGCAGCCGACGATGCCGACGATCAGCCCCATCCACAGCGACTCGCGCACGGAATGGGAAATGCGGTCGAAGCGTCCCGCGCCCATCTCGTGCGCGACGACGGAATTCACAGCCATCATGACGCCCATCACGGTGACGAGGACGATCGACCACACGGACGTGCCGAGCGACACGGCCGCCAGCTCTTCCGCGCTGACGTGTCCCGTCATGGCGACGTCCGCCACGCCCATGCCGACGGTCGCGAGCTGCCCCACGAGCATGGGCCACGACAGGCGCCACAGGGTGGCGACTTCGGTACGGACAGGGTGTGCGGCGGCGGCGCTGCTGGGCTGGTTGGACATCGTGATCGGCTTGCTCGGGAAACCGATCATTTTACTGAGGAATGGGCAAGGTTGGGGAAGAGCCGGGAATGATAAAGCGTGGCCCGGATGCCGCCGACCTCACAATGTCATCCCCGCGAAGGCGGGACCCAATGCGCACGCGTCGAGATGACATTGGGTACCGAGGTCCCTGCCGGCGCAGGGACGACGTTCATGCCGACAGCGTAACTCGCCTCACTTCTGCGCCACCGTCGTCCCCGGCACCGAGTGCAGATAGGCATACAGCGCCCGCATGTCGGTCTCGTTCATCTGCCGGAACGACCCGAACGGCATCACGCGACTGATCGCGCTGCCGTCCGGCCGGTGCCCCGTGCGCAGCATGGCGATGAACGCGTCCGCCGTCGGGTAGCGCTTCATCGCGCTGCCCTTGCCGGGCGCCAGCCGCGACGCCGGCGGCCAGGCAGGCGGCGCGCCCGGGACGCGGCCGCCCGCGAGGTCGGCGCCGTGGCAGCCGGTGCAGGTGGCGGCGACGTACGCGCCGTAGGCCGGCGTGACGCTGGCGCGCACGATCTGCGGCGGGGCGAGCGTGTGGTCGATCTTCTCGGACGCGTCCTGGATGACGCCGAAGCCGTACAGCGCCTTGACGGGCACGGGCACGTCGATGACGGTCTGCGCGCCGGGCACGGGCCGCATTTGCTGCAGGAAGGCGACGAGCGACGCCATGTCCTCGTCGCTGAGGCGGCTGTAGTCTTCGCTGGGCATCATCATGACGGGGTTGCCGTTCGGCTTGACGCCGTGGCGCACGGTGCGCACCCAGTCGACGACGCGGTAGTGCGCCGTCGTGCCGTTGGGTCCGGCCGTGATGTTGGGGGCGACGACGGTCATGCCGCCGTCGCGCACGACGGTCTTGCCGGCGCCGTCGGCGCCGTGGCATTCGGCGCAGCCGCGCGTGTTGTACAGATAGCGGCCGTGGTCGACCCGCCCCGTGTCGGGCACGATGTCGAGCGGACGCACCTCCAGCGCGATGCTGCGCGCCATTTTGCGTTCCCCCAGCACCTTGCCGACGCCCGCCGTCGCAACGCCCAGCAGGGCGAGCGCCGCCAGCGCGATGCTGGTGCGTTTGACCCATTTGCTCACCATGTCTCCCCCTTGTTGATCGAAAGGCAACCCGACAAATCTAGCACTGCCGTTCAAGGCTGGATACTGGCTGAAATGATAATGTCGGCCACAGTGACAGGATCAGGCCTGCGTCAATATGCGATGCGGGTGAATGACCGCCCGACGGTACGGAGGGACGCGGGTCATAGTTGAAAAGCAAGCCCCGCGCCACCACTTACGGGACATTCAACATCCAACCCGATCCAGGAGCCAGCTCGTGGAATACAAGGACTACTACCAGACGCTTGGTGTCGAGAAGACCGCGACCCAGGACGAGATCAAGAAGGCGTACCGCAAGCTGGTGCGCCAGTACCACCCCGACGTCAGCAAGCACAAGGACGCGGACGCGAAAACCAAGGACATCAACGAAGCCTACGACGTGCTGGGCGACGCCGAGAAGCGCGCCGCCTACGACGAGCTCGGGCGCGGGGCACGGCCCGGCCAGGGCTTCCAGCCGCCGCCCGACTGGGGCACGCAATTCGATTTCGGCGGCGAGGGCGCGAACGATTTCTTCAACGACCTGTTCGCCCACGTGGGCCGGCGTTCGCGCGGCGGCGCCGGTGCCGGCATGGGGGCGGGCATGGGCGGGGGCGGCGGCTTCCAGATGCCCGGCGAGGACATCCACGCCGCCATCGCCATCGACCTGCGCGATGCCTACGACGGTGCCGCGCGCACGATCAGCCTGCGCGTCCCGCAGCAGGACGCGCAGGGCCGCACGACGGTGCAGGACAAGACGCTGTCCGTCAATATCCCGAAAGGCGTCACGCCGGGCCAGCAACTGCGCATGCGCGGGCAGGGCCATCCCGGCTTCGGCGGCGGGCCGGCCGGCGACCTGTACCTGGAAATCGGACTGAATCCGGACGCCCGCTACCGCGTCGAAGGGACGCATGTGTACCAGGACGTGCCCGTGGCGCCGTGGGAAGCGGCGCTCGGCGCGAGCATCTCGGTGCCCACGCCGTCCGGTACGGTCGAGGTAACGGTGCCGCCGGGTTCGCAGAGCGGACGCAAGCTGCGCCTGAAGGGCCGCGGCATTCCCGCGAAGACGCCGGGCGATTTGTACCTGATCCTGAATGTCGTGCTGCCGCCCGCCAGCAGCGACCGCGCGCGCGAGCTGTACGAGGCGATGGCGCGCGACCTTGCCTTCAATCCACGCGAACGCATAGGAGCCTGAACGATGCATGACGAACTTCTCACCGGCGTGCTGCTGGACGACGTGGCGCTGACGCTCGACGAACTGGCGCGCGCCTGCAACGTGGAAACCGACTGGGTCGTGCGCCACGTGCATGCGGGCGTGCTGGGCGGCGAGACCAGCGTGCAGGTGACGAGCTGGCGCTTCCGCAGCGGCGACCTCGTGCGGGCGCGCCGCCTGCTGCGCGTCGAACGCGACTTCGACGCCAACGACGACCTCGCCGCGCTCGTGGTCGACCTCGGCGACGAGATCCGCCGCCTGCGCGCGCGCCTGCGCGTGCTGGGCATCGATTGATCGCAGGAAGGGGGCGGCGGCCTGACGCCGTCCCCGATTTGCCGGCCTCGGGCAGGAAATCGCGATTGCGCTAGAATCGATCCGACATTCCGGCCCGCCCATGCTCAAGCTACCGACCAACGCCACCGCCCCGTTCTGCCCCTCCGAGGTCTCGGGCACCGTGCACGTGCCCGAGAACGATCCGTTGTGGAAGAAGATCGTCCGCTATGCCGGTCCGGGGCTGCTCGTGTCGGTCGGCTACATGGATCCGGGCAATTGGGCCACCGCCATCCAGGGCGGCTCGCAGTTCGGCTACGACTTGCTGTTCGTCGTCGTGCTGTCGAGCCTGGCGGCGATCGTGCTGCAATGCCTGAGCATGCGGCTGGGCATCGTCACCGGCAAGGACCTCGCGGTCCACTGCCGCGAGCAATATGCGCCGGCCCATGCGAAGGGGCTGTGGGCATTCGCCGAGCTGTCGATCATCGCCTGCGACCTGGCCGAGGTGCTCGGCTGCGCGCTCGCGTTCAAGCTGCTGCTCGGGGTATCGCTGCCGGCCGGCGTCGCGCTGACGGCGCTCGATACCATCATCGTGCTGGGCCTGAAAGGCAAGGGCTTCCGCCAGCTGGAGGCGATCGTGCTGGGCCTGATCGCCACGATCGGCATCTGCCTGTTCGCCGAGCTGTTCCTCGTCGATCCGGATCCGCGCGCGGTGCTGGCGGGCCTCGTGCCGTCGCTGGACAAGCTGGGTCAGCGCGATGCGCTGTACCTCGCCATCGGCATCCTCGGCGCCACCGTGATGCCGCACAACCTGTACCTGCACTCGTCCGTCGTGCAGACGCGCGTCATGCGCCACGACCTGAACGTGGACGGCGCGCGCCTTGCCGAAGCCATCCAGCTGTCGCGCATCGATACCGTCGTGTCGCTCCTGCTGGCGCTGTTCATCAACGGCGCGATCCTCGTGCTCGCGGCGGCCGCGTTCCACAAGCCGGGCGGCGGCAACGTGATGGACATCGACCAGGCCTACTACCTGCTCGCGCCCGTCGCGGGGACGGCGGTGGCCGCATTCCTGTTCGGGCTGGCGCTGCTGGCGTCCGGCCAGAGCTCGACCTTCACCGGCACCATCGCCGGCCAGGTCATCATGGAAGGCTTCTTGAAACTCAAGATCCCGTGCTGGCAGCGGCGCATGATCACGCGCGCGCTGGCGCTCGGCCCGGCGATGATCGGCGTGCTCACGCTCGGCGACCATGCGATCGGCAAGATGCTCGTCGGCAGCCAGGTCGTGCTGAGCCTGCAACTGCCGTTCGCCATGTACCCGCTGATCCGCCTGACCGGCCGGCGCGACCTGATGGGCCCGTTCGTCAATGCATGGTGGACGTCGGGCCTGTCGTGGTGCCTGTTCGCCGTGATCTCGTCGGCCAACCTGTGGATGGTGTGGCAGGCGCTGTTCGGCTGACAGGAATTTCTCCCAGTAAAAACAATAGCTTGCGAATCATTCGCGCGCCACGTACCGTCGCGCGCATCTACAATCGACGTCCAACTTGGCTATTTCAAAAACGCTGACAAGGAGGTCAAATGCAACAAGGTACGAACCAGGCCCTGCGGGGCAAACGTGTGGCCATCCTCATGACGGATGGCGTCGAACAGGTCGAATACACGGGCCCGCGCGGCTTCCTGGAACAGCAGGGCGCGCAGGTCACGCTCGTGTCGCCGAAACCCACCGGCGACGAGATCCAGGGCTTCAATCACCTGACGCCGGCCGACAAGTTCAAGGTCGAGCTGGATGTGCGCGACGCCCGTCCGGCGGACTTCGACGCGCTGGTGCTGCCGGGTGGCGTCGCCAATCCGGACCAGCTGCGCCTGTCGATGGAAGCGATCACCTTCATCCGCGAATTCGGCCGCGAGAACAAGCCGATCGCCGCCATCTGCCACGGCCCGTGGACGCTGATCGACGCCGACCTCGTGGGCGGCAAGCACGTCACGAGCTGGCCCACCCTGCAGCTCGATCTGCAGAATGCCGGCGCCACGTGGACCGACGAGCAGGTCGTCGTCGACGGCAAGCTCGTCACGAGCCGCAAGCCGGACGACATCCCGGCGTTCAACCAGGCGCTGTTGAGCGAGCTGCAGGCGGCCGGCCAGACGAAGCACTGACGCGCCGTCGTCTTCCCATGAACGCCGGCCGCACGCCGGCGTTTTTTTTGTACGACGCGGTCCTGCGCCGCGCCCCACATCGCGCACGTCGCGCCTAGAATGATCGATGGTCTTTTGTCCGTTCGACCCAGGAGGTTATATGGAACAAGTTGCCAGCAAGCCTTTGCAAGGCATGCGCGTCGCCATGCTGATGACGGATGGCGTGGAACAGATCGAATACACGAGCCCGCGCTCGTTCCTGGAAGAGCAGGGCGCGACCGTCGTCCTGCTGGCGCCGAAAGCGGCCGGCGACGAGGTGCAGGGCTTCCACCACCTGCAGCCGGCCGACCGCTTCCGGGTCGAGATGAACGTCGGCGACGCGAAGCCCGCCGACTTCGACGGCCTCGTGCTGCCGGGCGGCGTCGCCAATCCGGACCTGTTGCGCATGAGCCGGGAGGCGATCGATTTCATCCGCGACTTCGATGCCGAGGACAAGATGGTCGCCGCGATCTGCCACGGTCCCTGGACGCTGATCGACGCCGGCATCGCCACCGGCAAGCACCTGACCAGCTGGCCCAGCCTGAAGCGCGACCTGACCAATGCCGGGGCCGAGTGGTCCGACGAGGAAGTGGTGCTGGACGCGCGCCTCGTCACGAGCCGCAAGCCGGACGACCTGCCGGCGTTCAACGACATGCTGCTCAAGGAATTGCTGGTGGCGCCCGGGACCGATCCGGGTCCCACTTCCTGATCCAGTACGCTGGAGGGTGGCTCCAGTATAGTTGACGCAATCTCTTTTATGGTGGAGAATGCATCCACTATGAAAGATGATGCTTCCGTCAACGAACGAATCGCCGCGCAGGTGCGGCGGCTGCGCGGCGAGCGCGGCCTGTCGCTGGACGCGCTGTCCAGCCAATGCGGCGTCAGCCGCTCGATGTTGTCGCTCATCGAGCGCGGCGAAACGAGTCCAACGGCCGTCGTGCTCGACAAGCTGGCGGCCGGCCTCGGCGTACCGCTGGCGTCGCTGTTCGACGCGCCCGAGGGCGGCCTTGACCCCGTCGCGCGGTATGCCGACCAGGTCACCTGGCAGGATCCGCATTCCGGCTACCTGCGCCGCAACGTGTCGCCGGAGGGCGCGCAAACGCCCACGCGCATCGTCGAAGTGACGTTCCCGCCGCAGGCGCGCGTCACGTACGAGGCGGGCGCCCGCTCGCCCGCCGTCGTGCAGCAGATCTGGATGCTGGCAGGGCAGATGCAGGTCGCGTACGGCAGCCAGTCGTGGCTGCTGGAGACGGGCGACTGCCTTGCGATCCCCCTCGACGCGCCGAATGCCTTCCACAACCCCGGGGACGTGCCGGCGCGCTACGCCGTCGTCCTTACCACGCTTGCCAGGAGCTGACCATGCATTGCCGCATCCGCCGTGTGACCGCACTTGCCGATTCCGACCTCGATGGCCTGGCCGCCGTATTGGCCGATTGCGTCGCGGGCGGCGCATCGGTCGGCTTCATGCAGCCGTATTCGCAGGCGCAGGCGCGGGCTTGGTGGCGCGGGCTGGCGCCGGACCTCGAAGCCGGCCGGCGCGCACTGTTCGTCGCCGAGGACGACGCGGGCATCGTCGGCACCGTGCACCTGATCCTGGCCCAGCCGGACAACCAGCCGCATCGCGCCGACCTGTGCAAGATGCTCGTGCTGCGCCGCGCGCGCAAGCTCGGCGTCGGCGCGGCCCTGATGGATGCGGCCGAAAGCGCGGCGCGTGCGGCCGGCAAGACGCTGCTCGTACTCGATACGGCCAGTGCCGACGCCGAGCGCCTGTATGCGCGCATGGGCTGGCAGCGGCTGGGCGTGATTCCCGGTTATGCGCTGCTGCCGGATGGGGCGGCGTGCGATACGACGTATTTTTATCGCGAACTGGCGCGGTAAGGCGGGCCGGCGCTGCCTCGCGCCGATCTTCCAGGCTAAGGTCCGGTTACCAGATTCCAAGTGCGATAGCAATTTGAAACCCTCGACATTGCGCGCACGGCGTTGACTGGTGCGTTGAAGCTCGTGCGTGTTCAGGCAAAAGACGCAACTACGATATGATCGTCCGCAAAACGCAAGTTCGAAACTTTGACGCGTGATAGGACGAGTTTCATCCACTTGCTTGCGCAGGTGCTGCACTTCACGATGAGCCTGGTCTAGCGATATTGCCGCCATTGGCGCTGCGGCGAACCGGCGTGCAGGTGCCTTCTTCAAATAATTCATTCGGCAGTGCCGGTCGGGGGACTTCAATGCAATTCTTGCGTAACGTTAGCCTATGCCTGATGTTTGTCATGGTGGCGTCCTGCAGTGGCGGGTCGAGCCCGCAACCGGATGCGACGCTTGGCGAAGTAACGGTCGCTACCCGGGCGCCGGGGCCGACCCCGTTCATCGCGCACCTTGGCATCCGGGTCGAGCGGGCCGATCTCGTGCGCTCGGTGTCATACACGATCGAACCCAAGGCGGGCACGATATCCCGGCCGGTGTCGATCACCTATAGCAACGCTTACCTGGTCCGCAGACAACTTCTCGATGTGGCGAATCGGCACCTCGACGTGCCCGTGGTCGGCCTCTATGCGGGCTATCAGAACAAGGTTTCTCTGCAACTCACCTTTGCGGACGGATCGACGCGGTCGGACAGTGCCGTTATCGATACGCCTGTGTATCAGGAAGCGGCGCCACGCTATACGGCGATGGACGTCAAGACGCCGCGCCAACCCGGGATCACGCTCGGTTATGATTTCATCCTCTTGAAGAATAATGCGACCACGCCCGTCGTGATGGACACGGACGGCAACATACGTTGGGCCGGTGCGGGTATCACCAAAGCGCCCTCGTCGACCTTCCTCTCTGGCCGTTTCCTGGCTGGCAGCACCGAAGCGCCGACGCTGTACCGTATCGAACTGGACGGCACGTCGAGCACCGTGAACCTGTCCGATCCCACGCTCGCTAACTTCCATCACGATTTAGTTCCCGGTAAGGTCGGTATGTTGGCGGAAGTGGATACGCGATCTGGCGGCAGCAAGATTCTGGAGTCGGTTCTGGCAGAAATCGATGCCGACGGGCGTGTACTCAAGCAATGGGACATGGCAGCGATTTTCCGCGCAGCGATGTCGGCCGGCGGCGACGATCCTTCCGGTTTCGTGCGTGACAACGCTGATTGGTTCCATATGAACTCGGCCATTTATAGTCCCGTCGACGACTCGCTGATCGTTTCAAGCCGCGAGAACTTTGTGGTCAAGCTCGACTATCAAAGCGGCCGCATCCGGTGGCTGTTGGGCGACCCGAACAAGCATTGGTACGTCAACTATCCCTCGTTGCGTGCACTGGCTTTGACCCTCACGTCGGGCAAGATGCCGGTCGGCCAGCATTCGCTGTCGATTGCACCCGACGGCAAGCTCATGCTTTTCAATAATGGAACAGCAAGTTATAACAACCCCGCCGGCACCCCGGCCGGCGTCAATCCGGGCTTTAACGCCGTGTCGAAGTACGCAATCGACGAGTCGGCGCGCACGGCCGCCGAGGTCTGGACTTACGAGCATAACCGCGATCTCTGGTCCAATATCTGTTCGAGTGCCTATCAGGTGAACCAGGGCAGTTATTTGATTGCCTACTCGAGTGCTTACGAGCATACACGTGCCAAGTTGATTGGACTCGACGCGAACGGCAAGCTCGCATTCGACTACGAATATCCAACCCAGGTCTGCGACACGATTTTCAACGCGGTGGTCATCGATTTCGGCGCGCTCGTACTGCAGTGAATGAGCCTGCCCGACCTCCGGCATAAGTGCTGTGAGGTCGGTTATGCGAACGTTCACGCCGGCTACGAACGAGCGATACTGCTTATCGCTTGCCGGACAGCGTCGTGCCGACATGTTCTACACACTGCGGTTCCATGTCTGGAACGGCTTCACGCACGCTACGGCAAGTGAAAATATGGAATCTCGCACATATCCCATCGGGCGCGGTTGCCGGACACGCGGATCAGGCACCTGATCGGGTGATCGTATGCGGACCTGAGCGGCACGTACCGGCACGGCGGCTCATCGGTGTCGAAGGCCCGAAAATGAAAAGCCGCTGAAGAATCAACAGCTTCCCGGAATACCGGTAGAGGCAAGGCACGATCGCTTGAACGGGCGAATCGGAGAGCCGTTGCGCTTGCAAGCGCAACGTCGCTTCGCCGGCTCGCCGCATGCGGCGAGAAACCTCG
>Ga0308166_1000656_pt1 | contig 43797 bp, 49 predicted proteins | sample PhyCR2_2_FD_202137 | JGI IMG/M metagenome (GOLD analysis project Ga0308166, IMG submission 202137) | Phyllosphere microbial communities from UC Gill Tract Community Farm, Albany, California, United States - DLSLCC.R2 | ecosystem: Host-associated > Plants > Phyllosphere > Unclassified | place...
AGCGAAAGATGCCGATACCACTATCGCCCTCAACCGCGCCACCCTGAATAAGATCATCCTCAAAGAGGAGACGCTGAAGCAGGCCGTTGATAACGGCGATGCGAAAATCACCGGTAACGCCGATAAACTCAATGAAATGCTGGGATATATGGACAAGTTCGAATTCTGGTTCAACATCGTTACACCATAAAATAATGCCCCTGCATCGCCTGTGTTGCAGGGGACTTACTTAAGGTAAACTGCTATGCGTTTTTATTCATATTCACTTTTACCATCTCTTTTTTACCTGGCTTCTGCATCAGTTTTTGCCGCAGATAACCATGCGTCGGATGCAGCACAGGCGAACAACCCACTGGCCAATATGACCGCATTTAATATGCAAAACTATTATATTGGTGATGTTAGCGGCACGGATAGAGATGCAAACCAGTTCTGGTTTCGTTACGCGCAACCTTTTTCATTAGGTGAAAGTAACTGGTTATTACGTGGCTCGCTCCCCGTCAATACTTACCCGACACCACCTGGTGGTAGTCATAAAACCGGGCTGGGGGATCTGAACCTCTTTGCTTCATGGCTGATAGATACAGGTAATCCAGCTGTGAGTTTTGGTTTTGGTCCACAAATTACGGCTCCAACTGCAACCGAAGATTCGCTTGGTACTGAGAAATGGTCTGCAGGCCTGGTAAACGTGCTGTTTGATGCCAGCTCGACGAAATTCCAGTACGGTTATCTGGCTTCCTGGCAACATAGCTTTGCAGGTGAAAATAATCGCAGTGACGTTAATCTCGGCACATTCCAGCCATTCTTGTTTTATCAGTTAGGTGGGGGTACCTATCTGCGCGCAGCCCCTATCTGGGTATATAACTTTCAGAATGATAGCTATAGCGTGCCAATGGGGCTAGGTATTGGCCAGGTGATTAAACATCAGAGCACGGTGTATAACTTCTTCATCGAACCGCAGGGTTCAGTGGCCGACCATGGGCCAGGACAACCGCGTTGGCAAATTTTTGCCGGGCTTAACCTGCAATTCCTAAATTAATGAATACATGACTGAGGCATCCTCAATTTGTTCAGTATCGATGAAATGCATATTTATAAGCTTTTCTCTACTAAAAAAGGTCTTTAAGGGGGATATGGAAAGTTTCTTTTGAGTTGCATTACATTTTTGCAATGTAGATTACTTTCTATGTCTACTTCTCGCTCAAAGTGGACCGTCAGATTTGATTACGTCTTGGCTACCCAAATTTTCATTTGAAGTCTGAACAAGTACATAGGATTACTGGTTTTCGAATGCAGATAATCTATCCTCCAGTTCGTCTACTCGCTTAATCAATACTTGTACCGCAGCCAGTGTGTCCATCATTAGCACGTTGTTATCTAACTGAAGGCGGTCGTCATCCACCCGTTCACCGTTGCGCATATATGCCGTGTTAGTCTGCTTCACATACTGCGGATCAACGTCCTGCGCCTGCTGCGCGATAATTCCCCGGCGCGTCCTTCCCTGCTCGTCGTCGTTATAGACGAACGTCACCAGCTCAAGCGCCCGGATACGGTCGACAGATAGCTGTCCGTCCGTCGGTTTAATATCATGTTTCATGCGCGCGTCGGACGTTCCCTGGAACTGGACATTACCGTTCTGGCTACTGTAGATCCTGCCGTCGCTCAGGAACTGCCACCACTGCTGGTTAGCGTTGAACCCCTGAACGGTGATCGCTAATCGGTGGTTTGTTCCCACCTGTTCCTCAAAATACGCCGCCGCCATTCCGGCCTCTGCGCCTTTACTGTCTGCGCCTCGCTGTTTGAACCTCCATGTCATGTTAGGGGAGTTGATAAGAGTACCGTTAGCCGGTGCGCCAGGTTCGTCAAATCGCGTAGCTACGAACCCCCACCAAATATTGCCCTCGACAGTGTTAGCCCCAAACGTCCGCTGATTACCGTATACACGCCAGCCAGGTGACACGGCAAGCGCGCCGGCTTCGGCGATGATGCGATGCGTGTAGTCAGCCGTACTATTGCCATAGTGAAAATCAATGTAAGGCGTTGGCGCGGTTAGCTCGATATGAGACCCGGCAATCTGTACGCCGTTTAAATTTCCGTTAACCGTTAGGTTCTTGTCGACCGTCAGGTTGTTTTTAAAGGTGCTGCTTACATTCCACGTCTGCGCCTGCGTCCACGTGTTGGCCACCGTCGTCTTCGCTACGTCCTTCAGCGCCGTGTCAATGTTCTGCTGTCGTGTGGCGTATTCGCTCAGAAATTGCGCCCACGATTTTGCCGTCCCCGTTGTACCGTCCGGCTTCGTGATCGTCACGTTGCCAGCCCCGAACAAAAATTGTTGTTGGTTCGCAAGGTCTACATAAGTGCGGTCGAAGCACTTCTGAATACTGGCCGCCAATTCGTCACTAATGTTAGCCATAGTGCCCCTCAGTCATATTTACTGGAAAAAATGAACAGCGCCGTGGTCTGGTAAACAAAACCAGCTGGACCAGCGGATTGACCGGCAGGAATTGCGTTATTCGACAAGAAATTCCCATAGGCTCCAGTGAAACTTCTGAATATTGTCCACAGCTGTCCGGTTCGCTGAGAAATAAGCGAAGAGGCGCATGGCGAAACCGCAATAGGTTGCCCCATATCGCGCGGTTTCATATTTCCACTAATCGCTGTGGTTTGTACTTCTAACGGTTTCATCCCCGCGTGATAAACCATCCGGCCTGACGCATCAAAAATAAAACCGCCATACCTGGGAACATCTATAACCATATTTCCAAAGGCGTAGACCGTGATATTTCCTGTTCCTGTCGTTCGGATTATCTGAAGGCATTTAAACCCGTTTTGTGAAAATTCACGCGTGATACATACCGCGTCATTGTCAAAGCGAATGAAAAACATGCATTGCATGTTGTCGGGTATACGCGATTGAAAAACATATCCGTTATTACCAGGAATAACGGCCCGGTCAATAAGATTCATCGGCGTAAAGTCAGGACTCATCCACATGGCGCCGTTTTCATCGACAATTTGCATTCCATACATAATTAAGGACCGAAGAAAAAAACAATTCGTGACATGCTGGGGTCCACGCCGTTCCACGACGCGGCCCCTCCAGAAATGGATACTGAAGGTGAACTGCCTGGCGTTCCTTTCCAGTCCGCTGTACCCACCACGTAATACCGTAGTGCTTTACCCGGTGGTGGATTTCCATAATTGACATAACCCGAAGCCTGCGTGTAAGAACCGAGAAAAAAAACCGGGGTGAATACCCCGGTTATATCCCTACCACTGGCGTCGTACATTCGAGCGCCGTAGCCCATTATTTACAGTCCTTATTAGTAAATCCGGTCGCCAGCCAGTGCCCTACGGGACGAACTGCCTGGCCAGGTGCAACACGCACCTGCATGCGACCAAAGCGGTCATACCTGACCGCATTGATTTTTAGCTGGTACTGCCCGTTTACCGGATAGGTGTTGATTTTGTATGTCACCGTGCATTCAGTTGGCTTGTAACGCTGGTCTGCACAACCACTAACCAGGATGCTAATACCGCCCACCAACAAAACGCAGGACACCGTTTTGATCAAAAACTTTAAGCCCTGATTCATCCAGTTGAATCCTCCCTTGACCAGGTACATTGCTATTCATTTCGAAAGCCCCATTTTTTGGCAAACGCCAGCCGGTGGAGCCAGGTTGATAGTTTGTTGACTGCAGGCTGTCAGAAATCTGACCAAAGTTAATCGTCAGGTTACGGGCCATCGCCTGCTGAAAATAAGCGCCGTTCCCGTCGATACCGAAGACCATATCTTTTTGATCGCCGTTAGGCACATAAACGCCAAACGTATCAGCCTGGACCAGGAACTGTGACTGGCCGCTGCCGTCAATCCCCAGCTGGATACCCGCCACGTAGTTATTCCCACCGGAAGACGTATTGACCTTAACGCCCCACTGCGCTCCCAATTTCCCGTTTAAATCCGCCACGGTGGATGCCGTCTGCTGAACGGTCGCAGACATATCCCCGACCTGCGAGGTCAGCGTGGTGATTTGCTCAGTGGTTGATTTTTCCAGGTCGGCAACGGTTTTGTTCGTCGTGGTGATTGCCGCGCTGTTGTCGCCAATCATGCTGCGCATCTGGTTAAAGCCGGTCGCCATTGCCAGGCCGTTAGATGCGATGGTTTCGTCCTGCTTCGTGATGCGCGATTCTGCATCATCCACACGCGAGCCGAGGCTGGTGATTTGCCCTGCCTGCGCGGTGATATCCTTCCCTTGCTGGGTCACGGTCGCAGTCAGCTGGGTAACGGCGTTCGCGGCGCCAGTGGCGGTATCCTGCGCCTCCTGTGCGTCGGTCACATCGACAATGCTGATATCGTCCAGATACAGCGAATAACCGGCTCCACCGTTCGCCCCCCTAGTGGAGATCCACATCTGCGCAATGCTCCGGTCGGCACCAACGGTCGCTACTCCCGTCAGGAGAACCCATTTACCGCGCGAGATGTTTGTCTCGGAGATACGGACGGCTTCCGGCCACTGGTTTGCGCCGCCATTCTCTCCGCGAGCAAAGAGGCCGACAGACACGCTCCAGCCGTTCGGTGTCGACATATCGCTGGCCATGTAAGCCCAGAGAGAAAACCGATACTTACCGCCACCACGAACAGCAAGCCAGTTCCCGATCATCTTGTCGCTGTTGCCGTTCTCGCCGTTGTTACGCGTGATTTTGAGCGACTTCTGGCCATTGCGGTAAACATCGGTCGAGACGCGCGCCAGCGAGCTGCTGCCCAGCTGCTGGTTTGCGGTGTACGACTCAAATGAGCCATCACACCAGGGGTTTAATCCCTGGCTCTGCAGCGCACCGATTGAGGCGTTGACCGACGTGATCGCGCTGGCATTAGAGGCAATATCTTTTCCCTGCTGTGTCACGGTCGACTGCAGGTTAGATACAGCGCCAGCCGTGGCATCGAGATCGACCCGGTCAGTAATATCGATAACGTACACATCGTCGATATAAATTTCGCCTGCATTCAAAAACGCGTTGATGCTGACCGACATGGTGCCGTCTTTAGTGGCGGTCCATGTGTTGCTGTACTCCTGCCATACGCTGCCAGTCGGCATTGTAGCCGGGTCGAAGCGCGCCTCAACGATTACAGAGCTGTCGAGGTACGCAAATCGAACCTTGTTATTCGGCTGCGTGTTCGGCTGCATAGTCGACCCGGCCTTAGCCCGCAACCACGCGCCAAACTTGTACGTCCTGCCCTTAACAACAGTAATAACAGTGTCACTCGACAAAAGAGTCGCGGATGTAGCGGCGACATATTTCACGATTTTTTTGCCGCTATGGGGACTGGATGCCGCCATAATCGTCGTTGGTGCTGGCGCGGTCCAGTTGGTGAAGTCGCGCTCGAATCCTCCGTTTAAAATCAGGTTGCCCGTGATTTTGTTATCCACGTCAGCCATTGCTGCATTCAGGCTTGCAGAAACGGCGGTCGTGGCGCTGGCATTCGCAGCAATATCCTTGCCCTGCTGCGTGACCGTCTGCTGCAGCTGCGTGACCGCAGACGTATTTGCATCGATGGCCACCGCATCGGTGATGTCGTAAATGGCGATGTAGTCAATCTGAATGACCGATGCGTTCGGGTAGCAGTAGAACGCAAAAACAGAGCCATCCACTGTCGCCGACGATGGCGCGCTAAACTCAGCGGCATACGTCGCCCAGGTATCCGTGGCGGAGAACTGCCGGTTTTCATAAGTCCCGGCCACATTCCCCAGGTAGTTAAACCGGCGAACCATGAAATTCATCGCGCCGGATACTCCCTTCGCCTTAACAATGACCTGGTAGCGACGTGGGGTATTGTGTGGCAGCGGCGCTTTCTGGTTAGCAAAGAGGCCGGTATACAACGTGCTGTCGAGCTGCGTCATCTGGACGCCGGGTTTACCGTCGCCAAAGTCGCCAAACTCCACCTTGTTACGCGTATTCCCCTGGACACCCCACAGCGCCGATCCGCTCATAAAATTAAAATCGTTTGCCAGGTTCTCGCCGCGATTGAGCATCGCATTCACCGCGCCGGTGACGGAGGTGATCGCCTGACTGTTCGTTTCAATTTTCCCTTCCGCTGCCGTGGTTCGTTGCGTCAGGGACTGAATTGCACTGCTGTTCGCGCTCTGCCCTGATTCAAGGTTCGACACTCGACCTGTAATGGCTGTAATAGCCTGGCCCTGGCTGGTGATAGTGTTGCCCTGCTGCGTCACTTTCGCATCCAACTTGGTGACAGCACCGGCGGCAGCGTCGGCGGCAGTCTGTGCGCCCTGCGCGGCGGTGATCTCCCGGCAGTGGAAATCAGTTGCATACCAGACGGAGCCAAACGGCGCGTTCTGGTTCACCTGCAGGAATGGGCGCATATATCCGCGCGGGAAGTTAGCCGGGACCGTCCAGCGGTATTTTTTCTCCGTCCAGGTCTGAGTGGGCGCAACGCTACCCGGTAAAGCAGCATAGGCCACGGCACCCGTATTCGGTCCCGTAGCCGAGCCGATGTACATGTTAAATGCGGCGTTGGAACCTGCCTTTGCCGCTACCCAAACCGAAATCTCGAATACCTGTCCCGCTTTTACCGGCCACGGTGGCGTATTGAGCTGGTGATCGCGTGAGGCCAGTCGCGCTACATAGCGACGCGGAGCGCCTGCCGGGATGTCAGCATCATACGGAATACCATCATCGTCGTTGCTGTCTACCGTATCCCGACGGGTAAAGCCCATCGATGGATATGCGGGGTCAAATGTCGGGTTCAGGATGTAGTCTCCACCCGCTGCCGTCTGCGAGTTCAGCGCAACATTAATCCCGGTGATCGCCGTTCCCTGCGATTCAATTTTCCCCTCCGCGTTGGTAACGCGTGTATCCAGTTTACTCACAGCATCGGCGGTGGCCGCTTTGGCCAGCCCTTCCTCAACCGTCGAAACACGCCCTTTCAGGCTGGTGATGGCCTGGTTCGCCGCCGTAATATCCTGGCCCTGCCTGGTCACGGTGGCGCTGAGGTCCTGTACTGTCGAGCTATCGGCCTTCTGGTCGATTCGTTTCCCCAGGTCTGTGTTAACGGTATCGATTCTGCCGGTCAGTTGCGTTAGCGATTTACCCTGACTGGTAATCGTATCGCCCTGCTGGGAGACGGTTGTCTGCAGGTTGGTCAACGCTGTCGCGTTCGCATTAATATTTTCCTGGTCGGTAATATCAATGACGAACATGTCATCGATATAGAGCTCCCCGGAGGCAAGGCGAGCCATAACGCTCATCTGCATAACGCCCGATTTATTCGCCTTCCACTTAGCAAATACCTCTGTCCAGACGGAACCAGTCTGCAGTTTTGTTGGGTCAATACGGGCTTCCTGAATCTGCGAATTGTCATTAAACGCAAACCGGAATTTGTTACTTTGCTCGGAGCCAGTAACGATAGCCGTCCCGTCTTTCGCTCGAGCGAAGCCTCCAAACTTATAAGTCCGGCCAGCGACGACCGTCACCATCGTGGTATTGCGTACCTCATCCAGCTGATCATTGTGAGCTTTGAGGTAAAGAATTTTTTTACCTGAGCTGGGTTGTTGGGCCGTATCCACACGAACATCGGTCGTTGAACCTGTCACCCAATTATCAAGGCCACGCTCAAACCCACCATTCGGGATTAGGTTTCCGGCCAGCTTGTTGTCTGCGTCCTGCTTCATCGCAGAAAGATCTGCTGACAGGCTCGTCGTCGCAGCAACGTTCGCAGCAATATCCTTACCCTGCTGCGTGACGGTGGCCTTCAGGCTATCCAACGCGGCGGTGGTGGCTTTCTTCGCCACCTCGGCATTGGTGGCATCAATACGCCCACCCAGGCTGGTGATCGCGCTGGCGTTGGTGGCGATGTCGTCACCGTTCTTCGTGACCTGCGACTGCAGGTCCTGCACTGCTGATGCATCGGCTTTACCAGCGATACCGTTTGAAGCGGTCAGCATGAAGCCCTGCAGGTAAACGCGAGCGGTTGACGGCGTCCATCCTCCGCAGGCCATGCGCAGGTAACACCATCTCCCTTTGAAGTCATTCGGGATCGTGAACGTCAGCGTGCGGGTCTGGTAGCCGGTGGTGATACCCGCAAACCAGGTGTTGTCCTGGACAAGCCAGTTAGTCGGATTCCCCCAATTCTCAATCAGGCCCATCGTAAAATTCTGGGTCCCGATGCTGATCGTCGCGTCGTCCGTCTTGAATCCGAAGGTGAGCGTCAGTTTCTGACCGGCTTCAACCGGGATTTTTGTTCCGTTGGCGATCCGCATCGCCGGCTCGGTCGTGGTGAGACCTTTCATCACCGCGTCATAGACCGGAGCACCCGCGCCGGTGCCGGACAGCTGCCAGCTATCCGCTTTATTAATCAGGTCGCCATTCAGCAGGAGGTTGCCGGTCGTAATCTGTGACTTGAGCGCCGTCGTCTGCTGCGCCGTGGTGGCCAGCGTATTCTCGGCAGTCGTGACGCGGGTCGTCAGTTGCTGGACGGCATCCGAGCTGGCGCTGTCTGCCGGTGCCTGGCTCCAGTCGCTCACAATATTTCCGGATTCAAACATCGGAGAGCTGATCCACGCTTCGCGCGCTGCAGCTGCGCCGTCGAGTCTGGCCACAACGAGATACGCCGTCCCGGACAAGCCAGGTTTGCGTTTGTATTTAACCCAATAGCGACTCCAGGACGTGGAGAGCGTCACGGTCACATCGCCGTTATACCCGGCTGGACGCTCCACAATAACGCCCTGGCTGGTTTCAGCGCGGATAGTGGCATCCGGCGTATTCAGGAAACAACGAACCGGCGTCTTGTCCGTCTTCGCTTTCGCATAGAACGACAGAACATACTCGGTACCGTCAACCGGCGCGGCCAGCGTGTAGTCGAGGACGGCGAAATCAGTCGCTCCGGCGGCTCGCGTCAGGATGCGAACCGCGTTCCCCCGGTAACGTTCGGTTGCAGATGGCGATTTGCCGGTCAGTTCCCCGGAGTTGGGTATCAGGTTTACGCCGCCGATTCGGATGTTATCGACCTTCGATTCCACCCCGGCAATCTGGCTGGCGTTGGCCTGAACTTTGCCGTCGATAGTCTGGACGTCACCCTCGATTTTCTGGATGGCCAGCGTATGGCCAGCAATGACGCCGTTCGCTGAAACAAGGTCCGCTGCAACCTGATCCGTTTTCGAGGCAGTCGACTGCAGGTCGCTCGCCAGCGTATCCATGCGCTGGGTCGCCGCTGCAGTGGATTTATCATAATCGACGCGCAACGTATCCACGCGGGAGCCGATGGCCTTCTCCGCCGTCACGCGGATTTTCCGCTCTTCGAAAAGCAGGCCAGAAACCAGTTTATTCGGGTCTGTCCCTTCCTCGTTGCCGCGCAGCTGCACCGCCAGCTGGTTACGCTCCATCGCCTCAGCTGAGTCGGCAGCAGTCATTGCCGTTTTCAGGTCCTGAATCTGCGCCTGCGATGCGCCAGGAGTCGGGCGCCCAACGGCCAGCCAGTCAACGGCATAATAGTTATCGGCGTCAGCCGCTCCACCCTGTGAGAAGTCGAGACGCAGGCGGCGGATGGTGCCGGAGGCCTGCCACGGGATATCCGGGATCGCGATAGTGCTGATGCCGGTGGCCGGGTCAAAATCCGGTGCTGGCAGCACCAGGCGGCGTCCATCGGTCCAGCCGGTTTCATCAGCGCCAATCCAGTACAGCCGACCGCCCCAGGCCGGGTTGCCGACTTTCTTGATGCGCAGGCGGAGGTACTTATAGGCGCTGCCGTCAATCAGCGTGCCAGCGCCCGACGGGCTGCGCATGGTCGAAATGGAATCCGCAGGAAGGACCCACCCGTCGTCGGTTGTCGGGAGCGGTTTCGTTCCGCCATCGTCAGAACTCCACCCCTCGTTGTCCTTGTCGAAATACCAGATTTTGAGACTGTCGAACTGCTCGCCGGTACCGGCTGAAATCGACGCCATCTGCTGCGCCAGGCTGTCAAAGCCGTCCTGCATGGTGACGTTCGTCGTCTCAATCGCCGCTTCAACTTCACGTTTAGCACTCAGCAGGTTATCGGCGGCCTGCTTCGCCACGGCGGCATCGTCCGTTTCGGCTTTCGCCACTGCTGCAGCGGTATCGCTGGCCGCTTTCTGCGCCGTGGCGGTATCACCTGCAGCGCGGTCTTTCACTTCCTGCGCCAGCTTGTTGGTCGTGTCGTTGGTTTTGGCGATGTTGGTGGCCAGGTCCTTGCCCTGCTGCGTGACGATGGCCCCCTGCGCGGCGACATCCTTCGCCGCCTGGTCAGCGGTTCCCTGGGCGGCGTCCGCAGCCTGTTGCGCGGCGTCGGCAGCAGCGCTGTTGTCCTGGATGCCTTTGTTCAGTTCCTCGTATGTATCCGAGCCTTTAAGCGCGTCGTCGAGCTGCTGGTAATAATCAGAAACGTTATCGCTGGACATTCCATGCACCCAGCTGGTCCACGGCGAGGCATTGCCCAGGCGGTCAACCAGGCGCGCGCGGTACCAGAACTGCGTGGCAATCTGCAGGCCCATCTGCTGATACTGTTTACCCGGATACGCTAAATCGGTCAGCGGCATCGCACCGTTCCCACTTTGGTCCGGGCTGTACTGCAGTTCGGTTCGCTGGGTATCCTCTGCGCCTGCAGGGAATTCCCAGCGAATTTCGATACCTGCGGTCAGTGAAACGGTCGTCAGCGCCAGCGGCGGCAGCGGCTCGCCGACTTTCCCGGTCAGGGTCTTCTCTTCCGAGTACGCCCAGCCACTGGAAATTTCCGCCGCGTTGATCGCACGGACCCGCACCAGATAGCGACCGGCATAAATGCCGCTAACCTCAAATGACGTGGTCGAGCTGCGCGGCACGTTAATCCAGTTGCCATCATTGCGGCGCCACTGCGCCTCATAGGCGATAGCATTTTGCACCGCGTCCCAATTGGCCTGCAGGGTTTCGACGCTGATACCCTGATTCACCACGGAGAAGGACGTCAGGAGGATGCCATCTGGCGGAGCCTGGTTGCCAGGCGGGATAACACTAATCGGGCGCTGGTCGATGATCGCGCCGGTATCGATACGCGGGAATTTATCCGGGTCGTGAGCCACGCCGGTGATGGTGAGCGTGCCGTTATTGTTGTCCTTTACACCGATAACGCGGTACTGCTGAGGCACCAGGTCGGTATATTCGACGATCCAGACGCACTCCGCCTCTGGCGTCTCGCTGTATGCCGTTGTGACCGTCACCTGCCGACGACCGTTCACCGACTGAATGGTCCGGGCCTGCGAGATACCCGACGGCAGATTCAGATGCAGGCGGTCGCCCTCTTTTGCATCAATATCACGGTCGAGCGTGATGACGCGCCCATTCACCGCGCTGATACGACCACCATTAACCCGCCCGGCCAGCCGTTCGTCGCCCAGCCCAATGATGTAACCCGGCTGCGGGATCCTGCCATCCAGACCAACATCAATTTCGACCATGCGGTCCTTGTTGTTGGTCAGAATGGCCCATAACCCTTTACGATGGGCTTCACTCTGCCGTGTACATCCAATGGCCGTGACTTCCACCTGATTAAAGCTGTAACGGGAAACCAGTTCCGGGATAAATGCGGGTTCCATCGCATCGGCATAGGCGTTATCCGGGTCAGACCACGAAACAAGGGCATTGGTGTACCGCGCCTTACTGGTGCTGCTGGAATAACGAGGACTACCGATAATATTCGCGCGCGTATAGTTGAAATCGACATCACGCGGCATATCGGCCTGCACGATAATCTGCTCACCACTCCAGCAGGTCATTCCCCGGAAAATAGCAGCGAAATCACGCAGTACGGTGTAGGCGTCGTTGCGCTCCTGCACATAAACGTTACAGATATGGCGAGGCTCCATACCATCGCCACCCCTGCCATCGGGTATCAGCTGATCGCAATACTGCGCAATCGGGTAAAGCGCCCATTTGGAGATATTCGCGCTGGTCAGACGATCGCCAAGACCGAAACGATCAGAGACAACAATGTCGTAATAAATCCATGCCGGGTTATCAGTCCATGCCCATTTAAAGCCTCCGGTCCATGTGCCGGTGTATTCGCGTGTTTCCGGGTTGTAGTTATCAGGGACGCGAATGACACGCCCACGCGGCTCGCAGGAGATTTGTGGGATGGAACCATTGAACTGGCTGGAGTCGAATTCGATGTACAGCAGCGCGGTGTGTGGGTAACGCAGTTTCGCGTCAATAACCTCGGTGTAGCTCTGCAGCGTCATTACGTCGCCGATTTTGACGCTGTTCGCGTCCGGCGATACCTTGCGAAGACGCAGCGTCCAGGTGCTGCCTGCCTGCGGTAAATCGATACGGTGGCTACGTTCATACCCGGACGTCGTTTTGCCGGAGACTGCGGTTTCCAGTACGGTCTGCCAGGCTCCGCCATCCGTCTGTAAATCGATGGCGTATTTAACGGTATTCCCCACCACATCGCCGTCGTCTTCCTGTTTCATCAGGGATGGCCATTTCAGGCGGACGCGAACGGCAGAAAGCTGGGTATTGGTGAATGTGTGAGTCCAGGCGCTCTCGCTGGAAACTTCTGTCCCTACGCTAATTTCATTTTCAGTACCAGGAATACCCTGAATATAACTTTGTGCCTGCGTACCTGGACGAAATTCCCACGCTACGCCGCTAAAGTTTTGCGAACCATCGGCATTCTCCAGGGGGGTGCCATCGAGATAAATATCTTTCCCGGTTAAACCACCCGCAAATTCACCCTCACCTAATGCGATAAGAATTTTGGCTTTTGCTACAGACTGTAAATCGTCCGGCTGTTCCGTCGGCGTGCGCTGTTTAGAGCTGCCACCCTTGCGCCCTTTAATTATGTTATTTGCCATATTGCGCCCATAAAAAAAGCCACCGCAAGGTGGCCTGAATTGGAGGGAATTACTTACTGAATATATTTATTGCTGGTCTTCGACATAGATACCGGCGGAAATAATCGCGCCGCCAATTCGCCGCTTACCATAAAGCAAACCAACGGGATAACCCTGAGAGGCAGTATTGGTCACACCGCCAAAGGCATAGCTGGCTTTGTTGTCGGGAGATTCTTTACGGGCCAGCCCTGCTGGCTGAGGTGAAAGCATCTGCACAACACCACCTAGCATCATGGCTCCGCCTGCCATCATCACATTTACGCCCCACGCCTGACCGAATCCGAAAGTGGCTATAGCTCCAACCGCAACAATGACCGCACCTAAAATAGTCTGAAGAAAACCGGCTTTTTTGCTACCAATGACTACAGGGACAATGCGAATTACCTCTCCAGTTATCGGAAAACCTAAGTCATCTACCCCTATGTTTTTTTCTCCTTTAAATACCGCATAGGTTAATCCGCGCTCTTTGCTGGTAATCATAAATTTTTCAAAGCCGGGTATCGTTTTCGCCAGCGCTATGCCTGCTTCATGGATGCACGAAATAAGACGGTGATGAGTTTTTCCAAACTTTTTACCGAGCATTCCACTTAATTCAATACGCGTCATAACTTCTTGCATTTTTTTCTCCAAAAAAAAACCGCCTGCCGGCGGTTCTTCTCATAAAGATAAATTAAAAAGCCGTGGGGTATATTCCAAAATCACCATTGGTTCCATAACCAATCCGGTACATTAATGTTTTCCCATCAATAACTGTCCCCGACTGCTCACTCATTCCACCACCACACATTCCTTTTGGCCATGCGCTAAATATATGTTTCCCTACTTCTGGATAAATCACGGCTTTTTGAGCGGTATCTAAATCAGCTATCTCTTTACCATCAAGATATACTCGCGTCATACAAGCGCTACCCATAACACCAGAGTCTCGCTTTATAATAACTTCGCCCGTGCCTTCTTTTTTAGAAAAAAACGATGAGTCCAATATTTGTTTGAAGGGGATATTTTGTGCCTGTTCATTTGTTACTGGTTTAGTTGCACACCCGCTAATTCCCACAATCACTAAAGCTAGTGCAATTTTCTTCATCTCGGTGTCCCTTTTGTTTTTAGTTAAAATCTCACAAAAGATTAACACAGAGAATGATATCGAACGATTTTCATCGTCCTGTCTAACCAGTATCCACCATACGGCACGCGCTGGCTGAGATGGCCATACAGGTGGTGAAGCAGCATGTTACCTTCCAGCAGAATCCCGGCATGGTTCCATTTGTCCGACTGCACCTGCATGATCACCATATCACCCGGCTGCGGGGGACCATCAAATTCACGGAATCCGCATTCATACCAGCAATCGTGGTAGAAGTTTTCGGGATAGTCGTTTTCCCACCAGGGATAATCAACGCGGTAATCGTGCAGCTCGATGCCGTGGTTCTGCCGGAAATAGCTCATCACCAAACCCCAGCAATCGTAATGGCCAAGCACGAACGGTCGCTCGAGGAGGGGCAACTCTCCGCGTGGGTGGATAGTACGCAGATCGCCTTCTGGCCAGCTGATAATATGCCAGGGGAGCAGCGTTGCATCGCACTGCGCCTTATCCAGTTCGCTGGGTTGCGTGGTCGCATCAGGATGACTGTGAACAATGCCGATAATCGTTCCCCAGTCCTCTACCTCTGCGTAATCTTCTGGAGACAAGACGAAATTATCATTCGACTCGCTGGCCAGGTTCCTGCAGGGGAAATAGCGCTCTACTCTTCCCCTTTGAGCAATCAATCCGCATGCCTCACGCGGATAATCAGCTGCCGCATGAGCCTGTATCGCCTTAATCGTTTTTTGGCGCATATCAGCTCCTTATCAGCGACGTACCAGGGAACCCGCCGAACGGCAGCTCGTTATGCTCGCCAAAACGTAATTTGCAGGCAGTGAGTGTTCCGTTGCAGACGTCCTTCGATGGGTCATCAACCGGTTTGTTATTCTTGTCGAAATACTTTGTCCCGGCATAATCGCAGCCATCGCCGCTACGGTATTTATTCCGAATACACCAGGTACAAACTGAATGATACTGGCGGGTTGGGATCAGCTTCCCCTGCACCCCCATCGGGCTATCGAGTGTGAACTCCACCGTTTCATCGGTTTCGAGTTGTTTGGCGTCAATGAAAAATAGCTGGCGCTTTTCCTGCGTCGGGTCCGCGGTGGCATTACCTTCAGGGAAGTTTCGCGCATCCAGATACTGCTTCTGCGTATCATGGATGGTGACCCGCGCCATCGCCAGATCGTCATAATGCAAACACAACGCGGTAATTTTCCCTTCTACGTTACCCACTCTGAGCGTGGGCTGCGCATCGCTGCCAGTAGTGGACGATTCGATGCCGTCGATATCGCATGGCCATGCTTTATATTCGGTGCCCTGCCACCAGATACTTTTAGCTGGCAATTTCGACTCATCACCACCGGCTGCAATAATTTCCTCGGCTGAGTGCGGAATATTATATCCGTGGAAGTATAAGACCTCGTCCATATTGAAAGAACGGCCATCAATTTCAAAAAGCCGGATTGAATCACCCGGCTCCAGCTTCTGATAATCTGCATTAAGGCTCATGGTTTAAATCCCTGAATAAAGGTTGCCGACAGGGAGTAGTTCCCTCCACCCATCGGTACTGGTTTATATTGCTCACAACGGAAAAGCCCAATATCTTCAAGGGGTGGCGTCCACTGGAAAGACTTTGTGCCGCCATGACGATCCAGGAACTGTTTTATCGGTCGGATATAGTCTTCGGTACCGACAAAATTCAGCTCCCATTCCTGTGACCGGGGATTTAATCCATCCCCTGATACCTGCGTATATCCGTCACCGAACGGCGCCTTTCGGATACGGAAATTCACGGTTTGCGTTGGGTTTACTCGGGGACTCCAGGTAAATATTTCTATCGCCATCAGCGTTGTCCTTTTACAGCGTTCCAGATAGCACCGCCTGGGCGCATATCTTTCGCCTGCAGTTCACGGTATTTCTTCTCAACGAACGACCCAATTTGCTGGCCAAACTCTTCAAAACCTGACGAGCTCTCGGTAGACGTCTTATCACCGGAAATAGTGATCCAGACCTTTGGCCCTTCGGTGGTGCTGGCGTTCTGTCCGCCTCCGACCGCACGTACCCCCAGCGAACCATCACCGGCGCGCGTCAGCGGCATAATGGCTTCCGGCCCTGCTTCACCAAATACACCAGCGCCTTTAGCAAAGGCGAAGAACTGCGGGGTATCGTGGACCTGGTTGCTATAGGCACTTAAGGAAGGTGAATCGTAGACGCCGCCTTTGGCGTTAAACTGGAAGCTACTACCCGCATTCTGGATCGCCGTCCCGGTACTGGCGCCAGCCGCGCCGGAGGCTGCACCACCCGCTATGCTGCTTCCAATTCCAACCACTCCCATGATGGTCTGCATGATGGAACTGGTGACGAGCGCCTGTGCGGCCATATCAATAAGATTTTTGATGACTGCCTGCGTCAGCGAGGAAAACAGGCCAACCATGTTTTCCTTGAAGCTTTGAGTTCGCGTCAGCATGCTCGTTAAGAAATTTGTGGAGCGCTCATGTACCGTCTCGAATAACCCGACGGCCATGCTCTGGAATTCACCCTGCGAACGATAAAGCTCCAGCGAGGTCTGATACTGTGCATCGGCGGACTCCTTCGTCGCCTTCTGCATCAGCATTTCGTACTGGTCTTTGCTAATCGCGCTGCCCTGATAGTAAGACTGCAGTAGAGCCTGCCGCTGTGCTAGCTGATTACGAAGCGCTACCAGTGGATCAACTTCACCGGCGATATCCAGTTTAGGAGCCGCGATTTCGTCAGCCTGCGCCTGCAGTAACTCTTTGGCTGTATCCCTGGCCAGAGTTATTCGGGCAGTCTGGTAATCTTTTTCGGTTAGAAGACGGGCTTTGAAAAGCTCGGCAAGGTCCTGGCTGACTTCCTGTTCCTTGCGCAAGGTTTCCTGCGCCGGTGAATACTGTGCGGCCAGATCCAGTCGCTGCTTCTGATAGTTCTCCGCATTCATCAATAGCGCACGCTGAAGGTCGGCATCGCTGGCGCCATTCTTCTTCGCTGCTTCCTGCAGCTCCCTGTTGCTGTCTTTCTCCTGAAGGTTAATCCGGGCCAGGCTGGATGCATGGGCCTCTTCAATTTGTTGCCGTAGCGTTTTGAACTGGTCGACCTTAGCCTTATTACCCTTCCCGGAGCCGGTACCACCATCCCCGGTCCCGGGGTTCCCGTCGCCAGTCTCTTTAGGGGGCGAACTCAGCGCGCCTTTCAGGTCGTCTGTAAGGGACGTGATTTTTCCAGACAACCCAAGCTGGGCCAGCGTTTTGGCATCACTGACGCGCTTGATATTTTCCTCTGTTTTACGCAACCCCTCGTTAACGCTATCGAGGTCCGCCCGCGCACGCGTCTGGTCTTTTTTCACCCCATCCAGCTGGCCGAAGGGGTCAAAGCCTTTTAGGCTGCCAATACGGCTGTCGGCATCCTGAATCTCTTTAATCAGCTGGTTTCGCTGCACAACCTGGTTTTCATACTGATCCTCCAGGTCGAATTGCTTCACATTTAGCTGGTTGAGAGAGAGGCGCATCAGCGCTTCGCTGGTTTCAACGACGGCGTCTTTTAAATTAATGGCTGATTGCCGGGCCTCTTTTGCCCTCTCATGAAAATAAAGAATGGCTGAACCGGCCAGCATAGCGGCACCGAAAGGGCCACCGATTAAGTTAAACGCGCCTTTTGCCAGTCCTACGGCAACCGATGCCGCACGGGCGGATATCGACATTTGCCGGTTAGCCGCCGCCAGCTTCAATTTCGCCTGGCTGGCCAGATTGGTTTGCTCAGTTTCCTGTCGGATAAGCCGGGTAAACTCATCCTGGTAACTGATATTCATCCCGTACTGTTTAGCCGTCCGCTCCATCTGCCGGTAGTAACCGAACTCGGCATCGTTTTGTTTCAGGATGGCTGCAGTTGAATCCAGCGTTTTACGGGCGATGTCTGCATCGGCAAGTGCTCTCGCTTTCACCGCCGCCTGGCTTTCCCGCCAGACAGAGATATTTTCCCGAAGCCCTGCGGTTAGTTTTGTGGAAAGAACCGGAATCAGGCTGTAAAGCGCAATACTGGAGACGGTATTAAAGTTATCCGCCAGGCCGTTAAGCGCCTCCGTAGCGGTCTGAATACCGCTGCGAAGAGGACCGTTACTGCTCTGGCCAATCTTAATGACCATCCCCTCAAACGCACTACTCAGCCCAAGCAGATCGCCGTTCAGGTTGTTAACCCTGATAGATGCCTGCTCATGCGCTGTTTGAGTACCGGTCAACGAAGCGGTCAATTCATCAAGCTTTGAACGGTTCTGAACGAGAATGGAAGCCGCGCTGAGGTTTTCCACGCCAAACAACTTCACCGCCTGGGCCGTTGAAAGGTTCTTGCCTGCCAGCGTATTGAGCGCCTGGCTCAAGCCGACAACCGATGGTTTCAGGGTTTTATCTGTTCCCTTTTCCAGATTCAGGATGACGTTTCGCAGCGCCGTTCCTGCCTCTCCACCTTTCACTTCACGCTCGGCCAGAACCTGAATGGCCGCATTCAGTTGTTCAAAACCGACGCCAGCCTGTGCAGCTGCGACGCCGCCATTTTTAATGGCTGCTGCCGTATCCGTAATTTCGGATGAACCGTACTTCGCGCCAGCGGCCAGAACGTTGATGTAACGATCCGCTTCCTGCGCACTGGCGCCATACTGGTTCAATGAAAGCGCGAGCGTTTTTGTTGCATCCGGGAGCGTCGTTCCGGCGGCCTGTGCCAGAATCAGCGCGCTGTTCGTCGCCTGCTGCAGACCATCTGAAGTCTTAAGCAGCTCCGGTTTAGCCGATGCCATCAGCTTGAGCGCCTCAGCCGCCTGGCTGGCGCTGTACTCTGTCGTGCGCCCCATTTCCTGCGCGGCCAGATCCAGCGCTTTCATTTCATCAGCGGTCGCGCCGGTGATCGCCTGCAGGTCAGATAGTGCCTGGCCATACTGCCTGGACGTTGTGATGATCTTACTAATGGAAAGACCGGCGCCTGCCAGCCCCGCCAGCCTGCTGGCCATCCCGGATATCGACAGGCCGACCTTTTTATAGGCGTCTTCCGTCTTTTTCGCGTCCGCCTGGGCATTGCGGTTAAACCTTTTGGACTGGTTCTCCGCGTCGCCATACGCTCCCAGAAGCTGGGATTTAAAGTTGGCTGCGTTAAGGTGCAGCCCGACCGCTAAAGATGCGACGTCTGCCATTACATTAATGCCCTCATGACTGCCGCGCATTCCTCTTCCATCTTCGTCCGGGATGGCGCAGGTGTTGTTTCGGAAGGAGGCGCATTTTCATCGCCAGGGCGGCGGAAAATACCTTGTTTCAGGAAGTAAGCGCGCCAGTGGTACAGGGTGTTTGCCGGAAGTGCAGCAATTTTGGATGGGTCAGGCTCGCCCCAGCGGTCGGCCAGCCAGAAAATCAGCTCCAGCCAGGGCGAGTCATTTAGTTTTTTTCCGCTTCCTCCAGCTTGCCGATTGCGTGTTGCTTCACTTTTTCCACTGCGGCCAGCAGTTCGGGGTTTTCATGGGCCTTCAGCAGCTCGGCTGCCGTGGGTTTAAACTCATCCGGAATGGCCGTTCCATCCGGCTGAACCAGTGCATCGATGACGATCTGGATGACTTGCTCCGATGCCTCGCGCGCTGCGCCAGCTTTTGCGGTTTCAGCCATTTTCTCTTCGTAGCTGATGAGGTAATCCCCGGTCAGGCGGCGGATGAATACGGTGGCGCCAAATAACTCGGTTTTAATGACGGTTGGCTCCGATTTAAGCAACGCGGATTTAAGCGCGGACAGGTCAAAATCTTTATCTTTCACAGGGAGTCCTTAAAAATAAAAAGCCACCCGGAGGTGGCTATCTGTTATTGGTAATAAGTGCTGATTATTCGCCGCCAGCATCGGCACCGGCAGTACCCCACTTAATGCTGTTTTGCTTGCCTTGCACGGTGATCTGAATGACTTCACTCGCTGGCGCGGTGATTTCATTCATCTGCCAGCCAGACAATGCCAGCAGCATTGTTGCGGTACGTTTGTTCGGCAGCTCAACATAAAGCTGAATAGTCTCGCGGGCCTCTGCTGCATTAAGTAACGCCGTAAAGCTCACGTTCGCAGGATCATCAATGAACCCCAGCGACTTTTCCGGGCCATCCGGCAGATCGCTGATGGACTGCTTTTGCTTATCCTTCAGCGTGGTACAGTCAACGAACCCACCGGTCTGGCCCATCGCACCCAATGCTTTACAGTTATCAAGCGGCTTCAGCGCCGCCAGCGCGTCGCCGGGTTTCCCCCATTTGGTTAGCGTGCCTGCAGGCAGCATTGCATACTCAGGCGATGTCTGATTCTCAGCCATGATTATTCTCTCTTATATGAATCGGTAGCGGTCGCTACCTGTTTTGAATACCGTTTCGAATTTCCACGGTCAGGACGCGCAAAACAGTCTGGACGTTGTAATCCAGGGCGGGTCGAATAAAGGGGTCTGCAACCTGCTTAACCGTGCCGAACTCCTGCGCCAGCGCCTTCATATGGTGCTGCTTGCTGGGGCCAACACGGAGCGTTACAACCGCATTCCCTTGCGCCTTTCGGGTAGAAGAGCGGATTTTGATTGAATCCCGCATGTGCTGCCCGGTCGACGTTTCGTCGAAGCCGGCATGCTGCTTCATATCCTCCTCGACTACCTTTAATGCCTCGCGACCGGCATCCCGTAACACCTTCGTCGCGACCTTTTCTCCCAGGGCGGTTAACTGCCGTTCCAGCTCATCCAGCCCTTTAACTTCCATCCGAATCACGATGTATCCTCCACATAGTGAATGATGAAGTCGCGAATCAGGCGGTACTGGATGCTGCGGTTCGTCAGCGTCGTTTTATCATGTTGAATGCCACCACGCTCAACATACTGGACCGGGATGCTATCCAGCTGGCCATGAACGATTGGCTTCCATTCCGACCAGATTTTTTTATCCAGCTGCAGCAGTGAGGTGTAATCATCAACACGATACAGATTCACCTGGATACGGGCCGATACGATCCCCGTCCGCAATGTTCCCGAGTACATTTCCGGGTCAGAGATACGCTGAAAGGTCACCCCTTCCTGGACCGTGTCCGGCAGTAAAAGCGGGTACGCATTCATGCCGGTGATGCGCTCCAGCTCATTTTTAATCGCCAGTTCTATCATGCCGCCCGTCTGCCTCCCCGGTAATGATGATCTGGTCCGTTTTTCGGTCGATATTTCGGACGGTATAAACCAGGTCTTTTGTCGTGATTTTCCAGTCGATATCGACCACCACGCCCGGATAGACGGTAAACAAGCAGGTTTCCATAACCTGCTGCTGGTCCATCGTGCGGACTTTTCTACCTGATACCAGCTCCCGCTTTGCCCAGGCCTTTCCCGATTCAACTAACTTTTCCGGCAGCGGTTCGCCCAACGGCCCACGACCGGACTGAAGATAGCTAATCGTAATGCGGCAGTTCATCTCTCCCGGTTTCAGGCTCATACGGTATGCTCCTGAATAGGGAAAAGGAGATACTTCACTGCTGTGGTTTCCAGCCATTGCCCGGTGTGGCCATTCAGGTATGCATCACTGACCAGATACTGGATGGCCAGCTTGATATCTTCGTCCGCGATGAATCCGCGTTCCGTCTCCGGGAGCGCCTGCAGCTCTTCATCATTGCTGACCAACTTGCAGTAATAATCACGCTCGATGCTCCGCTGCGCGGCGTTAACCATCTGCGTGAGCATGGCGTCATGTTCAGTGAAGTCCAGCTCCAGTCGGAGTTGGTTTTTCACTTCATCCAATGTCAGTATCAAAGTCGTCATCTCCCGGTTTTGGTGCCATCGCGCGTTTGGCATCCTTCGGCCACACAGCGATATGACGCTCAACCAGCTCTTCCGCATGCTTACTGTCAAACCATGCGATATCACCACGGGAATAGCGGCTATATGGGCCGAGGAACACGACGGATTTGCGTTCTGTCTGTGCGACCGCGGTCGCATGACTATCATCTGCAGCCGTTTCTTCCTGCTCTAAGGACTTATCTTTCTTCACAGCCATAGCATTCTCCTTAAATAGAAAAGCCCGCGTGAGCGGGCCTTATTGATGTATATGGGAATTAGAACAGGACGCCGGTACCCAGGACCAAGCCTTCCGGGTGACGGAAACCGATATCATGCTCAACAACAACACGAATCAGCGACTGGTTACGGGCAAAGGCGGATACCAGATTGCCTTCGGCATCTTTGTAAGTGGCCTCTTTGGAGAAATCGACCGTCATTGCGCCATCTTCACCGATGACAACATCGTTGAAGTCAGCGAAATAAATTTCTGATTCCTTGCCACTTTCGCCCAGGTTAACCGGAATCGCGCTGGTACGCTGGATCGGATAGCCTTTCAGCATGCCCTGCGCCATTTCCGGGTAGACTTTGTTCCCGTTGCCGTCACGCAAACCAAACAGCTTCATATAGGTACGGTTCGACATGCCCCAGCCGCACTTAATCATGAGGCTGTTTCCATCCATCGCCATCAAAATAATCTTGTCCAGGTACTCATCAACCGTTTTCAGGTTAATCTCTGCAGCGGCTTCCCACGGTAGCAGGCGATTCCACTGCGTCGCGCGAGCCTTCATACCAATCGGTGTATCTTCGGTACCATCATCACGCATAAACGCTTTATCTTCGCGAACGGAGATAGCGGTCAGAATATCCTGCAGGACCAGCTGCTCAACGTTAAAACCGGCACGACCAATCAGCTGGTTCGAAATCGGTACCAGCGCGATCATGGTTTTTGCAGCCAGTTTTACGTCGTTGAATTTTGATTCAGACGCCTTCGCATCCTTCCCTTCACCGGTGTAGCTGGCCGTTGCACCACCAGCGGAGCGCGGTAACGACAAATTACCGTTAGGCAGTGGGATAGAACGGGCACCCAGCTTACGAACGATGGTGCGTTCACTCAGCAGCTCAATGACCTCGTTCTGCATGTTCTCCGGGATAAGTGCGCCACCAGAACCAGCTGCAGTTGAGATGGCCATCGATACAGACTGGTCATTCAATTCTTCAGCTGCAAATACAGCTGCATCACGCAAATCGCCCTTCGTAGCAGCAATCGACATCACCATGCGCGTCATGCCAGCGCCGGTGTATTGCTTCGGCTCCGCTTTGACAATGACTGCCGGGCCGTGTTGGGTAGCTTTGACTGGCTTCGCGACCACTGCAGCGGCGCGTTCCGCCGCCTCCATACGATCCATTTTGGCGCTGATATCAGTGAACTGCTGCTGCAGGTTAGCAAACTCTGTCAGCTGCTCTGCTGTCAGCGTACCGCCGTTCGCTTCAATGGTTGCCAGGGCCTGAACTTGTTCGTTGATACCCGCACGCTGACGACGCAATTCTTCAATCTGTGGCATTTTATTTCCCTCTTTTTTAGGTATAAAAAAAGCAGCCCGAAGGCTGCTTTCTGGTGGTGACGCGTTTGCGTCGGGTTACATTTTGGTTTGCAGATCCATCGCGGCTGCCTGCATCTGAATGGAGGTTTTTTGACGGGGTTGCTTATACTTCGCGGCGATCGCATTAATCGCCGACTGTGGGTCTGAGATTTCATCAGCAAGGCCTGCTGAAACAGCGCCTGGACCGAAATACAGCCCAGCTTGCGTATCAACGACGACCTGACGGTCGAGGCCGCGATATTCCGCTACTGACCCGGTAAACGTCTCGTACATTTCGTCAATCATCCCCTGGAACATGGCCTTCGCTTCTTCGCTCAGTGGCTCATGTTGGGTACCGTTATTTTTGTTATCTCCCCGGAAGACCGTTGTAAACGTCAGCCCCATTTTCTCTTCCAGCTTTGATGTGTCCAGGTGCTCCATAATCACACCAATGGAGCCTACACCACTGGTCTGGCTTACGATGATTTTGCTGCAGGCCGATGCGATGAAATACGCGGCTGAAAAAGCGTTGTAATTAACAATTGCCGTGATGGGCTTCGTCTCGCGAGACTGATAAATGTAATCAGCCAGCTCTTTACAGCCCACTGCCGCGCCGCCGCCAGAGTTAATATCCAGAACGATTTCGCTGATTGATGGATCGTTTAATGCCGCGTTCAGCTGGCTGCGGATTCGCTCATAGCTCGTCAGCTCCGTGCAGGCCTGCGTGATTTGTCCGCGACGCGCTACCAGCAATCCGTGAACAGGAATAACAGCCACGCCACCGGCTGGCTGTACCTGCTCCGATGCCGGTGCTTTCTCCGGATCCAGCGCTAACTGGATGCCGCTGTTCTCTACCGTCCCCTGGATGCGGGGGATTAATACCGCCTTTACTGAGTCCATCGTTTGTCGTGATACGTAATGCGGCACGCCAAAGACCATCTCCGCAAGGTGCGGAAGGTTAATTAATTTCGTTGTCATGGTTTTATACCGGGTAAGCCCGCGCTGCGGGTAGTATTCAGGATCGGGACAGGATGGTGTTGATTTCCGCCATCTGCTGCGCGGTCGGCGTCTTATCGCCAGGGATGATTTGTGCGCTGTCGACCATGTTCAGCGGCGTCAGATATTTATCACCACCGGCTATCGGCGGCAGGTTCTCCATACGGCGGATATCGTTAACCGACAACCAGCCCCACTGGCGGCCAAGCGCATAGGACTCATAACGCGATTTCTGGTCACCACGCAGTAAGCCGGAAACGTTGAATTCGATATACAAGTCACGGCGTTCGCTGGGCAACAACAAATCACGCTGCAGCGCGCCTTCATGGCGCTTCAACCATGCCAGCAGCGTATACATCACGAACTGCAAGCCCTGGTGCTCGATGTTGTTGTTGGTCGCTTTCGCCAGCATTTGCACCATATGTGGCGGGATTTTGTAGAGGCGGCAAACCTCTTCCACGCCCCACTGACGCGACTGCAGCAGCTGCGCTTTCTCGTTGTCCTGCGAGAGCGATTTGTAACTCATCCCCTCCTGCAGCAGCGCCACGGAGAACATATTGTGTATCCCGGAGTGGCGCTCGGTCCATTTCGCCAGCAGGCGGTCAATCGCGTCCTGGCTTTTAATTGCTCCCGCTTCTTTTGGCCGTTCAATCACGCCGCTCATTGTAGTGCCACGACGGAACACGGCTGACGCATGCTCTTCAACTGCCAGATTCAGACCAAGAACGTCAGCGTTCGTCTGAATGGGAGAGGTACCGATATAGCCATCCATCGAAAATACTTTCACATGGTGCATCATACGCATTGGTAGGGTTTCGCCGATTTCCGGGATTTTGTAATACGGCATCCCATCCGGCCCCTTCAGAACAATCACCTTGTTCGGGTTAATCGGGATCAGCTCTTTCGGGTAGCCCTTTCCATCGCGGTCGATGATCGAGTAGCAATTTCCCTCCAGCCCCAGCAACCCCTGTTGCTGCTCAAAGTACTCAAATGAGGTGTCTTTTTTGTTTGGCTGGGAGTGAATCAGGTCATAAATCGGGTGGTCTGTCGCGCGTTGCCGCCCTCCATTTTTATCTCGTCGATAAAGTTCGACAGGCAGCTGCGCGACGGACTCCGCCAGGAGGGTTACGCACGCTCGAACAGCGGAAAGCGCAAGCGCCGTTTCCGGCGTAATTATGATACCGGCTTTACTCTGGCTTGAACTAACGCCGCCCAGCATCGCCTCCCAAAAACCGCCCCCTGATACGGACCGTTTTTGTCCACTAAACATCTGGGGAATGAACATTATTTCTCCCCGTTATTTTTAACGCTGGCAGATGCCGAGCGCGCGATTAAAAAAGACCAGAGCAGGCAGATGATCCCGCCGGTGATAAAACCCGCTGCAGGTAATACAAGCCAGGCTCCAGCAGAAACCAATAAAGCCCCGGCAAGGCCAATAATGAAACTCAGAATTGTGATTAACACGCTACATCTTCCTCATCATATACCGATGTACCGCCACTGCTTTCATTCAGCATTGCGCGAGTCATAGCGTTAAATAACGCCGTGGCCCCATCGATTTTGCTTTGATTGTCTCCCTTTGTAGGGCGAACGAGATCGTCGCTACCAGGGATAAATTTCCCGATAACGTTGCTGATACACCAGGTAAGAATGGGATTGCCATCATGGTGGAATCGGCCACCGGCCAGAGCCGCTTCCAGCTCCTTCATTGCCGGTGACATATTGGTATAGTCCTGCCGGATATCGACTACGGTAAACCCGTTATCTTCCAACTGGTGGCGAAGCGCTGTTGCTCCTGCAGGGTCGATATCAATCTCGTCAATGCGGGTTTCACCCTGCATGTCGAGAATGCTGGCCAGAATCTCCCGATAATCAGCCTCAGCGCCATCTGTAGCCTCCAGAACCCTCATTTCATAGAATTTCTGGTATCGGTCTGCCGTCTTCAGCAGCTTTGGATCGGTTGTATTGATTGTGTCTTCTGGCACCCAAAATTTAGGCTTGATGCAGTAGTAATGCCGCTTACCTTCAATTTCCCGCGTAAACAACCGTATCCCGGCGTTCATATCCAGCTTTTTCGCAAGGTCGAGACCAATGTTGCAGCTGTCGTTGGCAAAATCTGCCAGCTCAAGACTAGGGTCTTCAGCGGCTTTCCACTGCTCCATGTTGTAGAACGCGGATTTACCGGATACCCAGATATTGAGACGTTTGGTCTTAAAGGCATTAACCTTGCGGGGAACCTGTTTTGCTACTTCCAGAAGCTCAACCAGATCGCTGTACTTAACCGAAACATCCAGATTTGGGTTAGCTTTGATTAAGTTTTTCGGGTCGGTCCAGTCATCGCCAGTATCCAGTTCGTAAATCATGCCAAACAGGCGATCATTACGGGTAATGCCTTCGATAACCTCTTTAACTTCCTTATCCTTGTCATAGCAAGGGGACTCAAGTGACGAACCGGCTGTCGTGATGATGAGAGTTAATGGCTGCGAACGGGCGCCCATACCCATCGTCATCGCTTCATACATATGATCCGTATCATGCTCATGATACTCGTCAATAATCGCGCAATGCGGGCTATCGCCATCGCCGGGTTTACCCGCCATAGGCGCAAAAACAGAACCATCCGGGCGGGTCAGGCTGTCGGTCCATACCGAAATATCAAATCTGGCGCGTAGCGCTGGCAGGCGGCTGGCCATCTGCCTGGCTGGGGTGAAAACCTTTTTCGCCTGCGCCATTGTTGTCGCACCGCAATACACTTCTGCGCTATTTTCACCATCAGCGCAGAACATGTAGGTGCCAATCCCGGCAGCAAAAAACGATTTCCCGTTTTTCCTTGCTACCCGGATATACGCTTCGCGAAATCGGCGTTTTTTATCCTTTTTCGTGACCCAGCCAAAAATCGAACTGAATATAAAAGTTTGCCACGGTTCCAGCTTTAATTTCTGTCCGGCTAAATCGCCGCTGGAGTGAGGTAATAGCTGAACGAACCGGCAGGCTCTTTCTGCTAAATCCCGGTCGAATCGGTAAGGGTAATTGCTATCGAGTGATTTCTTTAAGTCGTCAAAATGGCGCTGGCATGCCAGCCGGATAGCTCTGCAGGCGACTATTTTTCCGTCTACAATATCCCGCGCATATTTGTTCGCCACATTGACGTTTGGATATGCGGCCATGCTCCGTCCTTAAGTCATTAGGGCCGCACCACAATTAAAAATCGTCGAACTCACCGCTGGAATTATTATTATCTCCGGGCTGTTTCTTCAGGATGCGGCTATTGGGGTCCAGCTTTAATACAACGGAGAGTCGAATTAATTCGCTGATATAACGGCTGCGTGCTTTTACTGCTGCGCCAAGTTTCTGGCCACCGGCTGCGGTATCATCACCAAGGCCATCGCTTTTAATTTCCTGATTGGCGTCGTACAGCAGCTGCACGGTATTGCAGTACTCCATCAGCAAATAACAATCCTCCATCTGGAACGTGCCACGGCTAATCAAAATTTTGCACGTCCGTCTCCAGGCATCGATGGCCATATCGCCCAGCAGTTCATCTGGCGGAGTTACCGCTCTGGTAACAGGACTAACCTGGGTTCCTGTGTTGTTCGATTTTCTTCCAGCACCAGGTGATCGCATCCCCGTAGTCATTAAAAAGCACCCCAAAACGTCCCAAAAAAAAATTCTTATTTCTCACGCGCAAAAATCTACCTGAAGCGGCAGTCCCGAAGCGCGAAAGGGGTTAGGGATTTGAACCCCCTTCCCCCTGGCGGCAGTTGCCTCAGTCGAGGTGGAAGTCGTCTTTCAGGCTGCGGCCTGACCGCTTTAGTACTTCATCGTTATTATTCCTCTAACTCAGGAGCGGTTCCGCCATCAGCCTGCAGCACACTATCAGGGATACAGCTTTCCAACGGCTGCATCTCAAAGATTTTGAGTCCATCGAAACCAAGGAAGGTTGCGTTGGTATTGATATTGCCGGTGATGAAGTCGCTAACATCCATCAATAAAGCGTTAACGATGCTTTCTGTGTCCTGCCGCCAGTAGTTCTCGATGGCCGTCAGTAACGGATCAGAACCATTGCTAACTGACTGCTCACCAACCTGGTAGGTTTTCTTGTTGTCTTTCCCGGTGACACATACCAGCTTGCTGGTCTGCATGGATACCTGATCCGAGTTGTTCACCTTAACGGTGATCGTAGCGACCTTATTGCCTTCATCGTTCGTGCTGGAGGCATAGAACATGGCTAGAGTTAGCTCATTACGGTTATACATTATTGGCTCCGTTGACGGTTACGGCGGCGGCGGCCACGCGGTTGCGGTTGTTGGGCTGGTGGACGTAGCTCTCCTTCCTTCGGCGGTTCTGCACTAACTGGAACCGTTGGTTCGGCTTGTACCTGCTGGGGCGGTGGCGCAGGCATCTCTTCTACCGGACCTCCGCCCATTTCAACCTTCAGCAAGGGCTTTTCCTCGAGCGTATGGCTGAAGTAAAGCGCTGTTACTCCGGCACCGAGGAATGACGTTCCGTTTTTCTCCAGGGCAACCAACTGCCCATCAACGTATTCAATTTTAAGATTCGTGGCGGTCATCGCGTTCTCTCTGTTGCTGTTTTCTTTCTGTGACATGGCCAGCACAACGACTCCAGGTTGGAGTCGTCATCAGTACCGCCGTGGGCTTTAGGGATGACGTGGTCGACGCTGGTAGCTTTTGTGGCTATGCCGTGGCGTCGGCAGTTCTGACAAAGATGTTTGTCGCGCTGGAGAACTCTGGCGCGGCGAATTTCCCACGGTCGGCCATAACCCCTTTCATGCCGACTTTTCCCAGCCTGATAATTGCGCCAACCATCGCCAGCATGTTGCTGTCGGTGGGCGTCACAATATCCGCTGGCATCATTGGTTATTGCCGCGCACCCCCGGTGGCGGCATGGGCGTTTAGAGCGGGCTGGCATTAGCGGTTATTCTTAATCGCAGACCAGGCTTTACCACCCGGTCTAAACGCAATATTTAAAGTGGTATCAATCCGCTTAGATATGTCGTTACTGAGATCATCTATCGTCTTCAGGGCTGCGCTAGCATCCATATCAACTTTTATCGTAATGGTTGAAGTCTGTTTTTCCTTACAATCGGCGCCTGGCTTGATGCTCGATGCGGGGATTGTTGTACCAAATATTGAGCCAGAAACTAAATGGCCAGCAATGACGCCATTAACGTATTCAATCTTGATATTTTGCATCATGGACCTTTATGAATAAAAAAGCCCCGCATCTGCGAGGCTACTGGTTAAACATCATGGTGTTGCTGGGCGGCATTGAGAAAACTCTATTCAAAGGCTATTTGGCAAAAGAAACATCCGGATTTAGAACTTGATGTATCCAGTGCATTGAAATGTCCGAAAAATGTGATAACGTCAGTTTGGACCAAAACGATAACTGTTTTTATTCATATTACATCTCGCCCTGCTCCCCCATAAAGCAGGGCTTTTTTTATTCGCCCACCAGAAAAATCAACACAAAACGTATGGGCTAGATACATTAATGCCCATAAAAAAGGCCGCATCAGCGACCGTAAAAAATAAGGAAAAATATATTTCCACATTCAGGCATACAGCCAACCTAACACACTCATTATTATTGCTAGTACGATTAAAGTTATGGCCGTCTTGCGCATGAATACGCCATAAAACGCCAATGCCATCCCAATACAAACGACTATCAATACTGGCCACATGTTAAGTAATAATAATAAGTAAGCTTCCAAATCGCTGTGAATCGTCACAATTACTCCGAATTCATTAATTCAGCCATTCCATAGTTCAAAACTTCGTCACACGATATCATGTGATTGCCCCTTATAAAGCCTGACCTTATCACATGTTTTTAACAAATGTATGTAGTAATGGGAAGATCTACTCTTTCGCTGGGATAGAAGTCCTCACCGATTCGTAAATCCTCTCACAGGTCATTCCTGCTGTGTAGCGTTCGTCAGCGATTGCAGCATATCGTCGAGCCTCTTCTGCAAGGTCTCCAAGCATGTCGGCGAGCATTCCGGCGGTGGCGCCGGTTGTTTTGCTTCTGACGGTAGCGGCGAGACTTGCGGTGTGCTTTGCGGCGTCCAGGCGCGTGGCAAGGTGTTTTGCCTGCTGGCGCAGCTGGTTAACAGTGCCAGAGAGATTAGCGGCAGCAGCGCGCGCTGCAGCGGTTTGGGCTTGAGCATCTTGTACGGCCTCATCGCGGGCGATCAAGCGCCCCTGTTCAATCATCCGGGCAGCGGTTTGCGCGTTAACTTCCTGAGCCGATTCGGCGCTATCACGTTCTGCCCACCGCTTTTCCCATGCCCGATCGCTCCAGGCTAAACCAGCAACAAAGGCACCAGCAATAATCACAGCAGCGATAGCTGGCTTTAAGTAAGTTGCATTCACTGGTCAATCCCCCAGCACGTCAGCGCACTTTCCTGATCCCGGCGAGTTACCTGCCCATAGCAGTTATTAGAGCGTATGCGGCAATCCTTCCCACCGTCCTTAATCCACCAGCGAATCGCTTCACATGCGCCTTTACGGTCGCCGGCGTTGATGCGCTGGTAGAACGTAGACGGGAAGCATTTACCGGGGCCGATGTTGTACGGACAGAATGAAGCAATGCCGACTTTCTGCGGAGGCGTCAACGGTACGCGGATATTCCGATCAACCCACGCCAGCGCCTTATCACGTTCGATAGCATTCACCTCATCGCATTTGGCCTGGGTCAACTTCATTCCCTGCGTGACGGGTTTGCCATCAATTCGCGTGGCGCCTCTGCAAATAGTCCAGATCCCCTGGCTACCATCGCGATAAGCGGTAAGGCTGTTACCTTCTTTCTCATCCAGGAACTGATCCATCAGGGTTGGGGCGGATGCACCAGCAGCTATTAATCCCAGCATGGCTGCGCTGAGTTTCGTTTTCAGGTTGGCCATGTCAGTGATCCTGTGGTGGTGGGCCACCGTAGCCCCGGTCAAGTGACTGCTGATACATCTTTGTCCAGCGGCGTTTGAAATAGAGGTTCGTTAGATATGTAGCCACACCGATTATCACGCCACTTGCCAGGGCAATGAAATTCCAGTCAAGCCCATGAAACCAGTCATACGCTCTCGCCAGCCCAGTACAGATCAAGCCACCCGACGTGCAGTACGAGGCCGCCGAAAAGATTTTGTCAGGCATTTTCATAGTCTCCACCTCGCGTAGTTAGCGGGTGCTGTGCATTTGAAAAGGTCAGGCTCATCGGGCTGATTTATCAACAAACCGTATCAATGATGATTCCCGTGAGCCTGATTAGGGGAAATAGCCCACCAGCAAGACGGGCCAATGAATATGGAACTCAAATAAAACACACCAATACACACAAAATCCTTGCCGCGTGTGTATTGGTGTGTATAATAAGAATCAGGCCAGGAGGGAATATGAAATCGACTGACCTGATAAAGGAATTGATAGCCGCCGGATGTGAACTCAAAAGGCAAGGGAAAGGCAGTCACCAGATATGGTGGTCGCCAATAACGGGAAAAACATTCCCGGTTCCACACCCTAAGGGCAACCTACCTATCGGCACCATCAAATCCATCAAGAAAACGGCGGGGATCTAATCCCCGCCACCTTTGGAGGTTACTATGTTCTTTTCAGTGGGCGTTGAAACGCCAAAAGATGAAAACACCGCCTACGGTATGATTGTTCCTGCGTTTTCAGCTTATGAGATGGGTTGCTTCTCCGCCGCTGATACACAGGACCAGATCGCGCCAATGGTTAAAGAAGCCATTCTCTTAAGCGTTGAGTGTCTGATCGAAGATGCCGGGCGCAGCGTCGATGAAATCAAAGACGCCGGTTATATGGTGTATGCAGCTAACCCAGAATATAAGGACTTTGACAGCTGGTTCATGGTTGAAGTTGATTTGTCTGAGTTCGAAGGCAAACCACAGCGTATCAATATTTCACTGCCTGATACGCTGATTAAGCGCATCGACAATGCCGTAAAGGGCAACGCCAGCTATCGTGACAGAAGCCATTTTCTGGCTGAAGCCGCGCGCCACGAATTAAAAGGTTAACTAAATAGCTTTACAATTAGGCTCAATGAGCCTAATATAGTTCTTACGGTGGCGACAGAAAGCCACTCGGTCCGAGGAGGCTAAGCCACCGATAAGGACACTGATGAAACTCTCTGAGTTGACGATTACGAAGACGAACTTCCCTGAAGCAGATTTCTGGATTGTTCGTCGGGGCTCTTTAAAAACCTGTGGCGAACCGACCAGAACCTTTAACCCGGAGCACATCGGAATAAAGGTGGTCAGGACCGATATCCTTCTTCCTGATTACCTCTACTACTGCATGATGCACCTTCACCGCTCAAAGGTATGGGAGGCCAGAGCCACGGGAACCCTGAACCTCGTCAACATAAAGATTTCAGATGTGCGTTCTATCGAGTTGGAACCGCGCTGATGGATGGAGGGGGAAACCCCTCCTTATCAGGCTAACCAGAGATAAAAATATGAAAATCAGTATTCCGCTACCGTCACTGACCGAGCAAAAGAAAATCGCTTATGAAGAAGGCGTAAAAGAAAACGTGCGGCAGCTGCAGGCCAATCTGAATGCGCCGGTGATTGATACTGGTTCGGAGATTAATGCCGCCGAGTTCGGCGATAAGCATTTACTGACCGAGGAGAACGGTTGGGAGCCACCAGCCGGCGAACTGATTGATGCATGGTTTACGCAGTTCAAACGCGCATTCCCTGAATACAACTCAGATAAAAAGCTGGGTTATCTTCTGGGTATGGTTGGAAGCAATACCGATCGGCGTATTCGCACTTTCCGTACTGGCGAGCGGCCAATCCCCTATGGGATATGGCGCCGCTTTCTGGTTATCACCGGGCGGGTCAATCAGGAAATTTTTGAAGTAAAAGGTTTCTTTACCGATTAATCCATCCCGCATACGACGATATGACAGGGGTACTGATGCAATGCATCTCGCGAATACCCCTGTCGTATCGCCGGAAAGCAAAAACCCCGCTCTTGCGGGGTTTTCGTTGTAATCAAATTGTCGCTTCTTTCGCTGCCGAGTGGCGCAGCTCTGCCAAGCATGAATGGATTATCTGATTTTTTGGCCCATTTTCAACATCAAAAGGGATTTATAGCACTTTTTGTTAATCAGCCTGAATTCCCTTTCGTACCGACAGAAATGTTTTTGCTCTGAATATTTCCAGGCACCATCGCACGCGCTTGCGGGCTTCACCATCTGTTAGCCACGGGGCCACCAGCTGTAATTCCCGGGTTATGTCAGAGATTTTTTTGCGTGTGGTGTAATAACTAACTCCTACCAGATAAACCGGATCCGCCGCTTCAAATGCGCCGAGAACACAGCGCTCTACGAATTCGGCATCATCATCATGAATAGCGGAATCTATCAGGCTGATGACTGGCTGAGGCCATAAAATCGCATGTGCTCGGTTTAAGGCTTGCTGGCCTCGATATCCCTCCTCCCTCGCCTGTTCTATCGCTGCAGTAAATCGTTCCAGCGCTTTATCTGACCAGCGGTCCCCTTTCAAACCTCGCCAGCAGGAGTGGCTTGTGGGCTTTCGGGGAGCTGTTCCCCCACGCATGCTCTCTCCCCATATTGTTAGCAGTGATTTAATCCAGGCAGACTGAATGCCATTCAGGGGCGTAAACCGGCCTAACCAGCTTTTGCGAGGCGCGGCGGCCACTGTTTCTAATCCTGCGCGCTGCAGCCGGCGTTGACGTGGTGTCATCATGCTCTTCTCCTTACGCCAGAACGCCGAGCGCATAGGCCCGGTCCAGCAATTTAATAATTAATTCCGGCTGACTGCCGTACTCGCGCTCGAAAGCAACTGGATCGTGATGAAGCGTCCGGTGATGCTTACGGCAAAGAGGGATCGTAAAAATATCGTGTGCCTTGGTACCAACGCCGCCCTGCCCCCATCCGATAAGGTGATGCGCATCGTCAGCAGACTGACCGCAGCACATACATGGCTGAGTCTTTACCCAGGAAATAAAACCATCTGACACCCAGCGGATCCGCTTAGGTCTGGTGAATAAAGTGGCTGGTGCCACGGGATCAACAACCACTGGCACCTCTGGTTTTACCGGGGCTGGTGGTTCAGGATGCCTGGCAACCTTAGCAACAAGCGGGGAAAGAATGCTGGTGGCCGGCACCGATGGGACGATTTCGCTTTCTTTGTAGACTGACTGGAAAACTTCTTCTTTAAGCCGAAGGGAACGGCGCGCCATCTCTTCTGTGATTTCGTCCCCTATTCCAACGCTGACAGCCCACCAGCACAATTCAGCAAGTGACAGGGAGCGTTCAGGGTCAAATCCCAGTGCGATACGGGCAGCATCGATTATCAGATCTGCGTTATTGATACCTACCAGCCTATCAAGGGTTTGATCGGTCTGGTACTTCAGCTCGTTATCACAATGCCAGCATGCAACGATTGCCCCGGTTGAATGCCGGAACGTTACCAGCTCTGAATGGTGATAATCAGAATGTGGCCACTGGCAATGCTTAACCCTCTTAAGCAACCAGGATTCGAGACTATTCACACCACCAGCAGCCCTCACTACCCGCTCTTTCATAAAGAATGGTCGAATATCAGGATCATCTCGTAAAGGTTGTCCAGCGTCAGGAATGCGCCCGCTTGGTAGAGCCTTCATTTTTTCTGGCAGAGTCTCCACCAGCACGCGCCCACCGCTGAATAAAGGCATCAACTCTTTCCCGGGTTTAAGCAACACAATTCCCAGGTGCCGGGCAACATCAACATTTAGTAATGCGCGCATCAGTCCCTCCACATTTTTTGTGTGTAGGTTCTGTTAATGCGCGGTGGCTTGCTGGATTCCGGCAACAGCACACGGAGTTCCCATGAGATAAAGTCGCTCGACAGGCTTTTCTCAACCGGACAATTCTTTTTCCGGTAGCGTTCCGCCAGTTCCAGAGCCTGAGACTCTGAAAGTTGTTCATGGAGAAACCAGCTTTTCTTCATGGGCGGGCCTCGTACACTCGCAGGAACTCCAGCGCCCGATCACGCGATCCAGGTGCGTCAGCGATCATTTCCTGCAGCAGCTGCACGGCAAGTAATGGTTCCTTTCTTCCGACGACAGAAATCCCACGGGAAACACCGCGAGATAGTTTTATGAAGTTTTTTTTATGTAACGCACGAAGGTGCAAAGCGACAGCATTCGGTGAGCTAACGCCGAGAAGCCCGGCCAGTTCCTGAACGGTCGGCGGGTAGCCATGCTGATTGATATATGCCACCAGCAGATCAAAAACTTCCTGCTGTCGTGGTGTCAGGTTGTGGAATGAAGAAAGACCAGCGCCATCAACATGATCGCCAGCCTGTTCCGCATCAGATATTAATTTTGTTTGCGCCATGGTTTCTCTCCGTGACGCAGCAGGTATAGGTTGTTCAGGCCTATGACGGGAGTGTAACAGAGCCCGGAGGAATCTGGTAACCCCCTCCGGTCTTTGCTCTTTCAATCATCTGCGAAAACAGCGAGAGAGTCCCCACGATCTCATCGGGCTGCAGAGGCATAAACGAAACAGTATCACCGCGACGGTACATTAAAGCGCGCTCACATACGGGAAAAGAGGTGAGACGGGCAACAATTACCCCGTCATCGCATCTGATTACTACATAGCCGGTGTTCGGCATTTGTTGTTTTTTAGCCACAGCAAAATCCTCAAAATAAACCAGGTCAGCCACTGGACCTCTACTCAATAGAACCAGTCGTCAGCACTTTCCCAGGTATCCTGAAGGATTTGCTCCACCCGCTTTTTGTCCCCATCCATCCCACCAAACACACTCAGCCCATCAGTACCGGTTCGGCGAATGATCAAACTGCAGTTGTTAAAGTTTTGGTCAAGCCTCCGCAGCAGCTCTTTCTCTAATGCCGGGACAGCGCCCTCTGGTAGCTTTTTGCGACGATCAATTGTGATTTCCACTTTCATAATTAGCTCCTCACGCAAACACTGTATAAATAAACAGTATACTTGTTAGATGAAATGTTCAAGTCCTTGATGTCATATTTTGCTAATCACATGCCCATGTTTAACTTGAAGTTTTCCCCAAAAAAACAAAACCCGCCGTAGCGGGTCTGGGGTTAAATAACGGGGTTAGGGTCTTCCTCGACGTAGTTTGCCCGGTTGATCAGGAACGTTAAAACGCCCTTCACGTCCACATCGTCCAGGGCGTCACCCTCTATCGCTTCACCATCTGAAGTAATGAGTGCGCGACCGCGAACAATGCCAAACTGAATTATCCCGCAGAAAGAAATCAGTACGTGATCTCCCTGCTTAGGGCGGCGGGAAACATCAACAACGGCGAAACCCGCGCTCGTCTCTAACACGCGGCAATTTGCGTCAATCTGACACAGCCTATTTATTGTAAGTGTCTGTTCTGCGTAGTCTTTAGCTGGTGATGGGAAGCCCATAGAAGTACCTCACACAATATTACTGTATGCATATACAGTAATACTATTAAAGAAAATTCTCAAGCAACCAGTAGCCTTTGGCGATCATACATCTATGTTTTCAATAGATTTTTTATGAAAAGGAACATGAGCTTAGATTTTATTGAGAAAGAGTCTTGATTTGCTACCCCACCCACATCAAAGAATTTATCGCGCTGGGGTAATTTCATGGGCGTTTTGAAAAAATTATCTTCAATCATTTTTGGCGAAACACAAGATATAGGGGTTATTCCATTAAATTGTGATTGAGGGGTGAGGGAAAGAAGTCACTTCACAGGTTGCTTTAGAGGACCTAACCAAGGCGGCTAAGCATTTTTTAGTTCCATAAATGAAGCACTCGATCAAATTTTATTTTTTTTTCCTATTTTATAGACATCATTCCAAAGCCTTATCCGGCGCGGACTTAGCGATAATTACGTCTCCGCAACCTCAAATTAACGTCAAAATCAACCCTTGTACTCAAAAGTTCCCATTACTAAAATACTCACCATATAGAGCACCTTATCGTAATGAATCACTACATATAGTGTTTACAGATAAGCTGACTTATAGATTCGTTGTAAAAATGAAAAAGCCCGGCTGATTAGACCGGGCTTTTCAAGCGGAAGAAGAGTTTGCGGCTCTTTTTCCGTGCCAAATGTATCTGGCGACTGGACTTAGCTTAAACAATTGGACGGCATTCATCAAGGTGCTAAAGACCAGCCCGTTTGCGCTAAGTATGTTACGTACTGATTTTTAATATTATATTTAGCCTGGGTTTTTGGTGATTCGAAGACCCCACCCAAACCAATAACGTGCTGAATGTATCTGGCGACTACTGATACTGAAACTGCAAAGGCGAGCCCATGGGTGTTTGCAGCTAGGCACGAAAAAATAAGTGAAACCACCATGGTCAACTTAATTTTTAAAATCGTACCGCCGCTGGTCGTGATAGTTCAAGCGATCGTCGAGTACGTAAATCAGCGCCCATAAGCATGATTTTAATCAAAGGCCCGACATCGCGGGCCTTTTTTCCCATATTTTCTGTATCAAATCTTACGCAGCAACTTTTCTCGAGCACATTTCAGGTAAGTTTGCCCTCACCAGAGCCTCTGCGAACGGAGGTGGCACAGCGTTGCCGCAGCGCGCAACTTGCTTATCCTTCGCATACTTAACGCCGCGGTAATCCTGGTCGATGATGTACCAGTCCGGGAAGCCCTGCGCGCGGTACAGTTCATGTGGCTGAAGCATACGCATGCCGATATCAACGATGCGGTAAGTTACCCCAGCGATTTCCACCAGCCCGGTGCTATCGGATCCGCAATATTCTTTCAGGAACGCTAGCACCTGTTGCGCGCGCTCTTCGTCGTAGTCCTCAACAGCGAGAGTAGTCTCAACTTCCCCGACATGCTGGCCACCAGCGGTAATAGTCGGCATCGGCGCATCAGTCCGTTGTCCGTCACGGCAGGTACCGCGCAATTTGACCAGATGAGAGGCAACAACGGCATGGTGATCGACAGTCGTCACGGAGTGGGTAGGTTCGTCAAGGCTGACGCCGGCGCCGGTATAGTTCCCGCCGTAGTGCTTCGCCAGGAATGCGCTCACCGTTGCGAATTTATTGCCGCCGGCGGTAACAGTGCCCAGTGGATTGCCCAGTTGCAGCACGCGCGGCTCCTGCCCGGGGCGCTCACCATATCCCATCTGAATCAGCGTCGGCGTCACCAACTGCGATTTGCCTCCACCGCCCGCCGTGATAGTCGCGTTCGGCACGTCCGCCCGGTGACCGATGCTGGCGCCAAACTGCCGGGCAATAACCGGAGCGACGACGCAGGCACGGGACTCTTTCAGGATGGTGTGAGCGGGTTTATCGAGCGGACGTGGTTTGGCCTGGTACTCGCTGCTACCGTTTCCAGCCAGGAACGGCGTGATCGCGGCTTCGACTACTCCTAACGCATGACCATTCCCGCCCGGGCGCCTGGACGTGCCAGCCGTCACCGTTGGTACCGGTTCGGTGACTGGCTGCCCGATTGCGCCCGTGCGGAACTTCGTCAGATGAGGTACAGCGATTGCGTAGCCGTGGGTTTTCGTAATCGTCTGCAGCGGTTCAGAGAGAGCCTGCCCCCGGAAGCAATCATATTTGCCTTTAGTGGTAGTGTGGTTGCACTTGACGATGAACGGCTCGGCACTGTCGATAACAAATCGCTGTATTCCGCGGGCGATGCGTTTTAACGTATTTTCTGCCAAGGGCTTTTTGCGGCCAAAAATCGACGGCGCCGGAATGGACCAGTCAATGCACTCTGCAGCTGTGCGCCACGGAGCCAGTTTGCCAGCTAGCACCGCCGGTGATTTCGGGTCTCCATGAGTGGCTTCCGGCCATACAATCGGCTTCCCATCGCAACGCATCACCATGAAGAACCGTTTACGGATGGTCGGAGCACCATAATCACATGCGCGCAGCTCGCGATACTCAACAACATAGCCCAGGCCTTTTACCAGTCGCGCTGCTTCCTCACTGTCCAACGAAATATTCAGAAATTCACAGCATTCCGCCAGTGCAGGATGATCCGCTGAAATGCCAGTTGTCAGCATGCCAATGAACGCCTCAAAAGTTTCGCCAGCGCGGGCAGGGTCTGGACGCATTTCACCAGCGAGCAGCGGCCCCCACGTTTTAAATTCTTCAACGTTCTCCAGCTTTATCACTCGGGGTTTAACATCCAGCCCCCAGCGCAGAACCACCCAGGCTAGTCCGCGGATCGCTTTCTCGACAGGCTTAGCTCCTTTCGCCTTTGAAAAGTGACGGCAGTCTGGTGAAAACCACGCCAGCGCTACCGGGCGACCAGCGGTCGCAACCTTTGGCCTGACTTCGTAAACCGATTCGCAATAGTGCAGCGTGTCCGGGTGATTGGTGGTATGCATCGCAACAGCATTCGGGTCGTGGTTTATCGCGATATCAACACTACGCCCAATCGCCTGCTCGATGCCCGTCGATGCGCCGCCGCCACCAGCAAAGTTATCAACTATGATTTCACTATTAATCACGCGTATTTCTCCATGGCGCAGGCCAGCGAACCTGCCGCGGCAATAATTGATGGTACCGGCATTTTTTCCAGCCACATGCGGTTGATATGGTGCTGCAGTCGGCGCTGGTGGTGCGCCGGGAGTGTCCCGGCATTTTCAATCTGAGAGAAGACCATAATGACTTCCGCTGGCCATACTGTTTCAGGCACTTCCACCAGCAGAAGACTTTCCAGCTCTTGCACGCGCTTGCAGGCATATTTAAGTGAAGGGTCCATACTCATCCCTCCTTTTTGTTGATTGAGGGGGCCACGGTTCGTGCATAAACAATAACGCCATCTTCCGGGCGCTTACGCGGTAAATAGATCTCGGGGCGAGGCCAGAGTGCAATAAAGCGTGATTCTCTGTTTTCCAGGCGGTGATACGCTTTCTCACTCATTACGCCGACCGGGCGAAAAGATTCCTCTTCGCGCTCGAGTTCGCCGATGCGCTGCTGCGCCTTCTCCAGAGCCTCTCCCAGAGCGTCTAGGTCTTCGAGCTTTACGAACAGAACGTCGTGGCCGAACTCTTTTGCATGGGCTGAGCGGCGCTTGAGGCTGGCTAACAACCGGGTAATATCAGTCATGCTGCGAACTCCCTACCTTTCGAACGTTGTGCCTGCAGCAGTTGTTCGAACCTCATTCTGATCGGGTTACCGCAACCAAACGGCATATCGTTTACTCTCCACATTGGGGAACCGTTTTTAGTGCCCGTCTGGACAATCCGTCCGGTACCCGCCAGTTGTCTAACCTGCCCACTGACAGAGCTGCCACTACGCCCCATTGCTCTAGCTATTTCGCCGGACGTCATATCCGGATTAGCCCTGAGGAATTCAAAGGCGGTTATTTCATTGCGATATTTGGATTTGATTTTTTTGGTCATGGTCAAAACTCGTTTACCTGGTTAAACCTGCCGCTTTGCGGCGTTTGTACTCTTCCATCAGAAGCTGTGCTGGTGTTGGCCCTGCCGGATGTCGCGGCGCTTCAAGCTGTCGGCGAATCGGTGGGATCGAGAATCCATTAGCCAGATGCTTCGTCCACTTCGTGAGTAATTTTTCTGCCAGTTTTTTTAGTTCCCCCTCTGTGAGGTTTCGCTCAACTCCAGTTCTGCGCATCTCAACGCAGATGTGATACAGCACGTCCTGTTTCCAGGGGTATCTGTCGCTACCCGAATAGCGATAAGACTCATTGCGCCAGCGCTTGTATTCAGCCATCACAGCTTCGGATGTCAGGTTGAATGGGTTGGCTCCACTCGCCGAAACCAGCGCTACGAATTCAGCCAGATCCGGTGGCCATGTGTTACCCGCGGCGCAGCGCTCCATGCACTGACGACAGACCAGGGTAATCTGGGCATCACTCATCGATCCAATCTGGGCAATCCACATATCCGATGGCGCCGCCCCGTTCTTCTGGGTCCACCGGTTCGAGAATATCTCTCCCATGACCGTCCATAGCCGCCATGCCGTATCCGCCGCCAGCAAGTCCGCGTTGCTTCTCCCAGAGCTCTCTGGCTTCCTGAATTTGCTGGACTGCCCGGGATGCGGTGTTAACTGATTGAATTCTTGCATTGCCGTTACCTCCGGTTGCTGGTTGTGGTTTGGATTTGGCTCTGGCATTTATCACGCTGCGGGCAAATTTCTGCTCCCATTGAACCTGAGTGAACACTTTCCCCTCGGATTTCCAGTACGCGGTGAACTCTGCCAGCTCTGTCGGCAGGTATGCCGGTTCGGGAAGCGATATCCCCCAGGTAGCAGCCAGCCGTGGCCAGTCCTGTGACGGCAGCCACAGGTCGTGCATCGTGAATTTCCCGATCGGAATATCCAGCCCTGCTAGGAATCGCGGCTCCTGAACATCTGGAATTTCGCTCCCGCGTAGAGAGGGGTTTTCTTTTAGATCTGTATCTATATCTGGATCTTTATTAGTTGAATTGCCGTTATCATTCTGTTCGAACGCCCCATCAACACCCGTTGAACGGTCGTTACCATTCCGTTTCTCTTCTGCTGATTTTTTAACTTTTCTAGCTCTTGCTGAGGCTTTTCCCGCATCAGATTTCTGACGCTGTGATGAACGAACCATCTCAAGATCCCTTTCAATACGTTCATGCACCCACTCAGTGCCGTTATCGTTAAAAAACTCTTTTAACGAGACTTCAACGGAAGACCAACGGTCGTTAGTTAGCCGTGCTATTTTCGAAAGCCGACTTTTAGGGATCGCCCTCCCCGTTTGCCAGTAATTGAACATCAGCAGCAAGTACGCCCCATGCTCCTCTGTAGACAAATGCATAGTGTCTGCAAGATAATCAGCTATATAGAGCTGCATATATGGCAATGCGGCCATTACCCCTCCCTCATACAAAACGAGATTAAGGAACCATCATGGTTAAAATTGTGGCGGTCGCCCATAGAGCAGAAATTACTGTTAACTACGATATTCAGAGCGGCATGGTTTCTATCATTTCGGATGAATGCCCAACGGTAGAGGACCCAGATCAAGGCACATGGCAAGAGCTTAAGATCCGCGGAGAAGACATTCCTGAATTGATTAGCGCCTTGCAAAGAGCTCATTCGGCCATCACTGCGGATTTTTAAGCCCGGCTTATCGAGCCTGATGGATTTGAAGGTCTTCATAGAAATACTCATTGTCAAAACTCGATTAGAAAAACTGCGGCGCTACGGCGCTGATACTCGCCAGTAGTGGTCCCGCCGCATCTGCAGGAAGCATGTTAAAAAGTGCAATTGCAGCTTCCCGTATTTCACGTTCTAACTTCTGCAGAGGTGCGCCAAGCAACTTGGCCTGGTGCGCTTCGCTGCATTCTTTGATTGCATTGGCCACCAGCTCGGTTTCAGTTAAGCCATGTTTTAGGCCATGTTTGCGCGCGATCTCTATCGGCATTGCATCAGCGATCGCCGCCGAAAGCTGGATGACATAACTGGTGTACTTCTCTGAACCGCCCTCGTTTTTCAGGTAGCGATACAGATTTTGTTTATTGACGCTGATACCGCGCCCGTTTTGTTTCTCCCACTGTTCGGCCACCAGCTGCGCGACGTGGTCTTGCGCACGCCCAGGTAATGAGGACTCCCATTCCTGAACGGCGGCCAAAATGGCTCGGCATTTATTGCCGTCACGCCGACGGGGCAAATACTGATTTTCCGTTTTCAGTTGCATACTCATCACCGGAGTATGATTTTCAAAAGAGATGGTTTGCATGGTTACTCCTTTGGAAGTCCATCAGCAGGGTTCGGATAAAGATCTGGGCGCAATTCGTGTGGTGTTACCTTCCAGTCGACAGCTTTGCTTACCTTGATCACTAGCTCTCCTGGTATTTTATTTTTGAACCACCCATTAACTGTTTGGGCTCTCCTTTTCATACGACGGCCGAGCTCGGCTTGACTGCAGATGTTCAAGAGCTTTTTTTGGGTTGATGTCTTCATCGGTTGATCTCATTGGTTGTCGATGGAAGACAATAAAACAAATTTAATCGATATCGTCAAATTATTTCGATAGTTAGACCTACAGAAAAAATCTGTATAATCAGTTGTAACTTTATGAATTGGATGAAGAGATGAACTTCGGAAAGAGATTGCAAAGGGCTATAAAAGATCTCGACATATCTCAATCTGAGCTAGCCCGCAGGTTGGGAGTTAAGGCTCAGTCAGTAAGCGGCTGGTGTAACTCTGATATTCTGCCTAGATCTGAAATCTTAAATCTTCTGCCGGCAGCTACTGGTTATCCGCTTTCATGGTTTTTTATGGAAGATGGTGAAGTATCTCAAGATAGGGATCCGTGGGAGACAAACGTTCAAATCAAGCCGTCTTCTGAACTCCAGGCAAGGCTGCTTAATGCGTTTGAACAGTTACCAACTGATGATGAAAAAGAGAGAATTATCAGCCTTATAGACATGCGTCTTGAAGAACTTGA
>Ga0308166_1000664_pt1 | contig 43524 bp, 58 predicted proteins | sample PhyCR2_2_FD_202137 | JGI IMG/M metagenome (GOLD analysis project Ga0308166, IMG submission 202137) | Phyllosphere microbial communities from UC Gill Tract Community Farm, Albany, California, United States - DLSLCC.R2 | ecosystem: Host-associated > Plants > Phyllosphere > Unclassified | place...
TGGGCTTAGGCATATTTAATTTTTTGGGCTCATGCATAGAGCCATACTTTGTTAAATTATTTGAAATCTGCTTTGTTATTAGGTTTTTAGAAATTTTTTCGCCCTCATTATTTTGATAAGTAATATAGAACTGCACCATGGGTACATTACTTCTATAAACCCTTAAATTCGCTGTATCGCCTGCTATTTCATCTTGATACATATTTGTGGATCTTACGAGATTATTTACTGCAGGAATGGCACAGCCCGTAAGGCCTAAAAGTGTTGTAGAAATTACAATTATTTTTTTCATGTTTTAACCACCAATTCAAATGCCAACAGACTTTATCACCTTGAAATTTAAATATTATGAAAATGAACCCTCCGAAAAGGGTTCAAATCATTAAGTGCGATTTCTTCTTGCAGTTGTATTCTCAGTCAATGAGCGGCTGATTAGAGAGTTTGGATTTTTAATATCCTCGCTTACTAATCTTGGTACCGCTTTTGGAAGTTGCTTATCCAGTTCTTCCTTTACGATGATCCGGACAGTTTTCTCATCCAGTTGTTCTGCTTCAACTGTTGCACCACTGACTTGATTCACGACTTCAATCTTGAAATTGATTGTCGGAGAAGATTGCTCAAAAGAAGGAATAAACTCAGCTTGAGGACGTGAGGATTGCCCTAAGGTGAAATCCTGAACGTCATCAAGATTTGATCTATCCTGAACTAAACCATTTGAAGAGAAGTAAACTTTTCCGTCGTGGAATAGATCAGAACGACTGGAAGCAGTCGGTTTTGAAACAGTACCTCCAGTAAATCCACCGTTCGCAAAGCCTTTAGTAATAATCTGATTTTCTCGAATAGGTTGATTAAAAATATTCGAAATCGCTTGATTATCATTAAATGCTTTTGAACTGAGGAAAGAACGATTAAAGACATTTTCAACTGAAGTATTGTTAGTAGCATGGTTATTGATAAATGCTTCAGGGCCTGAGCTCTTACGCATATTTTCAACTAAACCAACTCCACCCCAGCGTTTAATATCCTCTTGGGACCACACCACCTCGCCTTTATGAACAATACCCGCAGCTTCATACTTACCACCAGATCCCGTATAACCACCGTCCGCAAAACCTTGATCTTTGATTGCCCGGATGTTTGCGATAATGCTGGCACCTTGTGCAACTGCTCCAGCAATTAAAGGCAAGTTATAGGGGAAACCAACTTTAGAAGCTGCTGCGATATTTTGCTGAATGGCAATACCTGCAGCTGCAATTGCATAAGCTTTATCTGCAGCAAACATCAGCTTATAAGCTTTGGACTGTTCACCAAACATTGAACCAAACATTGAAGTAACCGAACCCATCATTTGCCCACCAAGGGCAATCTGAGCGTTCAATCGATCTTGTTGATATTTGTCTTCAACGTCCTTAACGTTCTGAGCATAATCATTGTAAATTTGACTACGCTGTTCTTGAGCAGCTTGAATGATTGCAGTTTTCTGGTTTTCAAAGTCTTGTTGCTGAATTAGTCCAGCATCCATTTGTGCCTTCAGACTATCTAAACCATTTTGTTCATGAAGATCAGTGGCAGCATATTGACTATCTCCAAGATCATTTGCAGCGCCCAAGCGACTAAAACGTTCCTGATCCTGTCTAAAGAACTCACTGGAACCATTCATATCAGCCTGAATACCGCCCCAGTTCTGAACAGCGTTATTAACTTTGTTTCGCGTCTCTTTATCCTGATTGGCTTTAGAAAACGCGATTAACTTTTGCCGCTCTTCAATGGAAAGTTTAGTATTCTTAAGAATCTCCTCACGTTCAAGTCTGTACCTCTCCTGCATAGCTTGAGTTTCCGAAAGCAGAGATAAACGGGCTTGAAATGCACGTTGTTCTTGAGCCAACTGCATAAGAGCGAGTTCTTGCTTATACTGTTCTTTGACTAATTCAACAGCCTGCTTTTGTTCTGATTTACTTAATTCAATATCATGAGCCGCTTTAAACTTTTTGCGATCAAAATTTTCTTTAAGTAAATCAGCCTCGGTTTTCTGGAATTCCTTGTAATCCTCAAGTTTACTTCTAATCGCTTGTTTGACGATCGCAATATCATTATCTGCACGGCGCTGTAATTCTGCCTTGATTTCAGCAGTACGTTCTGAGGTAAAACCTGCTTTATCAACGTCCTCCAATCTAACTGTTAAGTTATTCTGGATCCGCTGTACTTCACTGGCAACCTCATTTTCAAGTGAACGTTGAGCATCTAACTGACGATCAAGTTGCGATTGAATATCACCTGAAGCTTTATCACTGCCTTTGCTTGCTCCGCTCTTAACCTTGCTTTGCATACTCGGCGATTGATGAAGCAACTTAAGAGATACGCCATCCTCAAAGATCACCTCGCTGACATAGCCACCACCCTTGCTGTCATACCATGTCTTAATATCTTTCACGGCGACATTGGTCGTTATCGGTGTGCCTTCAGGCATTGAAAAATCAATACCCTTATGAAATGAAGAAGCCCCTTTGGTAGGGGCTTTTCGTGGACCGTAATTTGAACTGATCTTGTAAGATGACAATGGTTTGCCGCCTGCCTGTAATCGGGCTAGATGTTCATTCGATACTTTCTGGCCAGACATTGAGCCGCCATATCGAACATCAAGATGAGGACCCGTACCAATCCCTGATTTACCCGAAACACCTACAAGGCGTTTAGCAATCTTCTCCTGCTGCTCCAACTCCTTTGTCTGCTTACGTTTGGAGTCAATTAGTTTCTCTTCACGCTCCTGTTGTTCCTCAATAATTTTGAGGTTTCGCAAAGCACTATCAATTTCATCTTTAGATAAAATCGCACTCATTCCTTTTGCTTTTTGCAGCTCTAGAATCGCGTTAGCCTGAGCAACTGTATATCCCGAATCAAGCAAACCTGATTTATAGATTGAATCAAGTACATTATCTCTTTGCTTATCCCGATAATCCTGTAAAGCCTTCGATGCTTTTTCTGCTTCAGTTGCTGTATTACCAATTGCATTCGCTTGTTGTTGATGTTGAAGTGCAGCATTTTGCGCAGCATTCCCAGCTAACTTACTTTCAACACCAACATTCTTTAATCCTTCAACTAACTTAGTACCCTTTTGATAGCCTTCATCATATTTTTCAACTTGTTGCTTAAGTGCGTTATATAGGTCAGGTGGAATTTTCATTCCATTTAATCGTTCAATGGCTTCGGTATAGCTAATAGTACCCGTACGTGCCTCATTAGAAATTTTGGCAAGTTCTGCATTACTAACCGCGTAGTTTTGAATATTAATTAATGCAGAACCGACAGCAAGTTCAGTCTTTCTCAATTCCTTATTTTGAGCTTCCAATGCCTTGGTCATATCATCAATAGCGGACTGCTTTTCAACTCCTCTTAATTTTTTAAGTTCTTCAGCCGTTTTATTTGCAACCGCTGCTTGCTCCTCTAGCTTTTTATTGGCTTTTTCCGCCTGCTCTTGAAAATACATATAGCCTGCGGCTAAAGCAGAAATGCCAATAGTAATAGCACCTATTGGACCTCCAATAAGTCCAAGAGCTCGGCTACCAATACCACCAGCTAATGATGTAGCAGCGGTCAATCTGGTTTGTGCAGCAGTTTGTGCATTGGTTGCTGCTGTCACAGCGGCTTGAGCTTGGGTGTATCTTAAAGCAGCTGCAGTAGCTCCATATTTGGCTTGAGTCTCAGCATTAGTTGCCTGAACATTAGCAAGGTGTGCTTTAGCTGTATTTAAAGTTGCTGCCGCTTCACTAAGTTCTGCTTGAGCCTTAGTTATAGAAGCTTGACGACTAGCTAACGTAGTAACTATTCCCTCTTTAACAGCTGCGCCTTTTAGTAAAATTGCACGGGTGATTAATCCGATACCAACGATAAGTGCGCCATCAGCCAGTAAGTTCAAATTGCTTGAAAGTACCTGAATCGAACCAGAAAGTACTTGTGCGGCTCCAGAGCCTTTCCCAGCTTCCCCGACAAATTTGGTAATTTCATTATTTAAAAGAGTTAATGATTGTCCAATTGTGATATCAGTTTTACCAAATAATGCATCTACATCAGACTCAACATTTCTTAGAGCTTTCACAATTTCTTGTGAAGTGATTTTCCCTTCAGCTGCTACTGAACGCAACTCTCCCACGGTAATCCCCATACCTTGTGCAATAGCCTTTGCTAATGCCGGAGTTTGCTCCATAACAGAGTTCAGCTCTTCACCACGTAGTGTGCCACTTGCAAGTGCTTGTCCGAACTGGACTAAAGCTGCATCAGCTGCTTCTGCGTTTGCTCCACTAATGGCCACTGCTTTCGATACGGTTTCCGTTAAACGGGCAGTATCATCCATAGTAAGATTTAATGTTTTGGCGTTATCACTAAAGCGCTGATACACCTGTAAAACCGAATCCCAAGCAGAATAGGTTCTTTGGGCAATTTGAAAAGTATCTTCAGTCGCTTTATTTAACTCAGCTTGATTGTTAGTTACCAACTTCAATCTATTCTGAAGACCAGTATAGGCATCCATTTTTGATACGGCCGATCCGACTGTTAACAACCCTGCCATATAGCCAGCAAGTGCACGTGTCGAGACAGATAAGCCATCCATAGACTTGGAAGCATACTCACCTTTACGTTCAATACTATTGAGTTCATTGCCTAGATTACGCGCATTACGTTCAGCATTTTGCGAATCAATAACAATGACCAAACGAGATTCTTGTGCCATTTTTACTTTCCTCTAGGCAATAAAAAACCCACTCAAGTAGTGGGTTCTGTTTAAGTTAAATATAATTACCAATCTAAGGCATTAAATTAGTTTGGCCTTTCTATAAGTGCTAAGCATCAGACAAGCCTTTATATAAAAAGTAATCTAAGCTGCTTTCTCTACTTGCGTTAATTTATATATCCAAACTCTTTTGGGGCATCACCATTATCGGTATAGGAATGACAATACTTAAAATAAACTGATATATCAGAATCATATACTGCTGGCATCCCATCCTCGCTACTAAAATCCAATATTGTTAATTGGGAGCCACTTCCAACCGATGGTTTTGTATATGAGCAATTGATAATTAATTTGTGTGGTTTTTTGTCCCAGCGTATATCTTGATCTCCACCTCTACTATCTTCAGGATCAAATTCCGAAGTACCACCCAACAAGGTTGCCTCAAGTAAAACATTTTTACTTGTTTCTGATATGATCTTTGTACTGATGGATTTAGACCAAGAACAATATCCCATATGACATCTACCTACCGATATCACCTCTGGAGTATTTAATATATTGAATCCAGCATTCGCGATTGAGTAAGCACTCAAAGACAATATTAATAATAAAAGTTTTTTCATATTTGATCCTGAACCTATCCTAGTAAATCAGTTCACGCTAAGTTCTTCTTATTATTCATACATCGACATACAGCCCAAGTAATATTTTGCAGAAAATTCATTTAACTGCTCTTGCTTTAATGAGGGGGTTGAATAACTTGGTTGCTCATAAGCATCACGAATAATTAAAGTAGTTATTTTATGCATATTTTTATTTGGAGTTTTCTTGAGTGCTGAATCATTTGCCTCTAAAGCTTTAATCAATGGTAAACCATTTTGTTTTTGCATCATGACAGTATTAGCCAATTCCATGTACATTCGGCAATTTTTATCCCGTTCATCATCACTAATAGGTTTAGAAGGTTTTGCAATCGACAAAATAGGCAGGAAAACTAAACTCAACAAAATTATCTTTTTCATTTCACCCCACCTTTATCATACATTCTCAGACTAGTTCCCAATCCAGATTGTGATATATCTATCCAATAGTCCTTACATCTATAATGATATTGATTGACGTCACCGTATTTAGGATCAATTTCTTGAGTCAAACTCCAACCAACTTTAGGTAAACCATATAAGGTTATAAGGGCATCTTTAACTTTACCAACTGGAAAATCATCTAATCTTAAACTTAATCCAAAACTTAAAATTTTATAATTTTTTGGATCATAGGTTATAAAATTAAAATCATAGATTGGTTGCCCACCTAACCAAATATCATTTTTTCTATTTAATATAGAAACTCGATATTCCTTATTTCCTTTTTTATTAAAAAACTCATTATCAAGTTCTAGTCCTCTATATTCTTTAGATACTAGTTCTTTTGCTGATTTCCCCAACCCCACATCACCAACAATAATTTTATCTTTTGAAATCTCACAAGCACCAACATTTTTAGTTTGTGCCCAAGAAATAGAAGGTAAAAAAATTAACCCCAAAAAAATTATCTTTTTCATAAAATTACCCCTATATTTAGGGGTAATTTAACAAACTAGTTACTAAATGTCACATAAAGAAAAACCACCCAAAGGTGGTTTTTAAATTAATAGTAGTTTAATAATGATGGGTAAAAAATTTAGTTAATGTCAAATTTGTGGTATCACTAATCGGATAAGGTTTTCCGTTAATTATCAGAGGGAAAAATTTTGCTTTTTTACGGAATTCATCTAAAACAAAATTATCCAATTCTTGTAAGCCGGTACTTTTTTGAATCTTTGCAAGTGTGATATTACCATTATCATCTGCTTCTGAATAAATACTCATGTATCTGATTTGCCCTTTAAGATCATCTTTATTAACCTTAATTTCAGGAAAAAATTCAAAAATCGGCTTTCTAGAAACATCAAAACTGAATGGCTGCTTACCATAAAAACCAACATAAAAACCATTCTCTTGATAAGGGTAAAAGCTAGCATTCTTCATGGCTTTTAAGCTTTTTTTATCTAGAGATTCAATACCACTACTTTTAACGATTGTCGTATCTACTACTTTACCCTTTTCATTCGCTAAAAAACCTACAATAACCTCTCTGTCATATCCTTGAAGTTCCTGATCGCTAATATTAATTTTAGGGATTTGCTTCCAGTGTAAATTTGGTGGCATTACTTCGACTAAATTATTAGCATCACTGGCATAAACATTAAGCGCAAAACAGAACAATAAACTTAATAAAACTTTTAAGAGAATTTTCATATTGATCCAGATATTAAAATATTTATTTGAAAGTATAAAAAGTGATTAAATTATAAATGATTTCAACCACAACTAACTACAAAAGCTTTTTTATAGAAGCTCATCACAGCCTCATAATCTCTTAAGAGAGTTTCCTTTGTATATACATTAGGTGAGAGCTTCAGTAATGCTGGCATATATTGCTTTTTATAGACTTCAGGATAGTCCTTGCACAATATTTCCCGCTTTTGGCTCAAAGAAACCTCTCGATTCTCTAGAGCATTGAGCATCGTATCAATCTGCTGGCTAGCTTGCATGAACTGCTCTTCTACTGAAAGTGGAAGCGGTTTTATTTCATCATGTTTATAACAACTTACTAATAGAACCACTGAAATAGTTAACCCCAATGTATAAAAAAGTTTTTCTAGCATATTAATTTTCAATATAAATTATTGTTAACATTATATATTTCTATAGGTCAAAATACATTAGCTAAAATAGCCATCAAGCAGATAGCTATTTGTTACTTTTTAGACTTGGTAGAAATCTTCTTATGAACTTCTTCAATAAATAAATTATCTAAAGCAAAAATGCAGTCGTGAAATATATGAGCATCAACAGGCAAATCATTATGCTCAGCATAAACATTGATTGCATGCTGTTCTAAGGATAACGGAATACCCTGCTCATATCGTCTAGCTCTGATAATCGTACTAAAGGCAACAAGTATTGCATCCGCTGCATAAGAATATTCTGGTGGATCCGGAATGTGTCCACCTAAGAACTTGATTTGTTCGATTTCGTGCGGCGTTTTCGACGCATACGTTTTCTGGTATTTGTAGAGCTCGATGACTTTCCCAGTATTGTCGCCTTGTCCTTATCAGCTTCCTCCTGAATCTTTTGCGCCTGCTCTTTAATAAATGACCAGATAACAATACCTATATCACCAAGATTAAGAAGCTTTGACGCATTTTCAGGTGTATACGGTTTTTCAGTTTCAACGGATTTGCCTTCTACTATCTCAGCAAAAACAATACCTTTCCAGTCTTCAATTAAATGGGCACCAGCGGCATCTAATAAGAGCTCATGGTAAAGCTTGCTGTCTTCATCTTTTGCCATCACATCATAGCCTTTCGATGTAATTTGATTCCCCGCCTTTTCTAATGCAACTTGAAAAGGTTTATAGCCAATACCACGAATTTTAAATTCTGCTTGTCCACCTGCAGTTTCAAACGTACACCACTTCGATACTTCTGAGCTTCGTACAATTCCAACTTTTAAAGCCATACCTACCTCGAAAAATTTGAAAATAAAAAAGCCCATGGGATTCCACAGGCATTATTGATTTGAATTGAATTAAACAAGAGCACGCACAATTGTTGGAGCTGTCCGCACTTGAGCAAAGTTGATATCTACAGTGATGATGTCATCACCTCCACCATCCGGGTGATTGGCTTCCATAACTTCTAGCTGCGGGAAATTGACTGAGTATTTACTGCCTTTGCTGTCTTTAATATCGAAAGCCAGAGTGAATACATCACGTGTTTTGATCGCATCAATCCAACCTGCAGCTGTAGCTGAGAACATGAAAGAAGCTTTCGCTTCAATATCCATCATCTTCTCTAAGTAAAACTCTGGCGTGTATTTCCCTGAACCGATACAGCGGATCGCTTCAAGGTTGTTATTAATTGAAAGTGTAAGTGACTGCATACATGCTTTACCTTGAATAGACTGGCCATTAACTAGCAAGTTTTCAACGTTTGGCATACTAACCAGTGGTCGGGTAGAAGCAGCAACAGGATTTACCACTGGGTTTGTAGTTTGTCGAGTGAATGAACTACCTACCAGACCAAAATTACCGGTGATTTTCCCAGTTGTTTGAATAGTGATTTCGCCGGTATTAACCTGGACACCACGGTAGATAAATACCTGCCCCACATCTTCAAAAACTTTAACTAGTGTTAATGACTTACGAACGGTACCGCCAATAGTTAAGCTATTTGTTGCCCAGTTATTGAAGGCTAATGCACTTAAGAATAAATCAAAAGTACCAAGGGACAATTCAAATTCTAACTGACCAGCTACTTCCGCTTCAGTAACTACACCGCCTTGACGATAGCGTGAATCTACAACCTCGCTGCTTTCTTCCGTAGAGACGTTTTCTGATAAGCCATCACTTACACGGCGAACTGTATACCAGATCGGATTTGCTGGAGTCGTCCCTAGTACTGCTTCTTCACAAGCATATAATCGAATTTTCGCGCCTGAACTCATTTATAGTTCTCCAAAATTTAGGCATAAAAAAACCCGCTTCATAAGCGGGTCGGTAAAAATAGGGGGCGTAAAAAAACCCGCTAAATTAGCGAGTCCTTACTGGGTTTCTTCTGAGAGTTCTGGCGGTGCCATACCGACCATTGCAGCAGCTACTGCTTCGGATAAATTTGTTGGCTGAAATTCAACTGGTGTTTCGGTATAAGGTATCTCTGACTCAGGCTCCGGTTCTTCATGCAAACGAATATCAACCCAGCGTGCTTCTGGAATATCCATAGGAGTTTCTAAATCAGCTACGACTGCAGCAAGTTCAAAATCAAATTTACGCTTGTAGGTCTTAATCGAAATGTCACCATTTTCTAAAGTGTCATACACCACAGCTACGATTGTATTTCGATTAGCATCTTTGGGTACCTCGATATACCAGCCTTCCTGGGCAAATCCTAAAGAGCCTTTGAGTAAATAATCGCCTACATCGACTTTCTTAAACTCAATTGGTTGTTTTTCTGCGTCTTCATTCAGTTCAATATGATCACTAAATAACTTAACTACAGGAGATGCTGATTTTAAAAATCCGTTGGCATCAACAGAAGTGTTAAAACTGGTCTTTAAATGTCCCCAAGCAGTCCATGAATCAGCCCCAGCTCCATAACGAAAATAAAGTAGTCCTCCATAAACTGACTTAAAAATTTGCCAAGAATAAGTCCCGTATGAGTTTGTTCCCAAATACGACATCAAAGAACCATAACGGCTAGGCATATTAAGGGGGTTGCTGACATTTCCTCCTTGCCAGTCGCCATTTGATATAAATGTAAACTTATTATCACCTAATACGGCAGCCCATTGAGTAATGGATACCTTGTCATATAACTCGTTAATTTTACTTCCAGAAAATCCAGGAATCCCCATATCACCTACACCAAGAACTAAACGAGCACCTGCTGTAGAAGAAGCACCCGTTCCACCTTGCGCAACTGAAAGTGGTGTAGTTAAGCCTTTCATTTCAGTAATGTCAGTATTCGCCCCTTTTTCAGCGGCTCCTAGATTTGATCGAGCATCTGCTGCGGTTGTTGCCCCGGTACCACCTTGAGAAATTGCTGCTGTACCAACTACTTGAGAAAAGTTGGGAGCCAGATTAGGAATACCCGACGCGAACGGCAGCATGAATTGCCGCTTCCCTTCGGCCGAATTCAACTGGAACGGTCGGTGGTCCCAATTAAATTTAAATACAAGATTCGCCATTATGCTGTTACCCCATCAATCACTTGGAAAGTCAAAGTTTCGGTATGTTGAGTGTTGCCGCTTACTACCGCTTTTATGTCCATCTGACATAAACCAACAGGCCATGCAGCTGTGCTTGCTCCTGATTTCACGTTAAGCCAACCTTTCTGTGTGCTTTGGCTTAAAGCTGCACAAGTCAAAGTTGCAACCACTGTTCCATCCACCAACGATTTAACTTGCGATGTAAACGTGTAGCCTGTTAGATCGATGGCACGCCGAACATCATCAGGTGGATATTGCAAAGCCTCATCCATATCAACCAGCTGCAAATTCAAGTTGAATGTGTCACCACGCTTAAAACAAAAATTGCTCATAAGTGATTCCTGTAGACATAAAAAAACCACCGATGAGGTGGTAGTGAGTAAAACTAAAAAACCGCCATTAGGCGGTTTTAATTAAATATAGTTTGAGTTTAAATTTTCTCTTGGATTAGTTTTTTGCAACGCTCTCTTTCAATTTCCGAAAACTTTTCTAAGGATTCATATGTATTTAATTCACCCTTAACTGGGGTTTCGTAAACGGTTCCAATGAGATTATCAATAATCTTTTTCTCATTCTTTGTAAGCTTATCAAATGGTAAATCTTTAATAACTTCTTCTTTAGAAAGTCCTGATTGACGTTGAGTCATCAAGATAAACGCCATATCACCAATCGTATTGCAATTATCGTCTCTTACGACTTCTGCTTTGACATTAAAAGTAAAGAACAGAAAAATAAGTGGAATTAGTTTTAGAGATTTCATACATATATCAATCCACCGTAAATCCTATAGTCACATTGTACTGTACAAAATCAGTGACTTTACCAATTCTAATCGATTGACCATTCAAACATTCTAAATCATCAAAAGAGAAATGTTCAAAATGAGCCAATAAAGAATCACCGAGAATCGTTAGTGCTTTTTCTCCCACATGAAGTCGATCAAAACACTGAACCATAATATTACCGGTACGACGGTTACAAGGCTTATCTGCTACACCTGAAGTAAAGCTAGCACCGCCTGCAATGGTTAGACTACACCACAAGCCTTCTTTTGGTACAGAAAAGCCTGGTGCATTGGGATACTGGATTCTGTCTTGGGCAATACCAGTAAAACTTTGCATCCGATCGATAATAGCTTGCCTTGTCTGCTCTAAAGTCATTGCCATCTTAACCACCATACTTTTGAGTAATATATGTATAAGTAGTGCTGTAGATACCTTGCGGTGCTTGATCAGACCAGCCGTTTTCCAAGCGCGGTGCATAAGCTTTATTGTTCTGGATATAAACCAAATTTCCCAACTTAATCTTTACTGCTTGAATAGCTGCATCCTGAATGGGGTTTGTTTCAGGTTCACGTACACCATAGTCACCAGATCCAATCGAAACAATATGAGAAGCACGATAAGCACCAGTATCAACGGGACTTGAAACAACTAAAGACTGAACAGCATCCATAGTAATTTTCTTTACTTTGTCCTCTGCTGTTTTAGCCACATCAAAACTAAAATCAGTCGGCATTTTTCCCTTCCAACCCATCATTCACCTCGCTTTCTTCATACATTTTAAAAAGGTCTTGAGCGATCGCTTGAATTGAATACGCTTCAAATTCTGAACTAGGCTCTTTTTCTCCCATGAGGTTTTTAACCTTCTGCCAAACATGAACAGCCTCATGCAAAAGCAAGCCATAGATCTCTATCAATTTTCTTTCTGAAGTATCGCCAAGCTGGACAACTGCATAAGCACCATCGGAATAGAAATCAACTTGCGCTGCAGCTCCTTCAACAGACATGAATTGATCAACCTTATTCATATCCTCGAATAACAAATCCATATGGATTTGATTTCGAGCTAATGTGTATTGCACATGTTGAAATGGTGAGATATGCCATAGAGGTACATAATCCGTGCTTATCATCTTGACTCCTAAATCGCGCCCATTAAAAAACCCACCGAAGTGGGCAGTTTAAAAAGTTAACTTTATTAATAATTAGTACTATTTCTGATAAATTGAATAAGGTTTTAGTTCATTAATCAATATTTCAGCATTTTTTATAAACTCATCTTTTAAGTCGGTGCAAATTGCATTGTATTTAAAATCTTCAACACTTATCGGCCTATCCAAAAAATCTATTACCTTGTTTATTCGGCCACAAGTTTGATTATAGTTATCCATGGCCTTTATTAAATTATCATCCTCTATACAAGCCCCAATAAATAAAGTACCTCTTAAACTTTTTTGCAATAATAAAGAGAACTTAATTAATTCCTCATCAAGCAGGTTTGAATTCAAAGGTGTTTTTTCTGTAATTAAGATTAACGCCATAACTTCTTCTAAAAGATCCATAATGGAGTTTTGAGCAAAGTTAGCTATAACTTCTTTACCTTTTTGATTATGCCATATCTTAAAAACAATAAAAGCAATTATAAAAGGAGTTAAAACTTTAATTATTTCAAGTATATCAATGTTATATATAATCATGATGCGCCCTGTTTTAGATAAGATATTAAAACAATTATTTAAACCTTCCTCAACTGGCATTTCCAAATTGTCGCAGCAGGATCCTGCTGAATATGGATGATTCGAAATGAACCTAAGGCAATTATCCACTCATCATCAATTTTTGGGGTCTTGGACACTTCATTTTGAAGCACGGTAGCTTTCTTATCGGTGGCCAGTACTCCGAGTGTCTGAATCTCATATTGACTGTATGAGCCAAATAGAACCCCACGGCCAGAATAGTTTTCCTTAACTTCAATATAAGTTTCAGTTTTAGGATCCCAATTCGTTTTAGAGTTCCGCTCACATGTAAAAGTATGAACGGCATCCGCTAAATCATCATTAAATGCTTCAGTAATATCTGTTTGTAATTCTTCACGTAAGCCCATTAGATTTTCCTGACAAAAAATACGGATTTTCTTTTGCTATACGGCTTGATCAAATCAAGAATGAATTGCTCGATCGCACTCATTTTTACTGATCCGTCCTGATATTCCTTTTCGGTCTCAACCGTATCAGCCTTTACTTTCTTGCGCTTTAAAGCTTGTTCCTGTCCTTGATATAAATCACCTTTAATAATGCCCTTGATGATTTGATATGAGGCTGTTTTCAGTGGCTCAGGAACGAGTGTGGCATTTTCATAAGGTTTAACATTACGTGCTAAGAGATAAGCCTGTGACATCTGAAGGTATTGAGCCTTATCACTGGCAGATAAAGCATCAAAGCCTTCAACATGTTCTATCGCTTCTTGTTCAGTGATAAAGCTCATGGATTATTCCTTTGGAATTAATGCTAAAAGCTCGTCTTTTTTTGCACCTGGTTCAAATGCAATTCCTTTCTCAGTCAAGACTGCACGAAGCTCATCAACCTTAAGGCCTGCGTAGTTAATTGGTTGAACTTCACTTGGCTTATGATCACCTTCTGGATCCTGACCATCCTCCCCAGATTCAAGCTCAGCAATACGTGCTTTCATTGCCTCAGAATCATTCTGAAAGGCAATAAACTCACCTTTTAAGGTTGCCAGTTGTTCTTCGAGTTCAGTTACTTTTGCTTGTGTCATTTGACGTTCTCTCATGCGGTTAAAAGCGGATAGGCCCATTGATTTATCTCCAAAAGAAAAGGCGGATAATTCCGCCCGTCTTTATTTAACTTTGTGCTTGAACGCGACAATACGAATCTGCTTTGGATCGTAAACGCGTTCCCAATTGGTATCAGTAGAAAGACCTGCATTATTCGGTGCAACACCCATTGCACCAGCCCACTTGATGCCACGAGGATGCAAGACAAAGTGACGGCGGTTAATGAGGATGTCTGAGCCTGCGAGACTATCTCGGTCAGTCTCAACACCAACAGGAGCCCCGATATCCTGAAAGCCAATAGCGCCTTGTCCGAACAGGAATGATGTGAATACATCACCATCAACTGGCATACCGTCATCGACAATTACACGGCGATCCATGAAGGTTTTGTAGAGCACCACGCCATCTGCATCACGTACGGTTTCAATCAGGCCCTGCTTGGCTAGTGCAGCCATTGTTGCAGAATGCATGGCAATAGCCGTTAATTTATCAACTGCATCCCCTAGCTTGTAAGACGCGTCAATAAATGAAACACCATCAATAACTGCTGCGGCTCCAGCACCAGCAGAGATGTCATGGGTATTGCTTGCCATACTTGCGGAACCGAACACACCTTTAAGCGTATTCACAGTAAAGCCTTGAAACTCACGTGCCCAGTAATCAGCAACCAGATCACCAACTGCACCAAGTGGGTCATCTCCAGATAAAGCTTTTGCGAGATCATTAGCGCCCCATGCCTTACCACGTGCATGTAAAATGGCAATATCCTGACCCGCTGCAATGTTGTTTACGGTTAAAGGAGTCGCATCTGAAAGTACTTCAGATTCTCCATCCAAATCGTTCCAGAACGGGATATTAACGGTTGAACCGCCTTGTGTACCAAAGGCAACTTCGACATCCAGCTCCCCTACAATGCCCGACTGCCATAAGGCAGATTTCTTGGCAGTTTTATTTAAAACGTACTGAGTGAATAACTCGGGTACGATTACATCAGCAATTTTTGTCTCAGCCATTAGGCTTTACTCCTTAAAGATTAATACCGTGTTTTGCAGCCAGCTCTTTAGCAAGCTGCGGATTTTCATTTCGTAATTGGGCAAGTTTGGTCAGGTTCACCGAACCGTCTGGCTTAGTGATATCGACCTGTCCTTTTGTATTGGTGCTACCAGGTGAACCTGTACCATTGGCTTTAGGCCAGAAATAAGGCTTTTGCTCACGTAAGGTTTCGACCCATTCTTTTGGCGATAACGGCGTCTTACCGTCTTTACCGATGATCACTTCACCTTGTGCGTCGATTGCTACGGCCTTACCGTTTTCATCAAGTACAAATTTAGATTGAGCAAGAAATGCGATATCTGCTGTTGCTTCAGGTAATGCTTCCAATTCAAGAGCAGCCTGTACAATCTGGCTCTGAACAACCGATTGCTTGAATTTGTTGGCATAGGCTTCTGCTTTATCGGCCCGTTCTTTTTCGGCATTGAGTAACTTGTCATGTTGTTCACGCATCTTCTCGGTGCGCTTCTGGATGACTTCACTCACCTTACCTTCAGCAATTAATTTTGCGTCTTCATCCTGTTCTAATTGGGCAAACAGTTTTTTGACTGTTTCAGGATCAATACCTTCATACTGTTTTTGAAGCTTCTGGAGTTCCTGCTTTGCTGTCTTGGCGGCATCACGCTCGCTTTGAAGTGCAGTTTTAAGTCCTTTTGGATCTTCATAGCCATCCAGATCAAGGCGAAACTTCCCGTCTTCCTCGACATATAGGCCACGATGTTCTTCTTTAACGTCGTCCAGTGAATCAACAATAAATGGCAGTGACATGTTCAAACCTCTCGTTTGATTAAGTTGAGCCTTATCTCAAGGCAATAAAAAACCGCCCGAAGGCGGTACGTTGTAAGTGTGCGATTATTTCAGCGCCAAAATAATCGCGATAACAATGATTCCTAAGGCTAAGCCCAAATTGGTAATTGACTGCATTAGTCCTGCACGGTCAGCACCTTTCTCGCTCATTTTCCCATCTACCTTTAGTTCAGTTTTTGATGTATGCTTATGCACAGAGATATTTCTCCTTAACTTTCACCGGTTGAGTTGAATTAAAAAGCTCATGATTGCCGTCATGGGCTTTTTGCTTTTTAAAACTTCTATCCTCCATTCTTGATATTCGAACTTTAGGTTTGTTGTGTAATTTCAGGGATAAAAAAACCACCCTCTAAGGTGGTTTTATTTTGTCTTTTTAAATCAATTGTGTATACGTGAAATTTCTGAAAAATTCACATATTTCAATTATAATTTGTAAAAATACAATTTAAATCTTTAGTTTATTATTTGGGTTTGTAATCCCAAAGATCTCCATTTTCACCACAATTTCGTTCAATAGCATCTATGGTGACTTCTGCTGAATTTGCACCTTTTTTCCACTCATCAACTGCTACTTGAATATACGCTCTGCAATTCGCTGGTAAGCCCGTTTCTTTACCATATATAGGTTTGCTATTAGAATCCTTATTAGAGCAAGCTACTAAAGACAGAATAAAAATTAGAGCTAAATATCTTTTCATAAAACTTCCAGTTTTAATACAAAATCAATTTATTACACTATTTTCTTTCAAGAATCGTTCTAAAACATAGCTAAAATTAGAAATATCGAATTGTGCTGTTTTAACTCCATTATTGATTAAAGAGATATCTACTTTTAACTGTTTACTTTTGTTAAGCAACTTAATGATTTCTTCTTTATCTTGAGTACGTTTAACTTGAAAAGAATGTCCATCAAAATCATCTAAAACAAACATTTTAACTTTTACAGGTTTTTCTTCATCAAATTTGAATATGACGTCACAATCAGTTTCAGGACAAATAGCTAGTCCTCTAGTTACGGTTAACAAAATACTATTATCATTAGATTCCTGCTTATAAAGGAATATTAAACGTGAATCTTTAGAATATGGTTCAGCTGTGGTATTTAATAGCTCACTTGCAGTTGCCAAGTTATAAGTAACTTTTCCACTTTGCTCCTCAATATATTTTGAAGGAATCCAGTTACTCCCTGGTGCTGGTACAAATTCAGCTTCCTTTTCATATAAATCGTTTTGCTTTAACCATTTAGAATCATCGCAACCAGAAATAAGATTTATAAAAGATAGAATGAGTAGTGATTTTAGAAAGATCTTTGTCATTCAATTTAAACTCTATGATTTATTCTATAAGTGATAAGTTATATTAACATTATGATATATAAAATTTTAATAAACTTAATCACTTTTTAAGAGCAATGATTACAGTTCAAGCTTTTTAAAAGTATTCTCATCCAACTTTCTTAACTCATCCAAAGTATATAAACGCCCTTCCGGATCAAAGAACTTATCAAAATCAAATTTTCCCTCCTTGTAGAGCTTGTACCGCTTTGGCCCTAGCCATTCCTTTTGAAAGAAGTCGTCTGTCTTTTTGAAGAACTCTCTAAACGTAGTATTGGCATCCAATTGCCCGATTAACTGGCTTCGCTCATCCTTAGGAATATCCTTCACTCTTCGCTCATCCATGACAAACGGACGTTCTCCTCCCAGGCGACCATCTTTCTCAACTGGTACCAGAATACTGCGGCAATTTGGATGCAACGGCGGTACACGTTTTGCTGGATCGTTAATCTCCCATACAGCACCATCTAAAGAAGCACAAAGTTTTGAGGTTCTACCATCCAGCGTTGCAACCAATCTTACGTATGCAAAGCCAATCTGGTTGAAGCTATTCAGATAAGCTTGATTCGCTACATGGCTGCGAACCGTTCTTACTGTCCGATCGATATCAGTCTTCGAACTAGTTAATAGACCATCCTCAAAATTAAGACGTTTGGTACCGCGAATACGCTGAACAATTTCCTGATTCGTTTTACCTGAGCTAATTCCATCGCGAATAGCATATTCAACTTTTTGGCGGGCAGTCTCAGTAATCTTGGAAAGAAGATCATCAACTAATGCTCCGCCAACTAACGGAACCTTTCTAGCTGCTGAATATAGCATTTCACCATTTGGCTTTTTAATCTTGCCACCGTATAGCTTAGCTGTGTAATTCGCTTCATATGCCGCTAATGCTGTAGCAGATACGGCGAAGGCTTCTGGCAATGAAGTATTTATTGCCGTAAACCACTGAGCAATTAGGTCCCGAATCTCTTTGAGATTAGCCGTAGTGTACTGCCCACCTGCAAGCGCTAATTTTTCAGAATCATTTAGCTCATCCAGCAAGTCCCGAAGCTTTGCCAACATCAAAGCCGACTCATCATTAAAGATCTTTAATAATTCATTCACTGTATGAGAAGAAGCCCGATACAAATAAGCTTGATGTTGTGTAAGTACTTCGATCAACGTTTTATCTTTTGAAGCCATTTAACACCTCTAAAGCGACATACTATCTCGTTCACCTTCAACACGTTTTAATTCTTCCTTAAAATCATGAGCTGGTAGTTTGCCTGTAGCGATATATTCCCAATACGTCTGGAAGGAGTTCTTCCCTGCTAGAGCACCTTCATAAAGCTGCTTAGCGAGATTGATGTCATACTGCTGAACGATAAATTCAGGTTCTACCGTAAATGTATATTTGGATGCATCCAGCTTTAACCACTGAGCAGCATATTTAATCGCTTGTTCGATCGCCTGAGCTGCACACATCACAATACTATGTAGACTTGCATGCTGGTCATCCTGACGCGCACGGCGAGCTTCACCTGATTCTTGTGTATTAGTATCGATGACCTTTGCACCGGCTTCTAATGCTGCATTTTTCTGAGCATCCATTTCACTCTTAGTCAGCTCGATACCATTTCCAGAAATCTCTAAGTAACCGCATTGAGATTCCTTAGGTAGACTCCAGACAGCCATAACACCTGTAACACTAATATCATCATCTTCATCCCCGTCTAAACCATTAATCCAAGGCTGAGGATGTGCTGTGTGATGAAGTGACTGAAAGTAGTCCGCACTGAGCTGGTAATACTTGAGTGCTGCTTTTGCCATGGTGAGCAATGGTACCGTACCAACTTGGGGAGAATTATCAGTGGTACCGCAGAAAACGAATGGTGTAAAAGAAAGCTGATTACCGCCGAGATCTGGCGTTTTATCCTCTTCGGAAGACCCATCAAACAAACGGACTGTTAAAGCACCTTCCTGCATAGCTAAAACGCGGTGGACCGTCTTTGTATCGTGCCCGAATTCATCTTCACTATTATCAAACTGCTCCTCGAGCACTAATAGTTTTAGATCCTTACGGCCACCAATACTGTTTTCCTTCCAGTTAATAATGGATAAAGCATCATAAAGTGCAAAATATGGAACACCCTTAGCATCTACATCGACGAGCAAGCCACAACGACCATACTCCAATAATTCTAAGCAAATACGGATAAAGAGTTGTTTAAGCCCAAAACCATCATTGGTTGCATTCTCTATCAAACCCTTTAAAAGAGAGCTTTCAATCACAATGTTGGGTTCAAGCTTTGAAACTAAACCAATCATCGTGCGTAATGAGTCTTGAACCCATAATGGATACTGTGCGCGACTAAGATAGGCTTTATAAATCTCTCCAGTCGTATCTCCCTGCTTTTCAGCCTCAATCATCCCTGCGGATTTAGGAAGATATTTGGTTTGTGCCTGTTTAATCTGCTCTTCACCAGCAACGGCGTCACGCATAGCCAACCAGACTTTTTGTGCAGCAATATACTGCGGATGTTTATCAGTAACTGCCATAAAAACACCAATAAAAAAGCACCTATAAAGGTGCATTGTTTAACGAGAGAATCCGGCAATCGTGCGCCGCTTAAATACTTTTTGAATGATGATTGGGAAACGCTTAGCAAGTGGATAGCCTCCTGCATCGCCAACATGGTCCAACCCTGCACCCTTGTCTGGCATTCCAAAATCATCATAGACTTGCTGCTCCAAAGTGGCAGTAAAGTTAGGACACTTATTTGTGTTCACTTTTAAATGTCTTTCACCTTCAGCATTAAGGATCTGGGCATTCACAGCATTGATGCGGTCTTTAATACCCGGATTAACACCATTCACTTCAACCTTGAATCCATTTTTCTTTAGAATCGCATGATCAGATTCACTAAAGCCCTTTGAAGACGTTGCCTGACCCGAAGCATCAGGTATCACGGTAATATCGTGTTCTGGAAATCTTTCCTTGATCAAATAACACATAGTCGGTGTATCTCTCACCCCAACCAGTTCATCTAAAGCTCTTGGCTTACCTTCTCTAATGACATAGACAACAGCAGCCATTTTCAGAACGTTAAAGTCCATACCAATGAGTAAAGGTTCACTTTGCTTAATTTCCTCATCCGTATGATTTAAAACTCGATCAAAGTCCGGGTAAACAGCACCACTAGTTAAGTTGACAAACTGCCCCCTTAAGTAAGCTGAAATCAGTTGTGGAGGATAAGACTCATAAAGCGATGAAATATAGTCATCTGGTAAATTGGCTTCATTGTCATAGGTTGAAGCCTGAATCATGCCGTAAAGTGCCCGTTTAGCCTCTGATTTATTTGCCTCTTTTACAAACTGCTCGTATGTAAACTTAAAACCTTCGGGTGTAGTAGCCACATCAATACCGTTGAGTAAACCAGCTTGTTTAAAGCGCATGCGTGCAATGATCTTACGCCAAGCCTGTTGTGCCTTGACCTTAGCCATAACATCAAGCTCATCAATCAAGGCATGACCAATTTTAAAACCTACAATGGTTGCTGGTTTCTCCATAGAACGACAAATGATTGTTGTTCGATACTGGCGACCATAATAGATATCCACCTCTTTATTGGTTTCATAGACCTTGGTTTTAAGTCCCCAATCAAATGCAACTTCATCAATGGTTGGAAAGAAAATGTCACGAATCTGCGGGTAAGTGGGAGCAAAGTAACCTAGAGGTACCTTTGGGAACTCCCAAGCTTTGTTACATAAACTAGAGCAACCTACCCAAGTCTTACCAGATCCAAAGCCCGCCACAAATGCGCGGAACTTCTTATCCATCTGTAAAAAATTAGCCTGAGGCACATTCAGCGTCGGATTGATGTTCGGCATCTTTTTTACTCGCATCTACAACTTGAATGGTTACTTTGACTGGTGTTGGATCATCTTCCTCATCACCCGCCCTCATTTTTTCAATCTCAAGTTGTTTTAACTCAACATTTAAAAGCATCAGGTCATGACCCTGCATTTCTTCACGGACCTGCTTAATCACACCTTGCTTCATCAACCGATTGTTCTTCCAGCCTTCATAAATCTTCTGAAGCTCTCTTAACCGATAGGCTTTATTAGCTAACGGGATGTCATAAATATTCTTCTTAAAGTCTTCTCTGGTCTTATTAAATAACGCAGTCAGTTTTTTACTTAATGCTCTACATGTTGCTTTTGTAGGATCATAAGAAGCTACCTGCTGACGAGTTAATTCGATGTTAAATTCTTCTCTTACGGCTTCTACAACTTGTTGAGGGGTTTCAAAGCAAGCAAGAGACTGAACTATAAAGATTTTTACAGGCTCTTTTAGTGTTGCCATAACTTCCCCTTCGTAAGACTACGTAAGACTAAATAGGCAAAAAAAATCCCCTATCTAGGGGATCATCTTAAAATGTCTTAGAGCCTCTTCAACTTTATCTCTATGCTTTGATGGACATGGTTTAACTCTTTCTTTACCTTGCCGATTAGTGCGTATTGTTATTCCATGTTCCGATTTAACATGAGCAATCCAACAGGACTGAGCTGTAATTTGGTGATGTTCCTTTATATATTCTTGAAGCTGCTTATAAGTGGCCATGATTTTCTCCTAGTTTTCTTAAAACTACTGAAAACTAATTGTATTGAATATCTTTAATGTGATGCTTTTAGTACATTAATTAATCACACAGTTTCCACAGCATTTTGAAATATCTAAATTTGAAACAAACGGCGGGTTTTGAGCGACTTCAATAAGCCGCTTAACATTCTTACTTGGTCCCCAGCGTTTAACTACACCAATAAACTCTTCGACATCGTGACCAGCAAGATAGTGCTTAGGTAAGCCTGTATTGTCGCTATAAAGGATCTCACCATCTTCGTCTTTCATAACGCCAATATGATACAACTCGTGCTCAATCAAATAGCAGAATTCTGTATCATTGGCCCGCTCGCAAAAAGAAGCATCGACAGTAATTAAGTATGTTGGAACAGCTCCGAACCAGTCCCGCATCTGTTGCTCTTGTCTAGCTTTACGCCAGCCACCTACATTAAACATAACCTTTTCACACTGACCAAGAACCATAGCCTGTTTGCTTTTATATGCAGAAGATGCCCAAGCAAATGCCAAGAACTCTTCATTATCATGTAATAGCTCAGCAATATGGTCATGATCCGGGTTGTGAAGAGGTCCACCAATAGTTAAGTAATTAGCAATAACCCATTTCTTTAAATCTGGTGCTGGTATTAAACGGATTGCTTCCTCTTCTTCAGCTTGATCAATAAATTCAGTTAGTGGAAATGGTCTGATCTGATCCATCTACAATTCTCGCTAATTCGCTTTTTATCCAGTTAATTGCATAACCTGATTCAATTTGATGAGGTTCAAGACGCTCAAATACATAACCCCGATCTAGAGCTAAATCATACTTACAAAATGAATTTGCGATCTTCCTTCCGCCTCTACCTACAGACCATGGGCTACCAGCAATTTCTATAAGAAGATTCAACTTCACAATATAAAAATCAAACCGCCAGTTTTTAGTTGATTCAAATTGAAATTTTCGTCGATAACCAATTCGATGCTCTTCTAACTCTTGAAATAATGTTTCTTCAGCTTCTAAATAATTTTGTTTAGCCTTAGGTAGTGGTCTTGTTCTTGGTTTTAATTTAATTGGCTTCTTTTTTGTAAGGCTGTTGTATTGGTTAATTTCCATAATTATCCATGCCTTTTTATTATAAGAAATTATTTACATTAAATATTTATTTATACAATGTACTCTGCTATATGTATTAAAGAATTATAATTTTATAGAGTAATAAAATATGGAATTGCATGTTGAATATCCCACACCTGAACAAGTAGTTGCTATATATGAAACTTTCATCAAAAATGGTAGTTTTTTTCATAATGAATTAACCGACTACACAGATAAAGGCTTTGAACAGATCGTTCCTTACCTTGACTCTGAGTTTAGAAAATTAGGCTATACAGGAGCTAGATTAGCCTTATTTGGATTATATAAAGATCTTTGGGGCACAGTTGTTTGGATTGAGGACCCCGCTTTAGAAGACTATGAAGCTAATAAGGAATTAATTGATTTTTATATGGAAAAAAAAATTAAAGAACATGGTATAACGTATTAAACCTAAATACTTAAATTAGCTTAAACAGTTAACCATATTTAAAAAACTGTCTTATCTATTCCCATTTCTCTGGAGCAGGTACAAAGTTTGGTGTACCCATTTCAAAAATATATTCGGGTGGCATTGGACGAACAGGAATGTGAAAGCCGATTTCATTTTTCATTTATTAAGTCCAATAAAAAACCACCCTAAGGTGGCCTGTAAATTAAAATTGATTTATCAAATCAAGATTATCTTTAAAAACTTCTTTCCTGCGCTTATGGTTGGCAAGTTCACTCACCATAAACAATAAGCAATTTTTTACTACACTTGCACGCCTTAAACACTCTTCATCACTTAATACATGGACACCTTCACTCAAAATTCCATACATTGCACCCAAAGGATTGTGCCCATCCATCATTAAATAAGGAGGTAAAGCCCTTTTTGCAATATCAATTCTATTTGACATCGGTGAAGCTGCTTTAAGTTCAGCAATTGCATTAAGCATCGATTCATCTGCATCTTCGTCGCTAGCAATACTATCTAACAAATTTGAAATATTATCTTCAATAATCCTTCTAAAATAAACAAATGCACCAATTCCATAACCATTGGCTAAACAAACATTAGCTTTATTGAAGTTTTGCTTATCATTACCAAAAAACTTCTGTAATTCCTTATTTCTTTCAATTGGCTTTTGAGGAGTCTCACCACATTTAATTATTTTAAAATATTCTAGATCAATTTGTTTATAGCTACAGAAATATCTTTTTATTGACTGATTGCATGTAACGCAAGAGAACTCACTTAGAAAAACCCCAGAATCAGCATCATCATGGATTTTAAATATAATATTAGTTTCAGATTGCATATTATGGAAAGGCTTGCTTGTATTGCAATTCTCACACCAAGATTCAATTTCTTTTAGGTTGTATTCTGTGTAAGAGTAACTCCACCGTCTTTTGAATAATACTTCACTATAAATCGCTGCATTTTCAAAAAACTCCCTAAGATCCACTAAAATTTCTGCATTAGCCATATTATCAATTGATTATGAAAGTTAGGTAATTATATCACTCAACTTGGCAATTGGTTATTCAAAGCTCCAAACTTGCCTGACTTGGTTGCTGCTTTTGCAGCATCCTCTTTGGTTTCTTTCTTATAATTTCCGACTATTTTGCTTTTGACGTAAGCAACTGCAACCTTTGTTTGAACAGTTCGTATTGTTCTTTAATCCAGCCTCGACGTTCCTCACATCCTTTAAAGGCCATAACGACACTCATTAAAAAACCCTCCGAAGAGGGTCTTAGTTAATCAAAGTCATATCCTTCAATATCCGAAAGATGCCAATACTCGTCAATCTTTGCTTTTAACTCATCGACAGATTGAACATCTATTACATAAAAATATTTGAATTCATTATTATGTTTTAGGAGACATCGCTTATATTCATATACTTTTGTTGGATCTAAGCTAGTCTGGAATCCTGGTCGCCTATCAGCATAAGCCTTATAAATCTCGTCAATATTTTTGTTTGAGTAGCTCTCAGTATTGATACTTGTTTTATCCTTTGGTCCATTGATGAAACCTATTTCCATTGTTTTCTCTTACTTTGTTTTAGTAGAAACTAATATAGATAAAACATGACTAGTCAACAACCCATTTCAAATCATCAGATGTCCCCAAATAATAACCATATTTATTGTTGAATGCGTGATTGATTAAGCTACATCCAGTACAAGCGATTCCAAGCTTTTATTCGTGAAATGTCGCAAGAACCTTTATAAAGTATCTCGGTTCTATTTTAACATAGCAATGAAAAAACACTTGGATGAATTGAATTATTATTGCAGATATTTTCTACCAATAAATAAGAACTCTATTAGTTCCTTTAGTTGTTTAGCTCTATTAAATGATTCAAGATGATCTTTATTATTACATACTTTAATATAAGTTTTGGCAGCTTGTTCAAAGCTCGAGTAAACTAAAACTTCTTTGCTATCTCTTTTCTCATTTACATATCCAGCTACAAAGATAAGATGTTCATACATATTTGTATGCCGCTTTCCCAATTTTCTTTCCCCTGCTACTAAATATTTATCTAAATTGTATTTATCTGAAATTGTGCTAACTTCCTGTAATTGTTTTTTTCTAACTTCTATCCACTGAATAGCAGCTTCTTTATTTTTACTTTTCAAAATGGTCAAAACATATTTATGCATTAAAAGAAGATTTTTAGTGCCTTCACTATAGAAGTATTCTAAAACCTTAAGCCTAATTATTGGCGGCAAAATTGAGAATGATTCCATTTCATCAAAATTTAAACCAAACTCATTCTTGCTAAAATGAATTATAAAGATTAAAGAAATTACATTAAATACTAAATCCTCTGCCTTATCAAAAACTTCTTGATTAGCACTGACTAAATATTGTGTATGATTATATTTATTTAATAAGTCACCTGCTTTTCCTACGGTTTTCTGAAAGTGTTTATCTGTAATACATATATCTTTTTCTATTTCAGTCAAAAGATTCTTTATTTTATCGCTCCCTAGTGTCATTTTCTGATTAACTGGATAATTAACTAATTTTCTAACTATTATCTCTAAATAATGTCTTAACAAAGCAATTTTTGTTCTAAAATTAGTATTCTTGTAATAAATATCATCCAATATTTCATTGATTAGTGGTTTGTATACGCTGTCTTCAAAACTCATTTCTTTTACTTCGAAACTCTTTATTTAATGTTACTGGATATGTGCCCCTTTTTTAAATTTGATAGTACACCATCCACCATTATCAACTAAAAATAAGCCCACCTTTCGATGAGCTTTTAAATATCTTACGTGATCTTTATTTACACTTCGACCACTATAACGAAAAAATAGCATTTACCCTGTACAGGGTCAAGATATTAATGATCTATTTTATTAAATATCTTTTTCTAGGAGTCCTTCAAAATTAAAAACTTCTAATCCATAGTTGACTGATCCAATAATATCAACTTCTGAATTCTTTGCATCAATATTCATTATTTGAAAAACAATAACAGCCTTACTTGATTCTTCAATTGATAAATCAGAAGCCATTCGTCCCTTTAAATGATCTGATTTATAAACATTGTTGCCTTGAAATTTTGCGACCCCATTAAAAATCCAAAACCCCTGCTCCGACCATGAAGTTTTAAGTTCAAATGCAATCGAATTTTTTTCTCGAATGATGAACTCAAAGACTTCAACATAATCTTTTGATCCATCGGTATAGTCCAAATATCCCTTAAATTTCATTACCTTTTTCTCTGTCTTTAAAACTACTTAGTTTAAAAAATATTACTTAATAGACTTTTTATAACTCAAAAAATAATAGAGATGCTGATATAAAACATCTCTATCATTCGAAATATAAGAACTACTTATTCTTCTAACTTATAGTCCATCAAATAAAGTACTGAAGATTTCTGTATTTTTCTGCATATTAAGTTCAACTGTAGAAGAGTCAATCTCCCCATAGTTACGATATAAAAATACATCCATTAATAAAGCATATGAAATATGGAATAAATAAAAAGCATGAGCATATGTTTCTAATCTTGCAACACTGCTTCTAAATGGCGGAAATACACTCCCATGAAACCTTTCATTTCTTGAGTTAGCTAGAACTACCTTAAGGAGAAAAACTGCCAGCTTCTTCTCCTCAATTAAAAACTTCACTCCTTTGATTTCAATTTCATTCCCAGCAAAAATCAACTTTAACAGTCTTCCAGCCTTTCTCTGGTCAGCTGATGATGGTTTGTTGTTATCTTGAGCAGGATATTTTTCAACAAACTTTAAGATAAAATCTTCTCCTAAAGCTTTTTTTGCTCTATCAAATAAATTTTCCGCATTTTTATCTGCATCTGCTTTAGCAGAGGCCTCAATAATTCTTTTAGCAGCGTACTCACAAGTTTGATAAGGAATAAGTTTCAAATATATCAATATACTTTTTGCTGTATTTGAATTACTGAGAATTTTATCTACAAATGCGTCAAATCTTGAAGCGTTATATGAAACCAGCTCATCTCTTACTCTAAAAAACTCTGAATCTAATGCTTTCCAAATATGATCAAACGCTAAATCAGGTCTATTTGGCAACATATCCAATGCATCTAATAAATACCCTAAATAATATTGAAACTCCCATGTATCAGAATATGAAAGTGATACAGGAAAAAATATTTGATCAAGTTTTTTTTCTTCAACTCTTTGAAAGAATGTATCTTCTACAGGAAAGTTAAATTTTTTTGGCCATTCATTATTATATTTGACGCGTAATTCTCTAGTATCCACTTACTACCCCCAATAAATAAAAAACAAAGTACTTTATATCTTATTTTTATATTAAAAGGGATCAATAATTAGTCTTATGGAGACTAATTATTTTACCTGAACAGTTTAAAGGATATTAAAATTATAGTTAATACCCAATAAACCCATATCGACAATGCAACACTGCTAACCCACACTTTACATCACTACGTGCATCTGATTGAGAACGATCTTCTCGTACCATCTCAGGCCATGACTGTCCACGAAAGTAACGGTCAATAATCGCATCCATCCATTCGTCCATGACTTCACTCTTCCCCATTAAGTCCAATATTAAACGTTGCACTGCGCGTGCTTCATTATCATCAATCTGGCACTGAGTTTTAGATTTAGATTTACGAAACGGATCTGATTCGCTCACAAAGTAATTGGCGATGATTTCCAGTTGTTTCTTCTTACCTAACCGTTTTAAGCGTCTTTGCTTTTCAACCTGCACCATTGCTGAGGCAATTGGGTTGCTATATGCGCCAGAAGGAATACCTGTAAAACTCTTTTGATCTAGCCATGCACCGAACTGATATAACCAGCCTTCCAAATCGAACCGAGACCAGTCCACTGAGTGCATAACATGCTTCTTATCGATCATTAGTGTCATTCATTTCCCCCAACCATTTTCTCTATCTGCTGAACCGCTAAACCTGACTTCACTTGTTCTGTACTGAACCGTAAAACTGTAAAACCCATCATTGCTGCCGAGTTATATTTCTCCATATCCCCGATGTAACCTTTACCTCTTGTGTGACGTCCACCACCTGCCATCCAGATACCGCCTTCAACTTCCACCAGAATCTTTGTGCCGGTAATTAGAAAATCAGCACTCCATTTGCGTTTTGGATGGAATTTATATTCCTGCTCAAAACTGATCTTGCATGCTCTTAGGTGTGTTGCTAGTACCGTTTCCCCTTCACTTGGCTGTCTGGCACCTTGCTTTGCTGAACGGCGTTTCTTTGTCTTCACTGGAAATAATTCGCGGTATTCAGCAAGGCTCATTGATGTCATTTAGACTCACCATTCTTGATTGCCTTCTCGATTGCCTTATCTAATTGAAGTAGCTCGTTGTAATCAGTATTAGATAGCCCACTACGGTTGTACTTGCCTCGTAATTTGTCACGACGAGCAATAGCTTTTTCTAAATCAAAATTTTCAAGAATTTTCATGCTACCCCCTGCAATGTGCCTTTGAACCCGACTTGCTTGAGATACGGTTCCCATTGTTTGGCCTGAGCTGGATCGCTAAGTTTCACTGCGATACGAGCTGCTAGTTGATCGTAGCTTTCACCTGCAGCTGCAAACTGGCTTGCGAACTCAGGATGTTGTGAAAGTTTTTGAGCGAAGGTGTGAACCTGTTTGTCGCTGAGTTGATTTGACTCCCCCTGCGGGATTAGAACCCGCGTCGTTGAATTTTGGAAACCTGCCTGTTCACGTGCTTGGTATTTGCCACATGCGTTGATTAACCAATCTGCAAAGTGGTAATTCATGAGTTCATCACAAAGATTCTTTTCGGCGTTGTAGAGTTCAAAAGCACGTAACTCTCGATCGAACCAATTCGCGTTTTTGATCTGCTCGTAAGTTTCCTGATCAGTTGCCAAACGAATTTCTTCACCAAGTTTTTTCAAACTCAACCATGTTTTTTTATTTTTAGATTCATCTGAAAGATTCTTTGGAAGATTCCGTGTCCCAACGTTGGGACTGTTTAACGGAATTGTTGGTACTCTTTCATGGAATTGTTGGAACTGTTCCGTTGTTGGAACTGTTCCATTGTTGGTACTGTTTAAATCATCATTTCCCGTATCAAAGTGTACCGTTGTTGGGACTGTTTCACGGCCCTTAACTCCGATCAAAAGATACACTTTCACCTGTTTAGTTTTACCTTCGCGCTTACCAGTATCGATAATAAATCCGTCTTCAATTAGCTCATCAATGATTTTTAAAACGGTCTTGCGGTCCATTTCCGTGTCATCAACTAAACGAGCAATACTTGGATAGCATTCATGTGTTTCACCAGCTCGATCAGCCAGAGAAAGAAGGACTAATTTTTTGAGTGGTTTTAATGCACCACCCGCCTTTTGTTTTTGACGTGTTTTCCAAGCCCAAATGGTTGCGTCCAGACTCATTACTCACCAACCTTAGGCTTTACATATCCGCCCATGTATTCAATCTTTTGAGCCTTATATAAACTCGTTTCAATTTCCCCAGCCAAATACAAAGTAATGCGGCCACGGCGAGCAAGTTCTTGTCTAAACTCTTCGCGTGTGATGGCTGCATTGTTTTCGTTGTATCCACGCTTACGGAGATTTGCTTTGTTTCGTTCAAGCATTTTGTTTAGAAGATTTAGAGCCGGCTCATACCATGACTGAATACCTTCTCTTTGCTTATATTCAGGAAGGTGTTTAAATTGTTGATTCATGACACCTCCGCTCGTGCTAATTCTTCTACGCTCAATCGACGTTTTGCTTCTAACTCAGCAATTGATGCCGATCTAAAGAATTGAACTGGTAGAGCTAACTGCTTCCCGCATGCTGACTTAACAAAAAGTCGTTTAGGGGTACTGTAGTAAAAACCAAAGACTTCAAAAATTTCGTTATGATCCAGCTCATTAACAACCACCATGTCACCCACTACAAATTCTTCTGTGTTGAGTTCGATTGGCTGTTCTGATAAATTGCTCATGTTCTAATCTCGCTATAGATTCGAATGCCTAAAAGCCTGATCTCATCCATCAGGCTTTTTTCATTTCTAAAATTTGTGATTCTGGATTTACCTCAACTTTCCCCCGTATTCCCAAACGCGCCCTCTTGTGCCTATTTTTATCTGCTCTTTCAAGCATTAAGCTAACTTCATGATATTCACCCATAAGGGCTTTTTCTAAGAGGACTACGGCTTGATGTGCATACTCATTTCCACGGACATCCGCAATCAATCTCAAGCGCTCCATCATGTCTGGAAGCATCTTCAATCTAAGATCTTCTTTTTCGAGGCTCATATTGATGTCCTTAGCCCACTACAACTTTGCGTTGCAGAGGTTCATTCCCGTCAGCCAAATCACGAATTTGGTATTCACGAGCTAATGGGATTTTTTCTTCAGGCCATTGGCTAATTGCTTGAGTACTAATACTTAATTTGTAGGCTAACTCTGTAACACTGCACTCTAACAAGGCCAATGCTTCTGTTTTGGTCATGTATCTCACCAATAAAAGTAACTTTACTTACCTTTATTTAAGCACATAAAACTTACCTTATCAAATGGTAAGATTTCTTACGAACGGAACTGGCATAAAACTATGGAAACTTTAGGTACTCGCTTAAAAAACCAGAGAAAGTCTAAAAAGCTAACTCAACAACAAGTTGCTGATGCAATTGGAGTTTCTAAAACATCGGTAATTTATTGGGAAAAGGATGAGAATTTACCCAAGCACGATAGTTTGATGGCATTAGCCCAAATATTAGGGGTTACTTCTGATTACCTTTTACATGGTAAACATGGTGATTCTTTAGATAAGAACGTTACTTCTCTGTTTCCAATAGCAGGTCGTTTAGTACCAGTTATTTCTTGGGTACAAGCAGGAACTTGGACTACTGCCGATTCTGTTCCAATGGGTACACAATTTAAGGAATGGTTACCACCAAACCCTAAATGTGGCAAAAATGGTTACGGTTTAATTGTTGTGGGAGAATCAATGTCTCCAGACTTTAGACCAAGTGATAAAATATATGTAAATCCTGACTTTCAAATAAGTGATTTAAAAACAGGTGATTTGGTTATCGTTGCATGTGACGGGGAAACGGAAGCAACTTTCAAGAAATTGATTGTAGAAAGCAACGGTATGTATTTAGAACCCTTAAACCCTAAATGGCATGAAAAAATCATTCCACTCCGTGAAGGATGCAAATTGATTGGAAAAGTTGTTGGGTTATATAGAGATGTTTAAATTCGGGAATAATATGAGTTTTATACTTAATGAATTTAGGTTTAATAATAAAAAAATAGTTTTAAGTTATGATGATAATATATTGGAAAATCATACTTTTACTATTGTTACTGGGAAAAATTCAGTGGGCAAGAGTAGATTATTGACTAGAATAATAAATCACTACTTAAGAAATAACACCACACCTATATCAAACAACTATCCATCTAAAATTATATCTGTTACAAATATTCAAAATGATAAATTTCCCATTAATGGAAATAAAAATTCCATTCCATATGATTATTTTGGAAGAAAAAATAAATATACTTTTAACAATTATGACCGTTACTCTTTTATTAAAAGTATTATTATTAAAAATAGTATTAATTCAGAATGTATAAAATCAACATTTGAGTATTTAAATTTCAACCCCTCTTTTAGAGTTATTTTTGAAAAAAATTTTAGATACACTACAACAATAAATGCCCTATTCATTTCAATTCTTAATCAAACTCTAACAAGGTATCAAAATTACTTTCAGAAAAACATTAATCATTTAGGAAATATTAAAAAATTTTTATTAGAATTACAAGCATTAGAAAATAAATTTAAAAATAAACATAAATCTTCAGTTTTAAAAACAATAGTTAATGGATTATTTGAAGAAAGTGTAATTAGTAATCAGGGAAATTTCTACCTTGAAAGTTACAAAGAAATTTTTTCAAGTTTAAATAAAAACCAAAAGTTTTTTATTTTATGTCTTGTTAACCTATATAAAAAAGATATTATTCTTTCAGAAGAAGACTTTAATATTATTTTTAATGGTATAATCGTAGATGAAAGAAATTTAGAAGAAAAGTTAAAACCCTACCTAACTTTTGATTCAAGTTTTTCTGTCAACAGAAACTTATTACTACTATTACATTACGAATTAATTAAAATAAAAGATTTGATTTTCATTACAAAAAACAATAGTAAAACTATTAAATATGATGATTTGAGTTCTGGACAACAATCCATTTTAAATATTTATTTAAGTATATCTAGTAGTATTGAAAACAACTCATTAATTTGCATTGATGAACCAGAGATTAGCCTTCACCCAGAATGGCAAACAGAATTCATTATTAAAATACAAGAAATATTCAATTTTTATTATGGCTGTCATTTTATAATTGCTACTCATTCGCCTCAAATAGTTTCAGGATTAAACTCTCAAAATGGATTTGTATTAGATCTTGAGAACAACATTACTTATAAAAGTATAGATTTCAGCAAAAAATCAGCAGATTATCAATTAGCCAAAGTATTTAATAGTCCTGGTTTTAACAATGAATATATAATTAAAATATGCTTATACATTCTTTCAAAGATAAAAGATAACGAAAATTTTAATCATAATGACTTTGTTGATATTAAAGAATTAAAACTATTTTCAAGAACGTTAAGAACTGATGATCCTGTTTACTATCTTGTAAAAGAAGTTATTTCTTTAGCGGAGGAATAATTGTGGATAGATTTGGTTTTAATAAAAAAGAGTTAACTTATATAAAGAATTTCAATCCAGAAGATACAGATTACTGGAATAATACTGATGAGCCTATGAGCTCTATAAGAAAAAAGATTCGTGATCATTTTTTATCAGCACAAGGTTATCAATGTTGCTATTGTAAAATGACTAAAGAAGAAGAACATGGCTTAGTATGGGATATTGAACATATTCTTCCTCGTGTATTATATCCACAATTTACTTTTACACCATTAAACCTAGCCATTTCATGTAGAGAATGTAATCGATCAAAATGGGAAAATGATATTGCTATAGATCGCGATCAAATAAAAAATACATACATATCATCTTCTAAGAATATCTCAATTATTCATCCACATTTTGATAATTATAATGAACACATTCAAGTGATTAGATATGGTGAAAATAGGCTTTTTCATACAGCAGTTGAGGGTAGTAAAAAAGGTAGAAATACTTTTCATGTATGTAACCTTATGCGTTTTCTGGAAAAAGCATTTAATCCTGATAAGCGATTTAAAAGAGAATTGTTTAACGATATTGATGCTGCATTTAGAGAAACCGTTGAGGAAAACTCCAGCCCTCAGGAAATGAGCACTATAATCAAAACTGCGGTTAATGCTGCAATTAGACAATCTTAAAACTGTGAACCCAACACAGTAATTTCAATAGTTCGGGATTAAGACGGGGGTTTTATGAAACTAAAGAATGTACGATTTACAAATAAAGGTTTTCGAAAATTAGTTAATCTTGAAATTGAAATTTCGCCAAGAATTACTGTTATTTCAGGTCACAATGGTATTGGAAAATCTACAATACTTGGATTAATTGCTAATAGTTCTGAAGGGAAAAAGCATAAATCACTATTTGGGAGAACATTTAGATCACTTTTTTCTGAAATTTTCTTTTTAGATTACATTAATGATTACCAAAAACTAGTCAATCAATATGAAGCATTTTTAGACTACAAGATCGGTGATGAAATTTTAACAAAAAAATGTAGTGTTGAGGGTAACCAAAAAATAAAAATTGATAAGGAAAAAACAATAAAAAAATTTATGGTTGAAGTTCCTAGAGAGGAAGTTGAGAAAGTTAAAGAGCTTGATCCAAATGAGAAGTATATTTACCGATTGAGAGTAATTCCACGAACAATTCCTGAAAGTCTCGCACTTGGCCGTGCTAGTGGTATTGGCAAAGATGCGAAAGTTAATATTCCGACCTTATATTTAGGTATGAGTAGAATCACACCAATCGGTGAGTTCGCATGGGATGATATTGATCTTATTGATTCACAACCAAATCAGGAAGACATTGATTTTATTAATGAGGTCTTTGACTCAATTCTCCCCTATAGGAATAAAACAAATAATATCTTTACTCATAATTTCTCAAACTCCAACAAAGGTTCAAAGGTTCCAGATCTTGGACATCCCTCACTATCGATATCATTAGGTCAGGATTCAATAAGTTCTATAGTCACAGCCCTCGCATCTTTTAATCAATTAAAAAATAAAATTGGTATCGAATATATTGGCGGCATACTGGTCATAGATGAAATTGAAGCTGGCTTACATCCACACGCTCAAAAAAGACTAATTGAGCAATTAAAAGTTCTAGGCAGTAAATTAAATTTACAGATTATAGTTACTAGTCATTCTTTGACTGTTATCAAAACAATTTTAGATCATAAAGATGCATTAGAGTATAAAAAGGATTCCGTTGTTTATCTAATGGATACAAATCTACCAAGAGCTATGAGGAATGCAACTTACTTAAAAATTAAAAATGATATGTTATTGGTACCTTACACTCCTGATATTCAAGAAGAACTACCAAAATGTAATGTTTACTTTGAAGATATAGAAGCCCATGATTTTATGTCCTCATTAATTTCCTCTCAAGATATTACAAATACTTATTCTCATTTTGGTAAGGAGTTAAATTTAATACCTGCAAAATTAGGCTGTGATAATTTATTTGCTCTCTCAAATAGTTCTCAACATTTTAAAGAGTCCGTTATTATATTGGATAGCGATTCAATTGACGACAATCCAAACAATAAGAAAAATAAACTGATTCAGGATTCAAAAAATATTTGTATTTTACCTCCTTATAACGGAAATATTTATTCTGGGATTGGCCCAGATAAATTGGCGTACATGTACCTATTTAGCAAATATGAAAATCAACCACCTGATCTAGAATTTTGGAATAGCCAGACACCGGAATGGTTTACAACAGACTATTACCATACACATATGATGGATTTAAAGCCATACTTACAAGGTGAAACATTGCCAACAATCTCTACTCTTTCAGATATTCGAACCGTAAATAGAAAAATAATGAAACGATGGTATATGGAACATAGAGAAATCGTTGGTAAAATTCAACTATTCAAAATATACTCAAAAGAATTCGATGAAGAGAGTAAAAGCTTTATCGAATCACTTTCAAGAGTCTGTGGCCAACTTTAATTTTTTATGGTTTAATTAGTTATGGCTACTTTCAATACCCCCCTTCGCTACCCTGGCGGTAAAGGAAAATTTGCTCTGTTTATAAAAAATCTAATGGAGCAAAATAATTTAAACGGTGATTATCTCGAACCTTATGCGGGGGGAGCTGCTGTCGCTTTGGATCTGCTTTTTTCGGGGTATTGTAAAAATATTCATATCAACGACCTTGATCCTGCCGTTTTTAGTTTTTGGAAATCTGTGACAGAAGAAACTGAATGCTTTCTTAGGATGATTTCAGATACCATTGTTACTATTGAAGAATGGCATAAGCAAAAATATGTTTTGACCAATCCTAATAATTTTAGTCAACTGGAACAAGGGTTTGCTACTTTTTTCTTAAACAGAACAAATCGCTCTGGAATCTTAAAAGGTGGAGTTATTGGCGGTAAAAATCAAGATGGCAATTACAGATTAGATGCAAGATACAATAAAGAAAATTTAGCCAAAAGAATTGAGAAAATTGGAAAATATAAAGACCAAATCAAAGTCTATAATTATGATGCACTGGAGCTTTTAAGAAGAGTTGATGCTCTGTTACCTCAAAACTCCCTACTTTATCTTGATCCTCCCTATTATGTTAAAGGGCAAGGTTTATATAGAAACTTCTATGTACATGACGATCATGTTCAAATTAGGAAAGAATTGGATCAAATAAAATCCAAATGGATTGTTTCATATGACAACTGTCCTGAAATTAAAGAAATTTACGAAGGTTATCGACAAGATGATTATGCATTAAATTATAGTGCTTACTATAAAACAAAAGGATCTGAAGTAATGATTTATTGCGATAACATTTCCAAAATAGAAATACCTGATAAACAATTAATACTTAATATTGCTTAAATATTTAAATGAACCCACCCCTAGCGGTGGGTTTTCTATATTGTTATTTAAATAAAAAATCAATTTTGGTAAGTTTAATTAACAATATATTGACTATTTTAGTAAGATAACTTACCTTTATCTCGTAGACAACAAAAAGCCCCTTCACTTTGGACGGAGACGGGGCTTTGCATTACGCGAGGTAAGTATGAAACAAAACCCTATTCCTAGTCAAACGACTGCATGCTTATATCAACACCCTACTGTTGAAGAACAGCGCCCTTCTCGTTTCGCCACCATTAAAGCGAATGTAATCGACTTCATTAAGTTTATAGCCCTTTCATTCATCCTTTGGGTGATTGCTGTAACTGCAGCATCTTGGATGATGGGAGGCTGATCATGAATGCTCAATTCAAACATCCTGACGGCATGAAAGCCTATATCGGCCACGACCGCTTAACAGGTCTCTACTCTGTACGTATTGGCTGGACTGTTTATGCAGCTAATGCAAACGGTAGTGTTCTGTACACGGTAAAAGGTGAAGTGAAGACTCCTTTAAATGTTGAAGAATTTAAGGCGAAGCGGCCTAAGGTTTATACAGCCTTAATGAATGAGATTAGCTTCCAGCGCAAAAAAGCATTGGCGACTGCCCTGCAACTTACCAATATCCCTTCGTATGACCGCAAAGCTTATAAAAAGAAGCGCGGTTTTACTGGTTCAAAATAAGGATAAGAAAAATGACTACTGAAAATTCAAAAGACAACTTACATATTTGGAATGCAGTTAAGCAGACGCCTACCAATTTTCTTAAAAAGATTGAGATTGGTTATTTAAAAGGTAAATCAGATATTAACCCTCAATGGCGTTTAATGGCTATGACTCAGGCCTTTGGTCCTGTTGGTCATGGCTGGACTTATAGACATGTTCGTTTATGGTCTGAAACTGCTCCAGATGGAACCATTATGGCTTTTGCTGAAGTAGCAGTAAAAACCAAGATTGATGGTGTTTGGGGTGAAGAGTTTTTCGGCAACGGTGGTTCAGCAATTGCTGAAATTCACAAAGGCAAATTAGTAGCGATTGATGAAGGTTATAAAAAGGCCGTTACTGATGCTCTAGGAGTAGCGTTTAAAGCTGTTGGTGTGGCAGCTGATGTTTACCTCGGTAATTTTGATGGAAGTAAATATCTATACAACTATGACTATGCCTACCTAGAGCAAAATGCCTCTATCCCAGCAGGTCAAAATACTAATCAGAATAATCAGACAACCGCTCAGGGTGGCAACCAGAAGCCACCTCGTACTCAGGACCAACTTTATCAAGATGCATTAAAAGCAATTAAAGATGCACCAGACACTAACATCTTAAATGCTGCGATTAAGAAATTTAAAGGTACTACTTATGAGGCGGGAATCAATAGAGCATGCCAAGCGCGTGCTGATCAAATGGGATGGAGCTCTAAAAATGTTCCGCAGCAAACACAACAACCATCATCATTGCACCACTGATAAGGAGAGCTATCTATGTCTAATTTATTAAACGCAACTGAAGCATTTGCTGCTCTCCAGAAAGGTAAAACAGTTCTTTGTCGCTACGCTGGTGATGGCGTACTTAAAGCTGATAGCTCTTTCAGTTCCCTTGATCAAATGCCTGCAACTGTATTTGGACTTCCCTATTACGAGTTTTGTATTAAAGCTGAATTAATGGAACTAGCTGGTATTGAATTTACCAAGCCTTTAACTCCCCACGATGTAGAAGCAGAACAAGAAATCTATATTGTAATGCCGACTCGCATATTGAGAACGAAGTTTGATGAAGAAAATAGCGAGATTCTTTGCAGTGTAATGAATGGTTTTGCTCAGGCAGATGTTGAAAATGCAATTTTGCAGCTAAAAGCAATTTGCGCGACATTCGGTCAGATAATTGGCGATATTGAAATTAAAGATGGTTTTAATGACAAGCCGAAAAAACCACGTAATAAACGAGTAAAAGCAGAGCCCTCAGAAGTTAAGCACACACCTTTTGAAAATATTACCGATGCTTCAAATGTCAAAAATTCAACATCAAATGATGTTGAAAAAGAGTCATTACCTAAAGCAGAGCAAAGAACCGAAAGTATCGAAGATGATTATCAAAAAACCTTAGATACCCTTCTACAACGAGTCAGTGAGTCAAAGACACCTGCAGAAGTAAATGCTGTTTATCGCTATACACGTGCGTGGACTGATAAGCAAATGGAACCTTTACTTCAAGCTACGCATAAACGTCTAACCGAACTTGCAGAAGTAAAGCCTATAGATAGTGAGCCACCATCGTTATTGGTTCAAATCCAGACCGCATCCAACCTTACCACTTTAGATGCTTTGGAAATTGATGTTTCAGGACGAGATCCACTTATTCAACCAAAGCTAATGGGAGCTGTTAAAAAGCGTCGCTTTGAATTAGAAAATGCCGCTTCCAACGAACCAGATTATTTACTGGAGGACTAACTATGAGCTTCCGTTACTCATCCTCAGCCCGAACACTGATTGTGTTCGGCAATCTGATGAACTATTACTACGACAATGTGAACCCCTCTCAAATCGATAACTTAGTTGATGAGGCGAAATTTAAAGAAGCGACTTGGAGAAAGTAAAACAATTTTAGAACTGCGATGTTCTACATGAGTGACTGTATTGCTGACCCTCTGCGGTCATTCTTGAGAACATTGCAGTATTTAGGGGTAATTAGATAGGTAAAGGTATGGGAAAATATATAGTCGTTGTTGAAGCAGAAAAGCCACCTCAGGTATTCATTCATGAGATCATCCCTAATGTTGGGAAAGTCATTGAAATGAAAGCCGAGGAAATACCGAACCGTGTCCCAGCTGCATGGTTAATGGAGCGCTATAGCCTGTCTCGTAAATTGATTATTGATGAACTTCGTCCCTTCAATAAAGGGACAGACAGCAAACATCTTTACGATCCAAATGAAGTTATTCCTATTCTTGAAAACTTAAACAGGCAAAGACATCAACGTCAATCGAGACGGAAGAATTAATATGGGGCTTTACGCCCCTTTATTATTTCTCATAAAAATATATTCCACCAAAAACTCTAACTTTAAATAAATAAAATCACAAATTTAAAAACAATGTTTTTACAAAAGTTATTCAATGTAAAAATCACTTATAAATTAATTTATTTACAATTTTATAATGATTTTATTTTTATATTTATATTAACTATTTAACATATCAATTCTTATATTTTATCAATTGGTAAAATATTTAGTTACACGCTTTAATATTTTATAAAAAAACTATATGTTAGGTTTTAGACTCATAATTGATTCCATTGTGAGATAAAAAATGTCATCTAAATACAAGAAATTTAAATTAAAAACCCTTTCAACCACTTTATTTATTGCATTTACTTCGACTGGTATATTTGCAGCAGATAGTAATTCAAATCAACAAAAACCTGTAATGAATGTCGCTGAGACATTAGCATTTGATGCGAAACACTATGCAGCATCTTATGGAGTTACATTAGACGAAGCTATGCGAAGACTACTTATTATGCATGGTACAGATAATCAAGTAGCAGGTTTAAGTGATAAATATAAAAATGTTATTTCTGGTCTATATTTTGATAATGGACCTGACTTCGGATTAAAAGTAAAAGTTGTTGGAAATAATAATTCTCAACAAGCTTTTAAATTAGAAAGAAAACCAGATGCATCAATTAAACTTTTAAAAAATAAAAATGTTCAAGAACGTATTCAAGTTAGAAAGCTGGCAAATTTAACTGAAACTGAAGTGGAATCAGCATATAGAGCTATTGAGCGCGGTGTAAGTGCTCCTATTACCCTTATACAAGGAGCTTCAAATACTAAGCAACAACGAGTAAATCATCTTAATAAATCATTTGCTGCTGTTAAAAAGGCATACCCTACAGTTGAAATGATTTTAGATAATGAGCAGACAGGAAATGCCTTAGTCTATGTGAAATCTCTAAAACAAGTTGATAAACAAGCTCTCGAAAGACTACTCAACGTCAAAGTAGATTTATCAGAAATTCCAACTGGTATTCGCCCTACTAAAACACGTGGTGGATCTTGGTTAGTAACGAATTCAGGTGGTAACTACTGTATGACAGGCTTTACTGCAAAAAGGATCTCAACTGGTGAACTCGGTGTTATAACTGCAGGCCACTGTATAGATCCAAATGTTCCTTTGAATTATAAAGATAAAGATGGAACTCAATATGCTATTTCACCAGTAGCAGGTATGTATCGTGACGATACTGGAATGGATCTAGCTTTCATGAAAGCTGGAACGACTACTACTCAACAAGCTGTACCAGAGTTTTATGCGGATGCTACATCACCAGCTCGAGCATTAACAGGTAAACGAAATCGAACAAGTACTGCAGTAAAAAGTGGAACAGTTAAAGGATCTTATGTTTGTCACCTTGGACAAACTTCACCAACAAATCCAGCATTGATGCAAAGCTGTGGTGAAGTAATATCAATTACTGGTGCGAATCATCATCCAGGTGGAAACACTTATGTAGTTGTTACCAATACCCAAAGTGGAGCTGGCACTAATCATACATCTGGCTTAGGTACTTTGCGTTGTGTGCGAGGTGACAGTGGCGGCCCATGGTTTGCTTTAAATGTAGCATTTGGTATTCAGTCAGCATGCTCATGGAAAGATACTGGCGAAACAATCACAAATACAGTCATTTATACCAGCGTAGATTACTTGGCTGATATAGGAGCTCAACTTGTATATCAATAAAATATTATTAGCAGTTGCTTCGTTAGGACTACTTGCTGCATGTCAGCAGCAAGTACCCAGTAAGCAAGAAAATAAAGATCAACTTAACTCAGTAAAAATTCCTGTTTATCAATTCAATGGTATTTCTGCTTCTGCACGATTAAGAGGACCATTACAACTTAAGGATGAGTGTCTATATGTGAATGACATTTTAGTTGTATTTCCGGAACGATCTACAGAATGGAATAGCAAAAATCAGACTTTAACTTATAAAGGTAAAAAAATTGCATTAGGTGAAGAATTGGACATAGCTGGTGGTTTTGGTCAGTTTGAACGAGATAGCCAGCGAATTCAAAACTTAAGTACTTTATGTGATCATAAAAGTATTTGGTTTGCTGGATAACTTAACATCTACTAAAAGTGTATTTCATTAATTGAGATGCACTTTTTCTTTTATGTTGTAATTGCTAAACTAATTACTCTCCAAATCGCTTAAAATCCCTACTTTAATTGTAAAAAATTATTCGACACCACTTCGGCACCATTAAAATATAACCCATTGTTATTTAATATTTATTATAACCTTGCCAAGGTTGGGGTCGCGAGTTCGAGTCTCGTTTCCCGCTCCAAAATTTAAAAACCACTTAATTCGAAAGGATTAAGTGGTTTTTTTATTGTCTATTGGTCAATTCAAAATTCGCATTAAAAAACGCTTTATATTTCCATTGCAGTACCATGAAATTTGGAGTGTTATTATGCAAAAGCCGGTTAAGCGCGGAGACGCGTGGCGCATCACTGTCCGTTATTTAGGCAAACGTTATACAGCTACTCGAGATACTGCGAGTGAGTGTGAACAATGGGCCACTAAAAAATTATTAGAATTACAATCTTAACAGGCTAATCCTGAGTCTGAAAAAATCCATATCTCCTTCTATGCCCTTTTTGAACAGTACTATCAAGAAGAAGGCAGAAAAATGAAGAGTGTCCGCTTAATTGTTCAAATACTTAAATGCCTAAAGAAAAAAGAATAATGAAAATATAATTAATATCTTATGATTAAACCCATCATTAAGTTTTTATTGATATTGAAATTAAAAATTGGCTTAAAAGTATATTATCGCAAAGTCTCCCCCATTGAGGAGACTTTCTAAGTATTAAATGACTTAAGGATGAATTTTTTTCAATCCATCTTCTACAGCAAATTTAGCTTCCTCCCACTGTAAACGTGAACTGCCTTTTTTTATAGTTTTCTCGCCAATAATTATCTTCTTCTTGCCAAGAATTACTATCATCTTTTTGATTATTTGTTTGAGCTATATCATTACCTGCTATTCCCCCTACTACACCACCAATAATCCCACCAACAACAGCACCTGGAGGACCCCCAACAACACCAAATGCAGCACCTATAGCCGCTCCTCCCAAGGTTCCTGCACTTACAGCTGCCAAATCTTCTCCCCCTTCATTCATATCAGGTACATGATTGTTATTGGTCGGTGGTGAGTTTAAATCTGGACGAGCATTATCATTTGTGGATGAAGTATCTTGTATTGGTTTGCTATTTAATACATTACTATTGGAAGATGGCTCTTTTTGAATAGTATGATTACCATCTAAAATTGATTTTTTTGTATTTACCATTTTCTTACTCCCTATATTTTAAAATCTAGTGTCTTTTAAAAGAGCTAGAACATAAAAAGGATTTTTGGAATATGCCGAACAATTATTAGTATAATTTACGTTTCGGTTATTTGTGTTTTATAAGTGTCCACATTAAGTGAGGAGATGTTATTAATTAATAAAAAGTATTTCTCATTTATAAAAATTCTTGTCTAGAGAGTCTTCACAATTACATCATACTTCATCTCACAATCATTATATTTCGCTAGAATAAACATTGCCGATAACATTCCAGCTTTACCCTGACCGACAAGAAATTATGATTTTATTTATACACAATTTAAAAAGCCTAGTTAATTAATACTAGGCTTTTTAAATTTATTTTTAAAAGATAATAATTGTATATTATTTCATCTTTTTAAATATATCTTCAGCTGCTTTTAGGTGTTTCGCAACAGCGTCACGTGTTTGTACGAGCATATTTTTTAATTCAGAACTTTTCGTGTTTAGTATTAACTGCTTATCAATTATTGTCAAAACTTTACGGTGAACTTTAACTTGACT